>ERZ772962.1650-NODE-1650-length-11859-cov-8.438241_pt1 | contig 11859 bp, 9 predicted proteins | sample MGYA00580676_ERZ772962 | MGnify/ENA primary metagenome ERZ772962 (study PRJEB29015, sample SAMEA2738049) | human oral metagenome | biome: human oral; feature: human-associated habitat; material: saliva | place: China | collected 2230 ...
ATTTTCATTCTCTTCTCACTATAAGAAATGGTGTATCAAGCATTCTCGGTTCTATTTTCTTCGGAGCGAGCATACAGTTCCTCATCTTCCGTCGCATTGAAAAAGCTAAGAAAGATCAAGATGAGGATTAGGAGGTGCCTTATGAAATCACTAGTAACTTTACTTACCTATCATCTTTTGTTTGCTTCACTGCTCATCTTCATCATCGTTTCAGGGAACTTGCCAATCAGAGAGATATTCCTCGTGCTAGTCTTTATTCCAGCACTTAACAAAGGACTGACTTATCTAAAGATTGACTCCCCAAAAACACGCATACTCAACTTAGCACTATACTTTATAATTCTATCTTTTCTACAACTGATGCTCATCTCAAGCGATTGGAAATATTATTTACTGCTGACTATCGCTAGCCTTTCTTCTATCACTTATCTTTATTATCTCTATCAATTCGTTAAAGAAGTCAATCAAAAACCGCTCATTTAGGAGGTTATCAGCATGAAAAAAGAAGACTTCACCACTCGCCTACTTCGAAATCTCTTTCACATCCAAGGCCCTTTTGATGAATGCCGGCAAGAAATTATCTACAAAGCCTGTGCCCGTTCCATGGTCCAAATCGTTTATTCTTCCTTCTTCCTCTTCTTGTTTTATCTGTTATTTGGACGCTTCATAGAAGCCGTTCGCTATGCCATGCCCTACGTTTACTCTGGACTCATTTTTTTCATTACTTTAAAAACCCAAAGAGCTGTCAAAGAACTCCATCTGGAAAAAGATGACAAGTCAGAAATCATCCTCAAAACCTACAGCAAAGCCCAAATCAAATTCCGAAGCTGGATTGTGTTTATCGGCCTTCAGATCGGCTTCTTTACCTTACTCATCTTTCATAAAGTCTTCGTTCAGCAGATGTCCCTTTCAGATTTTGTGAAGTTGCTCATGCAATTCGATAAAAGTGTTCCTTTCCTGATGTATGGCCTGATTATCGGTAGCATTTTTGGAACCCTGACCTACGGTTTTCTATCCCTACAGGAGGAAAAAACTCCTAAAAATACCAAACAGAAGGAGAAAAGAAAGCAATGACTTCACTATACGATTTTTCAGTCTTGAATCAAGACAATCAAGAAATCTCACTAGATGCCTATCGTGGGAAAATTCTCTTGGTTGTCAACACTGCTACTGGATGTGGTTTAACGCCCCAGTACCAAGGACTTCAAGAACTCTATGATCGCTATCAAGAACAAGGTTTTGAGATTTTAGACTTCCCTTGCAATCAGTTTATGGGACAAGCACCAGGTAACGCAGAAGAAATCAACGCCTTCTGTAGCCTACACTATCAAACCACCTTCCCACGTTTTGCCAAAATCAAGGTCAACGGTAAGGAGGCAGATCCCCTCTATGTTTGGTTGAAAGACCAGAAATCTGGTCCACTAGGAAAACGAATCGAATGGAATTTCGCTAAGTTTCTCATCGGTCGAGATGGGCAAGTCTTTGAACGCTTCTCTTCCAAAACAGACCCACAACAAATTGAAGAGGCCATACGAAAATTACTCTGATTTTTTGAATACATCCTTTCATTTAGTTTAATTTTTGAAAGGATGTATTTTTTCTTTAAAAAGCAAATGAATTTCTTTAAGTTAGATTGATTTTCTTACATTTCTCTATTGCATTTCTTGGAATAATTTAGTATATTTGTTATATTAAGGATTTTGGGTCATTTTAAAGATTAAGATGGCAATTTAAATTTTTTTATCTTAAGATGAAAGCGCTTAAATAGGAGGAAGGTTATACTCAAACTATTGCACAAATTAACTATCATTAAAGAAAATCGTTTCCAAGTCATACTTGGGCTCAGACAGTAGCTGACTGTCTTTATTCAAACTAGGAGTACATTATGAATCGATACCTTTTTGAAAAAGGGCAAACTTTTAGCATCAGAAAATTAACCGTTGGTGTTGCTTCGGTTATAGTTGGACTCGCTTTTTTTGCATCTGGAACAGCACTAGCGGACGAAGCAAAAATTGAAGCTACAAGTTCTCAACCAAACGTAGAAAAATTGGCCGAGGGTGAAAAAACTAAACCAGAAATCAAAAATGAAAGTCCTGTAATCTCTACACCTCAAAAGTCACAGCAAGCAGAGAAAACTGTTAAACCAGCAGAAGAAAAATCTGTAGCAGATACTAAGACTACGACTACTGACTTACTTCCTGAAGAAATCCACGATCAAGCTTATCCTGATACGCCCGTAAAAAACATAGATACTTCAGCAATCGTAGACAAGAAGGATAGCCCTAAAATTGAGACAGAAAGCATTCTAAAAAACAAGGAAGAACTTCCAAAAGAAGTTGAAAATGGTAATCGTGCGATCATCAACGGTGGTCTAGATTTGAAGCACGTCCCTTATGAAGGACAACCTGCTACTGCTGCTAGTATGATTTACACTATTTACAATGGTGGTTCCCAACGCTATATCGTGTCTGGTTCTGGTATTTTTGTAGCACCAAATGTCATCTTGACTGTCGCTCACAACTTTTTAGAATCAAACCGTGATACAAAAGAAGGACATATTCGAGGTGGAGATTCTGCTAAGTTTTACTATAACCTCGGTTCTAATTCTGCTGTTCGTAATTCTCAACCTGTAACAGGTAATACTACTCTTTTCAAAGAAGAAGATATTCATTTTTGGAACAAGAAAGAATTTGGAAAAGGATATCAAAATGACTTAGCTGCTGTTGTAGCACCTGTTCCTCTTCAAATCGCTAGTCCAAATAAAGCTGCTACCTTTGTTCCCTTGGCAGAAAACAAAACCTATCAACCAGGGGACCCTGTTAGCACGATTGGATATCCGACCGATTCGAGCTCACCTGAGCTCAAAAAACCAATTGTAGCTGGTCAACTTTACAAGGCTGATGGTGTCGTGAAATCTGTTGATAAATATGATGATAAAGGCTCAAAAGGCATCACCTATCATATGACTTCTGTTTCAGGCCTTTCAGGTGCTGGCATTATCAACGGTGATGGTAAAGTAGTCGGTGTTCACCAACATGGCACAATCGAAAACGGCATTCCCGACAAAGACCGTTTCGGTGGTGGGATCGTCCTCTCACCTGAGCAAGTCAAATGGGTAAAAGATATTATCGCAAAATATGGTGTCAAAGGTTGGTACCAAGGTGATAACGGGAAACGATATTACTTTACTCCTGAAGGAGAAATGTTCAGAAATAAAACTGCTGTTATTGGTGAAAATCAATATTCTTTCGATGAAAATGGTGTTGCGACACTCATTAAAGGAATCGATTACGGACGTGTAGTGGTTCAACACGTAGATGAAACTGGTAATCCAATCAAAACTGATGATACTTTCGTTGAAAAGACCGAAGTTGGAACAGCTTTTGACTATGACTTCAAAAAAGAAATCGCTAAAACTGACTTCTATACAAAAAATCAAGAGAAATACCAGATTATTTCTATTGATGGTGTCGAAATCAATAAGCAACTCAAAGATGAGTGGACTTACAAGGTCGTCAGCAAAACAGCTCCAGGAACACGGGTCATCAAGGTGGTTTATAAAGTGAATAAAGGTTCATTTGCCATTCATTATCGCTTGAAAGGCTCAGAGCAAGAATTAGCAGATGTTGTTACTGATAATAATGACGGAAAAGAATACGATGTTTCCTTTGTAAACACTTTTGAAGCAAAAGAAATCGCAGGCTACCGCGCAATCACTCCACGCTTAGAAGCCAGTATCCAGCACAAGGGTGTGAATGATGTCGTCTTTGAATACGAAAAAATCTCTGATAGCTCTAATCCGACTTCAAATGTTTTACCTGCTGCTCATCCAGAAGATAAAGAAACAGAAATCGGAAATCACGGCCCCCTTCCAAGCAAGGCTCAACTTGATTATCACAAGGAAGAATTAGCTGCCTTCATCCACTATGGTATGAATACTTATACTAATTCTGAATGGGGACATGGAAATGAAGATCCTAAAAACTTCAATCCAACTAACTTAGATACAGATCAATGGATCCGTACTCTAAAGGAAACTGGTTTTAAACGAACTATTATGGTTGTCAAACACCACGATGGTTTCGTTATTTACCCATCTAAATATACAAATCATACCGTAGCTGCAAGCCCATGGAAAGATGGAAAAGGTGACCTTTTAGAAGAAATCTCTAAATCGGCTACTAAATACGATATGAACATGGGTGTTTACCTATCACCATGGGATGTTAATAGCCCTAAATATAAGGTAGCTACTCAAAAAGAATACAACGAATACTACCTCAATCAACTAAAAGAAATCCTTGGTAATCCAAAATACGGTAATAAGGGTAAATTTATCGAAGTTTGGATGGATGGAGCACGCGGTAGCGGTGCCCAAAAAGTAACCTACACTTTTGATGAGTGGTTCAAATACATCAAGGAAGCTGAAGGAGATATCGCTATCTTCTCTGCCGAACCAACAAGTATCCGTTGGATTGGAAATGAGCGTGGTATCGCTGGTGACCCTGTATGGCATAAGGTCAAGAAAGCAAACATCACCGAAAATGTTAAGAACGAATACCTTAACCACGGTGACCCTGACGGAGATATGTACTCTGTAGGGGAAGCAGATGTTTCCATCCGCTCTGGCTGGTTCTACCACGATAACCAGCAACCAAAATCCCTCAAAGAATTGATGGATATCTACTTCAAGTCTGTTGGTCGTGGAACGCCACTTCTTCTCAACATTCCACCAAACAAAGAAGGTAAATTCGCAGATGCTGACGTGGCTCGCTTGAAAGAATTCAAAGCGACTCTAGATCAAATGTATGCGACTGACTTTGCCAAAGGAGCAACTGTAACAGCAAGTTCTACTCGTCAGAACCATCTCTACAAAGAAAGCCACCTTACAGACGGTAAAGATGATACTAGCTGGGCACTTTCAAATGATGCTACAACTGGTAGTTTCACAGTTGATTTAGGACAAAAGAGACGTTTTGACGTCGTAGAACTCAAGGAAGATATTGCCAAAGGACAACGTATTTCTGGATTCAAGATTGAAGTCGAAATCAACGGACGTTGGGTTCCATATGGTGAAGGTTCAACCGTAGGCTATCGTCGTTTGATCCAGGGTCAACCTGTAGAAGCACAAAAAATCCGAGTTACGATTACTGGCTCACAAGCCACACCAATCCTAACCAACTTCTCAGTCTATAAAACTCCGAGCACTATCGAAAAGAATGATGGATATCCTCTTGGACTAGAATACCACTCAAATACAACGGCTGACAAGGAAGGTACAACTTGGTACAACGAGTCAGAAGGTATCCGCGGTACTTCTATGTGGACCAACAAGAAAGACGCCAAAGTCACCTATCGTTTCACAGGAACCAAGGCTTATGTTGTATCAACAGTAGATCCAAACCATGGTGAAATGTCTGTATACGTGGATGGTCAAAAAGTTGCAGATGTACAAACCAAGAACAGTAGCCGTAAACGTAGCCAAAAAGTTTACGAAACTGGTGATTTAGCGCCTGGAGAACACACTATTACTCTCGTTAACAAAACAGGTGAACCAATTGCTACAGAAGGAATCTACACTCTAAACAATAACAGCAAGGGTATGTTTGAGCTTGAAGCAACTTCTTACGATGTCGAAAAAGGAAAACCTGTTACTGTTACAATTAAGCGTGTTGGTGGAAGCAAGGGAGCTGCTACCGTTCGCTTCATTACGGAACCTGGAACAGGTGTTCACGGTAAGGTTTACCAAGATACAACTCAAGATGTGACCTTTGCAGATGGTGAAACAGAGAAAACTGTTACTATTCCAACTATCGACTTCACCGAACAAGCTGACTCAATCTTTGACTTCAAAGCCAAACTCACTTCTGCGTCTGATGGTGCCCTACTCGGTTTTGCTACCGACGCAACTATTCGAGTAATGAAGGCTGATTTATTGAAGACGAATCAGACAAATTACGACGACCAGGCTAGCCAATTAGATTACAGTCCTGGCTGGAGACACGAAACCAACTCTTCTGGCAAATACCAAAACACTGAATCATGGGTATCATTTGGACATCTGACAGAGGATCAGAAGAAAAAGACAACTGTAACAGCTTACTTTTACGGTACTGGACTTGACATCAAAGGTTTTGTTGACCCAGGTCATGGTGTCTATAAAGTATTCCTTGACGGTAAGGAAGTCACCTATCAAGATGGAATGGGAAATGCATCTACTATTGATGGCAAGAAATACTTTAGTGGTCATGCCGCTAACCGTCAAGGTGACCAGACTCTAGTCAGCCTAAAAGGACTTGATGAAAACTTGCACGCAGTAACTCTCCAACTAGACCCTGACAAGAATGATTTGACCAAAAATATCGGTATGCAAGTGGATCAATTCATTACAAAAGGCGAAGGCAGCGAGCTATACAGCAAAGCAGAAATCCTTCAATCTATCTCTAAATGGAAAGAAGACTTGTCTAATTTTAACCCTGCTGGATTAAAAGATACTGCAACTGCACGCCAAGCGTTCAAGTCTAATCTTGATAAACTCACTGCACAATTAAGTTCTGATACGGTAAATGTACAAGATGTGATGTCAACAGTCACTGCTTTGCAAGACATTCTTAGCAAAGACGAAAATTACCAAAAACCTGAAGACGAAACAAGCCCAGAACAACCAGTTGAACCAAAACAGCCTGAACAGCCTGAAATCAATTATGATAAGGCCATGGCTAGCCTGACTGAAGCTATCGAGAAAAAAGTGGCTGAACTTGGTACTAACAACGATGCTAAGAAGAAATTAGTTGAAATTACTGATAAAGCGATCGCAGCTATCCAAGAAGCGAAGACTCAAGAAGATGTCAACAAAGCTCTCAACACTGCTCTTGAACAAATCAAGCAATTGCAACCTAGCCAACCAGAACAACCAGTTGAACCAAAACAGCCTGAAAAACCAATTACTTCTTCAAGTCCTGAAGAAGGGGTTAAAGAGCTTGTCCTCCAACTCACAAGTTTGGATATTGTTAAGAAGGCAGTACCATTCAAGACTATCCGTCGCGAAAATCCACAATTAGACAAAGGGAAAGAACAAGTTCTAGCAGAAGGGAAAGATGGTGCTATAATCGAGTATATCGAAGTAAATGGCAGCAATCGTAAAGTAGTTCAAACTGAATCAACTCCAGCTCTAGACCGAGTGATTGAAGTTGGGACTAAACAAAGTTCTGTAGGAACAGATACTCCACCAGTTGTGACTCTTCCTGAGTACCTTCTACCAAAAGAACCTGAAAAACCAATTACTTCTTCAAGTCCTGAAGAGGGAGTTAAAGACCTTGTCTTTAAACTTCCAAGTTTGGATATTGTCAAGAAGGCAATACCATTCAAGACTATCCGTCATGAAAATCCAAACTTAGATAAAGGAAAAGAGAAAGTTCTAGCAGAAGGGAAAGATGGTGCTATAATCGAGTATGTCGAAGTAGATAGCAGCAATCGTAAGGTAGTTCAAACTGAATCAACTCCAGCTCTAGATAGAGTAATTGAGGTTGGAACTAAACAAAGTTCTGTAGGAACAGAGGCTCCACCAGTTGTGACTCTCCCTGAGTATGTTCTACCTAGAGAAACTGAAAAATCAGCTCCTGCAGTTGTAACAGAAGATTCACCAAGAAAAGATGAAAAAGCACCTGTTGCTACTACAGTTAAACAAGACAAGGAAAAACAACTCCCAGAAACTGGAGAACAAGAAGCAAATGCCTTCTTATTCTTGGCTGCTATTACTTCAGTATTGTCTCTACTCATCTTCCAAAAGAATTTCAAAGACTAATTAAAATCTTTACTTAATTCTTTTCAATGATTCTAGTTCCCCCAAAGAGAAGACCAGCCGGTCTTCTCTTTTTCTATATATAAATCAAAAAATATCCATAAATTTTTATGGATGTCTTAGTATATATAAAACAGAATGATTACTTGGGATAAGTATTTTCAAATTCAACTACAATTTCAAGTAAACGATTATCTAAAAAAGATAGGGCTTCTTGTCTAATCTCGTCAGAAAGACCATAATAAGCTTCTGCAAGTCCTCCGCAGATGGCTGCAATAGTATCACTATCTCCTCCTATAGAAATGGCATTTCTGACAGCATCTTCAAAGCTAGTTGACTCGAAAAAAGCTTGGAAAGCCTGGGGAACAGAGCCTGGGCAAGTAACGTCAAATGTATAAGAATCTCTGATTTTATCTAAAGTAAAGTCCATGGGATAGTAGTTTTCATCGATATAATCTCTGATTTCAAAAAGACCATAACCCTTTCGAGCTAAGAAAATAGCTACTGCAACTGCTTCTGCTCCTTTGATCCCCTCAGGATGATTATGACTCACTTGTGTCACTGCTTGTGACAAGTATTTTGCTTGCTCTATACTATCTGCTACAAAACCGACTGCACTGATTCTCATCGCAGCCCCATTACCATAGCTAGCATAAGGCTGCGGATTATCAGACAGAATCCAATAGAAAAAATTCCCACCATATCCACAATTTGGATAGTCTCTCCCAATCTCTTGCATGTACTTAACAGCATTTTCCGAAAGATGACTCCAATCTTCCTTACTAGCCAACAACGCCTTAGCAACTGCTAAACTCATTACACTATCGTCAGTTGGTGAACAATCCGAGGTAAACAAATCAAAATTTTTACTTTTATGATTGTCCCACTCAAAACGAGAACCGACAATATCTCCTATAATTGTTCCTAGCATAGTTTACTTCCTATTCTATTTTATTACGTTGTTACAAGGACAATATCTGCCCAATACCTTCATTCTAACACACCTAGCCTACTGGTCACTATTTTTAACCCCAACATATACATAGGTCCTATTTCTGGGACACGCTTTTTCCGTTACCACCCTAAAATAAAAACGATGCTCCCGCCCATCCTTGGCATTTTCCTTATTTAAGACAAAGTAGTTCTTCTGATTCATTGACATGGTTCGTAGGATGTCATCAATCAAGAAAGTCAAGGGTACGTTCATGGCAGAGTATTTTTGAAAATCCTCTTCAAAACGAATATAGTCATCTGAAAAATAATCCATCTGCAGTTTGTTTTCATACAGCTCTTTTCTAGTCATAAACTCCCTCCTCCCACAGTCGAATTTCGAGGACATCTGCAACCTCTATTAACCTATATCCCTCGTTTGTCCTAATAGATAGAGTCTGATGTGATAACTCTCTTACCTCACCGATGATAGTCGCCTTCTGCCTCTTTTCCTTAACCACAAAGCATCCCTTTAGCTGGCTAATATAAAGCTGAGAAAGTAAATGTAGTTTCTCAACTGGGTCCAAATCTATCGAAAAATCAACACGTTTTTTTTCTTCACTGAGCGAACTGGTGTGTTCTGAGAGGTAAAATCCCATCCACTTCTGCATACCTGGATCTTGATAATCTCGCGCAGATTGAAAAGGTAAATAAGAACGATCAATCATTTTAATCCATCTAATCCTCCAGCAGAATGTCCCCCAATCAGCTTGCTTCTGGCAAGACTCCTAGAGGCTTCTTCCAGTGCATTGGCCTTTAAGAGAGAAGTGAAACCAAATTGTTCCCGAATGGAGTCAATGGCCGTCTGGAGCCTTTCTTCTTTTTCTAACTTATCAACATCATCAAAGAGAGATATCAAACCAAAGGACTCGTCTACAAATCCTGAATAGTTAACTCCAATACTTCTAACCGCTCCAGAAGTATATTTGTTCTGAAATAACTTCAAAACATAATCCGTTAAGACAGCTGTATTATTGGTCGGTTCGACCTTCATTTGTGTGTGAATAGACGACCTGACCTCCTGTTTAGAGAAACCGACATAGATAGAGACAAGGGTTGTTTTCTTGCCAGACCTTCTCAATCTAATAGCCACCTGCTCCGCCATTTCCCGGAGAATAATTTCAATATCCCGTAGCTTCACGTAGTCTCTCGGCAAGATTTGAGAATTTCCCAGGCCCTTGGATTTGGCTTTATAGGGCTTATGAACATTGCTCTCATCAATCCCGTTAGCATGAAACCACAAACGAAGACCAGCCTGACCCAGAACTTTCTTTAGCTGGTCGGGATTGCTGGTTGCCAATTCCTTGATGGAAAAAATCCCCAGAGCATGCAAGCGTTTCTCCATCCGCCTGCCAATCCCCCAAAAATCCGTCATCTTGGGAATGGACCAGACCTTCTCTTCCACATCCTGGTAAGACCAGTTAGCCCTCATGGTCGGAGTGTGCTTAGCCTCATTATCCAGAGCCAACTTGGCCAGTAAGGGATTGGCATTGGACATACCTACTGTAGAGTAGATTCCTGTCTGCCTCCAAATATCCCTCTGAATACGAGCAGAAAGCATATCCAGCTTGTCTTTGCGAGAGAGACTCTTGTCCGAAATGAAATAATTAAGTGAACTAGTCAGGTCAATAAAGCCCTCATCGATAGAGTAGGGATAAATATCATCTGGACTACCATAGTTTTGAAAGATTCGCTGGATTTCCATATTGACCGCTATGTACTCATCCATCCTAGGAGGGACAATCAAGGTGACTTGAGCCCAATCTTCGATGTAGCGAACATAGTCTGAGTCAGTAGGCAAACCTTGCTTTCGAGCATTGTAATAGGAAAATTTGCGCGTTTTGATATCAAAAGGCAGATCATAGGCCCGACCAACATTGGACTTGCCAAAAATCTTCTTAAACATGGGAGAGGAGGCTAGGATAAGACCAGTTGAATTATCCGCGCGACTCATGACACAAAGCGAGGTCTTCAGCGGATGCAAGCCCCTTTTCACACACTCGACACTGGCATAAAAGGATTTCATATCGACAAAGGCAATGTCACTTTTGGGCTCTCTGGAATAATCAAAGTAGCCCATTGACTAGCCCTCCATCGGCACAAAGTTCCCAACGATAATCCCCACAATCCGAGGATCTTCCTCATAGGAGATGAAAATATCCTTGTATTTAGGATTGATAGAGACCAGACGCAATCCATTCTCCTCTCGATAGACCCGTTTGATATAGGTCTGGTTGTTGCAAACCACTGCATAAACCGCCCCATCATAGTCAAATCCTGTTTCCCGAATCAGAGCCACCGAACCATTTTGATATTTAGGTTCCATAGAGTCCCCAGATACCCAAGATGCAAAATCATGGGCCAACTCCTCGTTAAAGTAAACCGTATCAAAATTCTGGTCATCGTAGACCGAAGCCCCAATCCCTGCTGACATACGTTCGTAGACACGGTATTCGTAGAGTCGATTGGGCATGGTCGTCACCTTCTGAGTTTGTTCCTCTTGAGCCAGGTTGCGAGCATAAAGAACAACCTTTTCCTTCCCTTGGTTAGATAAGCTATTATAAAGGCGAACAATCTCGATCTGAGTGAAATATCCCTTTGCCACCTTTAAAATATTTTCTAGCTGGGCAACCTTCTCCTTGGATGGTTCCTTAATTCCACGTTCCCAAGCCGAGTAAGCCTGAAAACTAATCCCTAATTCCTCTGCAATCTCTTTTTGTGTCAGTTTTAGCTCTTTTCTCCGAGCCTTGAGTTTTTCTGGTTGGTACATGATTCACCCCCTAGTGCGATGCTTTATTGAGAATATCTCCCTTAGAAAGATCAATTGATGATTGAGCTTACATCCCTAAAACTCAACCAATTCGGTTTAGTTTTATTATATAAAAAAAGTGGACGATTGTCCACTGGGAAAATCAAATTTTAACAGCACCACTTATCTATTCTGAACAAATAAAGACATCCAAGAGTAAATTCTTAAATGTCTGGAAAGATTGATGCCTCCATTAACCTTGTTAATAGACCGGAATTGATGATATTATGGTCTCCTTATCTCAAATACTGCTGTATGA
>ERZ772962.1651-NODE-1651-length-11857-cov-6.359431_pt1 | contig 11857 bp, 11 predicted proteins | sample MGYA00580676_ERZ772962 | MGnify/ENA primary metagenome ERZ772962 (study PRJEB29015, sample SAMEA2738049) | human oral metagenome | biome: human oral; feature: human-associated habitat; material: saliva | place: China | collected 2230 ...
TTTTAAAGTAGAAATGAAGCGACTCGAACATGGGATTCCTTCATATGGATTCCGTATTACAGAAAAAGACCAACCAGGAGAGCTTCAAGCTGACCGTTTAAGAGAATTAGGGATTCCTTTTGGGCCACTCTATGGCAAGTTGAAAAAAGGAGAAACGATTACTCTTAGCGATGGTACTGTCGTGAATGGACAAGATTATATTTCACCTGATATTAAAGGACGCGTTGTGACTATTTGTGGGGATACTCGTAAATGTGAAGCTAGTGAAATCTTAGCGTACCGTTCAGATGTACTTGTCCATGAGGCAACGTACGAAGGAGATAAAGGGCAACAAGCCTATCGTCATTTCCATTCGACGAGTCTGCAAGCGGCTGAAATTGCGAAAAATGCTGAAGTTAAACGACTCTTGTTAACGCATATTAGTGCGCGCTATATTGGGAAACAATCTCAAGAATTAGAGGAAGAAGCAAAAACGATATTCGAAAATGTTGCAGTCGTAAAAGATTTCGATATTGTTCCTGTTGAAAGGGTAAAACATCATGAAGGATGCTAAATGGTTTTCAAATCAAGTGGCTCTTGTGACAGGAGCTAGCGGAGGACTAGGTGCACAAATTGCGCTTGAATTAGCCAGAAGAGATGTACAGTTAATTCTAGTGGCTCGTAATGAACCAAAGCTAGAGCAGGTAGCAGCCAAGTGCAGAACGTTCACCTCTAAACCGGTCGATATTTATTCGTGTGATTTAACACAGGATGCGTCTATTAACGAGTTGCTAGCTACACTAGATGAATCATACAAAATTACGATGGTGATTAACAATGCAGGCCTAGGTTATTTTAAATTAGCCACAGACTTAAGTGAACTTGAGATTAATCAAATGCTTCAGTTGAATTTGAATGCATTAATTAAAATCACACAACATTTTGTTCCTCGTTTTATCGAAAGTAAGAGCGGAGTGTTTGTCAATATTGCATCTCAAGCAGGAAAATCAGCGACGGCTAAATCGTCCGTCTATTCAGCAACTAAATTTGGAGTATTAGGATATTCGAATGCGCTACGTTTAGAATTAAAACCTTATGGCATCCATGTGATGACTGTGAATCCTGGACCGATTGCGACAGACTTCTTCGATAAAGCGGAGCCAACTGGAAAATACTTAGAGCAATTAGGCTCTGTAGTACTAGATCCAGTGAAGGTAGCAAAAGAAGTAGTTAAAGGAATTGAAAGAGAAAAACGTGAAGTGAATTTGCCAAAAGCGATGAACTTTGCGAGTAAATTAAATGTTTTATTCCCGAAAATAGGAGACAAACTATTAGGGAGTATTTTCAATAAAAAGTAGAGGAGGTGTACGATGAGTTTTGCAAATTATGCATGGAAGTTAAAAGAGAATGTGGATGAAGAACTCGTAACGTCTCTTTCAAGTGAAAGTGGCGTATCCGAAAATCTTGTTCGTTTATGCGTGGAACGTGGAGTGCGAACTGTGGAAGACTTGCAAGAATTTCTTTCGCCAACACCACATCTTATCCACGACCCATTCCTATTGCATGATATGGATAAAGCAGTAGCACGTATTCAAGAAGCCATTGAAAATGGTGAATTCATTCATATTTATGGCGACTATGATGCAGACGGAATTACAAGTACTACGATTCTCTACGAAACACTTGAAATGCTAGGAGCTCAAGTATCGTACTATTTACCGAATCGCTTTACAGATGGCTATGGTCCCAATATCCCAGCATTCCAACGGGCGATAGAAGAAGGACATACACTCATTATTACAGTGGACTGTGGAATTGCTTCAGTTGAACCGATTCGTTATGCGATGGAAAATGGCTGTGATGTCATTTTAACGGACCACCATGAGATTCCAAGCGTCATTCCAGAAGCCTATGCTGTTGTCCATCCTCGTCATCCAGAGGCAAACTACCCATGTGGAGACTTATCGGGTGCTGGGGTTGCATTTAAGCTTGCTCATGCCCTTTTAGGAGAGTTTCCAGAAGAAATGGTAGAATTAGCCGCGATTGGTACTATTGCGGATTTAGTTAGTCTTACTGATGAAAATAGAACGATTGCTAAACTTGGAATCAGTCAAATGAAACAAACACAACGAATTGGCCTTGTTTCATTATTAGAAAAGCTATCTGTCAAAATAGATAAACTAGACGAGAAGACGATTGGATTCCAAATTGGGCCACGTTTAAATGCGCTAGGTCGACTTGGAGATGCTACTCCGGGAGTTCAATTATTAACAACATTTGATGATGAGGAAGCTTCAAGTATTGTTGACTTTATGCAATCTGAAAACGAAAGACGTCAAGCAATTGTGAATCAAATTGTTGAAGAAGCCAGTCCGCTTATTCAAGAACAGATGAATCAACCTATCCTTGTGTTAGCTCAACCAGGCTGGCATGAAGGCGTTCTTGGAATTGTAGCAAGTCGAATTGTCGAACAGACTGGTAAACCAACCATTGTGTTAGGAATTAGTGAAGACGGCTTAACAGCCAAGGGTAGTGGTCGTTCGTTTGGAGAATTTAATCTCTATGATGCGTTAACTAGTGTTAAAGATCATCTTTTAAAATTCGGTGGGCATCATATGGCGGCTGGATTAACAGTCGAAACGATTATGCTTCCAACGATTATCGAGGGTCTTGAACAGTATGCGAAAGAACATCAAGATTTATTAGATGCGAAAGCTACTTTGACAATTGATGAAGTTCTTCCATTAAAAGATATTACGGTGGATTGGATCGAATCATTAGCTAGCCTAAAACCATTTGGTACGGATAATCCGGAACCGGTTGTTTCTCTAGAAGGGATTCAAGTGGTGTCAACTCAATTATTAGGAGCCGATAAACAACACTTGAAGTTGAATTTGAAAGAATCTAATTCTACAAACACGCTTCAAGCGATGGCCTTTAGTAAAGGGGAATGGGCAGCTTCACTTCAACCGGATACTAAGATTAGTGTTGCTGGAACATTAGAAATTAATGAATGGCAAAATAATCGACTACCTCAATTAATGGTGAAAGATATCGCTGTTCAAGGTAGAGTCGTGATTGATTGGCGTACTTCAAAGATTACAAAAGATCATCTTAGTGTTGAAAATAGTTTATATTTAGCAACTAATGAAACTTACTTGAAGGAGTTAGCAACAAGAATTCCAAGCACTTCAAGTGTGATGGATTTTTCATCCTTTGTGGCTTCGCAGGAGAAACCAAATGCAAAAGCGATTGTCCTGTTCGACTTACCAGAAAAAGTAGAAGAAGTGGAAGCCTTCTTTAAAATGGACTGGACACAGCCTCTTTATGTCATTGCCTATACGAAGAATTCGGTAGTAACAACAGGTATCCCTGATAAGCCTAAGTTTGGTAGCGTGTATAAATATATCCAGTCTCATGGCCAAATTCCTTACAATGAAAAATTAGTATCGGTTGCTGGATTCCTCAAAATTCCAGTTGAACAATTCCGAGTTATATTAAAAGTGTTTTTTGAGTTGGAATTTGTTAAAATAGTAGATGGACATTTAATGATTAACGAAAGTCCGAAAACAAATGACTTAGAAGAGTCAACCTTATTGAAAAAGTTAAATGAACAAATGTTGCTTGAAAAGAAATTCAACTATAGCCAGTTCCAAGAACTTAAGAGTTGGATGGATTCACAACAAGGTAAATAAAAGGAGGAGTTCTGAATGAACTTGAAAGAATATATTGCTAGTGTTCCAAATTATCCTAAAGAGGGTATTATTTTCCGTGATATTTCTCCATTAATGGCGGACGGAAAAGCTTATCAATATGCAACACAACAAATTGTTGATTATGCTCGTAGAATCGGCGCTGAAATGATTGTTGGACCAGAAGCACGTGGATTCATCGTTGGTTGTCCAGTAGCATATGAATTAGGAATTGGATTTGCACCAGCGCGTAAAAAAGGAAAATTACCTCGTGAAACAGTGGCTGTAGAATACGATTTAGAATACGGTTCAGCTGAATTACACTTACACAAAGATGCTGTAAAACCTGGCCAAAAAGTTCTAATTTGTGATGACTTATTAGCAACAGGCGGAACAATGGTAGCAGCTGCTAAATTAGTTGAAAAACTTGGTGGTGAAGTTGTTGGTTTAGCTTTCTTAATAGAGTTAACAGATTTAAAAGGTCGCGAAAAAATTAGCGAATATGACATCTTCACATTAATGGAATACACTGAAGACGAAAGATAATAAACAAAGAAGACTTCCTTAGCACATGGCTAGGGAAGTCTATTTTTATTTTCTCAATTCCTCTAGTAGAGCTTTGGCAGTTTCTTGATTTAAGTGAGGGGCTTTACTAAGTAAGTTCATAAGGAGTGGCAGTTCTTCTTGGGTTGCTCCAACTGAAAGGCCTAATGATTTGGCTTGGAGTCGCATATGGCCTTTTTGAATACCGTCAGTCACTAGAGCTCTAATGGCAGCAAGGTTTTGCGCTAATCCAATCGAAGCGATAATTCCGGCTAATTCAACGGCACTTGGATGTCCCAGTAATTCGTGCGCAAATTGGGCTCCTGGATGAATTGAAATTGATCCACCAACTGTTCCAACAGGAAGCGGAAGAGTAATCGTTCCAACCAGATTACCTTGTTCATCTTTTGCCCATTGTGTCAATGGTTGATACAGACCGCTTAAACTTGCATAGGCATGAGCACCAGATTCAATCGCACGCCAGTCATTACCTGTAGCGATGACTACAGAATCAATGCCATTCATAATTCCTTTATTATGCGTTGCTGCACGATACGGATCTGCTTTTGAAAATTCACTTGCTAAAACAATTCGATCTCGGACCTCTTCACCTTTTGTTGTTTTAGTATCTAAGATTCTTGAAGAGAGCACGCATTTAGCTGTTACAACTGAGTTTGTTGCAAGATTCGAGAGAATAGCCATGATGCTTTCGCCTTCTGTCATTGCTTCAATTGGAGACACGAGTGCTTCGAGGATGGTATTGAGCATATTTGCTCCCATCGCTTCCTTTGTATCGACTGATACGTAGAAAATGTAGAATCGTTCCTTGTCAGAAGTTTTTTCTTCTACCCACACAGAACGAATACCACCACCGCGCTTTACGATAGAAGGGTGAGCGTTATTTGCAATTGTAAATAGAGATTCTTTTTGATTCTCTAGTTTAGCTTTCACTTCCTCAAGTGTGAGAGGCGAATGAACAATGGCGATTTCACCAATCATTTCTCGTTTCTTTTGAAGCGTAGTTGTTCCGCCAGCTAAGTTGATTAATTTCGAAGCATAGCTTGCTGCAGCTATAACAGAAGGTTCCTCGGTTACCATTGGAACGATATAACTTTTTCCGTTTACGATTAATTCAGGCACAATACCATAGGGGAGTCCGTATATTTCAATTTGGTTTTCGACCATTTGGTTTGCGATGGATTCAGGAAGTGCTAGACCATTGTTTAGTAACTCTTTAGCTTTACTAGTTAAAGTCGGATGATTGAATAATGTTTCTTTTCTTTCTTCAAGAGATTTTTGATAAAACTTATAAAAAGGGTTATTTTGCATCGATATACTCCTTTCATGCTTTCATTCAGTATAACAAATTTTTAGGGTTAGCGGGTAAATACAGGTAAATTTTGCTGAAATGAGGTACACTAGTAGACGTGGAAGGAGAGATTTTATGGAATTTATTCGTGAAGTAAATGGAAGTCGCTTATTATTAGTGGCTGATGAAGAATATCAAAAAGAAGCAGAAGACTTGCTCACTTTCGTTGAGGAGCATTTTGAGACAAGTTGGGATGAGGTCAATACTTTAATTCCAATCCATTATGGACAAGTTAAAGTGATTCCTAAAGGTGAGGATTACCAAGTCGTTGTTCAAAATTACGAACATAAATTATTAGAAGAATGGGTAGAAGATTTCTCTTATTTCTTAGAGATTGTTCGTAAAACTTATTTAGCTGGTAAACGCACAAAAACATTAGGCCGTTTAATTCCATATCGTTTTGACGGACCTTTAGTTGTCGCAAATCATACTTTTGAAGTGGATGAGTGGTATGCACACCGTTTTGATGATGAAACTTGGTACATCGCACCGATGGATCAAACGATTGAAACGCAACCTCTTGAGGGAAACCAAGCGTATGAAATCTTTCCGGATTATCCTGAATTATATGAAATCATGCACTTGCCAACAGACTATATTGTTTTATTTAAGGGGCATGAAATCATTTCAGTCTTAAATATTGATAGTGAAGATGTTTGGAACTAAGAAAGAGTGAAAGGATAAATTATGGTAGAATCTATTTTACGTATGAATCATGTTGTGAAGGCCTATGAGTGTAATTGGAAAGGAGAGTTATCCTTAAGTCATGTTGTAGGAATTATGATGCTAGCTTCGCGAAAACAAGAGCGTTCGTTAGCACACCCTGATTTAATTTATCAAAAAGGCTTATCTTGGATTGTTATTCAGAACCAATTAACAGTAAACCGTCTTCCAAAATTAGAAGAAGAAATCATTATTGAAACAGAACCAGTTGGATATAATAAGTTCTTTACTTTCCGTCGTTATACGATTTTGTCTCTGGATGAAGAAGTACTGGTGGATGCTCTAACAACTTTTTCAATGATTAATATTGAAGAGCGAAAACTCATCTCACTGGATGAAGAAGTACTTAGTGAATATCCAATTGAGAATAAAAGGGATAATCGTCGTAATCCAAGAGTTCCAAAAATTGATTTGGATCATGCGAATGTTCAAACGTATCGCGTACGCTTAAATGATATCGATTATAATCAGCATGTTAATAATGCGAAGTATTTTGATTGGGTGATGGATAGCTTAGGTATGGAATTTGTTGGAAGTCATCGTCTGAAATCAGTTCTTGTAAAATATGATAAAGAAATTTTGCCAGGAGCGTCTGTTAAGAGTTTTTATGAAATTCGACAAACTGAAAACGGGGTTCAAACATTACACCAATTGGAATCCGATGAACAAAAATGTTGCCACTTATCTCTTGAGTGGGAAGTGAAGTAAAATCCTTGTATTTTTATAGGAAATAAGGTACAATACTTTTTGTGTAAAATATGCAGCAGAAATATAGAAGCTCGTCAACAGTCCTAGCCTTTAGGGTAAGGTAGTAACCGCGGCTGCAAAGGTGAACCCTTGTAGTGACTGCACGAATCGAAGATTTCGCGATTATTTTACTCCAAAAAAATAAACAATTATTGGAGGAATGTTCAATGTCACGTTACACTGGACCAAGCTGGAAGTTATCTCGTCGTTTAGGCATTTCACTTTCAGGAACAGGAAAAGAAATCGCTCGTCGTCCATACGCACCAGGTCAACACGGACCAAACAGCCGTAAAAAATTATCTGAGTATGGTCAACAATTACAAGAAAAACAAAAACTACGTCATATGTACGGTATGAACGAACGTCAATTTGCTACTTTATTCAAAAAAGCTGGCAAAATTAAAGAAGGTAAACATGGTGAAAACTTCATGGTTCTTCTTGAACAACGTTTAGATAACGTAGTATACCGTTTAGGTTTAGCAACTACTCGTCGTCAAGCACGTCAATTAGTAAACCACGGTCACATCACTGTGAACGGTAAACGCGTAGATATCCCTTCATTCCAAGTACAAGTTGGCGATGTTGTGGGTGTTCGTGAAAAATCACGTAACTTAACAATCATTAAAGAAGCTTTAGAAGCTTTATATGGTCGTCCAGAGTTCGTTACTTTCGACGAAGATAAATTAGAAGGTTCATTAAACCGTCTACCATTACGTGACGAGTTAACTTCTGAAGTTGACGAATCACTAGTCGTTGAATACTATAACAAACTTGGCTAATCTTATTAGACAATTTCAGAACTGGAATTCACTATTGTGGATTCCAGTTTTTTTATTTATAATTTTGATGAAAGGTCTATAAACGATAAATAAAATAGAGAGGCTGAATATTATGATCCACTATGTTGAGAATCCAGATGTCACTGTAGAAGATGTCCTTCCTTTATATGAAGCGGTAGGATGGACCAATTACACAACTAAACCAGAAATGCTTAAAGCAGCTTACGAAAATTCACTTCATATAATAGGAGCATTTAATAACGACGAAAAACTGATTGGTGTCCTTCGCGGTGTTGGAGACGGAGCGTCTATTCTGTTTATTCAAGATATACTAGTGTACCCTGAATATCAACATCAAGGGATTGGCACAAAATTGTTACAAGAGACTCTAGAAAAGTACAAGAATGTATATCAAATTCAACTAACAACGGATAATTCGATGAAGACAATCTCTTTTTATGAATCTAATGGGTTCACAAGTTTAACATCGCTAAACTGTGTTTCTTTCATGTATACAGGTAATCAGTGAGCAAACTTTATTAACTTTTTATAGTTTTATGTTAGAATGAGATTGTAAATTAAAGGAAAGAGTGGATACAATGCAACTAACAATTGATAAAAAAGCACAAGCATGGTTCGAAGAAGAAATGGGTGTATCTAAAGAACGTGGGGTTCGTTTCCTAGGTAAAGTATACGGATGCAGTCCAATTCATGAAGGGTTCTCTTTAGCTGTTGAAGTTGATGCTCCAAGTAAACCTTATGTGAGTGTTGAGGAAAATGGAATTACATACTTTGTTGAAACTGGAGATGAATGGTTTTTCCAAGGACATAATTTAGAAGTAGGCTTTGATGAGAAGTTGAAAGAGCCAAGCTACAATTATACAAAAATTGCTGACTAAGGTTGGTAGTAGAAAGGGAGTCATTAAGTACGTGACTCCCGTTTTTATTGGACATTTTTGTCTATGTAGAGTACAGTTAGATAGTTATGAAATGAAGAAAGGATTTATGAAATGACAGAACCTGCAGTAAAATATAGATTAATAAAAACTGAAAAACATACAGGCGCTCGTCTTGGAGAAATCATTACACCTCATGGTACTTTCCCAACACCGATGTTTATGCCGGTTGGAACACTAGCCACCGTAAAATCAATGTCTCCAGAAGAATTAGATGAAATGGGCGCTAATATCATTTTGAGTAACACCTATCATTTATGGTTACGTCCTGGTGCGGATATTGTTAATGAAGCTGGTAAATTACATAACTTCATGAACTGGAAGAAAGGGATTCTAACGGATTCAGGTGGCTTCCAAGTATTCTCACTAAGTGATATGCGTCGTATTGAAGAGGAAGGAGTTCATTTTAGAAACCATTTAAATGGATCTAAATTGTTCTTATCTCCTGAAATCTCAATCGATGTACAAAATAAATTAGGGGCGGATATCATCATGAGTTTTGATGAGTGTCCAGATTTCCACCATACGCATGATTATGTGAAAGCTTCAATTGCTCGTACGACTCGTTGGGCAGAGCGTGGATTAAAGGCCCATAAATCACCAGATACACAAGCGTTATTTGGTATCTTACAAGGTGCTGGTTATAAAGACTTACGTATCGCTCATGCTAAAGATATGATTTCATTAGATTTCCCTGGATATTCTATTGGTGGATTGTCTGTTGGTGAAACAAAGCAAGAGATGAATGAAGTATTGAATTACTTAACACCACTCATTCCAGCCAACAAACCTCGTTATTTAATGGGAGTAGGGTCACCTGACTCATTAATTGATGGTGTCATTCGCGGAGTAGATATGTTTGACTGTGTACTACCAACACGTATTGCTCGTAATGGTACATGTATGACAAGTTCTGGTCGTCTTGTAGTCAAGAACGCGAAATACGAACGTGATTTCCGTCCATTGGATGAGAAATGTAATTGTTACACATGTCGTAACTATACACGTGCTTATATTCGTCATTTATTTAAGACAGACGAAACATTCGGATTGCGCTTAACAAGTTATCATAACTTGTACTTCTTATTAAACTTAATGAAGCAAGTACGCCAAGCGATTATGGATGATAACTTATTAGAATTTAGAGAAGCGTTCTTTGAAGAGTATGGTTTCAACAAAGAAAATGCTAGAAATTTCTAAAGAATATAGAAATAGTGTAACTTTTTTGATAAAGTAAAAACATAGAAATTGGAAATGAGGTAAGTATATGGAAAGTATGACAATAATTGCATATATTGTTTTTTTAGGGGGAGCGTTTTGGTTCTTTGGACGTAAACAACGTCAACGCGCACAACAAATGCAAGCACAACGAGATGCAATGAAAATTGGAGATAAAGTCATTACGATTGGTGGATTACACGGTGTAATTGATAACATTGACACTGTAAATAATACGGTGGATCTAGATTGCGAAGGAGTCATCCTTACATTTGAACGTATGGCCATTCATCGTGTTGTAACAGAATCAGCACCAACACATAATGAAGTATATACTGACGAAGTCGCGACTGAAGAAGAGTAATCAATGGATAAAGAGAGTTTAAAAAATCAATATAAGACTTGGTTGTATTATAAAGTTGTTGAATTTAATGACTTAGGCTATTCAACAATTGAAACGGAAGATTTAGCACATTACTTTGCAGATTATCGTTGGAAGAAAAACTTTCCTGAAAATCTATTTGAGCAGATTTTTCAAATTAATCAATTAAGTATTAACGAGTATTTCGATTTTGAATCTTTAGAAGCACAAACGAATAAAGAAATCACACTTGAGGATATCAATTTAAGTGAATTATTTTAATGAGAGAAGCTAGCTTACCGCTAGCTTCTTTTTTGTATAAAAAACTTTGTAAAGGATTACAAAAGGCACTACAAAAGTATTGCTATTTTCGGAATAATGGGTAGAATGAAGATATGGTTAGGGAATTTTTTATGAAAGGGGAAATGAAAATAAATGAATCTGTTTTCAAAGAATATTTTTTCAATGAAAATAGTTTACATTTTTACAAAAATAGTGTAAGATAAGAATGTGATAAAAATAACAAACACTGGGGGAAATCACAAGTGAGTGAAGAAAAAAACAACAACAAAGTACAACAAGAAATCAACCAACTCGTGGAGAATGGGTTGAAAGCTCTAGATGAATTCCGCTTGTTAAATCAAGAACAAGTGGACTACATTGTGGCAAAAGCATCCGTTGCTGCCTTAGACCAACACGGTGTATTAGCACAACATGCTATCGAAGAAACAGGACGTGGGGTTTTCGAAGATAAAGCAACGAAAAACTTATTCGCCTGTGAACACGTGGTGCACAATATGCGTCACACAAAAACAGTTGGTGTTATTTCAGATGATGAAGTAACAGGATTAACTTTAATCGCAGAACCTGTTGGGGTTATCTGTGGTATCACACCTACAACAAACCCAACTTCAACTGCAATTTTCAAATCGTTAATCGCATTGAAAACACGTAACCCAATCGTATTTGCATTCCATCCATCAGCTCAACAAAGTTCTGCACATGCAGCTCAAATCGTTCGTGATGCAGCAATTGCAGCTGGAGCTCCTGAAAACTGTGTTCAATGGATCGAACACCCATCAATCGAAGCAACTAATGCTTTAATGAACCACGACGGAATTGCTACAATTTTAGCAACAGGTGGTAACGCGATGGTTAAAGCTGCTTACTCTTGCGGTAAACCAGCTCTTGGGGTTGGTGCGGGTAACGTACCAGCTTATGTTGAAAAATCTGCTAACATTCGTCAAGCAGCTCACGATATCGTAATGAGTAAATCATTCGATAATGGTATGGTGTGTGCTTCTGAACAAGCTGCAATCGTTGATAAAGAAATTTACGATGATTTCGTTAAAGAATTGAAGAGCTACCACACTTACTTTGTAAACAAAAAAGAAAAAGCTTTATTAGAAGAATTCTGCTTCGGCGTAAAAGCAAACAGCAAAAACTGTGCTGGTGCTAAATTAAATGCGAACATCGTTGGGAAACCAGCT
>ERZ772962.1652-NODE-1652-length-11857-cov-3.121674_pt1 | contig 11857 bp, 7 predicted proteins | sample MGYA00580676_ERZ772962 | MGnify/ENA primary metagenome ERZ772962 (study PRJEB29015, sample SAMEA2738049) | human oral metagenome | biome: human oral; feature: human-associated habitat; material: saliva | place: China | collected 2230 ...
CTCCTGCCGCGGGTCGTAGAAATTTGTACTGACAACCGGCGTGGCTTTTTATGAGAACTTCCTCATGAAGGTCTGCGCGATTCCTCATCCACATGGGGTTCACTTGAATCACGCGGAAGGAGAAGCAAAATGAAGTCGGAACGAACCCGCCTCACCCTCACCCTGGTGGGCATAGGTGCCGCGGGGCTGCTGACTGCGGGGCTGTTGTTCCAGCTCGCGCACCCGGCGGAGCCCGAACTGAACTCGCCGGCGATCGTCGTCTCCCCGCCCGCCCCGTCGGCCAGTCCCTCCTCCGAGCCCCCGATCCCCACGGAGGTCACCCCGGTGGACCCGGCGGGCCCCGCGGATCCGACCAGTTCCACGGCCCAAACCACCAGCAGGCCGGCCAACACGACCGTCGCCACCAGGACCGTCCCCACCACGACCTCGAAGAAGATCGACCGGGACGACGACGATGACGACGATGACAGGAAGAGCACGAAAAGCACGAAGAGCACGAAAGCCGCGACAGCCAAACCGACCAAGAAGGACAGCGACGACGACGGCGACGACCGCGACAACGACTGACCACTGAGCCCGGTTCGCCGCCCTCCGTTCCACTATCCTGTTTCCGGGACAGTGCCGGAGGGAGCCAAGGATGTCGAAACGGTCCACGCGATCATTCGACCCCGGCACGTCGGTATGGTGGCTGGTTCTGCCGCTCGCCGGAGCCATCGTGGGCGCCGCAATCCCCTACCTCAGCGCCCTCGGCGGGGTGTGGAGCGTGCTCGGTTCACTTCTGGGAGCCGCCGCAGGCGTTGTCGCGGATTTCACACCACAGGTTAGGGACTGGATCTCGACACGGGCACGCAATAAATGGATCGCCGAGGTGTCCGGGGATTCCGGCCCGATCGGCAAGGCACACCTGGATTCGCTGCGCATTCACAGGTCTGACAGGAATGTTGATGAATACGTGCGCCGCGATGCACACGACAAGCTTCACGATTTTCTGAAAGACCGCACCCCCGTCCTGGTGGAGGGCCCATCCATGGCGGGAAAGACCCGCCTCGTGGTCCAGGTGCTCCGCGAGGCATGGCCTGATGCCCGCGTCCTGTTCCCCAAGGGCGAGGACGACGTGGAGAAGCTGCTGAAAAATTGGCGAAGACCCGTTCGCGGCGCCATCATTTTCCTCGACGAACTGGAACGCTTCCTGGGTAAAGAGGAGTTCACGCTCGGGGTCCTGAACACGTGGATCGATGATTCCTGCACCGTGGTGGCCACCACGACCCGCATGAACTACACAAGATGGCGCGCAGAGCTGGACAGCAAGTTCCCCGGCTGGGAGATCGTCAACAGATTCCACCCGCTCCCCCTCGAAGCCAAGCTGTCCGACGACGAACTGGATGCGGTGGGAAGCACGAGCTACGCCGGGGATCTGGCATCCATTGAGCAGCTCGGGCTCGGTCGCGTGCTCGGCAGGGCCGAGGACATACGCCGACGGTTCACGTCGGCACTCGACAGCCACCAGGGCCGGGCCGGCCTGGTGAAGGCCGCGGTGGACTGGAGCCGCGTCGGCCTGGGATCCGCGAGCAAAGAGGCCCTCCTCACGCTGGCGAAAGCTTACGACGACGATCTCTGGGAGGATCCCGACTGGGAGGCAGAATGGTCCTGGGTGATCGGCGAAACTGCCACTGATGCGCCACTCGTGCTACGAACCGGCAAGGACTCCTGGGAAGCCTTGGACCTCTTGGCGGAGGATGCGGACTGGCCCCTGACCGAGACCACGCTGAGAACCATGGCCACCTGCCCGCGCACAGCATTCCAAGCCGTGACGCTGGTGTTCGAGCTGCATTCCAAGAACCTGCTGACAGGGGACACGGCGACGGAGAACCTCGTGCAGGAAGCAGCAGACCTGCTACAAGAAATCTCTTCTGCAAACCCCTCCGATGCCGACCTCCTCGGTTTCTACGCCGTCTTCCTTACAGACATTCGCCACAGATACGACCGCGCCGAAGAAATCTACGAACAAGCCATCAAAGCCGACCCCAATGATGCCAACCTCCTCGGCATCTACGCCATCTTCCTTACAAAGATTCGCCACAACCACGACCGCGCCGAAGAAATCTGCAAACAAGCCATCACCATCGACCACAACAACGCCAATAACCTCGGGATTTACTCTCAGCTTCTGTTCGTGACGAGTCGGGATGAGAAGGGGGCGAAGTTTGCGGAGCGCGCTCTGGGGCTTGCCGAGCAGGGTCAGGAAGCGCTGTGTGCGGAGTGTCACTTCTATTTGTTTATGCACTCCCCGCGGCACCGAATCACGTCGGGGCGGGCATTCAAGGCCCTGCTAGCCAATGGAGTCACGACCGGCGGCTGGTCGTTCGAGGGGAACCTGGAACGCCTCAAACAGGAGGAAGACCCCCGGTACGAGCTCGCCCGGGCGGTCGCCGAGGCGCTGCGGACCGGCGATGCGAGCGCGCTGGATGATTTCGAGGAATGGCGCGACCTCGATCTCCCGGACCGGGAGGAATAGCTCGGACGGTTTTGGTCTCGACACGGGCTTTCGCCCAGGGGATCGCGGCCCGACTCAACCGGCTTCACGCGGGCAGCCCGGGACGCCAGTCAGGTGGCGAGGACCCATGCCGCGGCGGCCCAGGCCTCGGTTTCCAGCGACCGCTCCACCTCGGGTGGGGGCGGTTCCTCCCAGCCGGGCGGGGGTTCGGGTTCCCGGGGCCGGGGCGGCGGGGATGCGATGCGAATGGTTCCCTGCGCGGTGACCAGGTACTGGTATCCGGCCGGGGAGCTCCAGTGGAAGATGCCCGGTTCGGGTTGGGTCAGGTGCCAGCCGCCGTGGGTTTTCACCCGGTGCGTGAATCTCGACAACGGCCCGAGGTTTCCCCACCTGGTCTGACCCGGACCGCCGTCGTCGGCGTAGGGGATGGTGTGGTCCAGGTCGCAGCTCCGTGACGGCGTCGCCCCGTAGGGGAACACGTCGTGCGGCATGAGGGTTTCGACCGCTGTGCGCAGCGACACAGAAGGATGGTGCGGGGTCTCGGGACTGATGGCCCAGGGATCAACGACGGGCCGGACCGTCACCCGCGAACCGGCCAGGAACTCGGGGATCCGAGCGGTCAGGAGCGCACCCCAGTGCTCCACCACGGCGACACCCGATGCGACGGGACTCGCACCCGCGCTCCCGCTGGCCTCATCCGTCGGCTCCACGAGCCCGAGGGCGGGGTCGGTGGCATTCACGTGCACCACCACGGTGGCCGCGGGCAGCACATCCTGGCCGCTCACCCGCCGGGCCAGAACACCGACCGCGGCGGCGCGCCGCTGCCTCAGGTCGCCATCCTCGGCGGGCAGGGTCCGGGCGACGGCGGTGAGGGCGTGATCGAATGCGACACCGTCGGCAGCGTCCACGATCCCCCAGATCGTGCAGTGCCCGTCGGTGATCCCGGAGACCTCCACGTCCCGGCGGCGGCGTTCCGCCTCGGCCCGCTCCGCGGCGACCGCGGGATCGGCCTCCACGATCCACCGGTCAATGTGCTTGAGGATCCGCTGCCACGACCAGACCTTCATCGCCCAGGCGAGCTGCCGATCCAGCCACTCCACCGCCTTCACGCCCAGCACGGCAGCCCGGTTGGTGACGTCAACCACCTGCCACCACCGCAGCTCCCCGCCCAGGAAGGCCTCCCACAGCCGCGGGAACCTGAAGCGCACATCCAGCACGTCGGCGATCCTCTGCAGCGCCGAACCGGTGGAGATCCCGAGGATCCCGGCAATCTCGGCGGCGAGGAACTCCCCCACCCCGGGGGTGCCCGCGTGACCGGGAAAGATCACGCGCTCCATGCCCTCGAACACCGCTTCCTGATCAACCTCGTAGAGTTCGGCGGCCTTCGCCACGGCCACCACCGCGGCGACCTCGGCGGCGCGGGCATGGCGATTCGCCTCATCAAGCGCGGCAAAGGCCTCCGCCACACACCCGGGAACCATCTCGAACATACATACGATTCTATCCAACCCCGCCCACAAATAGAAGACGTTTTCGATAACAGTTCGATAACTTCTTCGCAGGGTTGGACTGCGGTCGCCGTGGTTTCGACACGACCCGCTCGATACGCCACCAGGCCTTGTTCACGGGCGGCGTGCCTGTCAGCAAAATCCCTGGTCAAGAAACACTTGAAGGTAGCTGTGAGTAAACCTGAACCATATTCCAGGTATCTCACTGCTGCCCACAAAACCATGTCAGTCCATTTTATTGTTGTTCGAGTGTGTTGGTGACCCAGTTGATCAGATGTTTCGTGTCCACGCGGGTGCCGGTGTTGTGGGTGCCGTTGGGGTCGTACCAGAGGGTGGTGTTTCCGCCGAGTGTTCGGGTGTGGAGTGTCCAGGTGAGTCCTTGGCGGGGGTTGACGCGGGTGTCTTTGGCGGAGATGAGTACCAGGGTTGGTGGTGGGGTGGTGGTGAGTTTGCGTAGGGGGGAGAGTTTCTCGAGGGTGTGTCGGTGGTGGGGGTTGTGTTGGGGGTCGCCCCATTCGTCGTGGTCGGCTTGTTCGGTGAGTGAGGGGTGGTGGAGGAGTGATTCGAGGGGGTCTATGTAGCCGTTGACGATCACGGCGGCGTCGATGGGTGTTGTGTGATCGGCGATGAGGGAAGCGACGAGGAATCCTCCGGCTGAGGCGCCGATGACGCATATTGTGGTGGCGGTTGCTGCTCCTCGTCCGGAGCGTAGCCACTCAACTGCTGTGACGGTGTCGGTGAGGGAGCGGTCGCGTCTGTCTTGGGAGCCGGCGTGGTGGCGTTGGGGGTCTCCTCCTCCTCGGACGTGGGGGGTTGCTACGGCGTAGCCGCGGTTTAGCCAGTGACCGAGTTCCGGGTCGGCGTCGAGGTCGATGTCGAGTCCGTAGGCTCCGTAGACCATGACGATGATTGGTCCGTGGAAGGTGGGTGTTTCTCCGTGCCATCGGATGTCGAGGTCGAACTGGTATCCGTCCGGGGATGTGATGCGTTCGCGTGTGGCGTGGATGCCTGGTCGGGGTTGCTGGGTTGTGGTGGGGTTGAGTATCTGTCCGGTGCCGTCGAGGTACCAGGTGGTGGGGGGTGTTCCCACGATCATTTCGGCGATGACGAACCCGGTGGAGGTTGCACCGGGGCTTGGGGTCAGGTGGAACATTCCCGGGGTGGTGAGCAGTCTGCGGGGCTCAACAGCAGTGGTTGTGGTGGGTGTCAGGGGTATCCACAGCAGGTCTTCGGTGTGACAGGTGCCCTGTGTCTGGCTGATACGCGCGAGTACGGCCTCATGGGCACCGATGAGGTGGTGGAGTTTTCCCGGCCCGGCCGCCACCCGCCACCGATTCTGTACCTGGCCGTCGCTGATGTGGCTGGCCTCGATACGCCACTGCTGAGCGTCATTGACCGCATGGATGAGCACGCACCCATCCCCCAGGGGGGCAACATCAAACAGGTCGGGATCATGCACCGACTCTGGCATGGCAATGGGCTGCAGCTGCGGGGCGGTGAGGTCGAAGATCTGCCAGATTCTGTTACTGCGAACGCCGTGACCGACTTTGACGAAACGCCGCACGGAACACGCCTCGACCTTCACCCCACCGGCGGGTCCCTCAGCAAGCACCCGCGGAGGATCATCCAGACGGGTCGTGGTGACCGGCAGCAGGCGGGCCCTGGCCCTGCCCGGCTTGTTGGGATGCGGTTCCACGAACACCACAACCGGTGACTCTGCCTGACACAGCGCCACGTCAGGGTACAGTCCCACCAGTACGAGTCCGGGTTCTGGATCACCCCACCGGTGAACCGCCACCGCGTAGCGTTCCCGCTCAGGATCGCCCAGAAGACGACACCACCACCCCAATTCCATCGACAGGTCACGCCTGCCCGTCACCCAGCCCGGCAGCTCCTCGATCTCGTTTTCCCCGGAAACCACAGGGGCACCAACCGGATGCTGCTCCACCGGATCCGAGATGAACTGCCCTACCAGGTCCCCACCATCCCCCGCGGCCAGACGTAACCAGCCCCCAGCCAACGGCACCACCTCACCACCAGCATCCCGCTGCTCACCCAAGTCGCGCCCACCCTCACCGTTCTGGTTCTCGAGTGTGGTGATGTCTTGGCCGTGTTCTTCCAACAACTGCATGAGTGTGGCGTCATCAACCTCCATCCACCGACTCCACGAAGAGGAAGAACCACCCACAACCCGGCCTACAGGAATATCCATCACTTCCCTCTCATACGTCACAACTCATCAACACATTCACCAGCAAACCCCATCGACCAGAACACATTCAAGAATACCCATGAACAAAGAAGCTTATTCACAGGCAACACCTCGACCAGCGAAACCACTAGTCAGACAACACTTGAGGACGGCTATGAATTAAGCCTCAAAACCCCTTCTGCCTGTTTGATGTTTCATCAGGCTGCGACGAGAGACCGGAACAGTGCGGAGCGTCGGTGTACCTCGGCGGGCGGCCCGAACTCAACCAACCGCCCCTTATCCAACACCAACACCAGATCAGCAATGTTCATACCGAAATGGCCGTGTCCGGCAGCGAAAGTGGTGATCCCACCCATCGTGGTTCGAATGAGGTTCATGATCTGTTCCCGGTTCACCACATCAAGCCCCGAGGTAATCTCATCCAACAACAACATGCGTGGCTGACCAACAAGGGTCCTAGCTATCGCCAACCGCTGCCGCTCACCACCAGAAAACGCATACGCTGACTCCCCCACCGGGGTGTCCAACCCGCCCTCACGGGCACTGATCGTCTCAGCCAACCCAACCTGATGAATGATCTCCCAACACCGATCATCATCAATATCACGCCCCAACAACAAATTGTCACGCACCGTCCCACTAAACAACGGACACGCCTGCTCAATGTAACCAACCTGACGCCGGTACTCATCATCATCATGCTCACCAAGCGGCACCCGATCCACCATGATCACCCCCTCGGTGGGAACAATGAACTTCTCCAACAACGACAACACCGTCGACTTACCCGAACCCGACGAACCAGTCATCGCCACCCACGAACCAGCCGGAACACTGAACGACACCCCCGCCAACGCATACTCACGATTCCCACCACCCTGCGGGTACCGCACCGACACATCACGGAAACCAACCTCACCCACCAAACCAGCCCTCACAGGCACACCACCAACCTCGGCAACAACTGGCTGCTTAACCTGGACCCGAGAGGCAGGCTGATCCGTCACCGCACGCAAATCAATAATCCGCTGCAAAGCCCCCAAACACTCCGCCATATCCATCACAGTTCCCGCGCTCCCAGTGATCGGAGTGATGATCAACATCATATACATGAAAAACGACACCAACTGCTCAACAGACAAAACCCCCGCCTGCACCCGCACCACCGCAATACACACAACCACCAACAACGTCGCCTGCACACAAATCGTGACCACCGGAGTCATGAAAGCATGCGCCCGATCCCCCCGATTCGACGCCTCGAGAAGCTCACCACTCGACTTATCCAAACGCCGCACAGCGAACTTGTCAGCAACGAAAGCCCTCAACGTCAACACCGAATCCAACGCCCTGGTCACCTCCGCAACATACGCCCCCTGAGCCTCCTGACGATGAAACGAAAACGATGTCAACCTATTCGAAATCACAATAATAAAAACCAAACACACCACCGTCAACCCAACCGCAGAAATGGTGAGCACCGGATCCAACACAGCCATCTGGAACAACGCCCCCACCACCATCACAACCCCACCCAAAGCCTGTACAGGACCCTGACTGAAAACCTTACTCAAATGCTCCGAATCAATACTACACCGAGCAACCAAATCAGCCGTCGGATGCTGCACAAGCTTATCCGCAGGAACCCGCAAAGCAATCGCGGCAGACTCATCCCGGAAAGCACGCACCGTACGATTACCAGCCTTCGCACCCACAACATTCACAACAGCCGTAATCCCGGAAGCAAAAACAGCCAACCCAGCCAAAAACACCCCATACGGAAGCGCAGCCAAAAACCCCCCACTCTGCAACACCCCCACAATCAACCCCGCCAACAAAGGCTGCACCAACGACACAAGAGACGACAAAACCGTACCAACAAAAACCAGAACCAACGCCCGCGGCTCCAACCGCAAAACCCTCACCAAACGACGAAAACCACCCCTCGGCGGATCAGCAAGAAACACCCCAGCCAAACCGGTCTTGCGCCCTTGGTCACGCGGCTCTTCCGCAGGCGTCCGGACCCGAGGAGGACCTGGAAGGGGCCGAGGGACCTCAGGTAGGACCTGCCGACAAGGCTCCGGCAACGCCCGCCTAGGCATCACCTCACCATCAGACGAACCCACACGAGACAAATCCAACCGCCTCGCAAACCCCGAAGCCACCATCACTTCCCCGCCTCCTCACAGCAGCCACCACAACCAACCAAATTCACCGCACGGCAACACCTACCATGCCTTGCGATTCCCTTTCAGCCGGAACCGCCCCTCAGCACTACACCCGGCCCCGCCTTCACGCGAACACGACCCACTGCCCGAGCGTCTTAACACGACTCGCCGTGATGCCTCACAGTCTCCTCACCCAATCGGGCAAAGCCCCGACAGACCACGAGGAACAACCCGTACCCCAACAGTTTCTGCGGCAACTGATTCATTCAACACTCAGCTCGAGCGGCACTCATCGAACCAGAGACGGACGGTTGGCGACCGGCAACACCCATCGCCAACCACCCGCCACATACGGGGCCCACCAGAGCCGAAACTCCAGCACACCACCGTCCAACCGAGCCAAGCGACACGACCAACCAGCCCCATCAACTCGGCCCTCACATACACAAGCGATGAACTAACTCACCACCACTCGCAGTAGTAGAAGCTCCTGTACGAGCCGCCACCGCCGCAGAACCAACCCCAGCTCCTGTAGGACCACTTGGTTTCCTGGGGTGCTTCAACGGTGTCGGTCTGAAGATTGAGAACGTTGGCCATGATTTGTCACCTCCTCCCGTGATTTTCGGTGTTTGGGTTGGGTAGCTCACCCACCGTCCCTCGTTGTTGCGGGGGGGTGGGGAGCTAGTGACTCGGTACGACCCCGATGAGGTCGCGTGTTTCCGAGCCAAGCTGTGAAATCGCCGGCTGCTGTAACAAACCGGCCGTGCGGGCACTGATCGGCAAACCCACATAGGGTTGCCGGGATTGGTAGGCGTGCAGCGCCAGCGCGACCCCAGCAGCACCGGTACCCAGATCAGAACTGAGACGAATCAACCCCTCACCGACCACCAAGGCATGCTCGTCGTGGGTCAGGAGGCAGTCGAGCAACAAACCCGCCTGCCGATCAGCCTCTACCCGACATTGATCGCCGGCAGCTGTCAGCGCGACCAGGATGCCAGCACGACCATGATCCAAACCCGGATAGATGTAGAAGGTGGAGGAGCAGGCTTTGATGATCCCGTCACGTTCCTGCGAGGTCAGTACCGGTTCACCCGTGACGCGTTCAAGCGCCGAAGCGACCAGCAACACACCAGCAGACCCCCACTCGGTGTAGGGAAGCACCCGATTCTTGGATGGGTCATCGATCATCACCTCACCAGTAGCCATGGTCACACACGCATCCAGATCCGCACGCAACCGAACCCTCGCCCTGACAAGAGGCTCCTCAGCACCAGTGACGGCATGGGCAACCAGGTCCGTCAACGCAACCCCAGTCAATCCCCAGAACAAACCCCGACGACGACACAACACAGCCCACGCTGATCCATCCGGAGTGAGGCAGGCATCCAACCTGCGATACGCCGCAACCGCACGATCCATCAACCCCGAATCCCCGCTGGTTTTCGCCACCTCCAAAGCAGCCAAGATCACTCCCGCCTGACCCGCAGCCAGATCCAACCTACGACGCCCCAAAGCCGACTCAAGTGCCCTCCCGGCAGCAGCCACAGCATCCTGCTGGGCATCCACCTCGCTGAGCGTCAACGCAACACCAGCCACACCATTCAACAACCCCGGAGCCTCCCGCCCCGGCCACTCCCGAGCAGTCGTACGCAACGCCTCCACATCACCATCAGCAGGAACAACACCGATACGCTGCTGAGCCAGCACCACACCAGCACGCCCGGTCGTGATCACCTCATGAACACCCGCCGCCATCTTGCTGATATCACCAGGAAACGCCCCATCCGGACCGAACTGTCGTGACCATTCAATCCCACTCAACAACCCAGCAATCCCAGAATCCACACTCAACCGCTGTGATGGCACACCCACAGTGACATCACTAGCCGTCACCGGACGAACACCAACGCCGTAACGACCCTCCACCAACGCCAACTGCTCAGCCGCCCGTTCGCCATACACCTCACGAACCCTGTGACGACACCGCTCCCAAAACGCCGGCGACACCGCCTCAATCTCAAAATCAGGACAATACAACATCATGATACAACGCGCCACCGCAAACCAGTCAGCCTGCCTAGCATCCGCTGTTTCATCAGCACAATACTCAAACACCCTGACACCAAGCTCACGCGGCGAATCCACCCTGCTAGCATCCTCCAAATCAAGCATCGTCACCACGCCATCATCAGACACCAACACATTCCCAGGATGAAGATCACCAAACGCCCACCCACGCTGATGAATCGCTTCAACAACACCAATCAGCTGCTCCACGATGGCCACCACCTGACGGGCATACTCCACAGGATCATTCTCCTGCAAATTACCCTTGTATGACAGCCACGACGGCAACGTCACACCGGGGATGTAATCCACCTCCAGATAGCGGTGTTCCCACGCGGTGAACACCCCCCGAAGCTGCTGCACACCCTTCACACCAACAAGATCCCGCAGCACCTCCTCCTCAACCAACTGACGCTGCAACGCACACCGATTCCTACCATCCAACCCGGCATGCGGCCTGGCCTCCCGCAGAATCCTGACCTCACCATCAGGCAACTCCGCACGATACACCCCACCCGCATTACTGAAACTCAACGGCTTGATACTCACAAAATCATCCAACCGAGACACACACGACTGCTGTGATGCCTCATACGCCGGTCGAAGAAACTCCGGAACCTCCACCCCATCAGGAATCACAACACGCGGATCACGATGATCCGGAACCAACCGCATATCACGAGGATCAACAATCGACTCAACCAGCTCATCATCCACATCAGGCATCTGCATCCCCAGGAACGCTCCATACCGAACAAACACAGGAGCATCCGGGACATACCGAAGATCAGACAGGATATAAGGCCCCTCCTGCCCCTTCAACACACCAGCCAAGGCGATCAACAACCTCTCCAACTGGCCGTCATCATCCGGATAGATCGTAATGAACTTACCCGCCGCCCCACGAGCCTGATTCTTCGACGACGACTCCATCAACTCCGCCAACGTTGGCAAGAACTTAAACGAAACCCCAGCCTCCACACACACCCTCGTAGTCCGCGCCAACGTCTCCACAGCACACTCAGGAGTCGCCGACACATGAACCTTCCACCCCTGCAACCGAGGCTCCCAATCCCGAGGCGACCACCCTTCCCAGCCACCCCCACACTGCACCAACCACCCAGCCGGCAACTCCACCGACTGCAACCGCCGATCCAACGAACCACCCTGCACCTCAGCAAACGGCCTCGGCCGACCATAAAAAGGCGAACCCTTCACCGCACCCTGAAAATACTCAACACGCACAGCCATTTACTTCTTCCCCTTGTCTTCCAAACAGGTTTAATGATTTGCCGGGCATCGATCACTAATTTTCCTCGAACCCAAACGAAACGAGCGCTTGATCTTTCACGTAACTAGCATGGCATCATCCCTGTCTTCTGCTCCCCGAAGAAAACCGCATGTCGTA
>ERZ772962.1654-NODE-1654-length-11856-cov-3.264808_pt1 | contig 11856 bp, 8 predicted proteins | sample MGYA00580676_ERZ772962 | MGnify/ENA primary metagenome ERZ772962 (study PRJEB29015, sample SAMEA2738049) | human oral metagenome | biome: human oral; feature: human-associated habitat; material: saliva | place: China | collected 2230 ...
CAACATCACAATTTATTATTACAAATACTGATGGAACAGTAACACCGGTTTATGCACAAATTTTTTCAAATGTTGACCAAATTCAAGATGCCATGAGCCGAGCCATGTGGGTCATTGTGACAACAATGATTACTTTCTGGCTTCTGTCAGTAATTATTAGTTTGTATCTTGCAAATTGGACATTGAGACCTATCCTGGCTGCTTATGAAAAGCAAAAAGAATTTGTTGAAAATGCTTCACATGAATTGAGAACACCTCTGGCAATTTTGCAAAATCGTCTAGAATTACTTTTCCAAAAGCCAACAGCAACAATTATTGATGAATCAGAAAATATTTCTGAAAGTTTATCAGAAGTTCGTAATATGCGTTTATTAACAAGTAACTTACTGAACTTAGCTCGTCGAGATTCTGGAATCAGAATTGAACCAGAGGCGACTACGACAACTTATTTTGAGAATATTTTTAATAGCTATGAAATGCTTGCTGAAAACGCAGGTAAAAAGTTTTCAGGCCATTTGAAATTAGATGGAACGATTAATTTGGACCAAGCCCTGATTAAACAATTGCTAACTATCTTATTTGATAATGCCCTTAAATACACGGGTGATGAGGGTGAAATCTCTGTAGATGTTCAAAAAAATGGGGGATTTTTAGTTTTTGCTGTCGCCGATAATGGTGAAGGAATTTCTGATGAAGATAAGAAAAAAATCTTTGACCGCTTTTTCCGAGTAGATAAAGCAAGAACGCGTCAAAAAGGTGGCTTAGGTTTGGGTCTTTCTCTGGCCAAACAAATTGTTGAAGCTTATAATGGGAAGATTACAGTTGAAGATAATAAACCTAAAGGTACAAAATTTATTATTAGAATTCGTGTGGATAGCACAATTTCAAATCCTGCAAAAATTTTCCAAAAGTTGTAAAATATGATAGGAAAAAATTACTGACAAATTATGATAAGATAATAGTAGCATCCAAATTATGACAATTTTGTCAGTCAATTTACTAGTTTTTAAAGACAATTTCTGTCAGTAAATAACTAAGTAAATCTAAAAAGGAGAAAATCAGAGATGTCAGTGTTAGAAAAAATAGACAGCCCAGCGGATTTAAAAAAAGTATCAAATCAAGAACTAGAAGAATTAGCTTCAGAAATTAGAACAGCAGTTCTTCATAAAGTATCAAACATCGGTGGACACGTTGGTCCAAACTTGGGTGTGACCGAATTAACAATTGCCCTTCATAAAGTTTTCAATTCACCAATTGATAAGTTTATTTGGGATGTTTCTCACCAAACTTATCCACATAAAATTTTAACTGGACGTAAAAATGGATTTACTGATGGACATTTCCATGACATCACACCTTATACCAGTCAAAGAGAATCAGAACACGACTTTTTCACAGTTGGCCATACCTCAACTTCAATTGCTAATGCCTTAGGTTATGCCAAAGCGCGTGATTTGACAAATGACAAAGGCAACATTGTTGCGGTCATTGGTGACGGTTCACTTTCTGGGGGACTTGCTATGGAAGCCCTCAATAATGCCGGAGATTTCAAAGGAAACCTCATTATTTTAGTTAATGATAATCAAATGTCAATTGCTGAAAATCATGGAGGACTTTACCGTAACCTTGCCGAACTTCGGGCGACAAATGGTCAAGCCGAAAATAACTTCTTTAAAACTTTTGGCTTAGATTATAAATATCTTGCAAATGGAAATGATATTGAATCTTTAATTCACCTATTTGAAGAAGTAAAAGATATCGACCATCCAATTGTCCTCCATATTCATACTGAAAAAGGGCGCGGTTATCAACCAGCTCTTGAAAATAAAGAAGCTTTTCACTGGCACATGCCTTTCGATTTAGAAACTGGTCAATCAAAAGTGATTGATTCTGGTAAATCTTATAGTTCAGTTATGTTGGATTACATGGATAAAAAAGTTTCAGAAGGGCTTCCTCTTGTTGCCATCAATGCAGCAATTCCAGGAATCTTTGGACTGAAACAATTTGCAGCTAAATATCCTGACCGTTATATTGATGCAGGAATTGCGGAGCAATTTACCATTACTTTTGGAGGTGCAATGGCTGCGACAGGTGCTCGTCCAATTATTTTCCACAATTCTACTTTTGTTCAACGGGCTTATGATCAATTTTGGCATGACTTAGCAATTAATGAAGAACCAGCAATTGTTATTGTTAAAGGTGGAGTTATTTCAGGTTCAGATGAAACACACCAAGGCTCATCAGCCATGACTTGGATTTCAAACATTCCAAATATCAAATATCTTGCTCCAACTTCTGAAGAAGAATTTATTTCAATTCTTGATTGGGCTCTTGAGCAACATGAAGAACCAGTTGTGATTCAAATGCCAGAACACGGCTTAGAATCACGTCCGACTGTTCTCACAGATTATTCAACCCCTTCATATCAAATGACAAAATCAGGCGAAAAAGTTGCCCTCTTGGCACTTGGTGGTCTTTATTCACATGGTGAAAAAGTAGCTAAAGTTTTGGCTGAAAATGGAATTAATGCAACCCTAATAAATCCACTTTTCATCAACGATTTGGACCAAGCTTTCCTTGAAAACTTAGTTGAAAATCATCAAGTTATTGCGACGATAGAAGATGGAATTCTTGACGGAGGATTTGGTCAAAAAGTTGCTTCCTTCCTTGGTAAGTATGATGTTAAAGTTTTGAACTTTGGTGCGAAACGTGAATTTAATGATTCTGTTCCAGTGACAGAACTTTACAATCGTTATCATTTGACACCAGAACTTATGGTTGCTGATATTCTTAGTCTTTTGAAATAAAAATTTACTGACAGATGTTCCAAAATATTTCTGTCAGTAAAAATAAAGAACTGATAATGTCTGTCAGTAAAACTAGCAAGAATGATGATAAGTTCTTACTTAATAAAGTGAAATAGATGAAAAAAGTATTAGTAAAAGCAGTACATGGCTACCAACGCTGGATTTCTCCAGCCTTTCCACCAGCTTGTCGCTATTATCCTACCTGCTCCAATTACATGATTCAGGCCATTGAAAAACATGGACCAGCCAAAGGTTTGGCAATGGGGACAGCACGTATTTTACGTTGTCACCCATTTTGCCAGCCAGGATATGATTTAGTTCCAGACCATTTTAGTTTGCGAAGAAATTGGGCAGAACCAGAAAAAGAAGAAGACTCAAATTAATTTGAGTCTTTTCTATTTATAAAATTATAGGAAACGCTTCAAAAAAGATGAAATCGCTATCAAATGTCATAAAAAAATGTTAAAATGAAAAAAGAATAAAAAAAGGAGTGTCATCTATTATGCCATTTAGTAAAGATTTTCTCTGGGGCGGAGCAACTGCAGCTAATCAATGTGAAGGCGGCTATAATCAGGGAGGACGTGGGCTTGCCAATGTCGACCTTGTTCCACATGGGAAAGACCGTTTTCCAATTATTACAGGGGAAATGAAGCACCTTGAATTCGATGAAGAGCATTTTTATCCCGCAAAAGAAGCGATTGATATGTATCATCATTGGAAAGAAGACCTCGCACTTTTTGCTGAAATGGGATTTAAAACCTATCGAATGTCTATTGCTTGGACAAGAATTTTTCCAAAAGGTGATGAACAAGAGCCAAATGAAGAAGGCTTGCAATTTTATGAAGATATTTTTAGAGAATGCCAACGTTTAGGAATTGAACCCTTAGTAACCATCACTCACTTTGATTGTCCTGTCCACCTAATTAAAGAATATGGTGGCTGGCGTAATAGAAAAATGGTTAGTTTCTATGAAAATTTAGCCAGAGCAATTTTTACTCGTTATAAAGGATTAGTTCGCTATTGGTTGACATTTAATGAAATTAATATGCTCCTCCATGCTCCATTTATGGGAGCAGGACTTGTTTTTGAAGAAGGAGAAAATAAAGAACAAGCTAAATACTTAGCCGCTCATCATGAACTATTAGCATCGGCTTTAGCAACGAAAATTGGACATGAAGTTGACCCAGAAAATAAGATAGGTTGTATGTTAGCTGCTGGAGATTACTATCCATTTGATTGTAATCCAGAAAATGTTTTTGAAGCTCAAAAACAAAATCATGATAATCTCTTTTTCATTGATGTTCAATCACGTGGAAAATATCCAAACTACCTTTTAAAGAGATTAGAGCGTGAAGAAATTACACTTCCGATTGAAAAAGGCGACTTAGAAATCCTTGCTGAAAACACAGTTGACTTTATTTCATTTAGTTACTATGCAAGTCGAGTCGCTAAAGTCAAGGATGAGGATGCAGATAAATCAGCTGGAAATATCTTTGAATCTGTAAAAAATCCTTATTTAGAGGCCAGTGAATGGGGTTGGCAAATTGACCCACTTGGTTTAAGAATCACAATGAATTCTATTTATGACCGCTATCAAAAACCATTATTTATTGTAGAAAATGGTTTAGGAGCAGTAGATAAAACTGATGAAAATGGATTTGTAGCTGATGATTATCGAATTGATTACATGGCTGCACACATCAAAGAAATGAAAAAAGCAGTTGAACTTGATGGCGTTGAACTATTAGGTTATACTTCTTGGGGATGTATTGACTTAGTATCAGCAGGAACGGGTGAGATGAGCAAACGTTATGGATTCATCTATGTTGACCGAGACGATTATGGTAAAGGAAGTTTGAAACGGACGCCTAAGAAATCATTTAACTGGTACAAGAAAGTTATTGCAAGCAACGGTGAAGATTTAACAAATGAATAATTAAAAAGGGGGGCTTTCCTCCTTTTTTTATCAAACAAAACATTTCTTTGATTTAAGATTTTTATCTAGCAAGAAAAATTTACAATAGTTAAGCAAGTGTCCATTAAAAGGAAGCAGTGCTAGAACTTTTTTATGAAATATGATAAAATCGTGTATTGCGTAATTTTTAAATCCGCAGTCATGAAGTATGAAAAAGCCTCGATGATATTTAAGAAATTTAAAAAGTTACAAGTGAGATAAGAATGATGAGGATAAGAAGTGAAAAGTATTAAAAATACATGGAAGTTGTTTGCCCTAGACTGGAAGCGAATATTTAAAAATCCCGTGGCGACTTTTTTAATTGTCGCCCTAATGATAATTCCCTCTTTATATGCTTGGTTTAATATTAAAGCCCTGTGGGACCCCTATGCCAATACTTCGCAACTGCCAATTGCGGTCTATAGTGCAGATAAATCTGCAAGTTTTCAAGATAAAACCATCAATATTGGTGATGAAGTACTGAAAAATTTAAAGAAAAATCACCAATTAGGCTGGAAATTTGTTGATTCCAAAGCAGATTTAGATAAAGGTGTGAAATCTGGGAAATACTATGCTGGAATCTATTTACCAAAGGATTTTTCAAAAGACCTCTTAAGTTTCACCACGGGTGATATTAAAAAACCACAAATTGTTTATTCAATTAACGAAAAAATCAATGCCATTGCTCCCAAAATAACATCAAAAGGAGCCTCTTCTCTACAATCACAAATTTCTGAAGAGTTTATCAAAACGGCAAGTAGTACCCTTTTAAAAACCTTCAATACAATTGGTTACGATATTGATAAAAACATGGTAAGTATTCAGAAGGTTAAATCAGCGATTTTATCAACTAATGATAATTTAGGAACCATTGATAAATACACTCAACAAGTTGTTGACCTTCATGGAAAAATGCCAGAAATTAAAGAAAAGCTGGCAAAAGCTAATGAATTTATCACTTACTTACCAGAAGTAGATGCTCTAGGTCAAAAAGTCATTAAATTAAATGATAAAATGCCAGAAATTGATAAAAGTTTTTCACTCGTTTTGACCCTTCAGGAGAAAATACCTGAGATTCAAAATGCTGGAAAACAAATCTCAATGATTGATGATGATTTTGCGTCGGTAGAAAGTACCATGACTCAAGGCATTCAAGAAGCCAAACAAGGTTTACAAATTATCAATCAAGTCCAAAAATCAATGCCAGACATTAAAAAATTGGGACAAGATGCTGATAGTTTAGGGACTATAACCTTGGATGCGGCGAAAAAAATGCAGAGTGCGTTGCCTAGCATTACAAATAGCGTTCAAATAACACTTCAATCAATTCAAGAGTTCTCAAAAAATACTTCATCTGTTATTTCTGTTATTGACCAAGCGATTGCCGATAATCAATTAACTGATGATGAAAAGGAACAGATAAATAGCTTAATTACCAATTTTACTAGTAACATTGCTAAACAAAGAGAAGCCATTCAAAATATTGTTGAATATATGAAGCAGGTGCAAGAAAGCAATGGAAATCACGATTTAGATTCTACTATTGAGCAATTAAATAATCTAGATTCGCTCTTGTCAGAACTTAGTACCAGAATGAGTCACCTAAATGACTTAGTGCAAGAGGGTGATGTATCTAAGATTCGAGCTTATCTATCACAAATCAATGATGTAGTAAATAATATTTCTGATCTAATTAATAAAATTGATGTCAGTGAGATTAGTAGTACTATTAATCAAGCACTAACAACCTTGATTAATACCATAACAAATGCTAAAGGTTTATTAAATCAAGCTCAACAAATTGACTTTGATGCCTTACTAAATTCAACAAGTCAAACAGTTTCTAATGCTATTAACATTTTAGAAAAATATCAAGGCGAAATGCCAGCCATTAAACAAGAAATTCATGATGCGAATGTAATGTTAAATGGTAATATGACAACGATTGTTAATGCAATTAATGAAGGAGCTAATCTCTATAAAAATGAGTTTCCTACTCTTAAAAGTAAGTTAGGGACAGCTTCTGATTTCTTTAAAAATGATTATGCTGGTGTTCGTAAAGATTTGACAGATACCTTAACAATGGCAAATGAGAAAATGCCTGATGTTGAGTCTGCTTTGAATCAAGCCAATGATTTAATCCAAAATGATTGGCCTCAAATCAAATCAGGAATTCAAAAAGCAGCCGCAGCCATTCAAAAAGGTGAAAAAGAAGTTGACTTAGGTGAAATCGTCAAACTCCTAAAATTAGATGCAACCAAAGAAAGTGATTTCCTGACGCAACCAGTTGAAGTCCAAGAAAATCAAATCTATCCGATTGCCAACAATGGTTCAGCAAGTACACCTTTCTATACTGCGCTTTGTCTGTGGGTCGGTGCAGTCTTACTTTCAAGTTTGGCAACAACGGAGGTTCACTTATCAGATAAAGATAAAAAACGTTATTCTAAACGTGAGCAATTCTTTGCTCGAATGGGAAGTTTCGTAGCCATTGGACTTGCTCAAGCCTTGATCGTAACGCTTGGAAATTATTTTGGCTTAGGAGTAGATGTAAGAGATCCATTCTACAGTGTTCTCTTTGCCTTACTAATATCCATAACCTTTATGATAATGGTTTATGTTCTGGTCGCCCTGTTTGGCAATGTAGGTAAAGGAATAGCGATTATCATCCTGGTTCTTTCCATTTCTGGTGGTGGTGGGAACTATCCAATCCAAGTTTCTGGAAAATTCTTCCAAGCCATTAATCCTTATTTACCATTTACTCACGCTGTCAACCTTTTACGAGAATCAGCGGGAGGAATTTACTGGCCAAATGCTTGGTTTGCGATAATTATCCTTGTAGCAGTATCAATTGTGTTTGTTGCAATAGGTGCCTTCCTCTTCCCACACTTTGAAGATAAAACGAAGAAAATTTCCGAAATCGGAAGCAAGAGTCATTTCTTCCATTAATGTTAAGAAAACTACTAACAGACTGGTCAGTAGTTTTTCTGTTATTTATAATCATAATGAGCAAATAGTAAGGGAGAACTTGTGCTATAATATGTCTATGACAAAAGTAAACGAAGAACGTGTACAAGAAATTTTTAATAGTATTTCATCAGATTATGATAAAATGAACGCCATTATCAGTTTTAAACAACATGATTTATGGCGTGCTAAAACAATGAAAAGAATGGGAGATTTAACTGGTCTATCTATTCTTGATTTGTGTTGTGGAACTGGGGACTGGACTTTTGATTTATCTGAAAGTATCGGCCCTTCTGGTAAAGTAATTGGTCTTGATTTTTCAGAAAATATGCTTGAAATTGCTAAGGCTAAACTCAAAGAAGAAGCGAAGAAAAACATTGAATTTCTCCAAGGAAATGCGATGGCTTTACCTTTTGAAAATGAAAGTTTTGATGTAGTTACGATTGGTTATGGTCTAAGAAACACACCTGACTATCTTACTGTATTAAAAGAAATTTTTCGTGTCTTAAAACCAGGCGGCAGAGTAGTATGTATCGAAACTTCACACCCTACATTGCCAATTTATAAACAAGCTTTTGAACTTTATTTTAAAAATGTCATGCCTTTTTTTGGTAAAGTTTTTGCAAAATCTTTAAAAGAATATCAATGGCTTCAAAAATCAGCAGAAGATTTTCCAGATGCCAAGACGCTTGAAGAACTTTTTAGAAAAGCTGGTTTTGTTGCCGTAGACTATCAAAAACATGGTGGTGGAGCAATCGCAAGTCATTTTGCCACTAAATCCAAAAAACCTAAATCAAATATTCGTATTGGTAAAAAGTAATCGGTCAATAAAAAATAAAAATTTCGAGGAAAAAATAAGCCTTATAAACGTTATGGGGAAATTTTTAAAAAACTACGAGAACAAAAGAATTTTTCGCTTTCTCATTTTTCAGAAATAGGTATTTCAAAAGCGAATTTATCAAGATTTGAATTAGGTCAAGCCATGATAAGCTTTGAACGTTTGGATAGTGCGCTACAAGAGATGAATGTGACTTTAGCCGAGTATGAACATTTTATCAATAATTTTTCAATGGATTATAAAGAAGAATTTTTAGAAGATATAATTCTTGCGGATATTGCAGATGACGTCGATAAACTTCATAATCTTTATCTAGAAGCTATGAAATATGATTCAAAAATGCTAGCTTATTGTGCTAAAAGTCGTTATGAAATACTGACACAAACGGAAGCTGATGATGTGGTTGAATATCTCTATGATGTTGGAGAATGGGGCTATTTTGAACTTTCGATTTTTTATCTGACTTTGGACAGTTTCAGTGAACGAGAAATTATGTATTTGATGAAAGAACTCTGGGGGAAGAGTAAACACTTATATGATGTTTTTAAATATCGCAGAAGAGTTCTTCAATCTTCGTATCGAGCGGTCGTTTTGCTTTCCTCAAAAGGAGCTCGTGACTCAGCTAGAAGTATCTTGCAAAAAAGTTACCCTAAAGATGATTTCTACGACCTCTATGTTGAAAATCTAAGAAATCTGGCACATGGTTTTTATAGCTATTGTTTCAAAGACAAGATAAGCGGTGAAAAGCAAATCAAAAATGCCATTGAAATTTTTCGACAAGTTGGATATGAAGATTTAGCAGGTTATTATCAAAAACGATATCAAAAGCTTTTAGGAAAATTATTAACATAAAAAAGTCTCCAGATTACTTCGTTGGATTTTTGCAATGATTTAAAAAGGAGGCTTTTTTTCTGCTAGAATAAAATTAAAGATAAAAGAAAGCGCGCTTGAAATTTAAAAAGAAAGGAGGAATATGTTTAAAGATATAAAAATTTAATAGAATGAACAAATTCATACAGAAATATAATAGAAAGAAGGAAATTCTTATGAAACCAAAACAAATTTATGTAAGTCTTATGACTTCAGCAATCTTGTTATCAGCGGTTACTCCGTTAATTGTTAATGCTGATGTCGTTACTTCTAATGTCACAACAGAGTAAGTTTTTAGTAATCAAGCTTCAAGTTTTGCTGATACTAAAGACCATTTTGATTCCTATGTTTCCGTTAAGGATAATCAGCATGTTTTAAATCTTCCAGAAAATGTTCAGGTTAATCAAAATGAATTTGAACAAGTACTAGAGCAAGTTAATGCTGTTAATCAACAGATTGAAACTAATAAGTTAATTATAAATCCTGTTAGTAAAGAAATAGTGAGTCGGGCTTCTACCTTTAAATCATCAGGATACACCTATGGAAACTTTTGGTGGGGAACTTGTTACTACTTTAGAAGTAAGGCAGCAGTTTATCAAATGGATCATGATTTAGATAATTGGGCTATCGGTTCAGGTCTTGTTGGTATATTTTCCCGCCAATTGCTGCTCTGGGTGGTGCTTATTATTTGAAGGTTAAAAGTGATTTAGATTCTATGAATAGTATCCATCAAAAAGATTATCTTAATATGGAGGTAAACTGGGTGGGGGTCTATTCAATTTATGTTCCTTAGGGAGGTAAAGTGATGGTTTTAGTTTTATGGTTGGTAATGATTTTCATTGGATTTCTTTTACAAATCTATGTTTGGCCACGAATTCCAAAATCAATTTTTAAGTATAGAGGTTTAGTCTTATCTCTCTCTCTCATTATTCTTGTTTTTATTATGAGAATACGACTAGAAATTACTGCATTGACCCTTCCATTTTATTTGATGATGTTTTTCGGGCTCTTTCTTTTTTGGAAAGATAGAAAACTTTAAGTAAATCTGTAGTTAAAAAATTAAAGGTACTCGATTAAGTGCCTTTTTGAGTAAATTTATACAGGTGGTGTGTATATTATTAAAAGTACAAAACATAAGAAATCTATTTTATGGTATAATAATCTTGCTTAAAAATTTATTAAAAAAGCGTTAGTAGGGAAGTAGTAATGAAATTAAAAGATATAGAGAAATCAACAAATAAAAATCTTTATCTGCTTTTTCTAAGTGTACTCGTGGGATTGACTGCGGGTTTTTTGGCCAGTCTTTATCGATTGGCACTGGAAAAAGCTGAAACTTGGGGCTTAAGCATTTATCGCTTTATTAGCTTACACCTTATTTTTATTCCCCTCCTCATTTTGGGTTTGACTTTCTTAGCTTTTGTGGTTACTTTCTTTATGAAAAAATATCCGATGAGTTCAGGTTCTGGGATACCACAAGTTAAAGGGCAATTACAGGGTTATTTTAAAAATAATTGGTTCACGACGGCTTTTGCTAAATTTATCGCTGGGACTTTAGCAATGTTTGCAGGTCTATCATTGGGGCGTGAGGGTCCCTCAGTTCAACTTGGAGCTTCAATGGGGCAGATGGTCTCTAGCCGGTTGGCTGAAACTGAGCGTCATAAAAGAATTCTTATTGCTTCTGGGGCATCTGCTGGTTTATCCGCTGCTTTCAATGCACCTTTGTCAGGTGTCATGTTTACTTTGGAAGAAGTATTTAAATACTTTTCTCCATTGATTTTATTAACTTGTATGACCTCAGCAATGGTTGCTGATATGGTTGCACGAATAATGTTTGGGAGTGGACCAGTTTTTCATTTCCAAATTGTTGGTTCAATTGAACTCTCAAATTATTGGCTACTTATTATTTTAGGAATTATTTTAGGATTTTTCGGTGCTTTTTATAACTGGACACTCCTCACAAGTCAAAATTTGATGAAGAAAATAAAGAGTCCATTTCTTCGTGTTTTACTTACTTTTTTAGTGGTTGGGGCAACTGGTTTATTGTTTCCTAATATTATTGGGAGTGGTCATCATTTAATGGATTCCTTTAGTTTGGGAATGGGCTTGACCTTTCTATGTTTGATTCTCATTGGAAAATATCTGATTTCAATGGTTTCTTATGCTTCGGGTGTGCCAGGAGGAATTTTCTTTCCCCTGTTAGTTTTGGGTGCTAGTCTTGGAGCTGTTTTTGCGACAATTGTCATCTCGATTTTTCATCTTCCAAGTCATTTGTTTGCCAATCTAGTAATTTTAGCGATGGCTGGGACTTTTACAGCAATTGTTCGAGCACCGATGACTGGAATCCTTCTTTTGGTGGAAATGACTGGTTCATTTGACCATTTACTTCCTCTGGCTCTTGTCTCTTTAATTGCTTATGTCGTTGC
>ERZ772962.1658-NODE-1658-length-11832-cov-5.381676_pt1 | contig 11832 bp, 10 predicted proteins | sample MGYA00580676_ERZ772962 | MGnify/ENA primary metagenome ERZ772962 (study PRJEB29015, sample SAMEA2738049) | human oral metagenome | biome: human oral; feature: human-associated habitat; material: saliva | place: China | collected 2230 ...
AATCGGAATTAATTTTTCAAGTTCTTCTTTAGTAAATAAATCTCTAGTTTCAGGTAAATCAATTAAAGATGTAGGACTCTCTTCTATGAATCGTTTCTCACTAGCCTTCTTTTCTTCTTCTGTCGGTGGCCAACAATCGTTCTGCGCTTTAAAATCAATTTCACGTGCCGTCCTCTTACCTAATAAATATTCATTAAAATCAGAAGGATTAATTTCAAAGACACGACGAACTGAAGCTATTCCAAACTCTCCAAAAGTGTAGTATTTCCCTTCATGTGTTCGAAAATCATATCCCTTCGGCGATTCAATCTTATCAAAGGTATCAAATTCTTCCCATGTTATTTTAGTTAAACTCATTTTAATCTCCTCCTAATTTTCTAATTGTAAATTCTCCCCACGGAACTTCGTCAATGACTGCTTCTGGCATATTCCCTGGGAAAGTTTTTCCTCCTGGTTTCCAAAAACCATCAAAAGCAGAATCTTCATTTCCGCTTGGAATTCTTGGGTTTTAAACTGAAATAACAACGGAATTATACGAATCATTAATGCTCTTTTTCGAACCATAAAGTGTATAGCGGACTGATTTTCTCAAATAATTCCTTTTCGTATTGATATCTATTCTCTTGTACTTTCTCAACTATTTGACTAACTTTCTCAAATTCATTATTTTTAATCAATTTGTCAATTAAATCTACATCTTTTTCATCAATCTTTTGCGAGGAAACATTCTTAATGATTATCTTTAAAATTTGATAAGTCACCTCATTATCATCTAATTTAGAAATCTCGGATGTTATTTTTCCTCTCTCAGTAAAAACTAGATTATACCTTCCATTTCTATCCTCTATTATAGAAATTCCCTCCGGAAAGTAGGGAGGTTGTTCAGAAAAATGAATTCCAAATTCACCTAATTTTATGTTTCCAATTTTTGAAACTTCGGATTCAATTTTGTTTTTTAATTTTATTAGCATTTAATTATTCCTATTTCAATTTAAGTAGAAAATTCCCTTTTTCTAATTCATCAATTGTTAAATATGTATAATATTGAATTCCCATACCAGGTTCATCAAACCAAGGTGCAACTAATCCTTCTTTTGTTGGTATTTCTTTTAGAACAATGTAGTCTGAATTCGGTTGGAGTTTCATAAAAGGAGGTAAGGCTTTCTCACCAAATGTTGCTCCTTCAGGAGAGAAATACCTTCCTGTTGGATTAGAACCAATTCTGTTTATTCGAGTTCCAGGCAATATAACAGATTCTTTGTATTCGCCATTCAAAAATCCATGTTTATATATACTTCCATCAACTCTACCCATGGAACTCTCGGGACTTCCTGGATAAATTGTATCCCCTGTTAGCTGATTAAAATAATCTGGATTATCATATACATTTTTATTTTTAAGGTAAAATTCTGGCTCAGGTGGATATGACCAATTTCTTAATTTGACTCTATCGTATGGTTCGATACCTGCCTCCGCATATTTGTGCCATTGAAGATATCTCTGACGATCCATCGGTTCCATACTCATCAAGGTTTTCTGGAATTTCTCCTTCGCCAGATATTGGTCAAAGTTACTGGATTCCCTCGCAAGCCTACTTTCTTCCAGATTTTTCAGAATCTGCTCTCGGTTATACTTCGGTGCTTCGACATCTACCTTCACCTTATTGAGACTAAACTTGCTGGCTGCTGAGGAGGCCGCATAGCCTCCTACCAGGTTTCCGATAAAGTTTGCGGTTTGGGCGTCTTCCTCACTACCACCTAGGAGCTTAGTCCCATGATAGGCAACCTGACCCGTTGTATAAGCACCGGCTTCCCCTATCGCAAACTGGGTCAAGCCTTTGACAACGCTTTGCGTATGCCCTATAGGAATCATGATGGCACTCGCCGTCACAAAGAGCCCACCAACCTGATGGTAAAGCTTGTCATTCCCCATGAAAAGCGTATCTCGGATAAAGTTTTTTGCCTTGGTATAGCCATCCCCTGCATTCCCAAGTTGGATATTATGAATCCCTTCCCCTGCATTAGAGGTCCCATAGGCAAACGTTCCAAGTCCAGCCGTTAAGCCAAATCCAAAAACCAAAGGTGTCGCAGACCCACAGGTCGCTACAATCGCGAGAACCCCAATCGCAGCTGTCAGTACACCAAGACCTAAGTCTATCCAACCCTTCTTGGCTCGATCCTCCGCAGCCAAGGCCTCAAAACGAGCCTTGTCCCGCTCCTGAGCGGCTTTCACTCGTTCAACGCGACTCTCCATCTGCTTGGTTGCCTGTTGGTAAGCTATCGCAAAACGTTGGACAGACTTGAGTTTCGCAAAATCTCCTGACTGATAAGTCCCTACCTTACGTGTCTTCCCTGCGTGCTCTGCTATCAAGGCCTTAGTCGCAGCTAAAAGTTCCTTAAAGGCAACCAAATCCTGACTCGCATGACTACTTTCATACTGGATGATGGAGCTGTCCAAGTTCTTGATCTGATTGAGCAGAAAGTTATAGTCCATGACTGTGCTGGTATGACTACTACCTTCGTAACTCACTAAGTCTGAAATCTTGTCCTTGGTCGCATTTAAGACCTCAATCTCACTCTTTAGATTGTCCCGTGAACTCTTTAAATCACTATAAAGGTTGGTAAACTCCTGACCTGGTAGCTTTGCATGATTGCTGGAATCAATTTGATAGTAGCCATCCTTGTAAAGCAAGAGGTTGGATGAGTAGTCATTCATCAAGTTGACCAGAGTTTGAAGGAGGGTTCCATGCACCTCTACTAGGTAGGTGCGCATACTCGAAATAGCCTGCCCTTGGAGGTTGGTGTTATTGATAAAATCCGTCATAGCGGTATTGAGATTATTTATGGCCTCTCCCCAAGCATTCATCGTCTTTTGACTTGAGCAGAGGTGATATCATCAAATGTTATCTTGTAACTCATAGAACCTCCCTACTGCAAGCCAGAAAACATCGTTTGTCCCAATACTGTATCTGTACGAGCCAATTCTTTTCCTGTAGCTGCCATCAAGGCGATGTCCGCTCCCAATAAGGATGTATATCTCGTCATCAACTGACAGAGCTCATTGAATTGTTCCTGATACAAATCGAGCACCTTGGATTCCGATGTTGTTTTGAAGTTTGGCTTACTCACTCCAGCCAAACTAGCCTGAGCCTTAGTCAAACTACTGATGTGTGAGTTAAACAGAACCTCGGATAATTGAATCGTTCCATACATGACCTTACCCCTCCTTCGTATGTAGTAGCTTCTCGATGAAATTCCCCAGATTGTTAATCTGACTCTGACACCAGCCAATAATGTCATTTTCTTCGTTCTTTTGGTTTTCTAGTCTAGTGATTTCATCACAGATGGCATCATAGAAGGTATCATCTCCGTTTGAAAACTCGTGTAGTCACTGGAGAAGGTCTCCCACTGCTTGGTGAAGTCATCTTTTTGTTTGCCTTGCCATTCAGGCTGAATATTTCGGTGCATAATAGGATACTTGATATTGTGAACATTCTGTTGGATTTCCCCTACAGACTTCTTGGCCGTGCGAAGACGTTTCAATTTTTCATCAATAGAAGTAATTCGTGATTGAGCGGAGGAGATGCTGGAGTAGTGTTGATTCACTCTACCTTGAAGATAATAGATTTGATCATAGTCTATTTCACCCATGTATTATCCTCCTAGTTCATTTGCTTCATTCAACTCAGCAACATTACCTTTAGGGATATCTGTTGTAGATACAACCGAAGCAATATGTTCTAGCATAAGCTCATTATCCTCATCGCTATAACCCTCTTGAACAACCTTGAAAACATCTTCATGATTAAAGTAGATAAGACTATCTCCTACCATCCCTTCTGGATAGAGGCAAGCTCCGTAATCAAAACGGTAGAGATCTCCTTTGACTGGTGCTGCAATCACACGAGCAATGATGAGCATCTTTTTAGTACTTCCCTTTAAAACAATAACACTGCCTAGTGGTAATAATTTAGTATCTGACATAAATAACCTCTCTAAATTTCTAATAATTGAACGGATTCATAATGATCTGGATAAAGAATGTAACCTTGGTTCGGTTTCAGTGCCGGCTCATTTGTGATGTAAGGATAGCGAGTATGATCTTGATCACTGATACGTACACCAAGAAAGACTTGATCCACTAACTGATTCGCCAATTTTACAAAAGTGTCGTAATTGTTCGCTACTAGATCTTGGTAGGCGCCTATAAAGAGCAAGGTTACTCCATACTGAGCTCCTTCACTAAGGAGTTGCTTGAAGTCCAGTTCACTCACTCCAGCCGCCATAGCCGTCGCAGCAATGTCAGGTATCAAAATTAACCATTTTGGATAGTCCTGATTTGGAGACGCAACCCGTTTCTTAAAGTCTTCTAATATCGTCTTCATGACATTATCAACCTCTAAAGAAGTATCAAATCGTTGAATACCATCAAAGAACTGACTGTTAATACGCTGACTAGGATCTAAAATAACAGTATTATACACTCCTGATAAACGGTTTAGGTGATATTCTAGTAATTTATAGTAATTCGTTACAAAAGCAGGACTGTCTGAGGCTATAAGCATAGGTCGCTCGAAACTAAAAGATGCTGGAACAACGGCTTCTCTTTCGAGTCCCAAGATAAAGTCTTGACTGCTTTCTAAGATTTCTGACATCACCTCTTTGGTTACCTTTTCTGGTAACATTGGGATACCTGCAGGAAGTGGGCCATCGTATGCCATAGCCATTGCTTCTTGTTCTGCACGAACTTCCTTTATGTAGTCCGTATAATGTTCACTGCTATATGGCAACATCACTTGGAATTGGACGATATCATCCAATTTAGCTATGGCACGGCCTTTGATTTCATCGAGTGGAATATTTGAACGTCCTACTACACCTGATAAGTCACTGGTATCAAACAAGAAGAGAGAAATCTTGGTCTTAAAGTTCGATTGTAGCTGTAGACGCATCGCATTGAGACGAGAAAGTGTCACAACCAGATAGATTCCTAGAGAGGCACCATCTCGAGAAATGACATTTAAAGTATCATAAAAGGCATCGACAAATGGGGCATCCATTACACTATCAAAACCATCTATCTCTATGAAAATAGTTGGAAAACTCTCATCTGACAACTGATTGTATTGCCTTAGATTTGTGGCTCTTGCTTGCGAAAGAGCATGTTTCCGAGTTTTTATCTCTCTATTCAAGAATCGAAGAGATTTCATGATTTTCTCAGTTTCATCCAAGGTGAAATAATCTGCAACATGAGGAAAATCTGAAATAGAGATTAAGCCACTGGTACCAAAATCATAGAGGTAGAAATGGACCTGGTCTGGTGTGTGCTTACGAATCACATCCATCGCAAAGTTCTGTAGAAAAGTGGACTTACCGAATCCCGGACTCGAAACCAATAAAATATGACCTCTTTGTTCCATATTGAAGTAAAGAGGAGATTGTTCCTGTCTTTCTGGAATATCTTGATACCCAATTAAAATAGGTTGCAACGCCTCTGAACGTCCCCAATAATCCTTGTAGTTAGTCGATTGTGTATCTTTAGCATATATCTTCTCTTCAAGTGGTGGCAACCAAGGACTGGCTACCTGATGAATATGAAGACCATCAAAGACTTCACGGGCTTTTTCTACAATGGCGTCTAATTCTGTTGGAACAGCCTTTGCTTCTTTTTTATTGACTAAACCACTCAAATCTTTATTAATGGCATTGTATTGACCATTACTTGTAATCTCATACACAGTTGTGTTTTTTTGAACATGATTTCGTCCTTCTGGATTATAATCCGCACCTGACCAAGCGCTTTGGAATAGCTCATAGATTTCATTGTTTCCGACTTGAAGATAGGCTCTACCTGTCTGGGTGATTTCTGCGGCATCAGGTGTTTTGATTACTTCTCTAGAATCTGCAGCATCCTGTACTTTAAGAGCTATTTTAAACTTAGAGTTCGACCAAATTTGATCGTTGACAACCCCACTAGGTTTTTGGGTTGCTAAAATTAATTTAACCCCCAATGATCGACCAATACGAGCCGTAGAGACTAATTCATCCATGAAGTCTGGTTGATTCGCCTTCAACTCTGCAAACTCATCACTAATGATTAACAGATGTGGTAATGGTTCTTTGACCTTCCCTTCCTTGAAGAGTTTCATATACTGGTTGATATGATTAACATCATTTTCTGCAAAAATACGCTGACGTTTCTTCAGTTCAGCCTGGATAGATACCAGAGCTCGATTAGCCTGGTTGCCATCCAAGTTTGTAATCGTACCAACGACGTGAGGGAGATCTGCAAAGAGATTAGCCATCCCTCCACCTTTATAGTCAATCAAGAGGAAAGCAACCTCATACGGATGGTAGTTCACAGCTAAAGATAGAATGTAGGACTGAATAAGCTCAGACTTCCCTGATCCCGTAGTACCAGCAATCAATCCATGAGGCCCATGCGCCTTCTCATGGATGTTTAGATAAAGAATATCATCTCTACCTCGAACTCCTAGAGGAACAGCCATTGTTTGGAAAGTTTCATTGTCTTGCCATCGTTTTAAAAGTTCTAGTTCCTCTACCTTATTGACTCCATACATCTCTAGGAAGGTAATACTATTCGGAATCGAATTACGCAAAGTCTGAACATGATGAATACCCGCAAGATTTCTCGCAAAATTTTCCTTTTCCGATAAACTTACAGGAGGAAGAGGCGTAATTTCTTTATTTGTATAATTGCCATCCTGAAGTAATACTGTACCTTTTTTATCTCCTCGATAGTCAACAACTGTCTTAACGTGTTCTGGTAGACTCTCAAGTACTTCTTCTACGAAAACATAATGAATCCCTAAATGGGATAAATCTTCATTGATGTACTCCATAATGTTGTGATCCAACATCAGGCTTAAATCTGTAAGAAAGAGAATATAATGAGGGGTGTATTGCTTTTCTTTCCCTTTATCCTGCTCACTATCTAACTTTCTATCTTTAATAACTTGATAGAGCGACGTTAATAGTTGATCTCGAGTACGTTGATTGTAAACAAAACCACGGCTATTTAGTGCTTTTATTTTCGTATGAGGTAGCCATCGGCTCCAATTCCATAGTTCCAACTCTTCCTCTCGGAAAATTGGAATAAACTGTAAATCATGGTAACTTTGGAAAGCCGCTAATTGCATCATCATCTGTTGAACTTGTTCAATCACTATTTGACGTGTCCCTATATATCCTGTGGGACTCGTTAATGTATGAGTAATAGGAACCTGATCAGTCACACGATAGTAAGAAAGTAATTCTTGAATTTTCTGGTTAGCAGCTGCATTATATTTAGTCAACTCAGAATCTGAATACTCAATATAAAAACTGGAATAAACCTCACCCAACCCTAAACGATAAGACAGAAAATCAAAGTGATAGAGTGTTTTTTCGTAAATACGTCTATCAGTTTTTTCGATCATCTCCAAAATTTGATCCATATCAGGAAAATGATAAACCAACGCCTCCACTTGTTCTTCACGTAAGGTAGCTAACTGTGAATATTTGGTTTCTAAATATTTCATATACTCATCAATTTTCTGTTCCTGAAGTTCTTTATGTGATTTTTTGTCAGAAAAATAAGTATGAATGGACGTACCAATAGTAATGACAGACATCCCCATCATCATAAACATCATTCCACCGCTACGTGAAAAGTAAACTGTTAGTAACGTAAAAGCAATCATTGCTAACGGAGTAATAAGCAATTTTAGTAATGATTGTTTTTTACCTTCGTCCTCTGTTGGTGCCGGAGCAATTATTACTTTCTCTTCTGGCTCTCTTAAAATAATCCGAGGAGAACGATGAAATTCTTTTGAACGATCCTCAACCATCACCTCTGAAAAATGCAACAAAGAGGTCTCGATAGAAAATAGTGAGTGGATAGACAGAACTTGTTTTTGAACAGATAAACCTAGACCTTGTTCAAAAACAAGTTGATCCATATCTTGAATCTTTTGCTTTCCTGTTTTTCTTTCACCGTTAATATAATATGGACTAGCACTATAAATCGTCTTATTTGTTCCATCAAAGATCAAAATGATTTCTGTAGGAAAATCGACTAACCGGATAGATGCTTCTTTCTTATCTGATAAATAAAGTACTTTCTCAGGAAGGAGGTAATACTCTGTATTCTCAATAACTAGTAGGGAGATATTTATTTTATCGTCTATAGAAACTAAATGATGTCCACGGGTGTAAGACTTTCCTAGCAGTTCAATTCCCGTTTCCTTGACCTCTAACGTAACATTTTCAAGGCTAGGAAGATAAATATTAGAAGCTACTGAAGGCCCCATTTGATAGGTGTTTCCTGTATAGAGTGGATAAACATTGTCTTCAAAAAATAAATAATTCATACACCACTCCTATCTTGACTCTGCGGAAGTTGAGGTTGTGTTCGACTTGTTAGCTTCTGGTGTTAAGTAGTTTTTCTTCAACTCTTCCAACTTGCCTTTATAACTATTCAATTGCTCCGTGCGTTGTTCTGATGTTAAGTTAGGATTTCTCTGGACTTCATCAATCTTTTTAGTCATACCATACATTAATAACTGTGGATCATCTAGGTAACTTGCAATATCCATAGCTTCATCAATTTTCGACTGACCAATCAACACCCAATAGCGAAGGTAGTCTGTATTTGACTGAGTTGATATTTTGGATAACTCTGTCTTTTGTGCTTCAGTTAAAGGTTCAGTTTTAATTACTGAATAAGCCACCATATAGGCATCGTCCTGACTAAGTGATTTAGAATCCATATTTTTAACAGTAGAAACAACCGTTGAATAATCTTGATGGACAAAAGCTAGACGCAAATCAGAAATCATTTGTTGACTAGGCATGGCGAACAAGGTAAAGTAAAGGATTCCAATAATCGAAAGCGCTCCAATAATTGATGTTATTATGGTGGTCAACTTCAATCGTGAAACAAGTTTATTAGACACACGTGAAAATTTTTCTTTATTTTGTTCCTTTTCTTCCAGATAATTTTCTAGTAATAAAGACAGAATTTCATCCAAACTTTCTGTCTTCATGATAGTTTCACAAAATAGTTTTCCTTTATAAAACGGTGACTGTCCCTCTATCAATTCCTCATAACTTACCTTTTTATCTAGTAGAGATACAATCATGGCTTTGAAGTTAACTGTAAACTCATCTAAACTTAATGCATCATATGGTGGTACTTGTCCTTTGACACCACGAAAAACAAATAGGGGATTCCCATTTCGTGAAAATACTAGATTATTGGGTGATAATTCATAAGTATAAATAGAATCCTTCAGCGAATTAAATAATTGACCAATATTTATCAGATGACGCAATTTTTCTTCATCAATCATCGTAATCAACTTATCCCAAGAATAATATTCATCTGTCAAAAGACTTTCAATCGTTAATTTATCTTCCTCCTCAATTGCATTTTGAGCTACAAAATAAGGTTGTTCTGCCGTTAATAGAGCATATGCTATTTCACGATTTCCTTTGATATCTCCAATAACTAATTCATGTTTTTGAATTTCCATATTTTACTCCCTAATTATATTCTTTCTAATTTTAATAACACTCCGTCTTTTACTAATGTTAGACTACTAGTACTAGCAAGTATCTCTCCAGACTGTTGATTTCTTACACTTGGATTCAATGTCTTGACCTCTATGCCATAAGTATCGGATACGATTTGTATCAATTCTTTAATGGTTAACTCAATAGGAACTCTTAAATCTAATATTTCAGATAAAAAAGGTGAACAATCAAGACTAATATTAATGTACTCTTCCATAAAAATCTCCTAATCTTATACCATTATGTTTATTATATCACGCAAAACATGAATATTAAAGAGTTTTCTGCTTATAAAAAAAGGAGATACAGCTGTATCTCCTAAAATATTTTTCTATTGACTTTATTGTTTAAATGTATGTAATTTTTTATATATGAGTGAATAGATTGTAACAATTACCCCTAGTATAAACAATAAAATTGCTGTCCAAGAAACAGGAGAATTTACATTATTAAGTGAAACATTCTTTTTATCACTATGATTGGCTTGAATTTGACTGGTAAATAAAGCAGATTGATAATCATTAACAACATTCTCTGATACTACCTTAGTGATAAATAAGTTTGTTTTAACTAATTGATACTTTTCTTCATCAACTTTTTTAGTAGTATCAATCAATTTATATGTCTCAGGACGAAATAACTTTGTTAAATTCCCTTCCTGTTCAAAGTACTGAATCTCTGTTTTCTTTGTATTTTTATCTAAAGAGGTGTCTATTTGCAAGGAGCCATCATTTGCAAAAGCGACACTCTCCCCTGTAAAAATTGAAAACAATAGAAAAATAAAGACAATAGCTTTTTTCATATTACTTGTTATCCTTAACTTGTCGATACAAGAAAACATTCCCAAGTCCTAAAGCAATCGTTAAAACTACAATTACAACTACTGACTGTTCCACTCCACTTTGTTGATTAATAAACAATTTCACCACACCTTCTAGATAAGTCAAAGGAGAAAGTGTTGCTAAAATAGGAGCTGAGTTCACATAATATTCGTCAAATAATTGAGTCGCTGAGATGATGTAAAGTAGTATTAGACTTACACTTATCAAAAATCCTAAACTTTTTAGCTTATCAATAAGAATATTCAGACCATATGTCATCATTAGACTTACTAACATAAGAAGTACTATAAACCAACTCAATTGTGCTAGAGAGAAACCAAGTTTAATTCCAGAAACAGTCGCAATTATAAAACCAGCAACCACTGAAATAGCACTAAGGAAGAGCATAGGGCCAGAAGAATTTTTCCATGATAAACGATCTTTCAAACTCATTAATCTTTGTAATTCTTCTTTATCTGCATGTTGGAAAAGATAAGCAACAACTAAACTAACAAGATAGCTAATTAAGATAATAAGAAGCCCTGATCTCTCATCTTGACGATTAGACTGTGATTGAGCATTGGTAGCAGCCGACACTACATTACCAATTTTGGAAGCATCAACAGGATTAGACAAATATTCATAGACAGCTTCATTTTTGGTGTTACCTGTTCTAGTATTGCTCAAAACTGTAGAAAAGTTTTTAAGAAATTCTTCGTTTGATCCATATTCACTAGACATGATATTTTTCAACTCAGAGACACGACCACTCAATGATTCACCGTCTTTTTCCAAAGCATTAATATCATTCGCCAACTGATTAATAGTAGATTCTATCATCTCAGAAACAGCCTGATTTGCTTTTGTATTGTTCATCAACGTTGTACTAGCTGACATCAGTTTAATCAGGTCACTGTTCATATCCATACTAACTGTAACCATATCGGTATTATCTACTTTTTCTGTTTCAACAAAACTAGGTTTATCTTTAATCGTTTTATCCACTAATTTGCTCTGCTCAATCAACTGACTTAACTGTTTCATTAAATCTTTGGTTGTTGTTCTCAGCTGTTCAATATTAGATGTTAATTTCTCAGCGTTAGCTAATCGAGACTGAATATCCGTCAATTTTTTATCCGAAATCTTCAAATCTGATTTTAAAGCTTCAACTGTGGTCGCTTTGATTAGATTGGTCACAATAGTCTTGAGGTCATCATTATTTGCTAAAGCAGCAAGAGAACCTTCTGCTGGAATAAACATATGTTCTGAGTACGTATTTTTAGATAAATCTAAACCATAATACGCAGAGACAAGACCTGACAATTGTAGATATGCATCTACATCTTTATAAATAGCTTGAGTTAGTTTCGTAGGATTATATTCCCAGTTAGAAATAATGTCTTGCATCTCATAATGACGATTCAAAACTTTTTTTT
>ERZ772962.1659-NODE-1659-length-11822-cov-16.792385_pt1 | contig 11822 bp, 7 predicted proteins | sample MGYA00580676_ERZ772962 | MGnify/ENA primary metagenome ERZ772962 (study PRJEB29015, sample SAMEA2738049) | human oral metagenome | biome: human oral; feature: human-associated habitat; material: saliva | place: China | collected 2230 ...
CCCGCGGCTACACCTACAAGGAAGTCGCCCACGACCTGTTCATCTCCATCAAGACCGTGGAAACGCACGTCAGCTCCGTCCTGCGTAAGCTCCAACTCTCTAACCGCAACGAGCTGACGCGCTGGGCGATGCAACGCCACATCGTGTGAGGTCAGCCCCCTTTCGCGCGCGCCTTCTTTAGCGGGGGCCGTGTGTGCCTACAATGGAATCCCGAGGGCGCGACAGCGCCTGCCCGCCCCGCACGGACGGCCTCTCCTATTTCCGCGACCTCGGAGGATGCATGCACCGCATCGGTTTTGATAGTGATCACTACGTCGAGATGCAGTCTCGACACATCGCCCAACGACGCGGCGAGTTCGGTGGAAAGCTGTACCTGGAGTTTGGTGGCAAGCTGATCGACGACATGCACGCCTCGCGCGTTCTGCCCGGATTCACACCCGACAACAAGGTGCGTATGCTGCGCGAACTGGCCGACGAGGTCGAGATTATCGTCGCCGTCAACGCCAAGGACTTCGCGCGCCGCAAGGTTCGCGCAGACATGGGGACCACCTACGACGACGAGGTCCTGCGCCAGATCGACGAGTTCCGCGAGCGCGGCCTGTACGTCGGTTCCGTCGTCATCACGCAGTGGACGGACGACAACAAGGCTGCCGCAGAGGTCAAGGAGCGTTTCGAGAAGCTCGGCATCCGCGTCTACCGTCATTTCCCGATCCCCGGCTACCCCTCGGACGTCGAGCGCATTGTCTCGGATGAGGGCTACGGCGCCAACGAGTACGTTCAGACCAGCCGCGACCTCGTCGTCGTGACGGCTCCCGGCCCGGGCTCCGGCAAGATGGCGACCTGCCTGTCGCAGCTCTACCACGACCACAAGCGCGGGATCGAGTCCGGCTACGCGAAGTGGGAGACCTTCCCGATCTGGAACATTGCGCTGGATCACCCGGTGAACATCGCCTACGAGGCGGCAACCGCCGACCTCGACGACGTCAACATGATTGATCCCTTCCACCTGGAGGCCTACGGGATCAAGACGGTCAACTACAACCGTGACGTCGAAATCTTCCCGGTCCTGAACCGCCTCTTCGAGAAGATCCTCGGATCCTCCCCGTACAAGAGCCCCACGGACATGGGCGTCAACATGGCGGGCCACTGCATCGTCGACGACGAGGCCTGCAGGGAGGCCTCGCGCCAGGAGATCATTCGCCGCTACTACAAGGCCCTCGTGACCGAGAAGAAGGAGATGAGCGAGCCCGTGCAGTCGGCGCGCATCTCCCTGCTGATGAGCCGCGTGGGCGTGGGGCGTATGGACCGCCCGGTCGTGCGTCCGGCCCTCGAGCTGGCCGAGGCCACGGGCGAGCCGGCCGCCGCGATCGAGCTGCCCGACGGCCAGATCGTCACGGGCAAGACGTCGGCGCTGCTGGGCTGCTCCTCGGCGATGCTCCTCAACGCCCTCAAGAAGCTCGCGGGCCTGCCCGACGAGGTCCAGCTCCTGGCTCCCCAGTCGATCGAGCCTATCCAGCGCCTGAAGACCCACGACCTGGGCTCGCGCAATCCGCGCCTGCACACAGACGAGGTCCTCATCGCCCTGGCCGTGTCCGCCAACGGTGACGACAACGCGCGCCGCGCCCTCGACCAGCTGTGCGCCCTGCGCGACTGCGACGTGCACGAGTCCGTCATCCTGGGCCCCGTGGACGAAGGTATCTTCCGCTCCCTCGGCATCCAGGTGACCACCGAGCCCGTGTACGCGACCAAGTCGCTGTACCGCAAGAAGTAGCTCCTGGTACGAGGCCGGGGTTTCCTTCGCGTATCAGCTCGGGGCGCCCCGGCCTCGTCGCGTGCCGCCTGTCGCGGCCCGCCCACCCCATCTGGCCGTTCGTGGCTGGCGCCACCCGGGGTGAGTGCCGCAGCTGAGGGTGGGGCGGTTTAGGCTTGGAGACGATGAGTGACGCGACTTCTTTGCCTGACCTTGGTTTCCTGATCGGCCCCGATGGGGGCCGCCAGGACGACTACGTGCCGCCGGAGGTGCCCGCCTTCGACGTGGAGGACGCGCTGGGCGCCGACTACGACGGCGGCTGGCCCGACATTGCCGTCCCCGGTGGGGGCTCGGGGGAGGCCTCCGCGTGGGAGGCTGCCCCGGCCTCGTCCGTGCCCGCGTGGGGCGAACCCCGCCGCCCCGGCGTGGACCCCGAGTCGCTCACGCGCGGCCTCAACGACCGCCAGCGCGAGGCCGTCACCCACGCGGGCTCGCCGCTGCTGATCCTCGCCGGCGCGGGCTCCGGCAAGACGCGCGTGCTCACGCACCGCATCGCCTACCTGCTGGCCACGGGCCGCGCGCGGGCTGGGGAGATTCTGGCGATCACCTTCACGAACAAGGCAGCCGCCGAGATGCGTGAGCGCGCGGGCGCCCTCGTGGGGGACGCCGCACGCCGCATGTGGGTGTCGACCTTCCACTCGGCGTGCGTGCGCCTGCTGCGCTATGAGCACGAGGCGGCGGGGCTGTCCTCGTCGTTCACGATCTACGACGCGCAGGATTCCCAGCGTCTCATCCAGATGGTCCTCAAAGCCCAGGACGTGGACATTAAGCGCTTCACCCCAAAGATGGTGGCGGCGCGCATTTCGGACGCGAAGAACGAGCTGATCGGCCCGGCGCGCTACGCGGAGACGGCGGGCAAGGACCCGGTCTCGCGCATCGTCGCGGAGGCCTACGTCGAGTACGACAAGCGCATGCGCGCCTCGAACGCGCTGGACTTCGACGACCTCATCATGCGCACGGTCGACCTGCTGCGCGACAACCCGCTGATCGCCGAGCACTACCACCGGCGCTTCCGCCACATCCTGGTCGACGAATACCAGGACACGAACCACGCGCAGTACGTCCTCGTGCGCGCCCTCGTGGGGGATGGGTCCGATGGGGTCACGCCCGCCGAGCTGACAGTCGTGGGTGACTCCGACCAGTCGATTTACGCGTTCCGCGGTGCCACGATCCGCAACATCGAGGAGTTTGAACGCGACTTCACGGGCGCTCGCACCATCTTGCTGGAGCAGAACTATCGCTCGACGCAGAACATCCTGTCGGCCGCGAACGCCGTCATTGCTCGCAACACGGGGCGGCGCGCGAAGAACCTGTGGACGGCCTCGGGCGACGGCGCGCTCATCACGCTGGACGCCGCCGATTCCGAGCACGACGAGGCGCGCTTCGTCGTCGGCGAGATCGACCGCCTCGCGGACTCGGGCGTCGACTGGGGCGACATCGCGGTCTTCTACCGCACGAACGCGCAGTCCCGCGCGCTGGAGGAGCTCCTCGTGCGTCAGGGCATCCCGTACCGCGTCGTCGGCGGCACGCGCTTCTACGAGCGCCGCGAAATCAAGGATGCACTGGCCTACCTGCAGGTCATCTCCAACCCCGACGACACGGTCGCGGCCCGCCGTGTCCTCAACGTGCCCAAGCGCGGCATCGGCGCGAAGGCCGAAGAAGCGATCGCCGCGCATGCCGCCCACTACGGAATCTCCTTCGGCGCGGCCCTGCGTCACCTGTGGCTGCGCGCCGGGCGCCCCGCCGGTGAGGGCGAGGGAATCGACGTCGACGCGCTGGCCCGTTCCGCTTCCACGGACGAGGCCTCGGCCGATTCTTCCGTCTCCGTTTCCTCGGGCGGTGCGGCGGGGGAGAACCCGGGTGCTCGCGACGGTGCAGATGCGAGCGCGGCTGCGGATTCGAGCGCGGCTGCGGATTCGAGCGCGGCTGTGGATTCGAGCGCGGCTGCGGCCCCGGCCTCGTCCCCCGTCCCCTCCGAGAGCGCCCCCGAGACGGCGCCCGAAGTCCTGGGCATCACCGCCCGCGCCGCGAAGTCCGCGGCCGCCTTCTGGGGGCTCATCGAGACGCTGCGAGCCGCCGAGGCGCGCGGTGCATCCCAGGCCGACATCCTCGAGGAGGTCCTGGACCGCACCGGCTACCTGGCGGAGCTGCGCCGCAGTGAGGATCCGCAGGATGCCTCGCGCGTGGAAAACCTGGCGGAACTGCACTCGGTCGCCGGGGCCTTCGCGGCGGACGCGCCCGGCGGGACCCTCGCGGACTTCCTCGAGCGCGTCGCCCTCGTCGCCGACTCGGACCAGGTGCCCGCGGAGGGCGAGCGCGGCGGGCAAGTCACCCTCATGACCGTGCACACCGCCAAGGGCCTCGAATTTCCGATCGTGTTCGTTACCGGCATGGAGGACGGCACCTTCCCGCATCAGCGCAGCCTCGGGGATGAGAGCGAGCTGGAGGAGGAACGCCGCCTGGCCTACGTGGCGATCACGCGTGCGCGCGAACGTCTCTACCTGACGCGCGCGGCCGTGCGTAGCGCCTGGGGGACTCCGCAGGAGATGCCGCCGTCGCGATTCCTCGACGACATTCCCGCCGAGCTGCTTGACGTGCGCCGCGCGGCCACGTCGGGGGAGCGCATGCGTGCCTCCTACGGCGGATCCTACGGGTCCGGATCGTACGGCTCAGGGGCCCATGGGCGCTCGCGCGGATCCGATGGGCGCGACCCGTGGGGCGATACCGACACGGGTGCCTTCGGGTCGGGGCGCCGGGGCACGGCCGCCCAGCCGTCCGGCGTGCGCAAGGTGACCCGCATGGGCGTCGCCTCCACCGCTAAGCCGACCGACGACGGGCCGGTGCTCTCGCTCAAGGTCGGGGACCGCATTAAGCACGCGACCCTGGGGGTCGGCACCGTGACCGGCGTCGAAGGGGAGGGACCGCGCACCGTGGCTCGCATCCGTTTCGATATGGGCGAGAAGCGCCTCCTCGTGCGCATGGCCCCGATGGAAAAGATTTCCTAGGGTTTCCCCCTCGGGGGCGGGCTGTTTGGTGTGCCCCTGGGCGGCGGCCTGCCTGTGAGCCGTCCGCGCCGCGAGCTTCGCTCGGCGCGTCGGATCCTCGTGTCGCGAAAATTCCCCGTTTGGCGACGGTGAGATCGTAGTTCGAGGTGGTGTCGCGCCCAAAGTGCAGACCACCTCGGCGAAAAACGCTGGAAACGGGCTGTTATGGGCGAGGTGGTCTGCGTTTTGGGCGCAATGGTGTCAGAGTGTGCCGTCATGCGGCATTGAGAAATGTCAGGTGGTCGGGGCACCACAAACTGTCCGCCCCAACGGCGCCAGCAGCCCACCTCGCAACGCAAAGCAACGTCAAAGGAAGAGAGCGCTCGGGTCAAGGCTGCGACAAACCCTAATAATGTGCGGGAACGAGGGCATTCTCACCGGTCCCACGTTAGAATTATTGCGCTGACCACACCACGTTCGACGGAGGGAATAAGGTGGATCTTTACGAGTACCAGGCTAGGCAGATGTTCAAGGAGCACGGGGTGCCCGTGCTTGACTACCGCCTGGCGTCGACCCCCGAGGAGGCGCGTGAGGGTGCGCGCGAGCTGCTGGCGGAGGGGGCCTCCCTGCTGGTTGTCAAGGCGCAGGTGAAGACGGGTGGCCGCGGCAAGGCCGGTGGCGTCAAGCTCGCTCACACCGCCGACGAGGCCTACGAGAAGGCTGAGGCGATCCTCGGCCTCGACATTAAGGGCCACATCGTTAAGAAGGTCATGATTGCGGTTGGCGCGGACATCGCCGCCGAATACTACTTCTCGATCCTGCTGGACCGTTCGAACCGCCGCCACTTGGCGATGTGCTCGCGCGAAGGTGGCATGGACATCGAGACCCTCGCAAAGGAACGCCCCGAGGCCCTGGCTCGCGTGCCTCTCGACCCGGTCGTCGGCATTGACGCCGAGGTCGCCCGCCGTATCGCCACGGAAGCGGGTTTCGACGAGGCCACGGCGCAGGCCATCGCCCCGGTCCTCGAGACCCTGTGGACCGTCTACCGCGATGAGGACGCGACCCTGGTTGAGGTCAACCCGCTGGTCTCCAGCCCCGACGGCTCCGTGTGGGCCGTCGACGGCAAGGTGACCCTCGACGACAACGCGCGCTTCCGCCACCCTGGTCACGCCGAGCTGGTGGACGTGGCGACGCAGGATCCGCGCGAGGCCGCCGCGAAGGCAGCCGGACTCAACTATGTGCGCCTGGAAGGCCAAGTTGGCGTGATCGGTAACGGCGCGGGCCTCGTCATGTCGACGCTCGACGTGGTCGCGATGGCCGGCGAGGAGTTTGGTGGCATGAAGCCCGCGAACTTCCTTGACATCGGCGGCGGTGCCTCGGCCGAGGTCATGGCCAAGGGCCTGGGTATCATCCTCGGCGACGAGCAGGTTCGTTCCGTGTTTGTCAACGTCTTCGGCGGCATCACCGCCTGCGACCAGGTCGCCCGCGGCATCATCGGCGCGCTCGAGACGCTGGGGGATGCGGCCTCCAAGCCGTTGGTCGTGCGCCTCGATGGCAACAAGGTCGAGGAGGGCCGCGCGATCCTCGAGCAGGCCGCGCACCCGCTCGTCCACATGGAAGAAACGATGGATGGGGCGGCCCGGCGCGCAGCCGAGCTCGCAGCCCAGGAGCCGTCGAAGTAACGACCCGAGAACCGCAGGAGAACACCCATGACTATCTTCGTCAACTCTGACACCCGGGTCATCGTCCAGGGCATGACTGGCGCCGAGGGCCGCAAGCACACCCAGCGCATGCTGAGCGCTGGCACGACCATCGTGGGCGGCACGAACCCGCGCAAGGCCGGCACGACCGTCACCTTTGACGTGCAGGGCTACGGCCCGGGCGCGGACAAGGTCACCGACGGCCAGGTCGAGATCCCCGTCTTCGGCACGGTTACCGAGGCCCGCGAGGCCACCGGCGCGAACGCCTCTGTCATCTTCGTCCCTCCGGCCTTCGCGAAGGGGGCTGCCCTGGAGGCCATCGAGGCGGGTATTGAGACGATTGTTCTCATCACCGAGGGCATCCCCGTCCAAGACTCGACCATCGTCGTTGAGCGTGCGCTCGAGGCGGGCGTTCGCTTGATCGGCCCGAACTGCCCCGGCATCATCTCGCCCGCGCAGGCGAACCTGGGCATCACCCCGGCGGACATCACGGGTCCGGGCCGACTCGGCCTTGTCTCCAAGTCCGGCACGCTGACCTACCAGCTCATGTACGAGCTGCGCGACTTCGGCTTCACGACGTGCCTGGGCATCGGCGGTGATCCGGTCGTGGGCACCACCCACATCGACGCGCTGGCTGCTTTCGAGGCGGACCCCGATACGGATCTCGTCATTATGATCGGCGAGATTGGCGGCGACGCTGAGGAGCGCGCGGCCGCGTGGATTCAGGAGAACATGACGAAGCCCGTCGTCGCCTACATCGCTGGCTTCACGGCCCCCGAGGGCAAGACGATGGGCCACGCGGGGGCGATTGTTTCCGGTTCATCCGGCACGGCCGCGGCGAAGGCGGAGGCGCTCGAGGCCGTGGGGGTGCGCGTGGGTCGCACTCCTTCGCAGACGGCGCAGATCGCTCGTGAGATCCTCTCGCGATAACGTCACAGCTTGAATCGGCCCGGGGTCGGCGCGCAGCGTCGCGGCCCCGGGCCGATTCTGTCACCATTGGCCTGTGAGTGAGCGCATCAGAGAAGTACCGATCACCCGACGGACGACGACCACGTATGTGGCGGGTCGAGCGACCATTCGCGTCAGGGTCCCAAAGGGATGGGCGCGTGGCCTCGTCGCGGGCGTGGAGGCGGCCTTCGCGGGGTGGGCGATTACGACTGTGACCACGATGGTCGTCTACCTGTCGCTGCGCTCAAACACGTGGATGAGTGACACGCTGCCGCGTGATGCGCTGGCGTTGGGCGGTGACCTGTGGGTGGCGACCCTGGGGGGTACGTCGGTGGCCGGGGGAGTGTCTTACCGTGTGATTCCGACGCTTTTTGGTGCGCTGTTGATCCTCCTCGTGCGGCTTTTGTTGCGTACGACGACGGGGTTTCCGCGGTCGTCGGCGTTGTTTGCGGTGCCCGGGTTCCTCCTGACCGCGTGGTTTCTGGCGGGTACGTCGGGGGTTCATTCGCAGTGGTGGACGGGTACGGTCGGCGCGATTCTGATTCCTCTCATCGGGTCGGGTTGGTTCGTGGTGTCCAGTTATTCGCGTGATTCTGAGGCTCCGTCGATGCAGCATTGGATTTCTGGTGGCTTCAAGATGGGTGGCCTCGTGAGTCTGGTGACGGTGGTCGCGGCTGCCGCTGCGGCGGTGGTCGCGCTGGTGGCGGGCTGGAGTCGTGCGAGTGGCATCCAGGAGCTGCTGGGCGCTTCGTCGCTGGTGGATACGACGTTTATTGTGGGCGCGCAGGCGCTGTTTGCTCCCACGGCGATGGCCTGGGCGGCGGCCTGGTGGTCGGGCGCGGGTTTCATGACGGCGACGGATTCGCTGCATTCGCCGACGGTCGTGGACGCGGGGCCGATTCCGCCGATTCCGCTGCTGGGGACGGTCCCGGAGACGGCTCCTGGCAAATGGGTGGTTTTTGTGCCGGTTGTGTTGGGTATCGCTTGTGGCGTTGCCTCGGCGCGCGTGTATCGGCGTTCTCACCTGTTGCATCAAAGTGCACAGGGTCTCCTGGCCTCGGTTGTGTTTGTTTCGATTGTTGCGCTGTGGATGTGGAGCGCGACGATGAGCATGGGGTCGGTGCGCTTGGCGTTCATGGGGCCGCTTGTGGGGCGGTCGACGTTGTATTTGTTCTTGGAGGTTGCGCTGCCGGCGATGCTCGTGCCGCTTGTCACGCATCCGACGACGCTGGCTTTGGTGGGGCAGAGTGCGGGCCGCGTGCGCTCCGAGGGTGAGGCCCTGCGCCGCCGCCACGCTGAGCGTTCGTCGCGTGAGGCGGCCACGGCCTCGTTGATCGAGGGGGACGAGGCTTGGGCTGAGCGCAGGGATGACGCGGGGTCGGCGGACGCGACGGAGGTCGGTGAGCCGTGGGCTGAGTCCGCTGAGGCCGTTCAGCCTGACAAGCCGCGGGCCGCGTGGAGGAATCGTGCGGCGTGGGCTGAGTCGGTGAAGGGAGCGAAGCGGCGGGTCAGGCGTCAGAAGCGCGTGGCTTGGGCTGAGCCCGCTGACAAGGATGACGAGGGTGACACGGATGACCCCGAGGCGCAGGGGACGAAGGGTGAGGGCCTGAACTAGACTGGGAGGTGCCGCGACTGGCGAGGGTGGATCACCACCGGGGAGCGGCTGCATGTCCCGCGAGGCGTCGCCCGCCTGGGCGCCTGGGTTTGGCTCTTAACCTGGAGGAATTATGTCCGTCTCCCTGGACAACCTGGAACCCATCGACGTGCGCCCCATTAAGCGGGCCCTGATTTCCGTGTATGACAAGACGGGCCTGGAGGACCTTGCGCGCGCGCTGGGCGAGGCCGGTGTGGAGATCGTCTCCACTGGCTCGACGGCTGCTCGCATTGCGGCCGCGGGCGTGGCTGTTACCCCGGTTGACGACGTGACCGGCTTCCCCGAGGTGCTTGAGGGGCGCGTGAAGACCCTGCATCCCTTCATTCATTCCGGCATCCTGGCCGACCAGCGTAAGGCTGCGCACCGCGAGCAGATCGCGCAGCTGGGCATCCAGGCGTTCGACCTGGTCGTGTGTAACCTGTACCCCTTCCAGGACACGGTTGCGTCGGGTGCATCCTTTGACGAGTGTGTCGAGCAGATCGACATCGGTGGCCCTTCGATGGTGCGCGCCGCGGCAAAGAATCATCCGTCGGTCGCGGTCGTGACTTCTCCGGAGCGTTACGCGGATGTCGCCGAGGCCGTGGCGGGGGAGGGCTTCACCCTCGAGCAGCGCCGTGTGCTGGCCGCTGAGGCTTTCGCCCACACGGCGACCTACGACCTGGCGATTGCTGGCTGGTTTGCCGACGAGCTGGGTCTTGAGGACGTGCGCGAGACGCTGGATGACGCCGCAGAAGCACACCTGGACGCCTCGGATGCTGCGTTCCTGGAGTCGCTGGGCTACCAGGCCGGTGAGGACTACGTGGTGGAGGTCGCCGAGGAGGAAGGACAGGCCTCGGGCATGCCCGTGTTCGTCGCGGACGCCTTCGAGCGCGTGGAGTCGCTGCGCTACGGCGAGAACCCGCACCAGGGTGCGGCCGTGTACCGCGAGATCGACGAGTCCTTTGAGGATGAATCCTTCGACGAGGAGGCCTTGGCCCCGGGCATCGCGAACGCGCGCCAGCTGCACGGCAAGGCCATGAGCTTCAACAACTACACGGACGGCGACGCCGCGCTGCGCGCCGCCTACGATCACGAGCGCCCCTGCGTGGCGATCATCAAGCACGCGAACCCCTGCGGCATCGCTGTGGCCGACGACGTGGCCGAGGCGCACCGCCTGGCGCACGCCTGCGATCCCGTGTCGGCGTTCGGCGGCGTGATCGCCGTGAACCGCACGGTGAGCGTGGAGCTGGCTCGCCAGATCGTCCCGATCTTCACCGAGGTCGTGCTGGCCCCCGATTACGAGGAGGGCGCGCTCGAGGTGCTCTCCGCGAAGAAGAACCTGCGCGTCCTGCAGGTTGAGCCCCCGGCTCGCGGTTCGTATGAGTTCAAGCAGATCAGCGGTGGCCTGCTGGTTCAGGAGCGCGACGATATTGACGCGCCCGGTGACTCCCCGGAGAACTGGACGCTCGCGGCCGGCGCTCCCGCCGACGAGGTGACGTTGGCGGACCTGGAGTTCGCGTGGCGTACGGTGCGCGCGGTTCGATCCAATGCGATTCTACTGGTCAAGGACGGTGCGTCTGTGGGCGTGGGTATGGGCCAGGTAAACCGCGTGGACTCGTGCAAGCTGGCGGTCGAGCGTGCGAACACGCTGGGCTCGCGTTCGACGGGGGACGCGGCGGCGTCCACCGTGGACAGTGCGGGCGGTGCTCGCGCGTCCGAGGTTGTGGCCGAGGCTCCCGAGCAGCGTTCCATTGGCGCGGTCGCCGCGTCGGATGCGTTCTTCCCCTTCGCGGACGGCCTGCAGGTGCTCATCGACGCGGGCGTGAAGGCCGTCGTTCAGCCCGGTGGCTCCGTGCGTGACCAGGAGTCGATTAACGCGGCGAACACCGCGGGCATCACGATGTACCTGACGGGGACGCGCCACTTCGCGCACTGATTTTCCCGTTTGTGGGTCTCAGGGGGGGCGAGCGCCGGTGTGGCGCTCGCCCCCCTGTGATGTGCTCGGGTGTGCTTGACAGGGAGTGTCACACAGCATATCGTTCAATTATTGAATGAAAGGCCGTTGGCCCTGTTGAAAGGTGTCGTATGACCACCCTGACCGCTTCCCCCGTCGCCGCGCGCGAGAACCGCGTTCTCGCCGACCGTCTTGGCGGCACGCTCGTCCGCGAGATTGCTCTGATCGCCGCTGGCACGCTCGCCATGATCGTCCTGGCCCGCATCTCGGTCCCGCTGCCCTTCACGCCTGTGCCCGTCTCGCTCGGTACACTCGGTGCCCTGTCTGTGGGTACGACCCTGGGTGCGCGCCGAGGCCTCGTCTCCGTCGGCGCGTACGCCCTCCTCGGTATCGCGGGCGCTCCGGTCTTCACCGGTACGAACGTCGGCTGGGCCTTCGCTTCCTTCGGCTACATCCTCGGCTACTTCCTGGTCGCCGCCATCGCCGGCCTGGCCGCGCAGCGCGGCGCCGACCGCCGCGTCCTCACGATGGCACCCGTCGCCCTGGCCTCCCTGTTCTCCGTGTACGTCGCGGGCCTGGCGTGGATGATCCCCTTCACCCACATGACGTTTGCGCAGGGCCTGGTCAAGGGCTTCGTTCCCTTCATCATCGGCGACCTCGTCAAGGCCGCCGTCGCCACCGGAGCCTTCCCGATGCTGCGCTCCTTCTTCCGCTGATACCACGCCTTCAGGCGTGACTCGAGTCAGCCTCGTCCCTACCGGGGGCGGGGTCGCTCCCGTATTCGCGGGTAAAA
>ERZ772962.1662-NODE-1662-length-11807-cov-2.917376_pt1 | contig 11807 bp, 10 predicted proteins | sample MGYA00580676_ERZ772962 | MGnify/ENA primary metagenome ERZ772962 (study PRJEB29015, sample SAMEA2738049) | human oral metagenome | biome: human oral; feature: human-associated habitat; material: saliva | place: China | collected 2230 ...
CTTGAAGGACTCCGCAAAACTGCACAGGCTCTAAAAAAAGATGGAAATAAAGCTATTCTTCAAATTCATCATGCTGGGCGAGCCGCTGTAGGACGTCACGTTAATGGGTTAGATGTGGTGGCTCCTTCTGCTGTCGATTTTTCTTTCTTAGATTACCCTGTTCGTGAACTCACACTAACAGAGATTGATGATATTATTCTTGATTTTGGTAAAGCCACAAAACGGGCAATTGATGCCGGCTTTGACGGTGTTGAAATTCATGGTGCCAATCATTATTTAATTCAACAATTTTTCTCAAAACTTTCTAATCTTCGCACAGATAAATGGGGCGGTTCACTGGATAAACGAATGGCCTTTCCGCTAGCTGTTGTTAAAGAAGTCAAAGCAATCGTTGATGAATATGCTCCTAAAGACTTTATCATTGGTTACCGTATTTCTCCTGAAGAACTTCATGGAAAAAATGTTGGCTATGATTATAAAGAAGCTCTAAAACTTATCTCTGAAGTAATTAAATATGAACTTGATTATATTCATCTTTCATTATGGGCGGGATACAATTCTAAACCTGAAAATAGTGAAAAATCTTATGCTGAACTTTTTAAAGAAATTTTAGATGATAAAACAAAACTTCTTATTGTCGGTGGTATTTTTGGGGAGGATACAGCTACTGATGCGATTGAAAACTATGCTGATTTAATTGCTGTTGCTCGTGGAACTTTGATTGACCCTAACTTTTCTAAAAAAGTTACTGAAGGAAAAGGGGACACAATTCTTCATAAGATTAGTCCGGAAACAGTTGAGTATTCTCACTTAACTCCTGGATTACTTGAAGCCTTCAGCCGTGAAGATTCTCTTGGATTACCTCCTTTACCCGGAGGCGAAACTATTAGACACTTGCATACAGGAAAGTATGATATATAATTATTTCCTCACAGAAATTTCTGTGGGGATTTTTAAATATCTAGTAGCAATTTTTTTACTTCCTTTGTTTACAATTTTGGAAGATAGCATCAAAAACACTGAATCCTCCGGTATTTTTGAATTACATTTAACTTTTTGTTAGAATAGAGGACATAAGAAAGGAGTATTAATATGTTCTCATTAAGAAAACCAATTGCTTCTCTAAAAGAAATTATTCTCAAAAGCATTTGGTTCGGATTTATTTCAGGTATGATTTCTGGAATGGTTAAAATTGGTTGGGAAGCAATTCTTCCGCCACGAACTATTGCTCGTAATTTAACCAACCCTCCACAACATATGATGGAACAGTTTGGTGTGCCATCTTCTCTCACCCACTCATACATTTTATATTCTCAAGATCAAAAAGTATTTTGGTTCTCTTTGATTCTTCACTTTAGTTTTTCAATTTTCTTTGCTGCATTATTTATTTTTATAGCGCAATACTGGAAAGCTATCACTTTATGGCAAGGGGCTGCTTATGGTATTGTAATATGGATTATCTGGCATATTATCTTAATGCCAGCTATGGGAACAGTTCCTGCTCCTTGGAACCAACCTTTCGACGAACACTTTTCTGAGTTCTTTGGACATATTGTTTGGGCCTGGTCCATTGCAGCGTGCGCCTACTATTTAATAGCTAAAGATAAAAAAGGGCACTTAGAAAATATTTAATATAGTAGAAGGATTATTCCTTCTTTTTTATTTTTTTCAGTTCTTTTTCGGAAAAATATTGCCCTGTTTATCTCTAAGAGGATTGGATTAACAGATATTTTATCAAAATATCATAAACCTGATTTTAAATTTCAATCTAAGGGCAAATACTTTATTACCTATTAATTTTCTCGTATATTGCAAATACTTTGTTTTTGTGTTAAACTGAACTTGGAATTTCGTTGTGATTGTTATAGTCCCTTTCGTTAAAAAAAGAAAGGAGAATGTATTATGATGACATACACTAACAAAAATAAATTTTTTGAGTATAGTATTCAACTTGATACTTCAAAAAATGTGTTTCAAGCTTTTTTGGCTAACAAACCTCAAATTTTTGGTATTGGTAATACAATTGAAGAAGCAACACACAATTTAGAAAAAATAGTATAGGAGAATAAGTCAATGGATGAACATCCCTCACCGTAAAAGTATCTACTTTAGGATATAGAGTAGGTGCTTTTTTTGTTGTCAGATTTTTTCAAATACACTTTTAAGCTACCTATTTTTATCCATTGTTTATATTCCTTAAAAAATTTTTATTCATGTTATACTTATTTAAATAGCTTTATTAGGCTTGTCAATCTATCTAAATTTTGGAGGTTTCTCTTTTGAAAAAACTTTTTACCGTACCTATGAGCAAATCAGCAGTTCCTCACTGATTTTACTATTAGCTGGGTTTTTAGCATTATCTTTTGGGCTCCCAATTATTGCTCCTTTTTCCTTAGCTATTGCTGGATTTATAAGCCTTTACATTCTTTTTGGGAAAAAGGGAATTTCTTACACTTTTTCTAAACCTCAAAAAATAGTGAGTTCTTATTTTGCTGGACTTATAGGTGCTTATATTTTTGCTGGAGTTGGCATTATAATTACTAAAATACTGTTAGGAAGTTCTCCAAATTCTAATTCAGTAGCAGATGGAATGACTATTTTTGGACTTCTTAAGACAATTCCTATGCTTTTAGGGGAAGAGTTAATTACTATAATTTTACTTATAATTATCGCAAACTTATTAGGTGGAACACGAAAAGCCATAATTGTTGCAGTTATCATATCTACTTTAATATTCGGATTTCTACATTTACCTACTTACGACTGGAATTTTGCCCAAGTTATTTTTATTATTGCAGCCGCAAGAATTCCCTTTACCCTTGCCTCTTTAAGGAGCGACTCCTTGTATACAGGTTTACTTGTTCATATTACCTATGATTGGATTATTTTTATCCTTGTAATCCTATCACATCACTAATTTATTCTGAGATTGCCCCCTTCTAATTGTAAATATTTTATTAAGTAATTAAGATAAATAGCTCCTACGATAGGGGCTATTTATCTTAATTACTTAATAAAACCATTTGAAGTCTTAATATTAGGCAGAGGACCAGTAGTTGTATTACCACTTTTCCCAATATATGTATTTCCATTCATTGAAGTATCTTCTTGGGCTTCAGCTTCTGGATTCTGGACAGTATAGTCACTTTGATAAAGATATTCACCATTTGTATGGAAGGAATATCCATTGTTATCAGTCCCATTTTTACGATCTAATTCGAGAGAGACTCTTAATTTATGACTGACAAATTTGATACTATCTTTATAGAGTTCTACCATACTTCTTCCTTGGTTACTGAAAGTTCTCCAATCAAAAGTTAATTGTTGTTTAGAGTATTTACTAAAAGCTAAAGCGTTAGAAATAAGCTCTTTAATATCTTTTGGTGTGATATCAGTTTGAATATTATCATCTAAAGAATCAATAATAGAATATAAATTAGTGAAAGAAGTCATTGATTTTAACTTTTCCTCAACTGCTGAAATTACCTTTTGTTGCCTGAAACCTCTCATAATATCTGTATCTACATGTCTTTCTCTAGCATATGAAAGAGCCTTGGCACCATCTAAGTGTTGCTTACCTGAATTAAACTTTATAGACTCATTACCACTTTCATCAGTACCCATAAATGACTTTTCAACATCAATATCAATTCCACCTATAGCATCAATAAGCTTAATAAATGAATTGAAGTTAAAAACACAATAATGATCAATAGGAATATTAAAAGTTTTTTCTACTGTATTAACTGAAGCCGAAGGTCCTCCATAAGTATAGGCAGCTTCTATCCGTTGCATACCTTTATATGATTTTGAATCAATTTGAACAAAACTATCGCGAGGGATACTACAAAAAGTTGTCGTTTTTGTTTTTTTATTAATTGTAATAATCATCATCGCATCCGTTCGCGTCGTTCCCAAATTCCTCTCTTGAGTATTATCTAAACCCATGATCAAAAATGACTCTGTATCCTTATGTTTCTCAGATTTATAGTTGTTATCAACTTTATGATAACCTTTGTCTAATATATTATTTAAGCGATGATTGGCCATCGCGATATACCCAAATACTCCAACTCCTATTATTATTACTAGAGATATGAGAAATCCGACCATTTTTTTTATTTTATTATTTCTTTTTCTCCTATGTGGAATCATATTAATTTTTCTTCCTTTCTTTTAACTACTAAAAATTTTTATTAACCTTAAGTTCTGTCATGACTACCATCTCATTAGTAATTTCTTCAACAATACTTGAGATACTACTTATAGTTCTTTGATTTCTTGGGATATCAATGTTGTAAACTTTCGCAATCCTCCCTGGATTTGAATCTAACAATATAATCCTATCAGACATTTGCACTGCTTGTTCTATATCGTGCGTAATCATTACAATTGATTTTGTGACAATTTGTTGACTTAACCACATACTAATAAGTTGATCTGACAGCTGTTTGGATGTTACAACATCTAAAGCAGAAAAAGGTTCATCAAGTAATAATAATGTAGGTTCTGCGGCTAAAGCTCTAGCAAATCCAACTCTTTGTTTCATTCCGCCAGAAATTTCTCTTGGATATGATTTTTCATTACCCTCTAGACCAATCATTTTTATTAGTTTTTTTACTCTATCGTTAATTTCATTTTTAGATATTTTCAAATTATTATCTATGCCAAATGAAACATTTTTATGAACATTTAACCATGGAAATAGAGCAAAATTCTGAAAAACCATACTAATATTTGGATCCGGTTCTTTAATCTTTTTTCCTTCAAAGATGATTTCTCCATGACTTGGATGAACAAGACCAGCTAAACTTCTCAATAATGTCGATTTCCCTGCTCCTGATTGTCCAATAAGACTTACAAATTCTCCTTCTTGTACGGTAAAGTTTATGTCTTTCAGAACTTGTATATATTTCTTTGATCTTTCTACTCCATAATCTTTGCAGAGTGAAGTTACTTTTATTAAATTTTTCTTTTCCATTCTTATTTCCTCCCTTTTTAATAATGGAATTTTTCTCTAGCATATTTGTAAAGTGGTTGCCAAACGAATATAATACACAATCCTACTACAGCACACATCGCCAAAGTCCCAAGCGCTGATTTATCCTTAATCCCATCATTTACAGCAATATATTGCCCTAAGCCGGTGACATTTATTGTTTCTTTACCCCACTGTAGACTTTTCGCCGCTATATCTGCATTCCATGCTGCTCCCGCAGCATTTATGATAGCTGTTATCAAGTACGGAAACATTGATGGAATGAGATAGCGAGTCCACCACTTAAACTTGGATAATGGAAAAATTTTTGTGACTTCTTTTATATCATCTGGTATTGCTAAATACCCAGCAATAACATTGAAAAAGTAATACCATTGACAGCCAACCATGATTAGCGGCAAAATCCACCACTCAAGTTGCTTATACCCTAAACTAATAAAAATTACTATGAATGGAGTATATACGTTTGAAGGAATCGATCCAACAACTTGTCCAATTGGTTGGATAAAGCTTAAACGTCTTTTGTTACTTGCAACCCAAACCCCAAGAGGTGTAAAAATCGCTGCTGCTATAAGCATTGCTAATACTACCCTCAATGTAGTTAAAAGCATCAAGTGAGGGATCATTGAAAAATCTTCATGAGGTAAGAATCTATAAAGTTTAATAGCAGAGATAACAACCGCATACCCTAAAAGGATATACCAAATGATTGAAATATATTTCTTAACTTTTCCTAGATATTTAAAAATAAGATTTATCCTAAGAATATACCAAACTTTAGGTAACTTAAAAATCCAGAAATCTTTTATTTTTTGAATCCATTTCATTAATATTTTTCCAAAATTAGATGGTTTTACTAAATTGTATACAATTGATTTTGGAGGATTACCTTGAGTTGTTCCTTCATCATAACGATAATAATAAGTAGCTTTAACCAAAGGTTGAAAAACTAAGAAATTTAGTATGACGACATTAATAATTAAAGCAATAACAGCGAAACCACAAGCTTTAAAGTCTGCTCGATCTAATGCAACTTGAATATAAGAGCCAATTCCTGGCAAAATTAAAGTTTCAGACTTAGGGATTGCGACGGTAACCTGTTCACTTGCAACAATAGCAAACCATGCTGCTGACTGAGATATGACAAGATTCCATAGTACGCCTGGAATTGAATATACAAATTCAAGACGCCAAAATTTTTCCCAAGCACTGTATCGAAATTGCGATGTTACTTCTTTCAAATCTTTGGGAACTACTTCCATTATTTGGTAAAGTGACAACATGATTTTCCATGCTTGCCCAGTAAACACTGCAAAAATGGCAAGCGCTTCTGCTCCCATTACATTACCTGGATATAATCCAAGTAAAAATGCAGTAGTGAATGTCATGAAACCTAATAAAGGAACTGATTCTAAGAAATTGACCATCGGCAAAATAATTCTTCTTGCAGTTTTAAACTTTACTGCCAATACACCACAAATAACAGAGAATAAAATTGACCACATCATTCCTACAATCATGCGAAACATTGTTCGCATTGAAAAATACGCAAGGTTTCCAATAGATAAAAAATCGTGCATTTTCTTGACATCATCCACTGAACTTTGAGATGGTAACGATGAAAGGGGTTGGTTAATAGTTATTTGTGTCACAATAAGAATAAATGCAAACAAACAAATAATACCAATTAAAATAAAATCACCCATAATAGATTTTACTTTTGGTTGTTTTGTATCAAGATATTTTCTTCTTGACATAAAAAGCCTCCTTTTCATATAAAGGGAGGCTCTCAAAATCAATAGATTATTAGTCTATTTAATCACGACATTTGAGTTTTAGCTTTCTGAGACGTAAGAAATGATATTTCTAGTTATCTTGGAAAAGCCTTGATTCGACTAGTCCTGCTTTACCCATTATTGTCTCTCGACAGTTCTGAGCGATAACCTATGTTCTTCAGAGTAACCTCACCTAATATGATTAGTTTTTATTTACTACAAAAAAAGTATAGCACTAGCTATACTTTTTGTCAAATTAAAAGGGATGCCCTACTAAAATTCTTTTTATTTCAAATTTGAAATAAATTATTTTGAAAAATATTTTTTTAAAATAAATCAGGGACAATCCGTGTTCCTGCTCCAGTTTTGACAAAGTTTTTCACATTTTCAAGCGAAGTAATCGTGGCTTGCTTGCCAGTATTTTCGACAAAAGCAACAGCTGCTGCCACTTTTGGTTTCATAGAACCTGCCGCAAAATAACCTTCTTCTAGATATTGACGCATTTCCTTAACTGGTACAATTCCTAGAGCTTTTTGATTGGGTTTACCAAAATTTAAAAAGACATCACCGACAGAGGTAAAAATAACTAGTTCATCAGCATCAACAAGTTCTGCTAATTTTGCTGCCGAAAAATCTTTATCAATTACTGCTTCAACTCCTTGATACCCCTTATTTTTTTCAATAACAGGAATTCCTCCGCCACCAGATACTGTAACCAAAGCTGATGATTCTAACAATGGTTTAATTGCGTTAGCCTCAACAATTTTGAGAGGTAAAGGTGAAGGAACTACTCTTCGGTAACCTCGTCCAGAATCCTCAATCAATTTCCAATCAGGATATTGAGTCTGAATATTTTTAGCCTCTTCTTGGCTATAAAAAGGTCCAATAGGTTTTGTCGGATTTTTAAAAGCCTCATCATTAGCATCAACTACTGTTCTTGTCACTACAGAAACAAATGGAACATCAGACATTCCATTATTAGCAAGAGCTTCTGTAAAAGCTTGTGCCATCCAATAACCGATTTCCCCTTGAGTCATAGCAACAGCTGTATCAAGTGGCATTGCCGGATTTTTAACTGAATTACTTTCAAATTGTTGCAAAAGTAAATTACCAACTTGCGGTCCATTTCCATGAGTGACAACCATTTCAACATCATTGTCTTTTATTAAAGGCATTAATTGATCGGCAGTCTTATTAAGTGCCGTAGATTGTGCTTGCGCTGTAGGGTCGCTAGTTAAAATAGCATTCCCCCCTAGAGCAACTACAATACGTTTTGCCATTTTCTGTTAAATCCTCTCTACTCCTTATTTGGCTTTAGGTTGTTGTTGAGTAATACAATGGATATTTCCTCCACCATAAACTACTTCAACAGTGTTCACGCCAACTATTTCCCGGTCTGGAAACATCTCTTGAACTTGTTTTAATGCCAGAGCATCATTTTCATCACCGTATTGTGGTACGATAACTCCTTTGTTTGTAATCAAGAAATTCATATATGAAGCTATACAAATATCTCCGTCTTCACGTGGCATTGTTCCTTCAACTGTATCAATTCTAAATTGTTTTTTAATCGTTACATTTTTAGCTGGACAAGTCAATTTATGAACTTTGAGTTGACGTCCTTTAGCATCTGTCATTTGGTTCAAGCGTTTATAGGCATCTTGTGCTGCTTCATAAAATGGTGACTTCTCATCCTCAGTATAAATGCATGCAACTTCCCCTGGTGCTACGAAGCAAGCAACATCATCCACGTGACCGTTTGTTTCTTCTGGGTCAATTCCATCCCCAAGCCAAAGAATTTTTTCAGCATTCAAATGTTCTTTAAGTTTATTTTCAATGTCCTCTTTGCTCATGTGAGGATTACGTCCTTCAGATAAAAGGCACATTTCAGTAGTCAAAACTGTTCCTTGACCGTCAACATGGAATGAACCTCCTTCAAGAACAAAATCATCTGTCCGATAAGAGTCAACATGTTCTAATTCACAAACTTTTTGTGCCACTAGATCATCTTGATCCCAAGGAAAATATAGCCCATCAACAAGTCCACCCCAAGCGTTAAAAGTCCAGTCATTTGCTCGAAGTTCGCCCTTATCATTAATTACAAAACTTGGCCCACAGTCACGAACCCACGAGTCGTTATTAGAAACTTCAAGCACACGCACGTCAGCGGGTAATTGATATCGAGCATTTTGATATTTGGCTTGTGAAACTAACATTGTTACTGGTGTAAATCTACTAATTGCTTCAGCAACATTAGTAAAGGCAATCTGAACAGGTTTTGCTCCATCACGCCAGTTATCTGGACGTTCGGGCCAGATCATAAAAATTTGTTCTTGAGCTTCAAATTCACCAGGCATCCGAAAACCATCTTCTTTTGGTGTTGTACCAATAATACGTTTTGCCATTTTTTCTCTCCTATTTTTTTATTTTTTTAAATTTAATAATTAATTCACCAATCACAATAAAAATAATTGCGCCAATTGTAATCGGTAATTGTTCTGTCAATGACGCCTTATCATATTGCAAAGGTATGGCTGTAAAAATTAATGATATGATAATAATAATCATTGGTAAGGCCATATATACTTTCAAGATTACGTCACTCCCACTCACTTTAAATGGACGTGGAGTCTCAGGGTCAATCTTGCGCAATTTATAAAAAGCAGGGAAGACCGGAATATAACTCAATAAAAATAGAACTAAATTTAATGAGAAGAATGACCAGAACAAATCTTGATTGGGTAATAATGGAGCAATCACAACAATAAATGTCGCTACAATCCCATTCATCAAAGCTGCACCCCAAGAAATTCCATTAGAAGCACGTCTTTTTGAGAAGAATTTAGGCATATCACCATTATCAGCAGCATAACTAGCAATATTATTAACCCCTTGTGACCAAGAAACCATATTACCCACTAAAGTCAGCATAAACAAGAAAGCAATTAAACTAATGAACCAACCTGTTGGTGTACCTAACATCACTTGGAAACTATCTACTAATCCCGAACTTGTCGATAATTTATCGGTTGGAATAGCAACGCCGATCCCAAAGGCCGAAAACATATAAATTGCTGCAATTACAACCCCACCAATGATGATTGATTGTGGGATTTGTTTCTTAGGATTTTCCATACTGTCAGAAAAAGTACAAATGACTTCAAACCCCAGTAAGTTAAAAATGATTACTGAGATAAATGATAGACTATGCAAATCAAAACTTGGAAGTAATGATGCTAAAGTATAATGATTTGCTACTCCCTTAGTCAAAGCTGAATAAACTCCTAAGCCTCCTAATGCTAATGCTAAGAATACCTTAATTACTGCGCCGCCATTTAAAATCCAAACGCTATCACTTACTGGATATAAACTAATCAAAACAATAACCCAGATGAAAATTAATTCAATTAATAGTGAAATACCTGTATTTAATTGAAAGCCAAACATTGTATGCAATAAATCAGGACAAAGTACAGCAAGTGAAGCCATCCATAATGGGAAGTTTACCCAATAAAACCATGAGGCACGCGCTCCCCATCGATGACCAAAGGCTTTGGTAATCCAATCATATAGTCCACCCTCACCCGTATAAGTTGTTCCAAGTTCAGATGTAATTAGTCCATAAGGTAAGAGAAAAGCAACGATAAGAACAATCCACCAAAAGAACTGCGAGTTACCAATAGCAGCAACCGGTGCTGCTGCTTCGGCAACAAAAACAACACAAATGACAGAAAGAATAGCACTAAACAGACTAAATTTTTTCTTTCCATTTTCCATAAATGATACACTTTCTTATTTGGCTAAGTAAGCCTCTAACTCAGCCTTAGCTTTGGCTTGTGCTTTCAAATCATAAGGATTTTTTTCAGCATAATCAGACATCAACCAAACAAGGAGGGCACGGATTGAAGTCAAGCGATTTTCGGCTTCGTCAAAACAAATTGAGTTTGGACCATCAATAACCGCATCAACAACTTCTTCACCTCTTGAAGCTGGAAGACAATGCATAAATTTTGTATGTACTCCTGCTTTTGCCATCATTTCAGGTGTGACTTGATATTTAGGGAAGAAAATTGCTAGACGTTCTTCTTCTGATAGTTCTGCATCATACAAACCGTACCAGACATCGGTATAAAGGAAATCTGCACCAACAATTGATTCTTCATCGTCGGTTACTTCAAAAGTACCACCAGAAACCTCACAATTTGCAGCTAATTTTGCTTGATGTTCTTCATTAAGTTGGTAGCCTTTAGGCCCAAAATGAACAAAGTGCATTCCCATTTTAGTTGCGATTAAACCTAATGAGAAACAAACTTGAGTCGCATCGCCAACAAAGACAACTTTACAATCTTCTAATTTTTTACCAGCTGGTAAATGTTCAATCATTGTAGTCAAATCACCGACTTCTTGTGTTGGGTGATTATAGTCTGACATCCCATTAAGAACTGGAATGGTTGTATGTTTTGCAAGGTTATTAACTGATTCATGACGATCAACACGCGCCATGATGATATCAAGCAATCTAGAAAGAACTGTGCTTGTATCTTCTATTGTTTCATGACCACCGAGTTGAATTTGACCAGGCGCTAAATATTCTGCATGTCCTCCTAATTGAGTCATAGCTGTTTCAAAGGAAACACGAGTACGAGTTGATGTTTGTTGGAAAATCATTCCTAATGATTTATTTTTAAGAAGTGGTGGATAGTAGCCATTTTTAATCGCTGCTTTGATTTTTAAGCCCAGTGTTACAATATCAAGAATTTCTTCTTTAGTGTAATCTTCTGTTGTGATGAAATCACGTTTGTTTGTTGTTACCATTTCTTTATTCCTCCTGAATAAAATAGTTATTTGACTTCCCTCTTGGGAACGGTTTCAGTATATCAAGAGCAAAAATATAAAACAATCAACTCTAGGATTTAATCTTTTATAAAATCCGAAAACCCTTTGATAGCAAAGGGTTAAGTAAAAAGGTTTAGTAAGGTTTAGAACTATTTTAACCGCTTTCTTAATCAAAATAAAAATAAACTCCATTAAAA
>ERZ772962.1666-NODE-1666-length-11785-cov-2.786104_pt1 | contig 11785 bp, 13 predicted proteins | sample MGYA00580676_ERZ772962 | MGnify/ENA primary metagenome ERZ772962 (study PRJEB29015, sample SAMEA2738049) | human oral metagenome | biome: human oral; feature: human-associated habitat; material: saliva | place: China | collected 2230 ...
GCTACACTTGGGAGGCACCCATTACAAGCTATTCCTTAATGGGTGCCTCCCAAGTGTAGCTAGGGTAGGCTTGCTCGTAACTGAGGAGCTCCTTTGCTTTCATGCCATGCGTGTCATACGTTCCCGCGAGTACGCGGATATGGTAATTGATGGTTTTCATAGATTCTTCTAATCTACTCAACTTTTCTTCGTAGGTATTCCAGCCTCTACCACCACTCAGCAGGCTACTTAGGGGATAAGGTTCTCTGAAGTTTGAGCCTGTAAGGTCAAGCGTAGCGTTTGTGAGCCAGTCGATTGTGTCTCGGAGCTCCTCGGCGTATTCGTAGTTCGCGTCGGTCATTCCATCACGTTGATGCATATCTAATTTTACATCTTGGAGTCGTTCACGGAGCTCTAGTTCCAGGTTTAGAAGCTTCTTGGTCACGCGGACGTATTCCATGTGAGCTGTGCGTGCCACAAGCCAGGCATAATCGTCATCACGGGTAAGGTCGCCGTAAGATTCGTCCGGGTTGTACAACTTATATTTGTACATGAGTGGTGTTCCTTTTGTTTGCCTATTAGGTGTGTGTATGCGTAGTGGGTGGCGTTTATAGGTTGGTTACCTCGATGTCGAGTGCCCACCCGAAGCTTACACCGCGATTGTTGATGTACTCGAGCCCGTCGAAGGTTACGGCTCCGGTGCAGTCATCCTCATTGTGGAGCTCGTCTTCGTTGTCTTCCCAGCAGGTCAGACATTCACGGTTGCACTGGATGACGTTGAGGGTGCCGTCGGGCTTTCCGGTGTAGTCCTTGATGGTGAGGCGGGAGCTGGTGCCTCCGGTTACGAAGCGGGTTGAGGTTACGCGGGTGCCGTCGTCGCGGATGGTGGTGAACTTGATGGTTGCGCCTACCTGAATTTCCTTGGGTACGAGGAGGTTCCCGTCTCCGTTGATGAGGGGGTCGCCCCATTCGTCGGTGAGCTTGATTACCTTGGGGGTTTCGGCGGTCTGCTTGGTCATGATGGTTTGTACCTTTCGGTTACTGGGGTTATTAGGTTGTTGAGGCTTCTGACAGTCCACATGTCATGTGCCCATAATATGCCGCATGTTTTTCAGTGTGGTACGAGTATGGGCTGGCGTAACAGGATGCCATACACCAGCCCGTGTTTGGTAATTGCTAAATGTCGACCGTGAGCTCCTTAATGTAAGCGTAGAACTCCTTGCCCCGGCGAACAACGAGAATGTCCTCTTCGTCTACAGCGTCGAGAATAATCATACCCATTTCGTGAACGGGGTCGAGGGTAATAGGGTGCTTTACACCATCACAGGTGGTAACAGTGCCTTCAAAATCAGACACTTCGTAAGCATAGTCGCCATACTTAGGCTCCAGGCTGATTCGTGCTTGCCAGACGGAGGTTACGCCGTCATTTTCAACATCGCCCCACCAGGCGGCGGTATTGCCAACACTCACACCCTCAATAGGGAAGTAAACATCAGTGAACTTAGCGTGCATCGAAGCCATTTTTTAAAACCTTTCGGTAGAGTATCGCTTTTTGGCTTTGAGGTTTTCTGTGACCTCTCAACCTTACATAAATAATAGTACCACATGTTTTTAGTGGTTTGCAAGTCGGGTGGAGCCACAGAGCTATCGGACGCGCCCCATTAGCGGGTTGAGATTATCGCTTCAACAAAAAGAGCCTCTGACACGATTACTAAGAATCACGCCAGAGGCTCTTTCGGTGCCTTGCACTATTCCGCCAGTTTCCTGGTGTGTATAGTGTGGGCTTCTCGCTATTCTGCCGCCCAGTCTCTAGTACCCACAACTACAAGGCTCAGGTTTAAGCCAGGTGGCTTGCAAAGCGGGCTACTGGTCGGCTTGTCCCGTCTCTTCTATGCTTCGGCAAAAGCTAGTCCGGCTTGGCACATCATTCGGTGCCGGAACGAGAGGAACGTCGTCAGGCGGGCTTGCAGGGCGCACCCCAAATTCTTTATCTGGCGCTCTACATTTCACTAGCCCACAAAGGCAAGCAGACTTTAAGACCTCACCTATGATACCTGCTGGGGTAGTAGCATCACCCCGCGCCGACAAAACCTGTTCACCGGCGCTTACACGAAGCGTTCAACAAGATAAGTAATGCCACGTTCACGGATGTTCATGGCGGCTACTCTATCATCATTAGACCAGAAACCACAAGGGCACTGGTATGAATGAGTATCGTGCTTCCTGTTTCGCTTCTTAAAGATACCACAGGAGGGGCACCTTGCGCTAGTTCCTGACGCGGAGGTGTATAGAACCATGTGCCCGCGCTTTTTAGCTTCTTCTCGTAACTCTTGGTTGAATAGGGCGAAGATTGCGGCTGACATATTACCAATATCCGCTGTTACAAGTCGCTCATCCAGGTTATGGGGTACTGTCAGGCGTTCTAGGATGAACACTGTATCTGGTTCAGCGTCATTAAGGATGTCTTTGACTGTTTTCTTGATTCTTACATTCAGCTGTTCGCGCCAGCTGTCGGAGATGGCTTTGAGACGTTTTCGGGCGCTACGGGTGCCTTTCTTTTTTGAGCTTCTGGTGGAGGTTGCTGTATGTGGTCATCTCGTGCTGGAGCGGGGTTTTAGCGCCGTGAATGAACTTAGTGCTATCCCCATCGTAAGTTACGGCAAAGAACCGGGTGCCCATATCTACGCCCACTACCTTGTTTTGAATGATTGGCAGGTCATATTTAAAAAGCCAGCCATTTGTTTCGTCGTAGGACAGTGTTCCTGTTGGGGCGACGGCAGTGTGGAAGTAGCCTACTGGGAGGTTCAACCATTCTGCGTAGAATTGCTCACCTTTGGAGAAAATATTAGTGCGGTGAGCGAGGAGAAGCTCTAGACCGTACTGGTTATTGTCATAAAGGATGACTGTGTAATCGTCGTCCAATGTTAGGGGAATGTTGTTGAGGGTGTATTTGCGGGGCACCGGGAGCCTATGGGTACCGGCAACATGGTTTGCGTATTCTCGTGTCACGGTGTTGAAAGCGCGGAACAGAAGCCCAGGATATTTTTTCGCGTAAGGTTCCGCGTCGTTCCTTATCCGTGGGAGGATTTGGTTCAAATCTACAGTGTTGTGCGTGTGTGCCGCTTCGCTAATGAGATTACAGAGCGCAATGTACGCCCTGTAGTACCGGATGAGCGTGTTATGTGTTTTAGGGTTGGTTTCTTTAAGGCGGACAGTAATTTCCAGGGTTCCTAATTTAATGTTGTTCTTATTGGTGTTCATCCTAATAATTCTACCTTCCTTATTGGAAATTATGTTAAAGCGCCCCCATGTTCTCACTACATGCTGGGGCGCTTTAACATAATTGGGCATGTGCGGTTAGTTGGTTACGTCTACCAGGTTTACATGCCCACCGTCGCGGGATGTAAGGCTCTTAGCGGGAACCTTGAAAGTTACTTCGCCGTTGGAAACCTGCTCCTTGGTTCCGTAAGCAACCGCCTGGTCGGTATCAGTGGAGATAACTCGAATCTTATCGCGCGGCACGGTTTTAGTGATAATTTCACCGTCTGCGCTCTGAATGGTGTAGGCGACGGTCACGTCGTAGCGGGTGTGGCTTTCGCCGCTAACAGGGGTAAACCATCAAAGCCGTTGTATTGAAGTCGGATGCGCCCATTTTCTGCCGCGTTGTAGGTATCACCAGGCTGGATGCGGTACGGCTGGAGGTTAGCGTCCGTATAGGGGCGGTTACTCATAGTTGCGCTAAGCACGGTGTACTCTTCCGACTTATCGGATTCAGCAGGAGCGGGGCTTTCGTTAGAGGTGTTAATAACAACTTCCGGCTTAGCGTTTTCAGTGCCTACGTTAGCGGTAGAGGTGGAGCAAGCTGTCAGGCAGGCAGTTGCCATAAGAACGGTTGCTACAGCGGTACGGTAGGGCGACTTGCGGGTGTGCATGGTTGAGTTTACCTTTCATTAAATGGTTTTGGCTTCCAGGTGTCATGTAACCCGTAAGCCTTACAGGCATAGTCTACCACATATTTTTAATATTTTACAACCTGGGGCGGTGTGTAATTTTGTGGCGTGAACAAAAACGGTGGGGTAGGTACCATATGCTCTACGGGTACCTACCCCACTATAAAGCCCTGTAAGGGACTCGTGCCTATTCGGTGTCTACGCCCAGCTGGGAAGCGATAATTTCTTCCATCTGACGGATAGTTCCTTCCTGGAGGCTCTTTGTTGCCCGACAGAGAGCGCGCCCGTAGTAGCTGTGTCGCATATCTTCACTTACAGGTACATCACCGTATAGGGTTACGGGTGTAGCCGTGTTGTACCAGGGTGTGCTAGGAGTTAGTCGAATAATACAGATGGCTGTGCAGATGTGAGGCTCTTCCTCACTGCTTACCTGCACTGATTCTTCTCCGGCGAGCAGTAGGTACGTCTCGTTGTTTCGGGTAACAAAATAGGTGAAGGTAGTTGTGGGAAAGTTAAGCCCGAGCTTATGGAGGATGTCACCGATTTTTGGTGACTCATACCCCATAGGTGCGGTATCTGTAATCATTTCCGTGTCAAGATTCAGACCGACTAAAGCACCAATAAAGCTAAACGCCGTCATATGGTTCATACAGCGCCCCAAAGTTGCCTTATACCCAATTACAGCACCGCGCTGGTTTACGAGCGCCTGAGCCGCCGGGTGCCCCTCCGTAAATAGGGTTTCGTTAATTTCGTCTGGGGATGCGAACCAGCCATCGGGTGTTAGTGTACCTGTATTCATGCTCGCTTCTGCGGCGGGTACAGGAAGTTTAACAATGTCGTGTACGGTGCGGGCGAGTGCCTCCCCCACAGGTGTTTCGTGTAGTTCACGCCCTGCTGAGCGTGCCCCGTTATACCCGTGAGTGCTCACCTGTAGCTCTTGAGGGATGTCACTGATTCGGGTCGTAGTGTTGTAGAGGCGGTAATCGTCTTCCGTGTAAGGGGTTAGAGATTTTGCGGTGACTGTAGTGCGTTCCAACCCCAGCATTTTTGCAAAAGCTCCGCCCGTAACGTTAAGAGCGAAGACGTTATTATCATCATCTGTAATGTAGTACCTACCCGCTGGCTCTTCACTAGCAATATTGATGGTATCCGCGTCGCGCCAGGTAAGTAGGTGTGGTTCCACATATCCTACAGGTGGGTGGGTGGTAATTGTTGTGGTTACACCCGCTTCTTTAAGGTGCTTTTTAAGGATGTTGAGCACCTCGTCGGATGTGATGGTGTTTTCAATGTGTGCTGATTCGTACATGAGAGCTAATCTCCTCTGTGTTGTTTCTATTGGGGGGGTTAGATTTTCTTGAGAGCCTGAACGATTTCATTATACCAGTGCTCTACCGGGTCGAGGAGCGCGTCACGGGTTAGAATCAGGTTCCGGATGGTACATGCGAGGAGGTACTCATTCTTAGCGTGACGCTTAACAGGGTTACTCTTCCCTTTGGTCTTGGGCGGCTCTACCACTTCGGTTAGGGTGTTGAGAGCATCTTGGAGAGCGGCGGTCGCTGTTTCGGTGTACTGGGTGTCGTTATTGACTAGTCGTCGTGCTTGCCGGAGGCAGTCCTTTAACGTGATACCGTCGGGACGCGCGCTGTTTGCCCGGTCAATGTTTTCTGCTAACCAGTCGAGTACCTTCCTGTCTTCTTCCAGTAGTTCTTTGAGGGTGTTTCGCGTGTTGGTGACGTGGCGTAGGAGCGCGTTCTTCACAGGCTCTTTATCGGTACCGTTGTTGAGTAGCTCCCTATATGAGGTTTTCGCGAGTACAAGCTTCCTGAGCGTATCCATGTGGATACAGAGGGGCAGGTCGGTATTGTAGGGGAGCTTGTCTACGCTGGTGAGCAGGGCGTAGGCTTTGTTTGCGGCTTCTACGCGCGGGTAGATAGTGCGGGTCTTGTATCGTAGCGGGCGATACGGGTAGACCTTATCCGCTGGTGCGGGGTTCTTACGGGTTCCGTCTGCTTCGCTGTAGTAGCTGAGCGTGACGCGGGTACAGTCCTCATCTTGAATATGGTCTTGATAAATTTCCCACCGGGTGCCTTCATCTTCGGGATTGAGTGATGCTACACGGGTGTGGTGGCTGGTGAAATATTCAATGTTTGGTGATTCAACGGCGACGTACATGTCATATAGGCGCAATGACTCATCTGGGTTGGGGCTATTGGGTACTACAAGTACGCTTCCGGTGTCCATTGGGTAGATGTGTTCGTCAGGCATGGGGTGGTTTCCTTTCTGACTGATAGGGGTTTAGAGGCTCCTTACGGCACTGACTCAGGTTTACTGGTACCATAGGGAGCCACTGTGCGTTTTGCGTGCTTTATGCAGGCAGGTAGGATGCCGGGTTTACGCCGGTGATTGCTTTCATCTCCTCTAGCCAGTCTTCGTATGTTTCGGGGTAGCTCATGTCGAGGAGGTCTTCCCCTAGTAGGTCGTCTTCTAGCTCTTCGATTGTTTTGTTACTATCTTCGTACTCTGCGGGTAGCGGGGCGGGGTGTCGCTTATCTACTAGGTTAAAGTACTGGATAGCGCCGGGAACTACAGCCAGATAGAGCGGCAGGTAGATTCCACACTTACAGTTATCAATATGGTTCACGGTGTCAAGGCAGAACGTGCGCACAAGTTCGAGGTCGAACCTGTCACTTCCCGTGACTTCTTCCCAATTGTGGGTAAGTTCGGCACTTGAACCATAGTTGCGGTAGAAATAATCAGCCAGGTACTTCTGTCGGAGAGTGAAAATCAAGGATTCAAAGCAGGTGTGGCGTTCGTCTTTAACGGCAGATTTAAGAGTTGTAGCTATGTTCCCGTAGTCAATGGTCACGTTCCCGTAGATGTGCGTGATGTACATTGCTAAGGTTCCGTTAATTTTGATGTTGCCGTCTAGGAAAGATTCACTGAAACTAGCACCACCGTCAGCTTCCAAGGTACCTGAGATTTCATTGTCGCCACAGATTTCAGCTACGCCCAGCTTCACAGCACCGTTGATACCGTAAGTGTTATCGTGAATTTTACCTTCTTTGCCGATGTGAATGTCTCCCTCTAATTCACCTCCTTCAATGAGACGATAAATCTCGCCGTCTTCTTCCATAAAAAGGCACATCCAGTGCTCGAGTACTACGTTGTCGAGCACCTCAACGTCTGCTTCACCATCGAGGATGACGTCGGGTTCTACGTCGTGCTGAATGTATCCGCGTTCCTTCTCGCCGGGCTTGAGTGGGAGAGACGGGTCGGGGGTTAGCTCAGGAAGCCAGGGTGCCTGCTTCGCCGGGTTAGTGAAGTATGCCGGATACTGGTTACTGTCGTCATCTGCGGCGGTGATGTAAGTTGTTGGGGGAACCGTGTCCTTGGTGATGTACTGGTAAGTGTGTATTAGGGTTCGTTTCCTTTACTGTTGCGCCTTTAGGGGGGTGTTGAAAAAATCTTATCTTCCCTTATTTTACCCCATGTCTCTATGAGGTTTGGGTACTTAATGGGGCGTGTGTAGGCGTGTTTTACCGTGTTGTTATGGGCATGAAATTGGGGGCTGAGTGAATAGCATCTAACCATCCACTCAGCCCCTATTGTTGTGCCTTGCCAAGTATTGCCCTCAATCTAATTAAGAGAGAAGCACTAAAATGCTGATAACTAAAAGAAAAACTAAAATATACGGGATGGATTTAATAATAAACCGCTTAACAGCTTGCAAGACGCTACTCGCAGTATTCGCCACAGTTTTGTTGTCGTCCACGGCTGGGTAGACAGTATGCCCTTCCTTGTTCACGTATGGCTCTGGGTGTGCTTGTGCGCTTTCTGTTGCCGCACCTGTTACTGTTTCCGCTGGGGCGGGTGTTTGTGTCTCTGTGGGTGTGTTTGTGGGCGCGGAGGTGGTAACCTGTGGGGTTACCTCCGTGTTTCCGTTGGTGATGCTGTTGAAGATGTGTGAGCCGATGTGGAAGATTCCGAATAGGGCGGGTGCAATGATGAGCGCCGCTACAAAGATGCTTATTACCCTGTTTTTAAGGACTGTGGGGCGGTTGATTTTATTGTGGTATTTTTCATCAGCTTTGTCGGCTCCGAGGTATTCCTCAAAGGCGGGGTATTTGCCGCTCCTACCGTTGTTGTAATCCTTGTTACCCGCGCTCCAGTCGTCAAGTTCCTTTTGAGCGCGTTTAAGCGTCTTCGTTTTCCACATAAGCACATTCTCGTTCCTATTTGGGTGTGGTGTATAGCTGGCTGTTAGAGGTTTTTGCGTTGTTCGTTGAGGTATTCTTCAGCGTTGTTGTGTGCGTAGAGGGTGTTAAGTTCTTCTTCCTGTCCGGCACGGATTTCGTTCCAGCCTTGTAGGGTTGCTTTTGCTTCGTCGGCGGCGCGCTGTACAGGCTCTAGACCTCCGCCTGCTACGTCACTGAGTTTAGCAGTGATTCCCTGTAGCTGTTCCTCATCGCGTTTGAGTTTCAGGTAGGTTTGCAGGTTCATGATTGCAGATTCCTGTGTGTTGAGGAGTTTGTCTTTGCTCGCTACAAGGTTCTTGTATTCGACCTGCATGCTGGTGTTGTGGTCTGCTTGTGTTTTCTTGTGCTGTAGCTCTACGGCTTCTTTGGTAAGCTTTTCTTCAATATTGGTGAGCTCTTCCTGCTCCTTAGCAGTAAGGGTTGTTTTCTCTGTAAGCTCCTTTTCACGCTTCAGCTTCTTAGTGATGCGTTTCTGAAGCTTTTCCACCTCAGCTTGGAGGATAAGTCCTTCCGTAATGGTTTCCATGATAGGCAGGGACGCTTCGCCTAGCGACCGGCGCATAGCGACGATAGAGTCGTGTGCTTCCTGGAGGGTAGCCTCGTTCGCGAGGAGTTCTTTGTCTCGGGTCACGGTTTTAATAATCCTTTCGCCTGTAATGTAATCTTCTAGAGCTTTGCGCGCTACGCCACTGCTTTTGTATTCAGCCCATGCCGCTCGTTCTGTAGCGCCTGCTAGACGTGCTACAGCTTCGCCTACATGCGTATCCCTCCACTTTCCGCCGGTAGGGGCATGGCGAATAATGGTGACGTATGCGCAGATACTCGCAAGCAGAGACTCAACATGCTCCGGGAGAGGCTCGTCATCCGCCTCATCAAAACCACCCCAGCCCAGCCGGGAATACAAGAGCAGAGCGTTACATTGCGCAAGCTCTTGTCGAAGCTGAATCAACGGAGACGCATCTTTCTTAAATTCGTGAGCAGGTGACGCTTTCTTCTTCCTAAACAATGACAAGGCGGGGTTTCCTTCTAGAGGTTTACAAACATTTTTTTACGACCCAGGATACCACATATTCCTAGTAATTCCTTTAAGTTAAAGGGGGATGACCACTTACTTTACGCGGGTACGTTTGCCACTCCCGCCTTATCTTTCTACCTCCCCCACCCCAGCCAATCACGTACCCCTTACCCAAAATACGTACTGCGCACCCTCGCTACTCTTGGAAACCGACCGGCGCTCCTAACAATAACATTTCACACACAATGACGCACTCAAGAAAAGCGCGCCGACAATATTTGGGCACAAAAAAGTGGGGGCACCTTACGCGAAACACAATACGTGCAACATAAGATACCCCCACTAAATGGGCTTAGAATCAAGCGTCTAAATTTTCACAAGGCTCCTCAGAAGCGGTGCAAGTGAACGTTAGAGCTTAGTTCCATTTAGGACTGACGGCGCTTCCAAAGGAAGAAACCACCAGCGGCTACAACAGCCAAACCAGCAACACCGCCAATAATACCCGCTACAGGAACACCGGAGCCCTGCTCGTGACCGGTCTTAGCCTCAACAGGCTTGCCAGGCTCGCTCGGCTTCACCGCAGGCTCAGACGGTGTTACCGAAGGAACCGGAGTGGTAGCGGTCGGAGTCGGGTCTACCGTAGGAACAGCTACAGGGCTAGTAGGAACCGGCTCAGGGGTAGGAGTAACGCTCGGAGTAGGCTCAGCCGGTGTAGACGGCGAAGGCGCTACTGGAGCCGGAGGGGTAGACTCAGACGGAACAGGTGCCGGAGTCTCAGAAGGCGTAGGCTCAGGCGTTACCTCGGGCGTGGGAGTTACGCTCGGAGTGGGTTCCGGGGTAGGCTCAGGAGTTGCTACAGGCTTCACAAACACACTGTAATCATAGGTCTTGGAGGTTACGCTCTGTACGTACCAGCCGCTCGCATTAACACTAGGGGTAGTACGACCCGTGTTAATAACCTTCAGCTGAGTACCACAGCTACCGTCACCAATGGTGTACGCGCTCACATCACCCAAAATCGGGGTATCAACAATGCTCACACCAGCAGGCACTACAGGAGCCTTCTTAGCTTCCTTGCCGCTAAAGAACATGTCCTTGAAGTCGTTGTAGCTACCGCTCACACCCTGACCGTCCACGTCAAGAATGAAAGGCGTAGCGGACAGGTTATCGCAAGGTGCTACAGCGATAGCACCCGCATAGTCAGGGAGTTCTTCCTTGACCGTAAACTCTGCGCCGGTAACCTCGTCCGGGGTGGTGGAAGCGGTAACAGTGTTCACATTGATGGTCTTAGTCTCACCGGGCGCGATTTCAATCTCAGGGAGAGTTACTGCCTGTCCGTCGCGGGTGAGAGACAGGTAAATCTTCTCATCGGTCATGGACTGGCGTGCGGCTGTAGTTGCCGGAAGTTCAGAGTTGTTCGTGTAAGTGAATGTTACTTCACCATTTGCGCCTGCTTTAACGGTGGTGGGGTTACCATTAGTGGTGCCCAGCTCACCAATGGTGGTGGATGCGTTCACGGTGCCTGGTGCTACCTTCGGTAGGGTAGGTGCGATAGTGATTCGCTGAGTAATCAGGTCACCATTAGCGTCCTTAACGCTGTACAGGAATGAGATGGTCTGGAGGCTGTCGTCATCACGGGGGATGGTGATGGTTCCGTCAGCATTTGCGGTGATAGTCGTCTTACCGTAAGGGAGAGCGCCCTGGCGCGGTTCAGCATCGCCGTTCTTCACATACATGGGGAACGGGAAGTCACCGCCCTTTTCAAGCTCGCCCAAAGACGTGCCAGGCATTGCACCCAAACCAATTTTCAGGGAGCTCTTATCGAAATTGATGCCCCCGAGGAGCTTTGCCACGTCTACGGTGTAAACGGTGCGGGATGCATCGCTACGCTTAGGTAGCTTATCAGTCTTGAGAGTCCAGTTCACATAGTTCTGGAACGTCTCACTCGGTGCGTAAGCCGTAAAATCCTGAGCGGTCAGGTTCACAGTACTTTCGGCACGCGCCTGAGTGGTTGCGGCGGCAGTTACTTCGGCGGCATGTGCCACATTCAGCATCGCCACGCTAGTTGCGCCGCCACCGAGAGTAAGAGTTGCAAGAAGCACACCACCGAGTGCCTTCTTCTTTACGCCCTTCACAGGGGTGGTCTTAGTGAAAGTATTAGACACGGTAATACCGTCTCCTTTTTCGTCGTGTACGTAGTCTGTTTGACGAGGCGTGCGTATTGCCGCCTGTCACCTGCCAGTATAGCGGATTTCGTTTCACTGTGTGTAGTGGGTTTTTGGGTGCTGGCATGTAATTTCAGGCACGTACACGAGTTCTATTTTTGTGTGGGCACGAGTAAGCCCTCCTGAAGGTTTCCTTAGTGTTAGTTACCTTTAGGAGGGCTTAATGTCTATGGAAGCTAAAAGCGCTAAGTGCCACTCTTTGGCGCTGGTGCGCTACTTCTTCTTAGATGCCTTAGCGTCTTGCGTGCTTCTTGTGCTTACGGCGCTTCTTGCCGCCATGAACGGGTTCTACAGTGAAAGTGTAGATGTTTTCACTGTCCTTGTTGAGTTCGTTTGCGGCAGTTTCGGCGTATGCCTGCA
>ERZ772962.1673-NODE-1673-length-11757-cov-10.448898_pt1 | contig 11757 bp, 10 predicted proteins | sample MGYA00580676_ERZ772962 | MGnify/ENA primary metagenome ERZ772962 (study PRJEB29015, sample SAMEA2738049) | human oral metagenome | biome: human oral; feature: human-associated habitat; material: saliva | place: China | collected 2230 ...
TAATTTAGAACTAGAAAACATATCTTGTAAAAATAAAGAATTACTTATGGAAGTTAATAACATTACTTATAAGAATATACTAACCAATATAACAACAACAGTATATAAGGGAGATGTTATAGGTTTAATAGGAAAAAATGGAGTTGGGAAAACGACTCTTTTAAGATTGTTATCTAATATTATGAAATCGAATAAAGGCAAGATAGTTGGCAAAGTTGTTCCCTTCTTGGTAATGCAAGATATGGATTATCAGTTTTTTACAGAGTCCGTAGAAAGTGAAATGAAATTTGGTAGTGCAGATAATGATTTAGAAAAAATAAATTCTTTATTAATGAAACTTGGTTTAACTGAATTAAAAGATAAAATTCCTTTTGAATTATCAGGTGGACAGAAGCAGAGGTTACTTATTGCAATATCTGCATTGGCAAATGTCAATTTATTAATGTTTGATGAACCAACAAGTGGATTAGACTATGTAAATATGACAAAAGTTAGTGGTATATTAAAAGATTTATCTAAAAATAGTGCGTTAATTGTAGCTACACATGATATAGAATTCTTATATAAAACATGTAATAGAGTTGTATATCTTGATGATAAAGTAATAAAAGAAGATTTTTATTTGAATTTAGAAAATAAAAAGAAAGTAAATAATATTTTTATTAATATGGAGGGTAAATAAAATGAAATTAAAAACAAAAGATTATATATTTTTAGGTATGGCGACAGTATTGTCATTAGTTATCTATATGATAGCTATGGTATTGTCAAGTTTTCTAGGAGCATTTGGTCATAGTATTTCTCCAGGAATATGGGGGCTATTAGGTGGAGTTGTTTTCGTTTATATATGCTACAATTTCAATAAATTTGGTATATTTACTGTATTTATAGCATTGCACATGATTATCTTTTCAATTATGGGGGGATCATACTTACCTTGGTGGATAACTTCGCTTACAGGTGCAATTTTAGCTGATTTAGTTTTGAAAACAGTAGGTTATAATAATATCATAAGTCAATGTTTAGCTCTTAGTTTAATTAATATCGGTAGTGCTTGTGGGGCATGGATTCCTATAGTGTTCTTTGCTGATTCTTATAAGAGTGATTGGGTAGCGAGAGGACAATCTGTTGAAGCTATGGATGCTTCAATAAAATATGGATCAGGCTCATGGTTACTTTTAGGTATCTTTATTATTATTGTTTTAAGTTCTTTAGGCGTGATAATAGGGAGAAAAATTTTAAATAAATATCAAAGAAAATAAAAATAATACTTGACAATAAATTATATAAGGTGTAAAATTATATGAAATAAACAAAACCTTAGAAAAGAATAGTAGTGTAGTAAAAAAATTTTAGCGAGCTAGCGTTGGTGAGAGGTTAGTATTTTTTCTAAATGAACGCACTTTTTAGGTAATTATTTATAATTGGTAACTCTGCCTTAAAGAGATTGAGTGGGTATGCTAAATACCAAAAAAAGTGGCAACGCGGATTATTTCGTCTTTTTAAAGTTCATTTGAACTTTAAAAAGACTTTTTATTTTTCTGGATACTTTTATAAGATGTTATTATTTATTATTGATAACTTTTTTAGCATATCAAAAAGAGTGGCACCGCGAATTTTCGTCTCTTTGTAGCTGATTAGTTTCAGTTGCAAAGAGATTTTTTATTTGTTACTTAATCTTTTCTAAAATATAAAATATAAGGAGATAATCTAATGAAGAAATTAATTTTATTTATAACATCAATAATTACAGTTTTCACATTAACTGCATGTTCAAGCAGTAGTTCTAAAAATAAACTTGAAGAAGTTAAAAGTAAAGGAAAAATAGTTTTAGGTGTATCACCTGACTATGCACCATATGAATTTTTAACAACTGAAAATGGAAATAAAAAAGTTGTTGGAGCAGATATATACTTAGCAGAACAAATTGCTAAAAAATTAGGTGTAGAAGTAGAAATTCAAGAAATGGGATTTGATTCATTAATAGCGTCATTAAATGCAAATAAAGTAGATATGGTTATTTCTGGTATAAATCCTACTGACGAAAGAAAAAAAGCAGTTGATTTTTCAGATGTATACTATACAGGTAAAGGTATCTTTGTTGTAAATAAAGATAGTGATGAAATCAAGTCAGTTGATGATTTGAAAAATAAAAAAGTTGGAGTTCAAAAAGGTTCAACATATGAAACTTATGCTAAGGAACAATTAAAAATTGCTGAAAGTAACATTCAATCATTAACTGATGTTCCAAGTTTACTACAAGATTTAAAAAATAAAAAAATTGATGTTGTATTAATACCAGATGATGTTGCTAAAATTGCAATGAATAAATATAGTGATATCAAAATAAGTAGTTTTACAGCAGATAATGATCCAGAGGCAACTGGAATGGCAATAGCGTTTAAAAAAGGAAAAAATGATAGCAATAAAGAGCTATTAGAACAAGTTAATGCAGTAATTAAAGAAATTCAAGAGAAAAAAGAATTTGAACAACAACTTGATAAATATGCTCAAATTGCTGCACAAAGCGAATAAAAGAGAGGTATAAAATAGATGTTTGATTTTCTTCCAAATTATTACACAACATACTTAGATGCAACAATAACAACTTTAAAAGTTTCACTTATTGCATTACTAGTAGGTTTAATATTAGGTATAGTAGTTTGTTTAGCAAAAATTAGTACGTATAAAGTATTTAATATTTTAGCTACAATATATGTAGAAATAATTAGAAATACACCAATTTTAGTACAAATTATGATTATATATTTTGCATTACCTGAAGTTGGAATTTCATTTACTCCATTTATGTCAGCTATCATTGCTTTATCTATAAATTCAGGAGCATATGTAAGTGAAATATTCCGTTCAGGAATACTAGCTATTGATAAAGGACAAATGGAAGCAGGACGTTCTCTAGGACTAAGTTATTTTCAAACTATGAAGCTTATTATTTTACCACAAGCATTAAAAAATAGTTTACCGTCATTAGGTAATGAGTTTATTTCTTTGGTTAAAGAATCTTCTATAGTATATTTTGTAGGTGTTGCAGATATTATGTTTACTGCAAATACTGTGAAAAACGCTACTTACCAAACATTTGGTCCTTACTTAGTAGCGGCAGCAATATATTTTGTTATTACGTCTATATTATCATTATTGGTTAAACGTTTAGAGAAAAAATTAGCGAAGTAGGTGAAGCAATTGTTATTAGAAATAAAAGATTTACATAAAAAGTTTGGAAAGTTAGAAGTATTAAAAGGTGTAAATATTAGTGTTAAAAAAGGTGAGAAAATCGCAATTTTAGGTTCTAGTGGTAGTGGTAAAAGTACTGCACTACGTTGTATAAATTTATTGGAAACACCTACAAGTGGACAAATTTTATATAATGGAGAAGATATTACAAAACATAATATTAATTTATATAGAAAAAAAGTTGGAATGGTATTTCAGAATTTCAATTTGTTTCCAAATATGAGCGTACTAGATAATATTACATTAGCACCTAAAACATTTGGTGATGATACTGTAGAAAATATTGAGAAAAAAGCTATTGAATTATTAGATAGAGTAGGGTTAAAAGATAAAAAAGATGTTTATCCTGGAAGTTTATCAGGAGGACAAAAACAGCGTGTTGCAATTGCACGTGCATTAGCGAATTCCCCTGAAGTTCTTTTATTTGATGAACCGACTAGTGCTTTAGATCCAGAGATGGTGAAAGAGGTACTAGATGTTATAAAAGAATTATCGCAAGAGGGATTAACAATGGTAATAGTAACACATGAAATGAATTTTGCTAAAGAAGTAGCTGATAAAGTTATCTTTATGGATGGTGGAATAGTGTTAGAAGAAGGAACTCCTACTGAAATTTTTGATAATCCAAAAGAAGAAAGAACAAAAGAATTTTTCTCGAAAATTTTATAAAATATATTACTATTACAAAATCAATGAATTACAATAACGTTCGTGAAAAAACCTTGTATTAATGAATATAAGGTTTTTTTATTATTATTTATTACTTATAGGGTTTTAAATATATCTATTTCATATAAAAATATAATAAAAAATGAACATTTATTAGATGGTAGTCTTGACATAATTTAAAAAAAGGTATATCATTATGATGTTAAAAAACAAAAAATAAGGAGAATTTTCTTTTATGTTAGAACGTCTTTTTAAATTATCAGAGAATAATACGGATGCAAGAACTGAAATAGTATCAGGACTTATAACGTTTTTCTCTATGAGTTATATATTAGTTGTTAACCCTGCAGTTTTATCTGCTACAGGTATACCATTAGACAGAGTATTTACAGCTACGATTTTAGCGATTTTAGTAGGTACACTTATTATGGCTTTTGGAGCAAATTATCCAATAGTTATTGCACCAGGTATGGGGATGAACTCATATTTTGCTACATTAGCAGCAACAACTGGTTATAGTTATAAAACATTACTTGCAACATGTTTTTTAGGAGCAATAATTTTCGTTGTATTATCAGCTACTCGTTTTAGAGAAAGCTTAATAGATTCGATACCAAGTAACTTAAAATATGGAATCTCTGCGGCAATTGGTTTATTTATAGCCTTTTTAGGATTAAAAAATTCAGCTATTATAGTTGCAAACGAACATACTATCCTATCATTAGGTGATCTGAAAAATCCAGTTACTTATATGACTATTTTCGGTATCTTTGTTATTTTAGTTCTATTAGCGTTAGAAGTAAAAGGGGCAATTTTTATTGGAATGGCAGTAACTGCATTAGTATGTTATTTTACTGGATTATTAAAAATTGAGAAAATTTTTGGTATACCACATATGGATCTTAGTTTACTATATAATCCAGCGACTGAAAGTATGAATGTAATTCAACTAGGACTATATGGAATAGTCTTTACATTCTTGATGGTAACATTATTTGATACAACTGGTACTATGTTAGCAGTTGCAACTCAAGCTGGATTAGTGAAAAATGGTAAATTATTAAGAGCTAAAGAAGCGTTATTAGCAGACTCTTTAGCAACACTTACCGCTTCTTTATTTGGTAGTACGCCAACAAGTGCATACATAGAATCTTCATCAGGGGTTGCTAATGGAGGACGAACAGGTCTAACTGCTTTATCAACTACATTTTTTGTAGTAATATCAATTTTCTTCTTCCCATTAGCTAGTAGTTTAGCTTCAGTTCCATCAATTACGTCACCAGCACTTATCATTATTGGTTCATTTATGATGGAAAGTATTGCTAAAATTGACTGGTCTGATATTACAGAAGCTTTCCCTGCATTTGTAACAATTATTGGTATTCCATTAACTGGGTCTATAAATGATGGTATTGCTTTTGGATTTATATTTTATGTTATTTTAAAATTATCAAAAAGACAATGGAAAGATATACATCCACTAATGTATATATTTGCTATATTGTTTGTAATTCAATTACTTTGGTTACATATTTAAAAGTATAATATTAAGGTGGGCATGATTTTTAATCATGCCCATTTTTTAATTATTAAAATAAAATTTTGTTTAAGTAGTATTTTTTATTATTTTAGTTGATATAATATTACATATGTAGTATTATAAAGTATATTTTATTTATTAAAGAAAGGAAAATATTTATCATGAAAAAAGGTCTTTTAACAGGCTTATTATTATTTGGTATCTTTTTTGGTGCTGGAAACTTAATTTTTCCACCAGCATTAGGAGTTAGCTCAGGTCAGAATTTTTGGCCAGCAATTTTTGGTTTTGTAGTTTCTGGGGTAGGTATAGCAATAGTTACACTTATTGTAGGTACTCTTAATCCTAATGGATATGGGGCAGAGATGGATGAAAAGATTTCTCCTTTATTCTCAACAGTATATTTAGTATTACTTTATTTATCAATTGGACCATTATTTGCAATTCCTAGAACTGCAGCTACTGCATTTGATATTGGAGTAGCACCAGTTGTTTCTGAAAGTAGTTTACCATGGCTTTTAATTTTTACAACTATTTATTTTGTTTGTGCGTTTTTATTAGCTGTAAATCCTACAAAAATTCTAGACAGCGTTGGTAAAATACTTACACCTATGTTTGCTATATTAATAGTAGTTTTAGTAATACTTGGAATAATGAAATTTAATAATGCAGGTACAGCTGCTCCAACGTATGAAACTACTAGTTTAGCATTTGGTACAGGATTTATAGAAGGTTATCAAACTCTTGATGCGCTTGCTTCTGTTGCTTTTTGTATTATTGCAATGAGTGCATTAAAACAATTAGGTTTTAAAGATAAAAAAGAATATTTATCTAGTGTATGGATTGCTGGTATAGTAACTGGTATTGGATTTAGTATACTATATATAGGATTAGGTTTATTAGGAAATAAATTTGCAGTTCCTGCTGAAGTAATAGCAAATGCTAAAATTAATAAAGGGGCATATGTATTATCTGAATCTACTCGAGCAATCTTTGGTAATTATGGAAGTATATTTTTAGGAGTAATGGTTATATTAACTTGTTTTACAACTACAGTTGGTTTAATTGTTGCAACATCAGAATTTTTTAATAAAAAATTCCCACAACTTTCATATAAAACATATACTATAATTTTCACATTAGTTGGGTTTGGGATTGCTAATATAGGTTTACAAGATGTAATTAAATTCTCTGTTCCTATGTTATTATTCTTATATCCTATTACTATAGCATTAGTTTTAATTGTAATAATAAACAAATATGTTGCATTATCAAAACTAGGTATGCAATTGACTATGTGTGTAGTAACTCTTATTTCTATAGTTACAGTAATCGGAAGTACATTCAAAGTTGAAGCTATAAATAATGTAATTGCAAAATTACCATTAGCTGCAGAAAGTTTAGCATGGCTACTACCAACAATAGTATGCTTAGTTATTTCTACCGTATTACCTAACAGACAGAAAGGTAAAGTATACGATTTTAATGAATTATAAAATCAAAAGCTTAAGATTGAAAATTGTCAATCTTAAGCTTTTTCAAATTTAAGGGTGTATAAAAAATTATATAAGTTTAGCTACTTCATCTAGAAGGAACATTTTAATATTGAGAGAAGAAGTAAATTTTTCAATTTGTTTAATTTTCTCTTTATCCAATTTGGTAGAAGTTTTGTATGCACGTATTAGTTGGTTTTTGGGTGTATTTTCTTCTGAAATAAATTCTACAATATCTGACTTATAACCAAATGCTTCAAGAACTTCACTTCTTATAGAATCCGTTAGCAGAGTAGAGAACTTTTCTTTTATAATACCGTGTTTTAACATAAATGGTAAGAATTCATTTCCTAGTTGTGAATTAATTTCTTTTTGACAACAAGGTACTGCAAAAAATACTTTAGCATTCCAACCTAATGCTTTTAATATTGCTATATCCGTTGCAGTATTACAAGCATGTAAACTAATTACCATGTCTATTTCATCTTTATTTTCGTAATCTATGACATCTCCATAAATAAAACTTAGATTGTTGAAATTAAGCTTTTTAGAAATATTATTACAATGTTCTATCACTTCTTTTTTTTAATCTATACCGATAATTTTAACATTAAGTTTAAGGACTTCACTAAGATAGTAATATGCTGAAAATGTTAAATAGCTTTTTCCACTACCAAAATCTAAAATAGTAATCTGTTTATTGGTATTTAGCTGAGTAGTAGCCTGTTTAATAAATTCCAAGTACTTATTTATTTGCTTGAATTTATTAAATTTACTCTTAATAATTTTACCTTCCTTATTTTGAATGCCTAATTCAATAAGAAAAGGGTATTTTTCTTTTTCATCTAAAAAGTATTCTCTTTTATTGTTGTGATTAAATGAGATATTTCTAGTATTGACTTTTTTTCTATTTACATTTATTTTATATTTTTTTGAAATTTTTATATTAATATTCTCATCACTTGTAGCAATATTGATATCTTTTGCTAACTCAAATAATTTTATAAGTTCTTTTTTTACTGCTTCTGAATCGGAAGTTATAATATTAGTATGTTTGATTACTCTTTTATAACGATATTCAAATTGGATATTAATATTATTTTTTATACTGACTAGTTTTGCTATAACTTTTTCTAATTCTAATTCTTTATTTCTTATATTAGAGAAGGTAATTTTAGAGATATTATTATCAGATATTTGTTTTAATAATTCATAGATAATTTCGTGTTCCATTGTTACTCCTTCGTTTAATAATTATATATTTCTTTTATATATTACAATAGATTTTGTTAATCCGCAACATTATGAGAAAAATTAAAGTTAAATTATAGGAGTCTAGTGTTGAGTATTACTGGTATGCATGGTATAATTTAATAGTTAGAAAATAAGAAAAAGGTTGATAGTATGAATATATTAGAAATAATTAATAATATAAAAATTAAAACTATTTATGGAAAGCTTCCAAAAAGTGTAAATAATGTCTCTCAAGATTCTAGGAAAATAGGTGAAGGAGATGTATTTGTGGCTATTAAAGGATATACTGTAGATGGTCATAATTATATTGAAAAAGTAATAGAACAAGGAGCAGCATTAGTAATAGCAAGTCGATATGAAGATTATAATATCGAAAATTGTGCTGTTATAGTTGTTAAAGAACATGAAATAGAAAAAATAGCTAGTATGATTGCAAAAGCAATTAATCATGGACCAGCAGTCCACACAGTTGCTGTTACTGGAACAAATGGAAAAACTAGTATTTCAACATTAGTTCATAATATGTTGAGAAATCTTGATGAAAGTAGTGCTTTTATTGGGACGAATGGTTTTGGAAAAAATGATAATGAGCCAGTGTATTTTGGAAATACTACTCCTGATGTAGTTACACTCCATAATAAAATAGGTGAACTTCGCAGAGAAAATATTAAAAACTTAGCATTCGAAGCATCATCACATGCTATGGCATTAGGAAGAATTTATAATGTTGATATTGATGTTGCTATTTTTACTAATCTTACGCATGAACACTTAGATTTTCATGGAGATATGCAAACTTATGCGTATGACAAAAGTCTATTATTCTCTACATTAGGAAATAACTTTTCTGAAGCTAAATATGGAGTTCTAAACAAAGATGATGATTATTATGGTATAATGTCAAAATGTCTTTATCATCAAGAAATTAATTATTCTGTTAAGGATGAAACAGCAGACTTTTATGCCTATAATATTAAGCAATTTAAAGAAAACGGTATTTATAAAACTCAGTTTACACTAAACTCACCTGAAGGAACATTTGAATGTACTACTAATTATATAGGAGACTTTATGGTTAGTAATGTTCTTGCTGCAATGATAGCAGTTTGGGTTAAAGGGTATAGTGTAGAAAAATTAGTAAGTATATTACCGAGTTTAGGTGCTTTATATGGTCGTATGGAAATCTTAGGTGATGGTTTACCTATTGATATTATTAGTGATTTTGCACATACACCTGATGGATATAAAAAATTACTAGAAGCAACACGAGAAATTAGAAAAGGGAAACGTACATTATTGTTAACTGGAATGGGAGGTGGACGAGATATTTCTAAAGGGCCATTAATTGGTGAAATTATCTCAGAAGCTGACTATGTTATAATTACTACTGATAGTCCACGTGACGAAGATGTAGAGGTTCTTATGGGAGCTATTGAAAAAGGTATGACACATAAAAACTATGAAAAAGTATGGTTTAGAACAGATGCTGTTAAACGTGTAATAGAATTAGCTGAGCCAGGGGATGTCGTTATTTTAGCTTCTAAGGGCCGTGAAGATTATGAAATTCTAAAAGGTGGAAAAAAAGTTTGGCATTCAGATCCAATTATAGCAGTAGATGAAGCTAAGAAGAAATTTGGTATTGAATAAAAATTGAAAGGATAATAACGTGTTAGAAAAAATAAAAGAACAAGTAGAAAAAAGAAGAACCTTCGCTATTATTTCTCACCCCGATGCAGGTAAAACAACATTAACAGAGAAATTACTATTATTCGGTGGTGCAATCCGTGAGGCAGGTACAGTAAAAGGTAAAAAAACAGGTAAATTTGCTAAGAGTGACTGGATGGACATAGAAAAACAAAGAGGGATTTCTGTTACATCTTCAGTAATGCAATTTGATTATGATAATAAAATTATTAATATATTAGATACACCTGGACACGAAGATTTCTCAGAAGACACTTATCGTACTCTTATGGCGGTGGATAGTGCAGTGATGGTAATAGATGGTGCAAAAGGGATAGAGGCACAAACACTAAAACTTTTTAAAGTTTGTCGTATGAGAGGTATTCCAATTTTTACTTTCATTAATAAACTTGACCGTGAAATTAAAGATCCATTAGAGTTACTTGAGGAAATCGAAGAAAAGTTAGAAATAGAAACATATCCAATGAACCTACCGGTAGGTATGGGGCAAAATTTCTTTGGAATTATGGATAGAAAAAATCATTATATCGAACCTTTTAAAGAAGATAGTGATTTTGTTGAATTAGATGAAGAGTATAACATAGTTGATGATAATCCGTTAGCAAATGATGCGATGTATCAAAAATGCGTTGAGGATATGATATTAATTACAGAAGCTGGTGTTGATTATGACTATGAAAAACAACTTAAAGGTGGACAAACTCCAGTATTCTTTGGTTCTGCATTGTCTTCATTTGGAGTAGAAAGCTTCTTAAATTATTATGTTGATAATGCCCCAACTCCTAAAGGTCGACGTGGCGTACATGAAGAAGATATTAATCCAACTGATGCTGATTTTTCAGGATTTATCTTCAAGATTCAAGCTAATATGGATCCTAAACATCGTGATAGAATTGCATTTTTACGAGTTTGTTCGGGAGAATTCAATAGAGGAATGGATGTATATTTAGCAAGAACAGGGAAAAAATTAAAGATTTCTCGTTCTACTAACTTTATGGCTGATGATAAAGAAACTGTTGATGTTGCTTATGCAGGTGATATTATTGGACTATATGATAGTGGAAATTATCAAATAGGAGACACTCTTTATCAAAATAAAAAAGTTGAATTTGAGGCTTTACCTTCATTTACTCCAGAAATATTTGTTAAAGTTTCAGCGAAAAATGTATTGAAGCAAAAACATTTCCACAAAGGTGTCGAGCAATTAGTGCAAGAAGGTGCAATTCAGTATTATAAAACATTACATACGAACCAAATTATCTTAGGAGCGGTAGGACAACTTCAGTTTGAAGTGTTTGAGCATCGTATGAAAAATGAATATAATACAGAAGTTATCATGGAACGAATAGGACAAAAAACTACTCGTTGGATTGAAAATGAAGAATCAATCAATGAAAACATGTCAAGCTCTAGAAGTATTTTGGTTAAAGATTTATACGATAATTATGTCTTCTTATTTGAAAATGACTTTGCTATGAATTGGTTCAATGATAAATATCCGGAAGTAAAATTATTTAGTAAATTATAAAATTATATAGTTAAAGAGTCGAATAAAGCAATAAACTTTATTCGATTTTTCTAATATATTAGTATATTTAAAATAAAAAAAGTACAAGGAAAATGACTATATAACATTTTTGCTAAAAATAATCTAATTTATGAAATTAGATTTCTTAAGCTACTTACTTTGTATAAAATAAGGGTAAAAACATATTGATAATAAAAAAAAATAAAAAAACTATTGACATAATATAGATAGTTATGTATAATTATATTTGTTCGTTACAAAATGAATATTTATCCACAGTAGCTCAGTTGGTAGTAGCATCTGACTGTTAATCAGAG
>ERZ772962.1676-NODE-1676-length-11751-cov-27.587380_pt1 | contig 11751 bp, 8 predicted proteins | sample MGYA00580676_ERZ772962 | MGnify/ENA primary metagenome ERZ772962 (study PRJEB29015, sample SAMEA2738049) | human oral metagenome | biome: human oral; feature: human-associated habitat; material: saliva | place: China | collected 2230 ...
TGACGCGGCCGTCACGCTTCTTGCGCGAATCGACAACGACAACACGGTACTGGGCGGCGTGGATCTTACCCACGCGCTTCAGGCGAATTCGAACTGCCACTTGTGTGGTCTCTCCATTTCAGAATTGGGGTGGACCTTTGCGTCCCAAGGTGGGAAACACAGGGGTCGCATCGGACCGGGACACGGCGACACGCAGTGAGAGGGTCTACGAATCGCCGGGTACAGCTAGCGATTATGCCACATTCCAGGTCGGATTCCCACATGGGGACACCGAGCCCACCGCAGCGGCGCGGTTAAATCGATCACGTCGAGGCCGCGCTTACGGGCGCACCCACGCACGCTCTCCCCCGACGTACACGGCGCTGGGACGCGCGAGGGCCACCGGATCGATGCGCGGATCCTCATCGAGCACGATGAGGTCGCCCTCTCCTCCCTCGACGAGGCCGGGGCGCCCGAGGTAGCGCTGGCTCACCCAGGTGGAGGCGTCGATGATGAGCTGAGGGCTGGCGCCCCAGCTCGACCACAGGGCCAGCTCACCCGCGATAGAGCCGTGCTGCTGGTAGCCGCCCGAATCCGTGCCCTGCAGCAGCAGCACCCCGGCGTCGATGAGCATCTGGAAGTGGTCGCGCCGCTCCTCGAACATGGCGCGCATGGTGGCGGCATAGACGGGGTATTTCGAGCCGGCTTGCTCGGCGAAGTCGGCGAAGAGCTCGACCTGGCGCAGTGTCGGCGTCACCGCGATGCCGCGAGCAGCGATCTCGCTGGCCTGATCGTGATCGATACCGGTGCCGTGTTCAATGTCGTCGACTCGGGCCTCGATGAGAGAGTCGATGACCCGGTGAGAGAAGGCGTGGACCGCGATGCGCGCCCCGGCCTCGTGAACGGCTGCGACGGCGTCGACGAGCACCGACGGGTCCCACAGGGGCATGAGATCGGCGTCGGCGCCGGCCGAGCGGTCGATCCAGTCGCCGACGATCTTGACCCACCCGTCGGAGCTCTCCGCCATGGATGTCAGGACCCCAGGCAGCTCCGACTGGTCGTGGACGTCGACGGGCAAGTCGCGCATGTAGCGCTTGGGGCGGGCGACGTGTCGCCCGCAGCGGATCAGGCGGGGGCCAACCAGCGCCTGCACGCCCGAGTTGTCGACGGGCACCCCGCAGTCGCGCACGAGCGTCACGCCGCTGGCGAGCGTGAGCGCCGCCTGGCGTGCCATCTCGTCGGCGTCAACGGCGCCGGTCTGCGAATAGCCGATGTGACAGTGAGCGTCGACCAGGCCCGGCAGGACGAATCCCGCGTGACGCGCGCGGGGGCGCTCGTCATCGCTCACGCGGCGAATTGTCCCGCCCTCGAGCGACCACGTGCCGCTCACCCACCGCGGGCGAGCGGCCGCGTCCTGGGCCCACAGGCCGACGCCGGAGAGGATCATCGGTTCAGAGCTGTCCGAGCATGCGCTTGACGTCGTCGGGCAGATCGTCGATCGTCGGACGCGGAGCGGGGGCGGGGGCCGGAGCTCCGAAGGAGGAGCCCTGCGGGGCGCTGCGCTCGGACGGGGGCAGCATGGCTTCGAGCTCCTGCTGGCGGCGCTTGGCGGGATTGCCCGAACGCGCCTTCTTCTTCATGCGGGCGCGCTGGGCCTGAGCCTTGCGGGCGTTCGCCTTCTGCTTGGCCTTGCCGCCGCGTCCGGGCATGGCGCCCATTCCAGGCATTCCCCCGCCCATCTGACCCATCTGGCCCATCATCTCGCGGGCCGCCTCGAAACGCTGAACGAGCTGGTTCACCTCGGCGACGGTCGTACCCGAACCGCGGGCGATGCGCGCGCGGCGGGAGCCGTTGAGGATGGACACGTCCTCGCGCTCCGCGGGGGTCATCGAACGGACGATGGCTTCGACGCGGTCGACCTCACGCTCGTCGAAGTTCTCGATCTGGTCTCGCAGCTGCGCGGCGCCCGGGATCATGCCGAGCATCTTCTTCATCGAGCCGAGCTTCTTGATCTGCTGGAGCTGGCTCAGGAAGTCGCCGAGGGTGAGCTGGCCGGCCATTGCCTTGGCCGCGACCTTCTCCGCCTCCTCGGCATCCATCTTCTTTTCGGCCTGCTCGATGAGGGTGAGGATGTCACCCATGTCGAGGATGCGGCCGGCCATACGGTCGGCGTGGAAGCGCTCAAAGTCGTCGAGCCCCTCACCCGTCGAGGCAAACAGAATCGGCGCGCCGGTCACGCCGCGAACGGACAGCGCGGCACCACCGCGCGCGTCGCCGTCCAGCTTGGACAGGACGACGCCCGTGAAGCCGACGCCGTCACGGAAGGCTGTGGAGGTGGAGACCGCGTCCTGACCAACCATGGCGTCGAGGACGAACATGATCTCGTGGGGGTTGACGGCGTCGCGGATGGCGATCGCCTGCTCCATCATCTCCTGGTCGACACCGAGACGGCCGGCCGTATCGACGATGACCACGTTGATACCGCTCTGGCGGGCAAACTCGACGCCGCTGCGCGCGACCTCGACGGGGTTGCCGACGCCGTTTCCGGGCTCGGGGGCCCACACCTTGACGCCGGCGCGCTCGCCGACAACCTGGAGCTGCTGGACGGCGTTGGGGCGCTGGAGGTCGGAGGCGACAAGCAGGACGGACTTGCCCTCCTCGCGCAGCCACTTACCCAGCTTTCCGGCGAGGGTGGTCTTACCGGCACCCTGGAGGCCGGCGAGCATGAAGACGGTGGGGCCGGACTCTGCGAAGGTCAGCTCACGCGTGGCGCCACCGAGGATCTCAACGAGTTCCTCGTGCACGATGGAGACGACCTGCTGGCCCGGGTTAAGCGCCTTGGAGCGGGCTGCGCCGTAGGCCTTTTCACGAACCTGCGTGGTGAACTGGCGAACGACGGGAAGCGCAACGTCCGCGTCAATGAGGGCGCGACGAATGTCGGAAATCGCGTGATCGACGTCCGACTCGGTCAGGACGCCGCGGCTGCGCAGGCTACGGAACGACTGGCTCAGACGATCTGACAGGTTTCCAAACACGTGTTTACTCCCAAGATGGCGGCTGTACTAGGCACAGGTTAGCGCACCTCGGCCCCGGGAGTCGTCTCACCGGGGCCGAGGTACGCGTCATGGTGGCGGGGTTCAGCCCTGCGCGGAACCCACGATCGCGTCGACGAAGCCCTGCGGATCGAAGGGGGCCAGATCGTCGGCCCCCTCGCCGAGGCCGACGAACTTCACCGGAACGCCCAGCGCACGCTGGACGGAGACAACGATGCCTCCCTTGGCGGAGCCGTCGAGCTTCGTCAGAACGATGCCGGTCACACCGGTGGCCTCCGCGAAAACCTCGGCCTGCTTCATACCGTTTTGGCCGGTGGTCGCGTCGAGCACCAGAAGGACCTCGGAAACCGGGGCCTGCTTGGTCATAACGCGCTTGATCTTGCCGAGCTCATCCATCAGCGTGGACTTGTTCTGCAGGCGTCCCGCGGTATCGACGAGAACAACGTCGACATCACGCTCGACACCTTCGCGCACGGCTTCAAAGGCAACAGAGGCCGGGTCTGCACCCTCGCGGTCGCTGCGCACGACATCGACACCAACTCGCTCGCCCCACGTCGCCAGCTGATCGGCAGCGGCCGCGCGGAAGGTATCGGCGGCACCCAGAATCACGGACTTGTCTTCCGCGACGAGGATGCGCGCGAGCTTGCCAACGGTCGTGGTCTTTCCGGTGCCATTCACACCGACCATCAGGACGACCGCGGGCTTGACGGAGCCGTCGACCTCGGGGCGCTCAAGGTTAAGAGAGCGATCCATGGAGGGATCGACGAGGGCCAGGAGCTCCTCGCGAAGGATCTCACGAATGCGCGCTTCGTCAGTCACGGACTCGACCGCGACGCGACGCTTGAGGGCTTCCATCAGCGCGTCAGTGGCCTCGAGACCGAGGTCAGCGATGAGGAGAGATTCCTCGATCTCCTCCCAGTCGGCGGCACCGAGCTGGCCGCGGCTGAGAACGCCGAGGATTGCGCGTCCCAGCGAGCCGGAAGACGCGAGACGTTCGCGCAGCCGCTCCATGCGGCCGCGCACGGGTTCGGGGCGCTCGATGGACGAGGCCGGGGTTGCGGGAGCATCAGGGCTCTGGTCGGGCGTGGGCTCAAGCTCATCCGCCGGACCCGCTCGAGGTTGGTCAGCGTCATCAAGCGACGCCTCGACAGGTGTATCGGGACGAGCCTCGACGGGAGCCTGCACCTGAGGCTGAGGGGTCACGTCCTGCGAGGAACGGCGACGCGAGCTCACGGCAAAGCGAATGACAACACCGATAAGCACGGCGACCGCCAGGGCGATAACGACTGCCCACGGCGATTGGAGGGTGGAAATAAAAGCGTCCATAGGGTCATTATCCCCTATGGACGCTCTTGGCAGAAAACCTGAGTGCGGCATCACTACGTTATGGCTGCGTTGACTCCTCCACGGACTCCCCGCTTCCGTCAGCACTTCGCCGGCCGCGGTCAAAGCGCACGCTCACGCGGTCGGTCACCGTTTCGAGACGGTCGATGCCGGGTAGACGGTCAGCGTCAAAGTAGGCGCTCTTCGAGTCGCCGCTTTGCAGGAGCGAGTGCAGGGACGCTGTACGCGGAACCACGGGTCCATCGGGTGAGGAGGAGGCACGCTTGGGCAGCGAGTGATGGGTCTTCACCTCTTCGGCGATTTCCTCACTCTCTCGCTTGATGACGCCCTTCCACTCGTCCGCGCTACGGCGCGACAGCGCCAGGACAGCGACGACGCCACCAGCGACGACGAGGACCAGAACGACGGTCAAAACAAGAATCAGTGCACCCTCAAGCATGTGATCATCCTGCCTTACGAGAACCCCAATACGCGACGATGCCACCCGCACATGCGCGCATTGTGACGATGTTGTCACGAGGGCCGGGAACGATTGTTCCCGGCCCTCGAATGTGTCGATAGCGCGTCAGTCGAGGTAGTCGCGCAGCACCTGCGAACGCGAGGGGTGACGCAGCTTCGACATGGTCTTGGACTCAATCTGACGGATACGCTCGCGCGTCACGCCGTAGACCTTGCCGATCTCATCAAGAGTCTTCGGCTGACCGTCGCCCAAGCCGAAGCGCATCGATACAACGCCGGCTTCACGCTCGGACAGCGTGTCCAGGACGTGGTGGAGCTGCTCCTGCAGGAGGGTAAAGGACACGGCGTCCGCGGGCACGATGGCCTCGGAGTCCTCAATGAGGTCACCGAACTCGGAGTCGCCGTCCTCGCCGAGAGGCGTGTGCAGCGAAATCGGCTCGCGACCATACTTCTGAACTTCGACGACCTTCTCGGCGGTCATGTCGAGTTCCTTTGCCAGTTCCTCGGGAGTGGGTTCGCGACCCAGGTCCTGGAGCATCTGGCGCTGGACACGCGCAAGCTTGTTGATGACCTCGACCATGTGCACCGGGATGCGGATCGTGCGAGCCTGGTCCGCCATCGCGCGGGTGATTGCCTGACGAATCCACCAGGTGGCGTAGGTCGAGAACTTGTAACCCTTCGTGTAATCAAACTTTTCGACAGCGCGAATGAGGCCCAGATTGCCTTCCTGGATCAGGTCCAGGAACTGCATACCGCGGCCGGTGTAGCGCTTGGCCAGCGACACGACGAGGCGGAGGTTCGCCTCAAGCAGGTGGTTCTTCGCCTGCTGGCCGTCCTGTGCGAGGAAGTGCAGCTCGCGACGCTCGCGGCTGGTCATCTCATCGGCCTGGTTCTTCAGCTTATATTCAGCGTAGAGGCCGGCTTCGATGCGGCGGGCGAGGTCCACTTCCTGCTCGGCGTTCAGCAGGGAGACCTTACCGATCTGCTTGAGGTAGTCCTTCACCGGGTCGGCGGTTGCGCCGGCGACCGTCACCTGCTGGACGGGTTCGTCAGTCTCATCGGAATCAGAGACGACGAAGCCACCCTTGACGTGGATACCATCGTTCGTGCGCTCACGAAGTGCGGCACCCTCAGCGAGCTTCGGATCCTCGTCCTCCGCGTCGTCCTCCGCGTCAGCTTCGTCTTCGTCGACAGTCTCAGTCTCGAGTTCGGGGTCCTCAAGGTCCTCGCCAGTCGGCTCGAAGTCTTCGTCGACGGTGTCAACGAGCTCCTCGACGGCCTCCTCGACGATCTCTTCTTCCTTCTTCTTGCGACCGCGCGTCTTCTTCGCAGCGGGCTTCTTCGTCGTATTCTCTTCGGAAGCGTCGGTGGCCTTCTTCGCCGTCTTCTTAGCAGCCTTCTTTCTCGCGGGGGCCTTCTCGGCGGCCTCTGCGGCGTCGGCGGCTTTCTTCGCCGTCTTCTTGGCAGCCGTCTTCTTCGCGGGAGCCTTCTTCCCGGTCTCCCCGACGTCGTCAGCCTTCTTCGTGGTCTTCTTAGCAGTCGCCTTCGGTGCCGAGGCCTTCGGCTCGGCATCTGCAGCGTCAGCAGCCTTCTTCGCGGGAGCCTTCTTCGCCGGGGCCTTCTTCGCGGCAGACTTCTTCTCCTCGGCGGGAGCGCTCGCCGCGTCGACCGTGGGGGCAGCCTTCTTGGCGCGCGCGGCCTTCTTCGCGGGGGTCTTCACCTCCGTGGCTTCCTCAGTCGTCGCGGAGTCCTTTGCCGAAGCGCGAGATGCACTCACACGGGTCCCTTTCATTGATGGGCATGCACAACGGAGCCGATTGCAAATCGGCATACCAGCGCCAAGTCTAGTGCCTTGCCGTTTAGTTTTCCTGATGGTAGGTGTGAGGATCCCCCGCCTTGGGCTCACGCACGCGCTCGAACCTCAGTTAGAGTGGGCCTATGACTCTGAGCGACAGTTTCGCAACGCTGCGTCCATCAATCGACGAGGCGACGGCCACCAGCCTCGCGCATCTCCTCGCCCGCGCCGGAGCTTCCGGCCGATCCGAGGAATTCTCACGCGCGGTCCTCGCCTCCGTCACCGGAGGGAAGCGTTTCCGTGCCCTCATGGCTCACGTGGGCTACGCGCTCAGTTCCGGAACAGCCATCGATGACGTATCACTGCCCCATCTCAGCGCGGCACTGGAGCTCTATCAGGCCAGCGCCCTCGTCCACGATGACATCATCGACAAGGCCGACGAACGACGCGGCATGCCCACCCCTCACCGAACGCTCGCGGATTACCACGCCGTGCAGTCGTGGATCGGATCGTCGACGGACTTCGGTCGGCACAGCGCTATTTTGGTCGGCGATTTCCTCTTTTCGGCTGCGACGGCAGCCGCGGACGAGCAGGCCCTGTCCCTGCGAGAGGACTGCGCGCGTGCGTTTGCGCGCCGGTTCGCAGATATGCACGCGGAGGTCGCGCTGGGCCAGTACCTCGACATCACAGCCGAGCAGACCCCGCTTGATCCTGAGCGTACTGATGCGCTGAACATGAGCGACTCGCTCGAGGTGGCACTGCACAAGTCGGCCCACTACTCGGTTGTCCACCCGGCCCTCCTCGGCGCAATCTGCGCTGCACCGTCGTTCCATCACGTCGCCGACCTGCTCGATGTTCTCGAGACGATTCTGACCCCGTGGGGCCTGGCTTTCCAGCTGCGCGATGATGATCTCGGGGTCTTCGGAGACCCGGCAGTCACGGGCAAGCCAGCCGGCGACGACTTGCGCGAAGGAAAGCGCACTGCGCTCCTGGCGCTCACATGGGAGGCCTCCTCCCCCGCCGAGCGGCGCGTCCTCACCGACGTCCTCGGGGTGGCCGAGGCCTCGGCAGAGCAGATCGCGACTGCCACCGACATCATGGAGCGCAACGGGCGCGCAGCGCACGAGGCTGAGATTGCACGCCTCGTGGCTGACGGAGACGCCGCCCTTGAGGCCAGCACCTTCGACGAGGATGCTCGCGCTATGCTGCGCGAACTGTGCTCGATCTTGACCGCCAGGCGGGCCTGAAAAGAAGGGCTAGCCTCAGAAGGCCAGCGTCGAGGCGATTCGATTCACACGGTGATGACGGCCCGACGTCAGCGCATCGATCGGGCGCTCGCCCAGCTCGTCCTGCACGGTGTACAGCCACGCCGCTGCTTCCTCGGCTGTGAAGCCGTCATCGGCAAGCAGGGTCAGTGTGCCCTGCAGGAACGGGAGAGGCTCCCATCCGTTATCGCCCTTGACGATAACTTCCTGCGGGACGCCGCGAGCCCCGCTGGCGTCGCGCGCTTCGATGAGCACACGATCGCGGATCAGCTGCTTGAGGCGGCGTTCCTCGATGCCGAGGAGACGGCAGACCTCTTCGGTGGAGAGCACGGTGATATCAACACTGGTCATGAGCGCAAGACTACCCCATTCATGCGCCGCACCGAGGTGGGCACTTCCAGTGATTTCGCGAAAACTCCCATAGAATCGAGCAAGTGAGCGATGAACAGACATTCGACCAGACGGACCCGTTGATCGGACTCCTCGTCGACGAACGGTACCGGGTGACGCGCAGGCTGGCGCGTGGCGGCATGGCCACCGTCTACATCGCGCAGGATGAACGCCTCGATCGCCCCGTCGCTCTCAAGGTCATGCACCCGCACCTGGCAGACTCCGCGGATTTCGTCGCACGCTTCCGTCGCGAAGCACGCTCCGCCGCGCGCATTGTTCATCCCGGCGTCGTCTCCGTGTTTGACCAGGGCGTGGTCACGGGCCAGGGATTCCTCGTCATGGAGCTCATCGACGGCACGAACCTACGCCAGCTGCTGCGTGCGCAGGGTGCCTTCACGATCCCGCAGGCGCTGCGCTACACCACCGACATTCTTGAGGCGCTGCGCGCCGCCCACCGCGTCGGCGTTATTCACCGCGACGTCAAGCCCGAGAACATTCTCGTTCCGACCGACGGTCCGGCGAAAGTGACCGACTTTGGTCTGGCACGAGCTGCCTCCGAAGTCTCGATGTCTTCGACGGGCAACATGCTCGGAACGGTTGCGTACATCGCCCCGGAGATCGCGACAACCGCTCAGGCTGACGCACGCTCAGACATTTATTCGGTCGGCATCATGCTCTACGAAATGCTGACGGGCTCCGTTCCGTGGGCGGGTGAGTCACCTCTGCAGATCGCGACGCATCATGTCTCCGACGACGTGCCGAGCCCGTCGGAGGCACAGCCCTGGATTCCACGAGAGATTGACGATCTGGTCGCCGCCCTGACCGCCCGTGACCCCGCTTCGCGCCCCGCCGACGCGTCGGACGCGATCGACCTCGTCACTCGCGCTGCTGCCGCCATTCCGTCGGAGCTGGCCAACCGCCGCGCGGACATCGCGCCGGCTGACCGGCCGGGCGCCTCGGAAACGAGCGCACTTAACACCGAGCTCATCTCGGCTCAGTTTACGCGGCCTCTGCCCCTCCCGGCACCGTCGACGGTCACCACTGTCCACACATCGGCCCCGCTTCCCAATGCTTCGGAGAACGGCGGCACCAAGACGTACAAGCGCGCCGCCCTGTGGGCCACCCTCGTCGTTCTGCTCCTCGCCGCCGCAGTCGTTGGCGGACGCTGGTGGTGGACCGAATATGGCCCTGGCTCCTACCTGACCATGCCCGCGACGGACGGTCGTCCCCTCGCGGATGTTCAGGCTGAGCTGAATGCGATGGGGCTTGCTTCTTCCGTTGAAGAGGAATTCTCTGACGACGTCGCCGCTGGTTCGATCACTCGCTCCGATCCGGAAGGCGGCGAGCCCGTCCATAAGCGTGCCGAAGTTCAGCTCCACGTCTCAAAGGGCGTGGACATGAAGACGGTCCCTGACGTCGTCGGTAAGAACCAGGAGGACGCGCGTAAGGCTCTCACCGAGGCCGGCCTCGCCCTGGGCGCCATCACCGACGCATACTCCGAGGACGTCCCGCAGGGCCAGGTCATCTCACAGTCCCAGGCATCTGGCTCACAGCTGGCGCACGACAGCGCCGTCGATGTGGTGCTGTCGAAGGGCCGCGAGCCCCTCACCGTGCCGTCGCTGAACGGGATGAGCGCCGATGCCGCAAAGAGCGCCATCGAGGGACTTGGTCTCGTGGCGGCGCCAACGGAGGCCTTCTCCGACACGGTTGCCGAGGGGCAGGTCATCTCGCAGCAGACCAATGAGGGCACGATCCTGCACCGTGGCGACACCGTCGCCTACACGGTGTCGAAGGGACCCGAGAAGGTCGCGGTGCCCGACGTCGTCGGCCGCCAGCGCCAGGATGCTCGCGCTGCCCTCGAGGCAGCCGGCTTCACAGTCCAGGAGGAGGCAATCCTCGGTGGCTTCTTCGGAACCGTCCGACAGACCGATCCCGCCGCCGGAACAATGCTGAAAAAGGGCAGCGTTGTCACGATCACGATCGTCTGACCTCCCCCCGAGCCACTCTCCGTCATAAGTATCCCCGGCCTCGTCCATGACAGACGAGGCCGGGGAACTTTTCGCGGAAGAGTTTACTCCTCGTAGGAGGAACCCTTCGCCAGGTACTGGGCGACCTGGAAGGCCATCTCCAGGCTCTGCTGGTGGTTCAGGCGCGGATCCACGAGCGTCTCGTAACGGTCGCGCAACGACTCGTCATCGATGTGCTCACTGCCGCCGATCACCTCGGTGACATCGTCACCGGTCAGCTCGATGTGCAAGCCACCCGGGACAGTTCCCGCAGCCTCGTGGGCTTCGAAGAAGCCACGGACCTCGTCCATGACCGTCTCGAAGCGACGTGTCTTGTAGCCGGTCGACGACGTAATCGTGTTGCCGTGCATCGGATCCGTCATCCACGTGACTGGACGGCCGTCCTCACGCGCGGCCTCCAAGAGCGGGGGAAGCGCCTCACGGATACGAGCGGCACCCATGCGCGTAATGAACGACAGGCGCCCCTCCTCACCATCCGGGTTGAGTCGATCGATGAGCGAGAGCATCTGATCCGGCGTGGTCGACGGGCCGAGCTTCACCCCAATCGGGTTGCGCACACGCGACAGCAGCTCGATATGAGCGCCCTCCTCGTCGCGTGTCCTCTCCCCCGCCCACAGGAAGTGGGCGGACGTGTTGTAGGGCTCGCCCGTCCGCGAATCAATGCGCGTCATCGCCGACTCGTACTCGAGCAGCAGCGCTTCGTGCGACGAATACAGGTCCACGTCGCGCAGCGTTTCGAAGTCAACGCCCGCCGCGCCCATGAACTTGATCGCCCGGTGAATGTCCTCGGCCAGCGACTCGTAGCGCGCGTAGGCCGGGTTCGACATGAAACCCTGATTCCAGCGGTGCACCTGGCGCAGGTCAGCGTAGCCGCCCTTTGTAAAGGCACGAATCAGGTTGAGGGTCGAGGCCGCGTGGTTGTACAACGACAGCAGGCGCTGCGGGTCGGGCTCGCGGGCCTCGGGCGTGAACTCAAAGGAGTTCACGGCGTCGCCGCGGTAGCTGGGCAGCGTGACGCCGTCGCGCGTTTCCATATCCGAAGAACGCGGCTTAGCGTACTGGCCGGCGATACGGCCGACCTTGATAACCGGCAGCGAAGCGCCGTACGTTAGGACGACCGCCATCTGCAGCAGCGTCTGAATCTTCAGGCGCACATGGTCCGCCGTCGCCTCGGCGAAGGTCTCAGCGCAGTCCCCGCCCATCAGGACGAAGGCCTCGCCGCGGGCAGCCGCACCCATCCACGTGCGCAGGTCGTCAACCTCCCCGGCGAACACGAGCGGCGGCTGACGGCGCAGCTGCGCCGTCACATCACTGAGGTGCTGCGCGTCCGCGTAGGAAGGCTGTTGGGCGGCGTCCAGGCCGCGCCACGTGTCCCAGGGAGCGAGCTCCCCGGACTCGGGCGACCACAGACGCTCGGGGACGCGGCGGGAGCGAGGCTT
>ERZ772962.1679-NODE-1679-length-11744-cov-3.274617_pt1 | contig 11744 bp, 5 predicted proteins | sample MGYA00580676_ERZ772962 | MGnify/ENA primary metagenome ERZ772962 (study PRJEB29015, sample SAMEA2738049) | human oral metagenome | biome: human oral; feature: human-associated habitat; material: saliva | place: China | collected 2230 ...
ACCAGACACGGTCGCGTTTAGCGTCTACTTTGTATTTCTCGATTTCTTTGGTTCCTGCAAGGGAGGCGAGGTATTCTGCACTACCTCCACCTTTCATACCGCTTCGCGCGACGATAGTACCAACGTTCACGAGGAGGCTTCGGACGGCTGTTTCGTCGTTGTACTTGCGGAGCTGGTCGAGGTTTTGCTGTCCGAGGCATACGCCGACGTTTGAGCTACGTGCTTTTTCTACAAGACCTTCTACGAACTCCAGGGGGATTGCTTGGAACTCGTCAAAGAAGATTTCGATGAGGTTTTGTGATTTGCCGTCTTCGCTTCGTCGGTGTGCGGACATTGTGGTGAGTACGCCGGTGAGCATTTTGCCGAAACCGGCACTAACTTCTGCCTCGGAGTCTGCGTTGAAGTCGAACAGGACGATAGACGGGTTAGATTCGGGGTCTGCTACAGCGTGGAAGTCAATGTATGGTTCCCCGTTTTGGGGTAGTCCGACCCATTTGCCGAACTCTGAGTTTAGGATGATTCCGAAGTTGCCGCGTAGTGTTCCCCAGGAGCCTTTTACTTCGGTGTCGTGGATTCGGCGGCGCAGGTCGGCGGCGGCTGAGTTGCCTGCGGATAGGTGGTTGAGGAGTACTTCGGGGTGCATGAGCGCGCCGTAGCATCGGCGGAACTCTCCGTTGTACCATTCGAGTCCGCCGTCTTCGATTTCTTGAACAATGAGGTCGTGTTCTTTAGGGTTGGTAGTTTTGAGAGCATCCAGCGCTTTTTCTACCTTGTCGAGGGCAACTAGCACGGTCTGGAGGGTTGCCCAAACGTCGTTTTTGTACTTTTCGCTGGCGCGGTCGTATGCCTGGAATTTGATGCCGATGTCGATTTTTTCTGCAACGCTGAGTCCTGCGAACGGGTCGAAGTAGGCGCGCCCGTTAGGGTTGTAGGCGTTTTCGTATTTGCCTGTGTAGGGGTTACCTCGGGTGAAGTGGTAGAAGTTGAAGTCCTCCTCGTAGGCGTAGTTTGCGAGTTTGCGGGCGAGGTTAATGTCGGCTTTCATGTTGATAACGATGCTGGTGATGCCGAGTTTTGTGTTGGCGCGGATTTCGCTTTCTGCGCCGATGGTTTTACCGGAGCCGGGTTCTCCGAGGCTCACCATGCTTCGGGGGATTTCTTGTGTTGTGAAGTAGACGGCTTCGCCTGTGTCTTCGTCAATTCCGAGTGCTACGCCGGGTTGTTTGCCTTTTTCGCCGGGTAGGATGAAGTTCGCGCCGCTTTCTATAGCTTCGACGGTTTTGTTTCGCTTACGCCTCTGGAATGGGGTGAGCCGGTATTTGAAAGTGCTGATGTGTTGCCAGTGGTCTGGGATGTGTTTGATTTCATCGAAGCGGTTGTAATTGTAATAGATGACCGTGCTCATGATGAGCCCAATAACAGCGCCGAGGATAATCCCGCCGATGGTGAAGGGGGTGCTGAAGTTTAGGATGAGCTCCGGGAACCCGTTTACGGTGAGGTATTTGCCGGGTTTTTGGGTGAGGTTTTGGAACGCTGTCCTGAATTTTTGTGGCGCGTCTAGGGCGAACCAGAGGATAAGTCCGGTGAGGGCGGTTCCTCCCATGTAGAGGAGCACCTCTGTGGGGCGCATCATTTTCTTGCGGGTGAGGTAGAAGTATGTCCAGCTTGCGATAATTACGATGGCAATGATGCCGGGGATGCATAGGATGATGAGTGCTATGACGGCAAGCCTGAAAGCCGCTTTGAAGATTAAAGCGGCTATTGCGTTAAATACTTCATTACTTGCGCTACTGGAGGCGGTACTACTGGTTGTAGTCTCTTCACCTTCTTCACGTTGCTGGTTTAAAGCGTCTCGATTCACGGTTTCTTGCCTTATGGGTTAGTTTTAAAATCTGTTTTGTCTATAGCGGGACGCAAAAAGCGGCGGCACCTAATTATTTAGGTGCCGCCGCTTTTAGGGGTTTAGTAGTGGGTTTTTCGCCGGTTAAGGCGGGTTAGTATGCGTAGTGTGGTGTTGAACTCACGTTCTGCTTGCTCGGGGGTTAGGGGTGTGTTGTCTGCTTGGGTTGGGGTGATGAGTAGGTCTGCTAGGGGTGGGTTGGCGAAGTTGTCGGGGTGCCATGTTTTGTTTTGTTGGTGAAGCATGGAGGCTTCGTTGTAAAGGTGGTGGATTACGGGTGGGAGTTGTTCCCATACATGGGGTTGTACTAGCAGGTGGGATTGTGCGTAGTAGAGGGCGAGGTGTAGGAGTTTTTTGGCGGCTAAATATTTTTTGTCGCCGTTTGCGAGGAGCTGTTGGGTTGCGTTGTAGGTGTATTCGTCTTCTACGGTTGCCCACTGGTGGGTGATTGTTGTGCGGTTCTCTCCAATGTGTTCTTGTTCTTGTCGTGTGGTGGGACGGTTTCGGATTTGGGTGTTGGTGAGGGTGCGTTGTACTTGTGGGGTGGTGAGTTGTGTGAGTTGTGCGGTGTAGTCGATGATGAGTTTTTGGACGGCGGGTGTGGTTGCTGTCTTATACATTTTTGCGGCTTCGGCAAGGAAGGCGTTTTGTGTTTGTAGTTGGGTGGGCGGGAATTTGGTGGCGTAGGTGTTGAGGGCGGATACGGTGAGCGGGGTGACGTGTGTGTTGATGTGGTGGGTAAATTGTTCTGCGCCGTGTGTTTTGAGGTAGTCACAAGGGTCGTTGCCTTCGGGGAGGGGTACTGCCCAGGATTGTGCTTGGATTTCGGGTGCGGTGTACCAGGCGGTAGCGGCGGCTTTTTGTCCGGCGTTATCGCTGTCGAGGATGTATATGATTGCGCCTGTTTCTCCGGTGAGGCGTTGTAGTGTTTGGATATGTTTAGGGGTGATTGCGGTGCCGCTGGTTGCGTAAACGTTCCTGTATCCGTGGTCGTATAGGGAGATGACGTCGAATTGTCCCTCTACGAGGTAGCAGTTTTGGTGTTCCCGGGTTAGACGGGTTGCTTCAGTAATGTTGGGGTTGTAGAGGACTTTTTCTTTTTCAAAGATTGGGGTGGCGCGCCCGTTCACATATTTGCGTGTTTCGTCGGGGTCGAGGGCACGCCCCGTGAAGGATACAGGGGTACCGTGCATGTCTGTGATGGTGAACATTAAACGGTTGCGCCAAAAGTCGTAGAGTGCGCCTTTGTCGTTTTGTGAGCACACGCCTGCGAGGGTTAGCTCCTCAGCCGTGTATGTTTTGGTGAGGTAGTTAGTGAGGGCGTTGCCTGCGGGCGCGTACCCGTAGTGGGGCTGGTTCGGGTCGAGGTTGCGCTGGATGATTTGCTGTTTAGCGGGGTGCGTGTCCGGGAGGTTCCGGTAGTTTGCCTGGTAGAAGTCCCATGTTGCTTTGATGATTTCTTTAAGGCGGCGGTTTGTGATGGTTCCACCGCTGTGCTTCTCATCCTTGGGTAAGTCGATGGGGGGTTCAGCTGTTTCAGCGAGGTATTCTACGGCTTCGGTAAAGGTGAGGCTGTCGGTGTGCATGATGAGGCTGAACACGTCACCTTTTTCGCCACACCCGAAGCAGTGATACCACCCTGCGGACGGTGTGATGTGACAAGAGGGTGTTTTTTCAGTATGGAACGGGCATAGAGCTTTGTAGTTGATGCCTGCTTTTTGGACGGGCGTGTTTGTCTTTGTCTCAAAAAGGGTGAGGATGTCGTGTGCTTCGCGTACTTTTTGGATGAGTTCGGGGCTGTAGCGCATGGTGTTTCTCCGTGATAGGGAAGGTGAGCCCCGAGTACCACACCGATACTCGGGGCTCACCTTAGTTTTATTGGGTGCGGCTCTTAATGTTAGGCGTTTACCTTCTCAGCCGCGTGGCTCAGTAGCGCGTGTACGAAGCCGGTGAAGTACACGGTGTCGGCTGCTTTGTCGTACTTTGCCGCGCCGGGTACTAGAGCGTCGTATTCGTCTAGGGTCTGACCGGGTAGCAGGATGACGGGTGCGGCTTTAGCGTCCGGGTACTTCTCAGCCACCTCAGCGTACAGGTCGGGGTCTTCGTCAATCATTGCGGTTACCCAGGTCTTGTCTGCGGGCTCCCCTAGCTTGCCGGTGAGAAGCTTCTTGCTCATATTGCACTGCACGCATGCGTTCTTTGAGAGGACGATGATGGGGGCGCGTTCTGCGAGCTCAGAAATAGTCATAGGACGGTGTTTCTCCTTGAAAGGCTTGTACTAACAGTTTTTATATTACGGTCTTCGTGTTCATTACACAAGGTAGCAAGCAGGCGTGTTCTTCCTGGGCTTGCTGTCCTGCTCATATCAGCCCCGTGACTTTCCGGTCGGCAACTGTGACTTTAGGGGGTGTGAGCTGTGGTTTTTTGGGTGTGACTTTTCGGTAAATAACTCCGATTTGCGTGACTTTTCGGTAAATAACTCTCCGGACAGGTGCCCTGTTTTACCTTGGAATGTCGGGGTTTTTGGGCTGTTTTGTGGGGGTTGCACTATAGATAGTGGATAAGATTAATGCGGGGGTGCCGTTTTCGTGTAAGCGTTTGCGTTCACGACGGGTAGGTTTTGGAAGATGGATTAGCGCACTACCGTCGTGGGGTTTGTCCCTCGACGGGCGGTCGCTGTCGGTCGGCTATCGTTTTTTAAAAAGAAAAAAGGGGAGGAAAAGAGTGAGCGTATGGTGCTGTAGTTCTGTTGGCTTTGATGTTGCATGAGGTAGGGGGTGGGAGGTACGGTGGTTACGTACTGCACCCCAAATGCGTTATAGAGGAATTGGCGAATTGGAGGAGGAAATAAAATTTGTGTTAGAATCAGTGACCGTAAAACGACCACCTATATGTCCAGTTCAGAAAGGGTAGAAAGACAAGGCTTATGCAAACGTTGAAGCACACTGTTGATGACGCTGTAATGGTTCCTGTTGAACCTGTATCAGCGTCTGTTTTTGCGCCTATCGCTGTTTCTGGTTTCGAGGGTGAGTCTGTCTATATGCAGGCGCGTAAGGCGGCTGTTCTAGCGCACGCCGATAACCGCCGTAAAGCTGGGGACGCTTATAACGCTTACAGTGTTGTCGATAGTGACGGCACGCTCGTTCGCTCCCTCTCCCCTGTTGAGGATGAGCTTTTCGGCTCTGTTGAGCGGGATGCGTGGCTTGTCCCACTGGCTTATGTGCATGGTGGGCTCCCTGTTTCCGCTAATTCGGTGACGGCTGGCTCTGGTTTTAATGAGCAGGGTGTTTGGGAGCGTTCCTCTGTGGCGCGTGTTGTTCAGCATGTTCCTGCACCTGTTGTTTCTGTTTCTGGTGGGCAGGTTTTTGAGTTGCCTACTGGTGTTATGGCTCGCCGTGTTCTTGCTTTTATTGCTTCGCGTGTGGTGGAGGCTGATAGTGTTGAGTTCGCTATCCCTTCTCAGCCGCGTGCTTTGGCGCGTCTTCTTGGTATGCCTGCTTTGTCGGCGGGCGGTTCACGCCGGACATGTTCCGTATCTGCTTAGGTTTGAGTACCGCTGTTTTTGACCGTACTAAGGATGGGCGTGGCGACCTGGTTCATGCTTTCAGTGTTGCCGCAGATGTTTCCGACCCGACAATGGGTGTTAAGTTCAGTATTGAAGGAAACACGGACGGTTTCACAATGGTGCGTGTTTCTAACGAATTTTACGAATATGTAACCGGCGGCAACGTTATCGCTATCCCCACCAGCATGTGGAACAACAAGCTGGTACGTTCTTCCGCTGTGTGTGTAGACGTGCTGGCGATGGTTCTTGCGCGTGCCGCTTCACTACGCGCTGGTACACGCGGCAGTAAAGTGTGGGTTGCTTGGTCACATCTTGCACGCCAGTTCTCCGTTTTCACCGCTTCACTGCACCGCGCACGTTCAACCTACCGTGACGCGGTGCAAGCTGTACGCACCGTATTCATGCAAGAAGGCGCAGACGATGTTGTGTCCCTCGTAGGGAAGAACACCCGTAAAGGCTTCGCGGGCTTCGTCATCCAGCCTTACCGTAGTGCTGTGAAAACCATTAAGGCTAAGACTCAGACGGTGAACGTTACCATCTCCACCGGAGTGCGTGGCGCTGTTCAGCGTGCCACCTTAAATGAGTCCGCAGTAACCGGCACCCCCATCACCATCCCCGCACGTACACCCCGTAGCGGCAACATTTACCGTGCAGTAGACCTCGCCCTGCTTTCTGCCCAGATTAAGGGTGCTACAGGCGTTCACCTGCCCGTCATCAGCGACGAATGGGAACGAATCATCGACACTGTCGTGAACCGCTACACCGAATCTGCACGCCTGGGCAACCTGAAGCCCGTTGATAACTGGCAGGCATACGTTAAGACCTCAATCATTAACCAGCCCGCTCTACTGAACACCCCTAAACCTGTGAAGCCCACACGCGCCGCACAGGGAAACCGTAACACCCAGGTAGCAACAACTACACCCAACAACAACACTAAGCCGGTCACGCCCGCACACACAGCCGCTGACGGGCTCCCCGAGCGTGAAGCAACAACCATCCCTAAGACCGAAAACGTGAAGCGCAAAGACACCGACCTCGGAACCCCCACCAGCGCACACGTCGCAACCGTCTACCCCACCCTCATCAAGGAGAAAAAGAACACCTTCAACCTGCTCGACCCCGAGTTCCTCAAAAAGTACATGGACGCAGACTGCATCATCACGCTCCCCGAGGGCTCCCAGGCGCACTACGATTACGCCGATGCATTCCAGTACGGTGCTGTCCCTGTGAATAACTACAACGACTGGAAGAAGGGTAAGAAGCTACCGCCGGTACGCATCAAGCTACCCTCCGGGCAGTACATTTACCAGAACAACAGTAGCCGCTACACAAGGGGCGACGACTACTACTGCCGCGTCCTCCTAACACAGGACTACAAGAAGGAAATCATGAACACCATCCGCCAGATGCGCGGCGAACCCGCCCCCACCAGGGCTGTGCGCCCCACATGGGCTGATGTAACACCAGCGCCTACACTAGTGTCCAAGCCAGCCGTAACACGCTACGTGTCCGCTACAGAAACATACGATGGGTACGCCGCTAACTACGACGTATCCCCCACCGAAGCCGTAGTGTTAGACGACCTACCGGAGCCTGCTAACGCGGAAGAAGCGGAAGCACGCGCCGCCATCATTCGAAGCCTCGGACTCTAACTAAAAACAATAGAGGGTGCCCACCACGTTTCCGTGTGGTGGGCACCCTCTATTTATGTGCTTAACAAAAACAAAAAGGATAAAGGTTACCCCTCCCAGAAAACCTGAGAGGGGTAACCTTTATAAAATATGTCCAATTTGTCCAGTAAACCAGGTAGTAAAAAGGTTTACAAGAAACAGTTTACCCTACTCACCCGGAATAGTCAAAACCTGACCGGGGAAGATGAGATTAACATCATAAATAACATCCACATTCGCGTCAGCAATAGCCTGGTATCCACCAGGAACACCAAGACGAGCCGCAATAAGCGAAAGCGTATCACCAGCCACAACCTGATAGGTTGAAGAAGCTACACGAGGAGCCTTCACAACTTCAGGCGTAGCCGCCGGAGTTACCACAGCAGGCTCCGGGGTAACAGGAGCCTCAACAACGGGAGCCGCAGGCTCCTGAACAGCAACAGGCGCAGGCGCTTCCTCCACAACCGGAGCAGGCGTTTCAACAACAGGAGTTGCCGGAACAGCCGCCGCAGACGTAGAAGCAACAGCAACCTGGCTATTACTCTGAGGCGCTACAACAGTAGCAGAAGTAGCAGTCTTAGCTACCGACGGGTCGGTATAAGTGGGGGTAGCCGCACCCGACAAACCGTACTGTGCGGTACACGAGGGCCAGGCACCCCAACCCTGAACAGCGAGCAAACGCTCCGCCGCTTCAATCTGAGCTTCCTTAGACGCAGTATGCGGTGAACCAGTCATCCCCACACCGTTCCAAGACTGCTGAGTGAACTGCAGACCACCGTAGAAACCGTTGCCGGTATTGATAGACCAGTTACCGCCAGACTCACACTGAGCCAGCTTCTCCCAGGTCGCCAAATCAGCGGCTTGAGAAGCAGGCGCAGAACCTGCTACGGCAATGCCACCCAACATTAGGGCGGCTACGGTATTCTTTACGGTTTTCTTATTGAAAATCAAGTTTTTGCTCCTCAAAGCGTCTTTTCGTATCCAGCGCACCATGCGGCGCACTTTTTGTCTCTGTACGTTTTGACGGTCATCACTTGCACAGCCTCGCCTGACCACCAGTTCGGCAAGCTAACGCTAAACTTTTTGGGCGGTCAGGTGGGTGAAAAACACTTGTCCGGTTTCTCCACTTACCACCTGCGCTTTACAGGCGGTAAGCAATAACGCCATGAAGTAAAACCATCGAGGTCACCCCGCCACCCAACCTAGCAGGCAAGGCAGGAACCTCAGCCGGTGTACCCTAGATACTGGCTCCTAGATAGAGCTCGTACCAAAATACAGGGATTATTATATCAGGAAACAAAATTATGTGGCAGACCAGGTAGAATGTCGGGTCTGCCACATAATCATCTAATAAGTAGACGAGCTGTTACGGTTTGAGTAACGTGAGGAAGTCCTCCTCGGTAAGAACAGGTACGCCTAACGTTTCCGCTTTATCAAGCTTAGAGCCAGCATTAGCGCCCGCCAGAAGGTAGGATGTTCGTTTCGACACAGAGCTGGAAGCTTTACCACCATGTTTAACGATGGTTTCCTTAATACTGTCTCGGGTGAAGTTCTGGAACGAGCCTGTAGGTACGAGGGTGAGCCCGGCAAGTGTCTGCGGAACATCTGTGTTTTCCGGCTCTTCCATTTGAACACCAGCTTGTATCCAGCGTTCAATAATTTCAACATGCCAATCCACGGCAAACCAGTTGCTGATAGAGGCGGCTATGGTTACCCCAATGCCTTCTACGGCGGCTAGTTCTTCTTGCGTTGCGGCTCGGATAGCGTCCATCGTTTTAAACTCAGATACGAGTGCGCGAGCGGCTGTAGCACCAACATGCCGGATAGACAGAGCAACAAGGACACGCCATAAAGGTTGAGATTTAGCTTTATCAATCTCACTGATAAGGTTAATAGCCGTTTTAGTAGGTTTACCGTCAGGCTGTGCGGCTGTGGGTTTGGTAAAGAAATAGTTCCTAGCGACTGTATTCTTTCCCAAACCCTCCAGTGTTACATCAAATAAACCTGCCTCCGATTCAAGAACCGGGCGCTCCCCTGGTTCAGCAGTAACCAAAGCGCGCGCCGTCTCAATACCTAACGCATCAATGTCCAGAGCTGAGCGGCTCCCCGCATAATGTAGACGCGCCATAAGCTGAGCCGGACAAGACATCGGGTTAGTGCAACGCAAATCAACATCCCCTACCTTAGCGGGCGCTAAATCCGCCCCACAAGACGGGCAAGTAGACGGCATGACAAACGGCTCCTCTGAACCGTCACGCAACCGCACAACGGGTGCAACAATCTCGGGAACAACATCCCCAGCTTTACGTAGAACAACGGTGTCCCCAATTAGAACACCTTTAGCTTTCACTACATCCTGATTATGCAATGTTGCACGCTCAACAGTTGAACCGGAAACAAATACCGGCTCCATCACAGCATACGGTGTGACACGCCCTGTACGCCCCACATCGACGCGAATATCAAGAAGCTTAGTATGAACCTCTTCCGGAGGGTACTTGTACGCTACAGCCCACCGGGGAACACGGGACGTGTTCCCCAGAGCTTTCTGCGCGTCAAAAGAATCAACTTTAACGACAATGCCGTCTATCTCATGAATAAGCTCATGACGACGCTCCCCATACTGGTGGATGAACTGTAAAACCGCTTCAACGTCAGGTAGAACTTCTACATAGGGGCTAACAGGTAAACCCCAACCAGCCAATCGTTCGTACATTTCAGACTGGGTTTTAACACCCAGCGAACCAGTCGCCCCTACCCCGTGGACAAACATGCTCAGCGGGCGGGACGCTGTGATAGACGCATCTTTCTGACGCAATGAACCGGCGGCGGCATTACGAGGATTAGCAAACGGTGCCTTACCAGACGAAACCATCGCCTCGTTCAAAATACGAAAATCTTGAGACGCGATGAAAACTTCTCCACGAACCTCTAACACATCCGGGTACCCGGTGCCTTCTAAACGGCGCGGAACATTTTTAATAGTCATTACATTACGAGTAACATCTTCGCCAGTTGTACCGTCTCCGCGTGTAGCCGCCCGCTCCAAAACACCATCACGGTAGAGCAAGTTCACAGCCAAACCATCAATTTTAACTTCCGTGAGCCAGCCAGGAACACCGAAACCCTCCCGCTCAAGTGCGTGTGATGTTTTACTAAACCAGCGCGTGAGCTCGTCAAAGGAGAAAACATCCTCAAGGGAGTACAGGCGCGAAAGATGCTTAACAGGCGCGAAAGCTTTAGAAGCTACCCCGCCCACCTGACGGGACGGTGAATCAGCAGTAACAAGCTGTGGGTATAGGGCTTCCAAATCTAGAAGACGGTGATATAGCCGGTCATATTCAGCGTCCGAAAGAGTAGGGGAGTCAGCGACATAGTACTCATGCCGCGCCTTATTCACAGTTGCAACAAGGGAACCATACTCAGCACGCACATCGTCATTCACAATATCCATAAAAACACCTTTACAAAATAAGAAAACCACAAAAGAGGGGCTGGTGCAGGTTACACATAGCGTCTAACCCGCACCAGCCCCTAACAAATCAGCTGAGGATGCTACTTAATGCCGCCGACCTGCGGAAGAGCTAAAGTCCACTTCTTCTGCTTAGTGAACCCAACAGGAAGACCGCACGCCTTCTCAAGAGCGACAAGGTATTCCTTACCAAGCTCCTGAGCATAAATCGCAAGCGAAATCATATCAACAAACTGCTTATTACGGTACGCCTGAAGCATCACGCGACGACCATCAACAGCGAACTTCTCAACAGTCGGACGCGGAACCGGAGGAACATAATCCAACGGACGGATAACACGCTTCGGAACCGGAGAACCAACCTGACCCGAGAAAGTCATCAGAACATGCCACGCATTAACAACCCAACGGTAAGTTTCCTTACCACTCTTCGGGTCAGTGTAAACTTCCTTCTTCGCGAAGCCACGCTGAACAACCCAATCCAGCGGCTTACCGTTACGGTTCATATTAGTGCCTCGCGGCTGAGAGTAATCGTATCGGAACCACCAACCGCCAGCGACCAGCATTTCCTTAAAGTCACGCAGGTGAAGGTTGAAGTAATCCGCAACATCCTCAAGCGGCAGGAAAGTCTTCTTACTAATACCCTCGGGAATGTTCTGGTTTACAGGGATACGAGTGATACGGGTATCAGGAGCTTCATCCTTGAGAACCTTGAGCAGGTTCTTCATGTTCCACAGGCGAGTATTGCCAGATACGGCGGCGATACGCGCCTTCCAGAACTTAGCAGTAGGCTTACCGTCATTGTTCAGGTACTGCGCATCATGCAGAATCTCATACACCTCAGTAGCGGGGATAGAGAAACCCTGAACCGCGTTACGCGGACGCATCAGTTCCGGGTACGCACCCATAGTGTACTGCTCCAACGCACCATAGACGCGACCAAAATGCGTGAACTTCGATACGGGACGCTTCGGCTTAACCTGACGGCGGGGCTTCTTCTTAAAGCCACGGTTAGGCTTCTTGAAGTTGTTGTTTGCAGGCTTGCGGAAGTTCGAGGCGTTCGGCTTCGGGCGTGCCGCAGAAGGCTTGGGCGGCTGAGTGAAGACGGGTGCCATAGGCTTAGGAAGAGCAGTA
>ERZ772962.1682-NODE-1682-length-11735-cov-6.621490_pt1 | contig 11735 bp, 8 predicted proteins | sample MGYA00580676_ERZ772962 | MGnify/ENA primary metagenome ERZ772962 (study PRJEB29015, sample SAMEA2738049) | human oral metagenome | biome: human oral; feature: human-associated habitat; material: saliva | place: China | collected 2230 ...
TCGGGTGGTCTGCACCGGCTCTGGAAGCACTTCACCGTGGGGCAGGCAGCCCTGCGCCCCGGCATGAAGGTGCTGGATCTGGCCACTGGCAGTGGCGACCTGGCCCGTGCCATGGCCAAGAAGCCTGGCGTCGAGGTCTGGATGACCGACATCAACGCCGCCATGCTGGCCGTGGGGCGTGACCGGGCGCTGGATGACGGCCTGACTGTCCCCACCGTGCAGTGCGACGCCGAGAAACTGCCGTTCCCCGACAAGAGCTTCGATCGTGTGACGCTGGCCTTCGGCCTGCGCAACATGACCCACAAGGAAGAGGCCCTGAAGGAGATCCACCGCGTCCTCAAGACCGGCGGCAAGGCACTGGTGCTGGAATTTTCCAAGGTCTGGGAGCCGCTGCGCCGTCCCTACGACGCCTTCTCCTTCGGCGTGCTGCCCCTCATCGGCAAGGTCGTCGCCCACGACGCCGAGAGCTATCGCTACCTGGCCGAATCCATCCGCATGCACCCCGACCAGGAAACCCTGGCCCAGATGTTCCGTGACGCCGGCTTCGGTCAGGTGCGCTACTTCAACATGACCGCCGGCGTGGTGGCACTGCACCAGGGCGTGCGGCTGGACTGATCCCTTCGGCCTGATCTGACCCCTTGGCCTGATCGCGCCGGGCAGGGCTGCGGCAGGTGGCGTGCCGCACGATGGGATGATGCGGTGCCTCGCAGAACCTGCACCGCGTCACGGAAGGGCGGTAGGCAGTTCCGGGAATCTCTTCTGCCCGGCAGTCGTGCCATGGGTGTTGTTCCTCGGTCTCGCTGCCCGATGGCCCGGCAGCCCTGCACAAACGGGCGTTGTGGTTTTCCGTTTCCTGTTGTATTTTGGCGGACCGCCCCCATCTACGGCGGAGGTCACACCACACATCGTGTTTTCATGCACGTTGGGTGGTCGATCCGGGCAGATGTCCGGTAGATGGCCGAAAAAGCCTGGCCGAGCCCTCGGCCCCCGGGAAGGCGCCCATTTTCGGCCTTCCCCAGTTTCCCCGTTGCCCAACCACACATTCGCTTGGACAGAGGAACTCACATGAAAAAATTCCTGATGATGCTGATGGTCGTGCTGGCCAGCTCGGTCATGCTCTTTACCGACAGCGCCGAAGCCGCCCGGATCGGTGGCGGCCGCAGCATCGGTCGCCAGAACAGCACCATTCAACGTACCGCGCCGGCTCAGCAGAACAACGCCATGGCCAACAACCGGCAACAGCAGGCTGCCCAGGCCAACAACGGCCGTCGGCCCGGCTTCGGCATGGGCCTGCTGGGCGGTCTGGCCGCCGGCCTGGGCCTCAGCGCCCTGGCCTCGGCCTTCGGCCTGGGTGAAGGCTCCGGCATCTTCCTGCTGATGCTCCTGCTGGCGGGGCTGGCCATCTTTGCCTTCCGCATGTTCGGCAAGCGCCTGCAGCAACAGCAGCAGGCACAGGCGGCCGGCAGCGGCGCACCGTTTGCCGGCAACCTGCGTGACGCCTTCAACAACAGCGGCAAGCAGGGCCAGAACGACATGTTCCGCCAGAACAGCAACGCCGGTGGCCTGTTCAACCAGGGGCCGGCGGCCGGTGCGGCTCAGGCGCCGGTCGGTGCTGCCGACACGGGCGTCAGCGGCTACACCGCTGCCATGCAGGTGCCTGGCGGTTTCGACACCGAAGCCTTCGTGCGCCAGGCCAAGGTCCAGTTCGTCCGCCTGCAGGCGGCCTTCGACGCCCGCAACGCCGACGACCTGCGCGAATTCACCTCGCCCGAGATGTTCGGCGAGCTGAACATCGACATGATGCAGCGCGGCAGCGCCCCGCAGACCACCGAAGTGGTCGAGCTGAACGCCGAACTGACCGGCATGCACCAGGAAGGCCCCATCCTGGTGGCCAGCGTGCTCTTCAGCGGCCTCATCCGCGAAGAGCCCAACAGCCCGGCCGAGCCGTTCTCCGAGATCTGGAACTTCACCCGCCCCGCCTCCGGCGCTTCCGGCTGGGTGCTGGCCGGCATCCAGCAGCCCAACTGATCGGCTGATCGGCACCCAGGCCACGGCGCTGCCTGCCGGCGCCGGGCAGGTCGGGGGCGGCACCTTCACGGAGGTTGCGCCCTTGGTCTCGCCAGACACACACCCGCCCCCACGCGTGCATGCGTCGGGGCGGGTTTTTGTTTCAAGGGTGCCTCGTCATGAATCACATCGCGGGGGGCTTCTCTGGCTAAATGCCTGCAGTATCAACGGGTAATTCCGTCCGCTCGTTCGTATTCGTGTCAGGCTGTGCCTTCAAGCTGGGCGCATGCCACCGACAGGAGCCAATAATGAGCAAGACCCCCGACATCCTGAAGAATCCTCTCACCAACAAGGGCACGGCCTTCACCCTGGAAGAGCGCGCCCGGTATGGACTGACCGGCCGGCTGCCGGTGGCCGTGGAGACGCTGGAGCAGCAGGCCGCGCGCGCCTACCGCCAGTACTCCGGCTATGAAAGCGACATCGAGAAGTACGTCTACCTGGACCAGCTGCACAACCGCAACGAGGTGCTCTACTACCGGTTGCTGACTGATCACCTGGTGGAAATGCTGCCCATCGTTTACGACCCCACCGTCGGTGAGGCCATCAAGAAATGGAGCCGGGACTACCGTCGTTCGCGCGCCGTGTACCTGGATGTGAATCATCCCGAGAACGTTCGAGCATCCTTCGAAACGCTGGGTCTGGGGCCCGATGACGTGGACCTGCTGGTGGTCTCGGATGCAGAGGAGATCCTGGGCATCGGTGACTGGGGCGTGAACGGTACCGATATCTCCGTTGGCAAGCTGGCTGTCTACACGGCCGCCGCGGGTATCCACCCTGACCGGGTGATCGCCGTGAATCTGGACGTGGGCACCGACAACGAGCAGCTGCTCAACGATCCCGCCTACCTGGGCAATCGCCATGCCCGTGTGCGTGGCGAACGCTACGAGCGCCTCATCGATACCTATCTGCAGGTGGCCAGTGAAATGTTTCCCCGGGCGCTGCTGCACTTCGAGGACTTCGGACCGGGCAACGCTCGCCGCATCCTGGTGAAGAACCGCGAGCGCTACCGCATCTTCAACGATGACATGCAAGGAACCGGCGCCATCGTCATGGCGGCCGTGATCTCCGGGCTGAAGGTGACGAAGCAGGGCTTTGCCGATCAGCGACTGGTGGTGTACGGCGCGGGTACCGCCGGCACCGGCATGGCCGACCAGATCAGCGCCGCCATGGAACGTGACGGCCTGAGCCGTGAAGAAGCCAGGAAGCGTGTCTGGCTGATCGACATCAACGGTCTGGTGACCGATGACATGCAGGGGTTGCCCGACTACCAGCAGGAATACGCCCGCCCGGCTGCCGAGGTTTCCAGCTGGAAACGGCAGGACGGCAAGATTGGCCTGCTGGAGGTCGTGAAGCAGGTCAAGCCCAGCATCCTCATCGGAACCTCCACCGATCACGGTGCCTTCACCAAGGAGGTGATCGAGGCCCTGTGCGCCGGCGTGGAGCGCCCCATTCTGCTGCCTCTGTCCAACCCCACCGAACGCATCGAGGTCCTCCCGTCGGACGCCATCCCCTGGTCCGGCGGCAAGGCACTGGTGGCCACGGGCATTCCCGTCGAGCCCGTCAGCTACCAGGGGACGAAGTTCCATATTGGCCAGGGCAACAATGCGCTGCTCTACCCCGGTCTGGGCCTGGGTGTCATCGTTTCGGGGGCGCGGCACGTCACCGATGGCATGCTGCTGGCCGCAGCCCAGGCGGTGGCCGGACAGGTCAACCCGCAGGAGCTGGGGGCCTCGCTGCTCCCGCCCGTGGACAATCTGCGCGCCTCGTCCGCCACTGTGGCAGTTGCCGTGGCCAAGCAGGCTGTGGCCGAGGGTGTGGCCACCCGCCAGCATGACAACTGGGTGCAGGCCGTGCAGGATGCCATGTGGCAGCCGGCATATCCGGCCGCTTCATGACAGGTGCGACCCTGGAGCATGCCTCGTTATCTCCGGATGCCTATAATGGCCGCCAGTTCCGCCCGAGATACCACCATGTTCCAGATCCCGCTCCCCGTTGCCCAGCTGGTGCTGTCGGCCATCAACCATGTCACCGGCCAGCAGCCCTGGCTGCGTGAACTGCTGGCCAGCCATGCCGGCCACGTGGTGCGCATCCGGGCCTTGCCGCCCACCGCAGGCGGGCAGGGGGGCAAGGCAGCGCCCCGTCCCGCGAAGGCGGGTGCTGCCCCGCGTTCGGCCGCAGCCCCGAAGGTCAGCGCCGAACCGGCATCCGACGAGGGCTTTCTGCGCCTGCCCACCCTGCAGGCCGATGCCCGTATCGGTGTCGACGGCATGCTGACTGCTGTGTCCGGCGAAGAACCGGCCGTGGTGCTGACGGCGCGCCCCACCGTGGATGCGCTCTTTCGGGTGCTGCGCGAAGGCCCGCTGGCCTTGGGCGCCACGCTGCGCATCGAAGGCGATGTGATGCTGGCCCAGGCCCTGGGCGACGTGGCCAAGGCCCTGCACTGGGACGTGGAAGAAGACCTCAGCCAGGTGGTGGGTGACGTGGCGGCTCATCGGGCCGGCCAGTTCTGGCGTGATGCCCGCGTGCATGCCGCTGAAGTGGGCAGCCGGCTGCAGGACGCCCTGTCCGATCACCTGTCTTCCGGAACGGGCGTGCTGGTCTCGCGGGCCGATTTCGAGGACTGGTCCGACGGCGTGCGTCGCCTGGCCCAGCGGCTGGAGCGGCTGGAGGAGTCGCAGGGGCGTTGAGCGAGGACGGCCGGATCAGTCCAGGAAAGGCCGTCTCACGGTGAACAACGCTCGAAGAGCGCCTGAATCTCCCGGGCGTTACCCATCTTTGCTGCCAGGCAGAGCTGCAGCAGAATGCGCGCCTTGCGGGCATCCAGCCAGCCGGATGCGATGAAGTCCAGCGCATCGTCGCCGTCTTCAGGCCTGGCTTCCGTATTGCGCCCCACGTAGCCTTCCGGCACCCGACTGGCGCGCACCACCAGGCAACCCTCGCGGCGCGCCTGGGCCAGCGCCGCCCGCATGGGTACCGGCATGGTGCCGACGCCCGTGCCGGCCAGCACCAGCCCCTGGCAGCCGCGTGACCGCAGCCACGCCACCATGGCCGGGTCGGCATCCACATGCTGGGGCACGATACCCACCGGGGGCAGCGTCATCGATGCGACATCGCCTTTTGCCGAGGCCGCCGTGTCCTCCAGCACTAGCGTTGCAAACTGCCCCTGCAAGCCTCCGCCAGCCAGCACCGGCTGCCAGCACGGCCGGTCCGCCTCCAGCCAGGCCACCGGCTGGCCGAAGCGTTGCGCAAAGGCATCCGTCCGGTTTGCGTGCTGCTTGTACACCGCATCCGCACGCAGCACCCGGCCGCCAAAGCTCACGAACACCCCGCCGATGCCGGCCTGTCGCGCCGCCAGCGCAAAGCGGCAGGCATCGTACAGATTGCCCGGCCCGTCGGCACTGAGCGCACTGGCCGGCCGCATCGCGCCCGTCAGCAGCACCGGCCGCGTGGACGGCAGCACCAGTGACAAGAAGAACGCCGTCTCCTCCAGCGTGTCGGTGCCGTGCGTGATGACGATGGCATCGGGCACTTTGTCGCCGTTCAGCCATGCCCGCAGCCGGCCCGCCAGCTGCAGCCAGTGTGCCCCGCTCATCTGTTCACTGGGGATCGAGAAGACCTGCTCGGTGGCCAGCCGCCCCTCCGGTACCAGTCCCGACAGCCCCGGCACGGAATCCAGAATCTGCCCGATGGGCAGCGCCCCCGCCTGGTAGCCGGCCGTGCTGCCTGCCGACGGGGCCACACCGGCAATGGTGCCGCCCGTGCCGATGATCAGGAGCGAAGGGGGAGAGGATGTGGAGGAGGAGGCCATGGCAGAGAGACCGGGGTGAATCGGGGGGCGGCCGGTACCGACCGCACGGCAAGTGTAGCCCATGGGGTGTGCACTCATTCAGCCACCTGGCATGGCCGGCGCCGCAAGGATGGCCGGGTAAAACCAGGGGGCAAAGCGCCGGAAGGAGGCGTTCGCTGGATACACTCGAAGAACCTGGCATCGGGCAGGCAGCGGCAGGACAGGGCCGCCTTTTCAGCCCCGGATGACACGGTACACATGAGCAGCCCGTAAAGATGCTGCCACCGAGGAAGACAGCGGCCACCCGCGCGGCCGACTGCCTGCCCGTAAAGCCACAGACAGGGGGCGACACCATGCGACAAGACCAGACCGACACCCGCGCCGAAACGACCGCATCGGCCAGCCGGGCACGTCCCTCACTGGGGGGCTGGTGGATATCCCTCGTCTACGGCCTGGTGCCCTCGGTCCTGGTCCTGACCCCCATCGACGGACGCCTGGGCCAGGTCAGCACCACCTCCATCGCCGGCGTGCTGGTCTATCTTGCCTTCACCCTGCTGCTGCTGCGCCAGTCCGCCCGCAACCGCATCGACGAACCCATCTGGTTCATCGTGCTGCTCTTTGTCTTTGCGGCTGCCATCCTGCTGTTTGGCCGGGGGGTGGCGGAGTGGTTGGGGGTGTGAGGCACGTCCGAGTGAAGAGCTGAACACACAAGTGTCATGCACGGATGGGTGAGACATCGGCCTTCATGCCGCCCCGCGCCAGCTCCACAAACCCCCGCAAATAATCCACCTCATCCTCGCCCTCCCGGAAGCCCAGGAAGATCTGCTTGGCCACGCCGTGGGGGCCCAGGCGCAGCGGCACCACGGCAAAGCGCTGCATGTTCTCTTCGACCAGCCAGCGGGGCAGGGCGGTCACGCCACGGCCGCTTTCCACCATCTGCAGCATGATGTCGGTCGTCTCGATCTGTCGGTGATGGCGGGGAGCGATGCCGGCGGGGGTCAGGAACTGGGTGTAGATGTCCAGGCGATCGATGCCGACGGGGTAGGTGATCAGAGTCTCGTTGGCCAGCTGTTCAGGCTGCACGTCGGTCTGGAGGGCCAGCGGGTGGCTCTGTGCCACCACCAGCACCTGTTCATAGTCGAAGACGGCTTCGTAGCGCAGGCCGGGGCGGTACAGGGGGTCGGGAGTCACCAGCAGGTCGATCTCGTCGTTGAACAGGGCCCCGATGCCGCCGAACTGGAATTTCTGCTTCACGTCCACGTCCACGGCGGGCCAGGCGCGCAGGTAGGGGGCCACCACTTTCAGCAGCCATTGGTAGCACGGGTGGCATTCCATGCCGATGCGCAGGGTGCCGCGTTCGCCGCGTGCAAACTGGCGAAGACGTTCTTCGGCGTGCTCTAGCTGGGGCAGCAGCCGGTTGGCGATGCCCAGCAGGTAATGTCCGGCCTGGGTGGGGCGCAGGCTGCGGCCTTCGCGGTGCCAGACGGGGGTGCCCAGCTGGTCTTCCAGCTTGCGGATGCAGTGGCTGAGGGCCGGCTGGGTGAGGTGCAGGCGTTCGGCGGCGGCGGTCAGCGAGCCGTGCCGGTCGACGGCCTGGATGATTTCCAGGTGGATGCGTTCCAGGAAGGAGGCCATGCGCAATCCATGAAAATTATTGATCGATTGATGAAAGAATAGCATTTTCATTTATGAATGTGCCTCTCTACCATGCGGCCCTGCTTATCGGCAATGCATGGAGAAGATCATGGCAAGCACGCATTCCCTGGGGTTTCCGCGCATTGGTGCGCGACGGGAACTGAAATTCGCGCTGGAGGCCTATTGGCGGGGCGAGTCCTCGCGCGAGGCGCTGCAGCAGGTTGGCGCAGCACTGCGCAGCCGTCACTGGCAGGACCAGTCGGGCCTGGACTGGGTGCCGGTGGGGGATTTCTCGTTCTACGACCAGGTGCTGGACATGAGCTTCACGCTGGGCAACCTGCCGGCGCGGGTGCGCGGCTATGCGGGTGATGACCTGGACAACTACTTCCGGGTGGCGCGGGGGCGTTCGGCGCCGGGTACCGAGCCGGCGGGGCAGGAAAGCCAGGCCGTAGTCCCTGCGTCGGGACAGGATTCCACGCTGGCGGAAGGTTCCGTCGACAAGGCCGCCTGTGGCTGTGAGCCCGGCACGCATGATGTCGAGGCCGGTGTGGCCGCGGGCGAGATGACCAAGTGGTTCGACACAAACTATCACTACATCGTGCCGGAGTTTGGCGCCGACACGACCTTCCGGCTGGATCCGTCGCGGATTCTGGCGCAGCTGGCCGAGGCCAGGGCGCAGGGCGTGGCAGCCAAGCCGGTGCTGCTGGGGCCGGTCAGCTATCTGGCGCTGGGCAAGGTGCGTGATGCGGCGCATCCCGATCTGGACCGTCTGTCGCTGCTGCCACGGCTGCTGCCGGTGTACACCGAGCTGCTGCAGGTGCTGGCCGATGCAGGGGTGGAATGGGTGCAGATCGACGAGCCGATTCTGGTGACCGAGCTGTCGCCGGACTGGCAGCATGCGCTGAACCTGGCCTATCACCACCTCAAGAGCGTGCGCATCAAGGTGCTGCTGGCCACGTATTTCGGGCCGCTGAAAGAGAATGCCTGGCTCGCGGCGAATCTGCCGGTGGCGGGGCTGCATCTGGACGCCATCCGCGGACGTGAGGACGTCAAGCCATTGCTGAACCTGCTACCGGCGCACAAGGTGCTGTCGCTGGGGGTCATCGATGGTCGCAACATCTGGAAGACCGACCTGGAAGAGGTGCTGGCCTGGCTGGAGCCAGTTGCGGCGCGCCTGGGCGACCGGCTGTGGCTGGCACCGTCGTGCTCGCTGCTGCATGTGCCGGTGGATCTGGCCAGCGAGGACAGGCTGGATGCCGAGCTGAAGTCGTGGCTGGCCTTTGCACGCCAGAAGCTGGATGAGCTGAGTGTGCTGGCCCGGGCCATCAATGAAGGGCGTGATGCCGTGCGGGACGAGCTGGCTGCCCATCGCCAGGCTGTCGAGTCGCGCCGTCGTTCGCCGCGTGTCCACAACCCGGCCGTGCAGGCGGCGCTGGCCCAGTGCGCCACGGAGGTCGCAACGACGCGCCAGAGCCCCTACGCGGTGCGGGCGCAGCGCCAGCGGGCCCGTTTCCAGCTGCCGATGTTTCCCACCACCACCATTGGTTCCTTCCCGCAGACGGCCGAGATCCGCCAGGCACGTCGTCAGTTCAAGGCCGGCGAGATTGATGCGGCGGCCTACGAGCAGGCCATGCGGGCCGAGGTGGCCCGCTGTGTGCGCGAGCAGGAAACGCTGGGGCTGGACGTGCTGGTGCATGGCGAGCCCGAGCGCAACGACATGGTGGAGTATTTCGGCGAGCAGCTGGAAGGCTATGCCTTCAGCCGTTTCGGCTGGGTGCAGTCCTACGGGTCGCGCTGCGTGAAGCCGCCGATCCTGTTTGGTGACATCAGCCGTCCGCATCCGATGACGGTGGCCTGGGCGCAGCATGCACAGTCGCTGACGGATCGGCCGCTGAAGGGCATGCTCACCGGTCCGGTGACGATGCTGAACTGGTCGTTCGTGCGGGATGATCAGCCGCGTGCCACGACCTGCCGGCAACTGGCGCTGGCCATCCGCCAGGAGGTGCTGGATCTGGAAAAGGCCGGCATCGGCATCATTCAGATTGACGAGGCTGCACTGCGCGAGGGGCTGCCGCTGCGTCGGGCGCAATGGCAGGAGTATCTGGACTGGGCGGTGGAGAGTTTCCGCATCACGGCCAACGGTGTGGCCGACGACACCCAGATCCACACCCACATGTGCTATTCGGAGTTCAACGACATCATGCCGGCCATTGCGGCCATGGATGCGGACGTGATCACCATAGAGACCTCGCGCTCCGACATGGAGCTTCTGGATGCCTTCGATGACTTCAGCTATCCGAACGAGATCGGCCCCGGCGTCTACGACATCCATTCGCCCAACGTGCCCACGGTACAGCACATGGTGGACCTGATGGAGAAGGCGGCGAAGCGCATTCCGACTGAACGGCTCTGGGTGAACCCGGACTGCGGCCTGAAGACGCGCCAGTGGCTGGAGGTGCTGCCTGCGCTGGCCGGCATGGTGCAGGCTGCACGCCAGCTCCGGGAGCGGCATGCCAGCTGATCAGGGTTTTCCCTGCCCCATCCCTTTCCGAGGCTCTTCCTGACCGCCAAAGCCGCAGCAGCACTCTCAGTCCGTAGTACATTCAACACACTTTTCAACCTTTCGGTGCACCTGGCGCATCGGGGCTGAAAGGGCCGGGCGTCCGAGCAGGTCTTCCGGTCAGAACCACGAGACCTGTTCCGGGTGTGTTGCGTTGCCGTCCCTTCGTGCCGCCCGGGCGCGCAAGGAGAGGCACATGCCACGTCACGTCCCGGATACTTTCTTCGGCCATCCCCGGCCGCTGTCCACGCTCTTTCACATCGAGCTGTGGGAGCGTTTTTCCTATTACGGGATGCAGAGCATCCTGCTCATCTACCTCTACTATGAGGTCACACGGGGAGGGCTGGGCATCGACCAGGGGCTGGCGGGCGGCATCGTCGGCATCTACGGGGGCAGTGTCTATCTGGCCACCATCCTGGGCGGCTGGCTGGCCGATCGGGTGCTGGGGGCCGAGCGCACGCTGTTCTATTCCGGCATCGTGGTGATGCTGGGGCACATTGCGCTGGCGCTGCTGCCGGGCATTCCCGGGCTGGTAGTGGGTCTGGTGTGCATCGCGCTGGGCAGTGGCGGGGTGAAGTCCTCGGCCAGTGCCATGGTGGGGGCGCTCTATGAGAACCCGCAGTGGCATGCGCTGCGCGATGCGGGCTTTTCCATCTTCTATCTGGCCGTGAACATCGGCGGTTTCTTCGGGCCGCTGCTGACCGGCGTGCTGCAGACCGAGATGGGCTTCCATTATGGTTTTGGCGCCGCGGCGCTGGGCATGGCCTTCGGGCTGTGGCGCTATGCGCGCGGTCGGGCAGGGCTGCCGCAGCTGCCGGTGCCCAATCCGCTGTCGCCGGCACAGCGCGTGCGCGTGCAGCTTGCCGCTGTTGCCGTGATCGCGGTGGTCGGTGCGCTCTTCGGGGCGAATATCATCCACACGGGCAATTTCTCGTCGGTGGTGCTGGGCGTCAACATCGTGGCCGTGCTGGGCTACTTCGGGCGCATGCTGCTGGGCTCCGGTTTCTCGGCCAGCGAGAAGCGCCACGTGCTGGCCTATGTGCCGCTTTTCCTGGCGGCCTGCGTGTTCTGGATGCTGTGGTTCCAGGTGTTCACGTCGGTGGTGGTGTACTTTGACGAGACGGTGGTGCGCCGCTTCGGGGATTGGGAGGCTCCGGTGTCCTGGTCGGCTTCGGCCCAGAGCATGTGGGTGATCATCCTGGCGGGCACGATGGCCACGCTGTGGACGAAGCTGGGCGACAAGCAGCCCCGCACGCCGATGAAGTTCGTGCTCTCGCTCTTCGTGCTGGCGGCGGGCTACTATTGCTTCGTGCCTTACATCAAGGCGGGCGAGCCGATGTCGATGCTGGTGTTCGTGGGCGTGCTCTTCCTGGTCACGGTGGCCGAGCTGCTCATTTCGCCCATCGCCATCTCGCTGGCCACCAAGATCGCACCGGCCTCGTTCCGCACGCAGATGGTGGCGGTGAACTTCCTGTCGCTGTCGCTGGGCTTCACCGCTGGGGGTGTGCTGTTCGACGCCCACTACAGCAAGGAAGCCGCCGCAGACTTCTATGTCGAGCTGACGGTGATCAGTCTGGTGTGCGCGGTCGCACTGCTGGTGCTGGTGCCGGTGCTCAACCGCATGCTGAAGGACGTGGATTGAGGGGGCGATGCCTCCGCCCGGGCAGGCCGCCCTGAAGGGTACGG
>ERZ772962.1684-NODE-1684-length-11729-cov-4.754840_pt1 | contig 11729 bp, 12 predicted proteins | sample MGYA00580676_ERZ772962 | MGnify/ENA primary metagenome ERZ772962 (study PRJEB29015, sample SAMEA2738049) | human oral metagenome | biome: human oral; feature: human-associated habitat; material: saliva | place: China | collected 2230 ...
ATTATATTGACAGGGCCCATACCGCGTGAGCACGCCCTCATGTCCGCGGTCGGCGACGCGGGAGGCTCGGATTAGGGACCCACACCTCCGCTTCTGACGGGGGCGGACCCTGGCACAATTGCGCAGGGTCCGCTCACCTCACGCGGGAATTCCGCTCAAATCCCGATGTGAATTTCGCGCAAGACCTATTGACACAACACAGCCAGGAGCGGGGTGTGGTGCGTGACAGTGAAGGCCAAGGACAGAATGGTCGAGAGCCTGTGGGTCCTGACCAGGGCGAGGGCGTCCGCACTGAAGGCGCACAAGGCCGCGATCGAGCAGATCCGCTCCTTGATCGTCTCGGCCCCTGACGCCGTGCGCGACCAGTAGTGCGCGATGACAACCGCCCGCTTCGTCCCCAGATCACGCTGCGTCAAGGACGGGCGCATCGCCCTCAAGACGCTCGCCGATCGCTACCAGAACCTCGACGAGGTGGGCGAGCTCGGTACGACCATCGGAGCCATCCTCGAGGAGAAGTGCGTCAGCTCGCAGGGCGCTGTCCAGCTGATGATCACCGTGGAGGGACAATCCGGAGAGGCTCAAGCAGCGAGTCGTCGTTCGCGATGCTTGTGCGGGGTGGCAGCGTGTCCTGTGTCGTCGGGGCTCACAACGCGCCACAGGCTCAACAGGGGCGCTGGCAGGGCAGCGAACAGCGCGATACACATCGCTGCGCCAGGAAGGCTGAGGACGGACGACAGGACTCGCGCTTAGGTGGCCCGCAAGATGTCTAAGGGACACTCCAAGTTCGAGGCGATACGATGCGTCAAGCGATACATAGCGCGCGAGCTGTACTATGACATCATTGCCCAGAACCGCATGTTCAAAACGACTTGACAATTAGAAGGGCATCACAATCTTTCCCTGCCTTTCCCGCATGCCGGTCTAGAAAGGCCGTGTGGTCGGTCCTCTCTGGCACGTCATAGGGCATTAATCATCGTTTCCCTAGGGTGGGGACACCATCGGACGCGGGCTTTCGGTAGCAAGAGCCAATCCATGTCGAACAAACCCAGCCCGTTCACACCCATCCAAACTTATAACTATTTCGCTAAGATGAGTCGCGTCGAGATATCCTCTGTAGCATCAGCCATGATGCCAATAGGATCACTGTCGCAGATGATTGCATCTGCATCCTTAGGGAAACCGAAACTAAAGAGCCCGGGTGCATTTATTTTCTCTGCATCCATCATCACGTAGGTAACAGCAGCACACTTCAAGAAAGCCTGCTTCAGTTGTGCCATGCCTTCAAAGTTTGTAGCAAAGCCATTCTGTGATGAATAAGCCGTAGGACACACAAAACTAATATCAGGGTGGAGTGTAGAGAGCGCACGTACAGTAGCAGGGCCAGTTACGTAGCGATGACCTTTACGCAGCTTGCCCCCAAGTAGGAAGACATCTGACTCTGGTAGCGATCTATCTACATAATCTGCAATGGTTAGGTCTGCAGTAATAATCATAAGGCCTCTACGTTCACGCAAAGCACGAACAAGAGCAAGCCCTGTTGTACCGGTATCAACCAAAACGGACATAGAATCTTGTACAAATTCTGCTGCTCGTTCGGCAATAAGACGCTTCGCTTCCACATTAACATTCATACGTTTATCCTGAACAGAGACAGTAAGTGCACGACCGAGTGAGACAGCACCACCGTGTGTACGGCGAAGCTTTCCATCCTTTGCAAGAGTATCTAAATCTGAGCGTGCAGTCACTCGAGACACACCGAACTGCTGTGCAATCTCTGAGACCTGTACTGAGGCATTCTTATCCAGAAGCTTGAGAATTTCTGTACGGCGTTCCTCAGCGAATTCTGTCATGATTTCCCAATCTCTACTTATGCAACTATCTGACCACAGTGCTTACAAATCAATATGTGAATAAATTGTGACGATAGAATCTTATCCAGTCCCACTATAACATGTTTCTTTTTATATCTTTTATTTGCCATAAAAAGATTTTTTGATCTTTATATATCAAAAAACAAGCAAATGTATTTCCTCATTTTACACTCATGAGCATTATTTTTACCTATTTACCTGCATGTATTAGGTCGTTTACACTTAGAATGCATTCAAACAAATAAAAAGACCGGTCAAAATCAAAGTTTCTAAAAGCAAAACAGTAAGTCATAGGAGACTATGGAGAACAGTATGCTTACCACAACAAAAGAGATGCTTTTGAACGCACAAGCCGGTCACTACGCAGTAGGTGCCTTTAATGTCGAGAACCTTGAGTTTGTAATGGCAGTCATTAAAGCCGCTGAAGATAAAAACTCTCCTGTCATAATGCAAACCACTCCAGGGACGATAAAGTACGCAAATCTGGACTACTTTGTCGCAATGGTCACAACCGCAGCAAAGAGTGTACGTATTCCGATAGCGCTGCATCTTGATCATGGTGATAGCTTTGGACGCTGTATGCAAGCACTCCGTGCAGGTTATACCTCCATTATGATCGACGGTTCACATGTACCCTTTGAAGACAACATAATCCTCACTTCCTCCGTCACCAAAGTAGCAGGCTCTATGGGAGTTCCTGTAGAAGCAGAACTCGGTAAAGTTGGTGGTAAGGAAGATGACAGACCAGCAGTAGAGGGAGAAAACCCTTTCACTGATCCAGCAGAAGCCGAGGAGTTCGTTGCGCGCACCCACTGCACCTCACTTGCAGTTGGGGTGGGAACCGCTCATGGTATATACAAAGGAACCCCACACATCGAGCAGGAAATCTTAAAGGAAATCCGCAAACATGTCGATATCCCCTTAGTCTTACATGGAACCTCTGGAGTACCTGACAATCAAGTAGCAGAGGCCATCCAAAACGGTATCTGCAAAGTCAACTATGCAACCGAGTTGCGCCAAGCATTTACTAAAGGATTTATGGGCTATATGACCCAAAATCCTGCATGCTTTGATCCGAAGAAGCCGAGCAAAGAAGGTATGCATAACATCTATCAAGTAGTTTGTTCGCATATGGACAACTTAGGCTCAACCAATAAGGCTTAAAAGCTATATTTACCACCCTAGCAAAGGAGGAGGAACACATGATTCTCACAGTCACTATGAATCCCTCAATCGATACCGCTTACTCGCTTGATCATCTTGCAATTAACGATGTGAACCATGTGGCTCCGCACAAGACCGCAGGTGGCAAGGGATTGAACGTGAGCCGTGTACTTGTTCAGTTAAGAGATCAAGTATTAGCTACCGGCCTTCTCGGTGGTCATATGGGAGCCCTACTTTCTGATCTTATGAAAGAAGACAATATTCCCAATGACTTCACACCCATTGCAGGTGAAAGCCGTACATGCTTGAGTATCTTACACGAAGGTAATCAAACCGAACTTTTGGAGAGTGGACCTGTTGTAAGCGAAGAAGAACTTAACACTTTTATCGCACACTTCACTAAGCTCGTAGAGAAAGCCTCCGTTGTGACCATGTCCGGCAGTCTTCCTCGTGGTCTTCCCGCCAACACCTATGCAACACTTGTTGCTATCGCACGCCAGAACAACGTCCCGGTACTTCTCGATACCTCTGGTACCTCTTTGAAAGCAGCACTTGTGATAGACACAAAACCTACCCTTGTTAAGCCCAATCTGAAAGAGATCAACGGCCTGCTCAACACATCCTTTGCATCAAACGAGACAGACAAACTTATGGATACATTGACACAGGATAATCGTTTTGCAGGGATCGAGTGGGTCGTTGTCTCAATGGGCAAGGATGGTTCTATCGCTCTTCATAACGGGAAACGATTGCGTGCTCATTCAGCTTCAATCAAAGCAGTCAACGCAACAGGCTCAGGAGACTCAACGATCGCAGGCTTTGCACATGCAATTGCTGGTGGTGCTGATGAAAAGACAACCTTAAAAATCGGAAACGTCTGCGGCACTTTAAATGCAATGGATCTACAGACAGGACATCTGAAGATGGATAGCTGGGACGATATCTTCGCACACACAACCGTAGAAGAGTTTTAGGAGAGGAAACCATGGAATTGAGCATTACATCTGGGAAACTTACAGTGGGACTCACAACGAAGGGAGGTACTCTTATCTCTATCAAAGCAGGAGGCCTGGAGTATCTGTGGCAGGGAGATCCGACGGTCTGGAGTGGACAGGCTCCAATCTGCTTCCCTATCTGCGGGTCTCTGAGAAACAATACTGCCACAACTCTTGATGGGGATACCATCAATCTGCCTCGTCACGGTTTTGCGAGAAAACAAGAATTCACACTGATTGATCAGACTAAAGATTCTGCAACCTTTGCACTTGCGACCACGCCCATCCTCAAAGAACAATATCCTTTTGATTTTGAGTTCCGTTCCCACTACCAGATAGCAGATGCAACGCTCACTGTGACCTTTGAGGTTATCAACCACGGTAACAAAGACCTGCCATTTTATATCGGAGGACACCCTGCATTCAGATGCCCCCTTGAAATTGGAAAGAGCTACTACGACTATCAGGTGACGTTTGAGAAGGAAGAACCACAGTCAGTTCCAACACCCCTTGCAGAAAGTGGTCTTATCGATGTAGATCGCCGCATGGTAGCGCCTCAAAACAATGTAACCTCCCCACGCAAAGGACGGGTCGTCGCCCTTTCTCACGAGTTGTTTGCAAAAGCCGAAACTATCTATGACACGCTTAATAGTCGTCAACTCGAATACTCTGATAAACAACATACACACGGAATTCATCTGAGTTTCCCCGAATTCCCCTATCTGATTATCTGGTCTAAACCTCAAGCGGATTTTGTTGCACTTGAACCCTGGGGAGGACTTTCTACCTGCTCAGATGAAGACAATGTATTCGAGCATAAGCGTGGTTGCCTTATTGCACCACCCAACGAGAGTATTTCCCGTAGTTTCACTATTAACGTATTCTAATAATTGATATAAGAACTAAATTGCACGACATGAGGGAACTATGAACCATAGGACGGCAGAAATTGTCCAGCTTCTTGCAGAGGGATCCAAGCTGACACTTTCTGGCCTTGCTCAACACTTTAATGTGTCCGAGCGCACAATACGAAATGATATAGCAAGTCTCAATGACTCACTACTACACGCTGGACGCGCGGGCGTAACGCTCGAACGTTCAGGTGCAGTTGTATGCCCAGAAGACCCTTCGCACCTATTAACAGAGGATATTCCACTCGATACCTCAAACTATCAGCCAACACCTGCAGAGCGTGTTAGTCTTGCATGTATCCACATCCTCTGTACCGATAAGCCAACAACCATTGCAGAAGTGGCAGAAAAACTGCATATTAGCCGTAATACTTTAGTTAAAAGCTTACCAGAGATCCGTACCAAAGTCAGTGAGGCTGGACTTACCTTTCGCTCACAGGCAAGCAAAGGTATTACGATTAAAGGTGACGAGCGCTCAAAACGTCATCTCTTGTTGCAACTCTTCTTAGATTTAAAAGAAAGTCCTGCGGCAACACTGTTGCCAATTCAGCCGGATCTTGACAAAGAAAAAAGAGATTCTATCGATGCTATCCTCTCTCAACAAGAAGAGCAGTGGGGTTGTGTATTAACTGGCTATGCGCACCACCATGTCTTGAGCTATCTCTGCATTGCACAAATGCGCAGCTCCAAAGGTATGCAGATTACACAGGCTCAACATAGTGACAGTATCTTGCATGATATGGCATGTAATATTTGGATCAGTATCGTACAAATGTACAAACTGGAACACGATGAAGCAGAAGTAGATACGCTTGCGGATTTACTAGAAAAGCAACGGTACATCCGTCGTGACCTTCAACCTTCCAGTGCTCCAAAGGTACAGCTGCTGACAAAGATTCTCATTGAACGCCTTTCAGATGAGCTAGGCATCAATTTGAATGATGATTTCATCTTCTTTGAAAATCTCTCGAATCACTTAGAATCCGTTCTAAAACCCGATCCCGTTGAATATCCAGACACTCCTTTAGTGCGTGAGGTTGTACAACAGAACAAGCCAATCGTAGATGCAGTACGTGCCTGTGACGATATAGTTCGCTCACATATTCACCGCGAACTGACAGATCTAGAGATAGGCTATATTGCTTTACATGTTTGCGCAGCTATTGAGCGCAAAAAGGAACAAAATCCAGACCTTCGCATCATACTTGCTAGTAACGCTGGTGTTGGTACATCTCAACTCTTAATACAAGAACTACGGCATCGTTTCAATATACAGATTTCAAGTACTGTTACCGCGCATGAAGCTGAGAAGCTTTCTCCTACCGATGCTGATCTTGTCATCTCGACTGTACCTTTAGAATCTTGCGCAGTCGGATGGACACAGGTATCCCCACTTCTTAAAGAAACAGACCAACTAAAGCTCTCTCAAACTATTGACTTATTGCGCAGCGCGCAAAGCCTTTCTGCTACAGCATCGAAATCGAGAAACAATACTGAGCCTTCTGCTCAAGGGATAGTGAGTACAATAGCGCCAATTGTCTACGATTTAGATAGTAGTCACGCTCCGCAGTTGATGCGCGCTATCCGCCGGGCAGTCAATAGTTACTTTGCCGAAGATACGCAACACACCGACAATCCATCCTCTCCTGCTGCACATGATTTTTTGAGACCCTCACATATTCGTCTCGACGTTGCGTGTAGTGATTGGAGAGAAGCCATCCGTGAGAGTGCTCGGGTATTAGTAAGGGGTGGCTATATAGAACCACGCTACGTAGATGCTTGCATTAAAAACGTTGAAGAAAATGGACCTTACATCGTACTGTGTCCAGGTTTTGCAATGCCTCATGAAGGAATCGATCAAGGTTCACTTGAAGTTGGCTTCTCACTGATTCGGTTAGCAAAACCTATCAATTTTGGATCAGAGGAGAACGACCCTGTCGAGTTCGTCTGTTGCTTCTCTGCTGTGGACCATAAAAAGCATCTCCATGCTTTCTTTAATCTCATTAACATGATGAGGAAACCTGGGGTCAGAGAGTCACTCCGTGAAGCTACTACGCCTGATGAGGCAGCGCTTATCCTTCAGATGGAAGAGATTGGTCTAAGCAAGTAGTCTAGGACTGTAAAATGCTGTGAAGCCTCAAGTACATATTCTTTTGTTTAGTTACATATACCAAAACCGTTCACGCTTGATACCTGGTGAGCGGTTTATTTTTTACAGTGAATGGCGCCAAGCATAAACACACGATTTATTTTAATTACACTACCACTGCTTAAAGATTTGACAACCCCTTTGCAATCAAATTGCAGAACAATGAACCAACAAGGCGTCTACCTGCGCATCTATAATGTAATCATGAATAAAGGGGATGACACATGATTTGGGAAGAACTCGAAACCAATCGAATTTTACTTAATACGGATGCGAACCGCATGGAAGATGTCATGCAGACCGTGGGCGGCAAACTGATTGAACTGGGATACGGTAAAGAGAGCTATGTTCAAGCCCTCATTGACCGTGAACGAGAGTATCCTACTGGTCTTGATATCAATGGAGTAGGTGTTGCAATACCACACACTGAAGTAGAGCATGTCAACAAAAGTGGCATCGCTATTGCTACTTTAAAACATTCAGTCATCTTCGAAGATATGGGATCAGAAGGTGATGTAAATGTACAACTCGTATTCGTGCTTGCAGTCACTGATCCTCATGAACATATAGAAGAGTTACAGCGCATCATTCAAATTCTTCAGGATGGCAATACACTGACCAAGATTTTGAATAGTGCTAGTGAAGAAAGCGTCATAGATACCATCAAAGAAAAGGAGCAAACATTATGAAAAAGAAAGTCATTGTAGCCTGTGGCGGCGCAGTTGCAACTTCAACTATTGCTGCCAACCATGTAAAGGATCTTGCAAAAAAGAACGACATCGATGTCGATATATGTCAATGTCGTATTTCTGAAATCCCTTCCCATCTAGATGATGCAGTGCTGATTGTTCCTACATCCCGCATTAAGAAGGACTATGGAATCCCCTGCATAACTGGTATGCCATTTATTTCTGGAATTGGAGTAGAGAAGACTGAACGAGCAATTCTTGCTGTACTCAATAAAAGTTAGAGTACATCATGTTTGAGATCAAAGAAACCTGAAGGCATCGAACCGTAAGCTATCCTACATCCCAAACACATAAAAAAACGCGAACCTGCGGCAACAGAATTCGCGCTCAACCCCCCATACAACTTCTAAATTCCTCTATTTGGGAGTTAGCTGACCCACTTACTAAAGAAAGAGAGAAATCATGTGGGAAATTATATCAAACATTATAAATTATATAGTCGATATGGGTGCGTCTGTTATGCTACCCATAGTAATTTTCATCATCTCTATAATCGTTGGAGTTAAGCCCGGAAAAGCTCTACCTGCAGCACTTACATTAGGAGTTGGCTTTGTAGGCCTTGGCTTAATCGTTGGCTTAATGAATAACCAGCTAGGACCTGCGGCAGAAGCTATGAGTGAACGTTTCGGCCTGTCACTCAGTGTTGTTGATATTGGTTGGCCAGGCAACTCCCCAATCGTTTGGGCAAGCGAGATCGCTACAATCGCAATACCTGTAGCCATCGGTGTCAATATCTTGATGCTCCTTCTAAAGTGGACTCATACAGTAAATATTGATATCTGGAACATCTGGCACATGACCTGTACGGGAGCAATCGCCTATGTAGTCACTGGAAACTTCTGGATTGGTATCTTAGGCGTTGTTGTACACGCAATCATTGCATATAAACTCGGCGATCTCTGGGCTCCGCTTACTACTGACTACTTCGAACTCGATGGTATTACCATCCCACACGGAACCAGTGCAACAATGGCACCAATCGCTTGCGTTGTCGATGCAATCATCGACAAGATCCCTGGCCTCAATAAGATCGATATCAATGCAGATAACTTGCAAGATAAGATTGGGCCATTTGGCCAACCGGTTGTTATGGGCTTTATCTTAGGTGCCGTAATCGGCCTCTTAGCAGGATATACTCCCTCAGAGTTCCTTCCTTTAGGTATCAACATGGCTGCCGTTATGGTCTTAATGCCGAAGATCGTCAAGTGCATTATGGATGGCCTTGTTCCACTTACTGAACGTGCTCGTGAAGTTATGAATAAACGTTTCCACGGAGAACAGTACTATATTGGTCTAGATCCTGCTATTTTGCTCGGCGACTCACAAGTTGTAACTGCTGGTCTCATTTTTGTACCCTTAACGCTACTCATTGCTGTCCTTGTCCCTGGCAACCGTGTTCTTCCCTTCGCGGACCTTGCTACCATTGGCTTCTTCATCGCAATGGCAGTGGCAGTGCACAGAGGTAACCTGTTCCGTACGATAATCTCTGGTTTCTTTATCATGTATATGACCATCTGGATCTCCAACCAGACTATCCCTTGGCTTACTGCACTCGGTGTCTCAGTTGGTGCTATCGAAGCAGGCTCTACCATCGCTTCTCTCGATCAAGGTGGCAACCCGATCACGTATGTCTTCACACAGATTTTTACTCAAGAAAACATGCCAGGTATGATCGTAATTGCAGTAATTTACATCATCTGCTGGATCTTTGCGGTTCACACTTCACGCCAACGTGCTGCTGAACTTGCAGCTCTTCGCTACTGATGGTGGACAGCACTCCTGCATCCCCTTGAGCACGTGGTGCCTAGACGGTAGGATTTTGCCGGCGGAAGGCTTCGGTCCTAAAGCGCAATATGAATGTTCAAGGCAAGTATGCTGGCAAAGCTCTTTAAGAGGTCCCAGGGGGCTTAGGGATGAATGGAGGTCACGGACGTCTGGTTCGAAAAGCGCAGATGAGCGCAGGGAATCCTGCATGTGAGGGTGACACACGTCAGGGCCAGGCAGTGGTGAGCCCGGTCTGTCACAGGCGCTGCGGCACCTGTGACAGACGGGAGAGGACCTAAAGGCATCTCGACATCTGGCAATATGAGACGATCGTACACTGCGCAGTGCTAAGTGCCCCCCAAAGACGGCGTGCATGTCGCAGGGATGCCGCGAAAGGTTGTACCCGAAAACGGGCGTCGCCCGTGCCTTGTTGGCCATCACTGTCCTTTCCTAGGTTGGTGGCCCTAGAAAGGAAAGAAGACTAGGGGGCGGTGCTGATTGCGAGATTGATGAGTCGGCGCTAGGCGGTGCATCTGCCGAGAGCGGTGGTGCTAAACGCGGAGAATAATCACACAAGAAACAGAGTAATCTCAAGACAACGAATTTTACATCAATAGAGAGGTTAAGCAGTAAAACTGCCACCTCTCTGAAGGAGCAAATCCATGACGGAAAAAATGATGGCAGGTGTCGTCCACGCAAATGACGATATCCGCTACGAAGCAATTGACAAGCCAGAGCCAAAAGTGGGCGAAGTTCTTGTAAAGGTTAAATACACTGGCATCTGTGGTTCCGATGTACCACGCGTGTTAGGTGACGCCTGCCACTTCTATCCCAATGTATTGGGTCACGAATTTTCTGGTGTCGTCTCAGAAGTAGGAGACAGGGTTGAGTCGGTAAAGCCCGGAGATCGCGTGGCCGGAGTACCTTTGATTCCCTGTATGAAATGTGAGGATTGTAAACGAGGTAATTTCTCACTCTGTAAGCACTATATTTTCATTGGTTCTCGTAAGTTTGGCAGCTTTGCTGAATATGTCTGCGTACCTGAACAGAATGTAATTAAATTCGATGATTCAGTCTCCTTTGAGCAAGCTGCACTCTTTGAACCAACGACTATTGCCTTACACGGTCTTGAACGGCTCGATTACCATGGTGGTAAAAATGTTGCAATCGTAGGTGGCGGTACTATTGGTATGTTCACCATGCTGTGGGCAAAAGCATTTGGTGCTCGTGAACTAACGGTGTTTGATGTTGTTCCTGAAAAGCTTGAATTTGCTAGGGAGCTCGGAGCTACCAGTACTATCAATTCAAAAGATAAGGATTGGCTGACCCAAGCACTCGCTTTAACAGGTGGTCGTGGTTATGACTACGTATATGAAACCGCTGGTAGTGCTCTTACTGCTAAGATGCTCTTTCAGTTAGTTTGCAACAGAGGTCAGGCATGTCTGATTGGTACCCCAACCTCAGAGATTAAATTCTCTGTCGACGAATGGGAATGCCTCAACCGTAAAGAGTTCACACTTACAGGTTCCTGGATGAGCTACAGTGCTCCATTCCCGGGACACGAGTGGACCCTTACAGCAGATGCCTATCGCACTGGCATGATTCCTTTTGATGAGGGAATTATCTTTAAAAAGTTCCCCCTCTCCCAGATCGATCGGGCATTTGATATGTACCGCATGCGTGGAGCTGTTAAAGGCAAAATTCTAATAGACAGTGAAACATAAAAGGCAGCGCTGAATCGTGTAAACATCAGCGGTTGTAGTTTCAGAGTGGCAGGCAGCTTAGACAGTCTGCTACTCTTTTGCGCATCCTCCGCGCTCAAGACGGCCCTGAGGTCCTCCTTGAGTGTCCATGCGCGGGCGAAATGGTCCTCTGCGCGCTTCAGCTCCGAGAGTCCCCTTTGATACTCCGTCAGGTCCTCCAGATTCTTCGCGAGCGTACATTGGAGTGGCAACCCTTCTTGGGGTATCTCCCTCAGAAACTGAGACCTGCCTTCCTGAAACTGTATTTAGCCACAACAATCCGGATTTTTAGGTGGCGGATTAGCATTCTGAGCGCAACAGGATAGCCTGCTGAATGCAAGCGTGGCACACTCCGGAAGGCTACGATGTTGGTTGTCTCAATCA
>ERZ772962.1685-NODE-1685-length-11722-cov-4.139625_pt1 | contig 11722 bp, 9 predicted proteins | sample MGYA00580676_ERZ772962 | MGnify/ENA primary metagenome ERZ772962 (study PRJEB29015, sample SAMEA2738049) | human oral metagenome | biome: human oral; feature: human-associated habitat; material: saliva | place: China | collected 2230 ...
TGGTTTCGACACGACCAGCTCGCAGAGCGAGCAGGCCGGCTCAACCAACTTCCACACCCACGAAGCCGGGTGAAGGGGATCACACGAGTTCGGCGACACCGGGGCCGTCGTGGGTCTCGATGCGGCCCAGCACCCAGGCGTCGATTCCCCGCGACCCCAGCAGCGCGACGGCCGCGTCCACGCCGGTCTCGGGCAGGATCGCGACCATGCCGACGCCCATGTTGAGGGTGGCCTCGATGTCGGCCTGCGAGACCCGGCCCACCTGCTGCACGAGACGGAAGACCGCGGGAGGATTCCAGGAGTCGCGTTCCAGCCGGGCCTTCCGGCCCGCCGGGATCACGCGCGCCAGGTTGTTGGCCAGCCCGCCGCCCGTGATGTGGCTGAAGGCGTGGCATTCCACCTCGCGGATCAGCGCGAGGACGTCGAGGGCGTAGACCCTGGTCGGGGTCAGCAGCTCCTCGCCGAGGCTGCGGCCCAGTTCGTCGACGTGCCTGTCCAACTGCCAGCCGGCCTGTTCCAGCAGCACATGCCGCACCAGTGAGTAGCCGTTGGAGTGCAGTCCGGAGGAGGCCATCGCCAGCACCACGTCCCCGACCTCCACACGATCGGCACCCAAGATGGCGTCGCGTTCCACGACCCCGGTGGTCGCGCCCGCGACGTCGTACTCCTCAGGGCCGAGCAGCCCGGGGTGTTCGGCGGTCTCCCCGCCGACCAGGGAGCAGCCCGCCGCGACACAGGCGTCGGCGATGCCCGAGACGATGGCGGCGATACGTTCGGGAACCACCCTGCCGCAGGCGATGTAGTCGGTGACGAACAGCGGTTCGGCGCCGCAGACCACCAGATCGTCGACGAGCATGCCGACCAGGTCGAACCCGATGGTGTCGTGGCGGTCGAAGGCCTGAGCGATGGCGACCTTCGTGCCCACCCCGTCGGTGGAGGTCGCCAGCACCGGATGGGTATATCCCTTCAACGCCGAGGCGTCGAAGAACCCGGCGAAGCCGCCGAGCCCGCCCAGCACCTCGGGACGGCGGGTGCGGGCCACGGATGCCTTCATGAGTTCGACGGCGCGGTCACCGGCCTCGATGTCGACTCCGGCGGCGGCGTAGGCGGACTGGCTCATTTCTCCTCCAGGTGAAGCAGCTCGGCCTGGCCCTTCGGGACCGCTATCGGGTAGCGGCCGTCGAAGCAGGCACGGCAGAGTTCGGCGGCGGGACGGTGGGTGGCCTCGGTGAGGGCGTCGAGGGAGATGTAGCCCAGTGAATCGGCCCCCAGCGACCGGCAGATCTCGTCGACTCCCAGCCCGGGCGCGATCAGCTCGGCGCGGGTGGCGAAGTCGATGCCGTAGAAGCAGGGCCACTCCACGGGCGGCGAGGAGATGCGCACGTGCACCTGTTTCGCCCCGGCCTCGCGGAGCATGCGCACCAGGGCCCGTTGGGTGTTTCCGCGGACGATGGAGTCGTCGACCACCACGAGCCGTTTGCCCGCGATGACCTCCTTCAACGGGTTCAGTTTCAACCGGATACCGAGCTGCCGGATGGTCTGGCTGGGTTGGATGAACGTGCGGCCCACGTAGGCGTTCTTCACCAGTCCGAGGCCGAACGGGATGCCGGAGGCCTCCGCGTATCCGACGGCCGAGGGGGTACCGGAGTCGGGGGTGGGGATCACCAGGTCGGCCTCGACGGGGTGTTCGCGGGCGAGGATACGGCCGATCTCGACGCGGGTGGCGTGGACGCTGCGTCCCGCGATGGTGGTGTCGGGGCGGGCCAGGTAGACGTACTCGAACAGACAGCCCTTGGGTCTGGCCTCGGCGAAACGCTGGCTGCGCAGGCCCGCTTCGTCGATGGCGATGAATTCGCCGGGTTCCACCTCCCGGACGAAACTGGCCCCCACGATGTCCAGGGCGGCGGTCTCGGAGGCCACCACCCAGCCGGTGGCGAGCCGCCCCAGGACGAGGGGACGCACGCCCTGCGGGTCGCGGGCGGCGAACAGCGTCGTCTCGTTGATGAAGGTCAGGCAGAAGGCCCCCCGCAGCCTGGGCAGCACCGTCATGGCGACCTGCTCGATCGGTTCGGTCCCGAACGAGGACATCAGCGCGGTCACCAGCGAGGTGTCGTTGGTGGAGTCCATGGTCTTCTTCTCGGGGACCTGCTGGTCGGGGTCGAGTTCGCGGAGCCAGGACTCCAGCTCGTGGGTGTTGGTGAGGTTGCCGTTGTGGGCCAGCGCCAGGCCGCCGTTGCGGGTGGCGCGGAAGGTCGGCTGGGCGTTGTGCCACACGGACGCGCCGGTGGTGGAGTAGCGGGTGTGGCCGATGCCGAGCCGCCCGCGCAGGGATGTGAGGGTAGCCTCGTCGAAGACCTGGGAGACCAGTCCCATGTCCTTGAACACTGTGATCCGTTCCCCCGTCGAGACCGCGATGCCGGCGGATTCCTGGCCGCGGTGTTGGAGTGCGAAGAGCCCGTAGTAGGTCAGCTGGGCCACGTCCTCGGATGGGGCGAAGACCCCGAAGACACCGCAGGCGTCCTTCGGGCCGTGGTCGATGGGATCGAGATCGAGAGACAGTCGGCCATCAGGTCGGAGCACCGGCTCAGCTTATCGCGGGCCCGCAGGGAGAACGGCCTTCTGACCCACGAGTCGCGGTTGCGCAGCACTCAACCCGAAAAATCCCCCGCCGGGGCCGAGAATCCGGGTTGAGTGCTGCGCAACCGGGGATTCGCGAAGTAGAGCCGTCCTGTGGAAAACGATGGGTGACGGTTCTGCCGCTCCCATGGTGAGAGTATGAAATCCCCACTGGCTCATCTGCCCATAGTGGCACGCAGAGACCACCCGCATCTTCGTAATCACATCGACCATCTCATTCGCTCCGGTCAACTCACCCCGCTCCTGCACGGGGTCTCCTGCTGGGCGGATCAAGAACCCGACTTCTCCCTGCTGGTCAGAGCCGCCGTTTCCTGGAATCCCAGAGCGATTCTGGTCGGAGCCACGGCCGCGGCCCTCACATGGTGGCCGGAGCTCAAACCTGACCGGGTGGAATTGGCTTCCCCTCCGCCTCGGAACCCCCCGCCCTGGATCAGGTGCAGGCGTCTGAGGATCCCAGCCTCACTCACGGAAGAGCTGGGCGACACGAGAGTCGTCACCCCTGAGTTGTCGGTGCTCGGAATGCTTGACGGCGGGGACGCCAACCCCATGTGTGAGGCATTGAGACGCGGAGTGACCACTGTGGCGCGCATCCGAACCACCCTGGAGCAGATACCCCGAGCCTCGGGAAACCTCGTCCGCAACATCCTGCTGTCAGCCGCGAGGGACAACCCTTGGTCTCCCTTGGAACTCGAGGCCCATCAGCGACTCCGGCGAGCCGGTTTGAAGGGCTGGAGGACGAATCATCAGGTGCTGCTGGATGGTTTGGTCCATTTCCTTGACATCGCTTTCCCGGGCGCCCGGCTCGCCTTGGAAATGGATGGTTGGCAGCACCACGGTAACCACCTCGGTTTCGTCGCGGACCGCATCCGGCAGAATCGCCTGGTACTGGGCGGTTGGACCATTCTGCGCTTCACCACCCAGAGCTTGGATCACCTGGTTCCCGAGACGAAGCGGGCGCTGGCACGGTTGAGATGAAAGACGAAACCCGGTTGCGCAGCACTCAACCCGGAAAATTCCCCACAGGGGCCGAAATTATGAGTTGAGTGCTGCGCAACCGGGATGTGTGGGTCAGCCCGCGAGATTGTTCAGCAGCAGGGTCTCCGCCAGGGCCGCCTTGGCGAAGTCACCGAGGTCCAGCGACTCGTCGATGCCGTGCATCCGCGAGTTCGGGTCGGTGACAGCGGTCACCAGCACCAGGGCTCCGGGATTGCGGTCGGCGAACTCGGCGACGATCGGGATCGATCCCCCGCAGCCGATCTCCACCGCATCAACCCCGAATGCCTCCCGGAAAGCGGTCTTCGCGGCCTCGGCCCGTTCCCCTTCAAGGGTGATCCGGCCGGGCGCTCCACACTGCCCCGCCACGACATCGACGTGCGCGCCCCAAGGTGCGTTCCTGCGCAGGTGCTCCTCCAGGGCCTTCGCGGCGGCAGCGGGGTCCTGGCCGGGCACCAAGCGCACACTCACCTTCGCCCGGGCCGATGGGATCAGGGTGTTGGAGGCCTTCGCGACGGGGGTGGCATCAATGGCCAGCACGGAGGCCGCGGGTTTGAACCACATCCGTTCCACCACGGACCCGTCGCCGATCTGCGAGACCCCCTCGAGCAGCCCGGTCTCCTCCAGCAGCCGATCCTCGGGGTAGTCGAGGTCGGGAGCGGTGCCGGTGACGAGACCCTCGATCGCAACGTTCCCGGCATCGTCGTGCAGGGTCGCCAGCAGCCGGCACAGCGCGGTCAACGCGTCCGGCACCACCCCACCGAACTGCCCCGAGTGCAGCCCCTCCGCCAGGGTGGAGACGGTGACCTGGCAGTCCGCGACACCCCGCAGCGACGTGGTCAGCGACGGCTTGCCGACCTCCCAGTTGACGGAGTCGGCGACTACGTAGACGTCGGCGGCCAGTTCGTCGCGGTAGCGGTCGAGCAGCGTAGGCATGCTCGGCGACCCGACCTCCTCCTCGCCCTCGATGAACACCTTCACCCCGACCGGTGGTTTGCCGTCGAAGACCCGCAGCGCAGCCACGTGCAGCGCGACCCCGCCCTTGTCGTCGGCCGATCCGCGCGCGTACAGTCTGCCGTCGCGTTCCGTGGGTTCGAACGCCGGGGAGGTCCAGGCGTCGGTATCGCCGGTGGGCTGGACGTCGTAGTGGGCGTACAGCAGCACCGTCGGCGTCCCCTCCGGCCCGGGAAAGTTCGCCCACACCGCCGGTTTCCCGCCGCCGTCGAGAAGTTTCACCTCCGAGGCCCCGAGGTCCCGGAACAACCCGGAGACCGCATCGGCGCAGGCGGCGACGTCAGCGTCGTGTTCCGGCATCGAGGAGATCGACGGGATGGAGATGAGTCTGTGCAGGTCGGCGATGGCGGAGGGCAGCACCCTCTCGACGTTCCAGGCGAGATTGGTCATGCCCTCACCCTACAGAGAGCACAGCGGCGGGGACCGACGACATCGGTCCCCGCCGCTGCGGGCCCGGGCGGGATCTCCCGGACCCTCAGCCCTTGACCGCGCCCGCGGTCAGTCCGGCGACGATGTACTTCTGCAGGTACATGAACAACAGGACGATCGGGATGGCCGCGACCACCGCGCCCGCCGCGAACAGCGACCACGGGGCGTTTCGTTCATCGGAGGCCCACACGTACATGCCGACCGCCAGGGTGTAGTCCTCCGGCCGTTGCAGCACGACCTTGGCGAGAATGAACTCGCCGTAGCTGCTGACGAAGGACAGCAGGCCGACGACCACGAGGATCGGGGTCACCAGCCGCATGATGACCCCCCAGAAGATCTGGGCGTGGGTGGCGCCGTCGATGCGGGCCGCCTCGTCCAGTTCCTTCGGGATGGTGTTGAAGAACCCGTAGATCAGGAACGTGTTGCCGCCAAGCGCCCCTCCGAGATAGACGGCGATCAACCCGAGGGCCGAGTTGAGCCCCAGCGCCGGGTAGATATCGCGCAGCATCAGCAGCAGCAGGAAGATCGCGACGAAGGCCAGCATCTGCGGAAACATCTGAACCAGCATGAGAGCCGTGAGACCGCCGCGGCGTCCCGTGAACCGGTAGCGGCTGAACGCGTATGCCGCCGACGCGGCCATCAACACCGTTCCGATCGCGGTCGCGGTGCTGACCACGAACGACTGCAGCATCCAGCGCGGGAAATTGGTGCCGAACAGCGTGGCGTAGTTCTCCGCCGAGACCTTGTGGAACAGTTCGCTGGAGCCGCTGATCGTGCCGCCCGGGTTGAGCGAGGCCGACAGCACGTAGAGCAGCGGGAAGATGCAGTAGAGCATCAGGATCACCGCGAGGATGTGTTTCCAGCCCACTTCCTTCCACCAGCGGGCGCCCTTGAGGGTGACGTTGTCGTTCATCACATGATCTCCTCGAGCTTGCGGGTCTGCCGGAATCCGAGCCAGGCGATGACCCCGACCACCACGAAGATGAGCAGGGACAACGCCGAGGCCAGGCCGTACTGCTTGCCTCCCGACTCGAAGGCGATGGAGTAGACCATCGAGATCAGGATGTCGGTCTCACCGATCAGCACCGGGGCACCGGAATAGTTCGGGCCGCCGCCGGTGAGCATGTAGATCAGGGAGAAGTTGTTGAAGTTGAACGCGAAACAGGCGATCAGCAGCGGCGCGAGGGAGACCATGAGCATCGGCAGCGTGACGCTGCGGAACCTCCGCCACGCTCCCGCACCGTCCATGATGGCCGCCTCGGTCAGCTCGGCCGGGATGGCCTGCAGGGCCCCGGTGCTGACCAGGAACATGTACGGGAATCCGAGCCACAGGTTGACCCCCAGGATTGCGAGTTTCGCCAGGTTCCCGTCGGACAGCCACGCGATGTTGGCCCCGCCCAGCATCTGGTTGATGATCCCGAACTCCCGGTTGAGCATGCCCTTCCAGGTCAGCGCCGCCAGGAACGCGGGGAAGGCGTAGGGCAGCAGGAAGATCGCGCGGTAGAAGGTGCGTCCCCTGACTCGTTTGTCGTTGTAGATCACGGCCAGGGCAAGCCCGAGCGCGAATGTGGTGAGCACGGACAGGATCGCGAAGGCGAAGGTCCAGGCCATGATGCTGAGGAATGGTCCCGTCAGCCGCGAGTCGTTGAAGACCTCGGTGAAGTTCTTGGTCCCGACGAACACCCGCCAGCCCGGGGTGAGCTGCGACCCGTCGCTTGCGACGAAGGCCCCCACGGACTCGTCGGCGTGATAGACCTTCCCGTCGGGGTCGGTGAAGGTGTCGGCCGCGGCGTCGTAGGTCAACGCCGACTTCGCGACATAGGCGAAGGACGCGTTGTCGGTGCGCAACCAGCCCTGGGTGGGGTCGTCACTGAGGTTGACGCGCAACTCCAGCACATCCTTCTGCCGGGCCTGCACGTCGGCCGGCGACAGCACATTCCACCCGGGCACCTCCGTCACCCTGGTGCCGGCGACAACCGCTCCCTGCACCTCCGCGAGGGGAGCGTTCTGGGTTCCGGCCTCGGCGTGGCCGTCGCGCACCACCGCGAATCCCAGTTCGCCGTCCTTCTCGACGACGGTCACGGGATAGGTTGAGGTGCCCTCGACCCTGCGGTCAGAGGCCTTGAGGATCTGGGTGATGGCAGCTTGTTTGGAGTCGTTGTGGCCATCGCCGTAGTTGGTGAACGCCACCCAGGCGGTGGAACCCATCACGTAAACCTGGTAGACGAGCAGGAAAACCAGGCCGGGCAGCAGGTACTTCGCGGGGATCGCCCGCTTGGAGAAGTAGACGTAGTCGGCGACGAGCAGCGTCACAGCGAGGAACCCCAGCACGAGCCATTGCTGCCGGGGAACCGAAACCATGATGCCGTACAGCCCGAAGGCGTTGATCAGGGCCATCAGAACCAGCTTCGCGTAGAAGCCGGGGCGTGTGTAGTCGCGGGCGTGGGACAGCCGCGGCTCTGCAGAGTCGGTTTTCTCTGTCATGTCTTATTTCCGAACCGGGAACCGTGCGGGGGCCCGGGCAGCCCCCGCACGGAACACCGATCAGCCCTTGGCGAGCGCGTCCTCGACGTTGGCGATCATCTGCTGCCAGGTGGTCACGGGATCCTCCCCACGGAGGATGCTGAGTTCAGCGGAACCCCAGTGGCTCCAGACCGTGTCTATGCCGGTGATGGCGGGCAGGGCCTGGCCGTTCTCACCGGCGGCCTCGAAGCCCTTGAGGACCGGGTCGGTGACGGCCGCCGCGGCGGACTTCAGCGCGGGCAGGCGCCCACCCTTTTCCTGCAGGATCTTCTGCGCCTCGTCACCGGCCATGTAGTCGAGGAACTGGTTGGCCAGCAGCGCGTTCTTGGAGTACGACGACAGGTAGACGCCCTGCACCCCGATGAACGGGGCGGACGGCTGGCCACCCGCGGAGGGCACGGGAAGCACCGAGATGTCGAGCCCGGCCTTGGTGAACTCGCCGGTCCACCAGGGCCCGGTGATGATGTAGGGGGACTTGCCGTCGAGGAAGGCCTGCTTGGCCTGGTCTCCGCCGATGGACTCGGACAGCACGCCCTCGTTGGTGAGTTTCTTGATGTAGGCGGCGAACTTCTCGCCAGCCTCGCCCTTCATGCCGATCTCAGTGGTGTCGGGCTTGAACAGCGGGGCACCGAAGGAGCTCTGCACCGGGTACAGATGGTAGGCGTCACCTTTGTCGCCCTGCTGGATCAGCACGGGGTGGTCCGGGGTGAGCTGCTTGCCCTGGGCGATGAGTTCGTCGAAAGTGGCCGGGGTGTCCTTGGCGAGGGCATTGTTGCGCACCAGGGCGATGTTCTCCACCGCGTAGGGAACGCCGTAGAGGGTCCCTTCGCTGGTGAAGGCCTTCCTGGCCGCATCGGAGAAGCCGTCCGCCTTGTCGCCGAGCTCGACGGGCGCAACAACGCCGTTCTTGACCAGGCTGCCGACCCAGTCATTCGCACCGACGATCAGATCGGGGCCGGCCCCGGAGGGAGCCTGGGCGATGAAATCCGTCCGGACGTCTTCGGTCGGTTTCTGCACCACCTCCAGTTTGACCCCGGTGGCCTTCTGAAAGGCCTCACCGATGGCGTTGAACCCCTCGATGCGGGTCTCGTCGGTCCACAGGGTGAGGGTTCCGGAGGCCTGGGAACCGCCGGAGGAACTGTTAGGGGTGGTGTTGCTTGCGGAGCCGCAGGCGGTCAGGGCGAAGACCAGGCCGGTGGCCGCCAAGGCGAGCAGGCGCTTGCTCATGTGGTTCTCCTGTTCTGCGGGCCAGCCTCGACGCCGACCCATGGTTCTGCTACGCAGACGCTAACAAAACTTCTGCACGATTGCAGCAATTTTTCAAAAAATTTTGGCCACAATTTGATAACGTCTCGCAGACAGACTGACCACGGAGGTAAGGATGGGCACGCGACCACGGATGTCGGACCTGGCCGCCAGCGCCGGCGTATCCGTCTCCACGGTCTCCCGGGTGCTCAACGGCAAACCCGGGATCCGGGAGAACACACGCCAGGCGGTGCTCCAGGCCATGGCCGATCTCGGCTACGATCGTGAAAAATTGCAGCAACGCACCGGGGTGGTGGGGGTGATGGTCCCGGAGCTGTCGAACCCCTCCTTCCCCGCCTTCGCGGAGCGCCTGGACGCCATGTTCCAGCCCGTCCACCGCGCCGTGATCGCCGCAGCCGGCCCGCTGGGCGCGAACGAGTCCTCGTGCATCGCCACCCTCCTGGACCTGGGGGTCGACGGCGTGGTGTCCATATCAGGCGCCGCCGCCGACGCCGAGGCCGACCTCACCCCCTACCTGCGACTGGCGGAGGCCGGGATCCCGACGATTTTCATCAACGGCCACACCACGGAACTCGCTGCGGCATTCGTAAACTGCTCGAGCACAGAATCCATCGCCTCACCCGTCGCCCATCTGAGGTCGCTGGGGCACGAACGCATTGGGCTCGCCGTCGGCCCGGCCCGTTTCCTTCCCACCCGGCGCAAGTCGTCGGCTTTCCTGGACCTCGGTTTCGGCAAGGACAGCATCGAGCGCACCATCTTCACCCCAGAAGGTGGCCAGGTGGCAGCGGCCAAGTTGCTGGACGCGGGACATACCGCCATCATCTGCGGCTCCGATCTGATGGCCCTCGGGGTGATCCGCGAGGCCCATTCACGTGGACTCCGGGTCCCAGAGGACCTCTCCGTGATAGGTTTCGACGACTCCCCGCTGATGGCGTTCACCGAGCCAGCGCTGACCACCGTGCGCCAGCCCGTCCGCGCCATGTGCGAGGCGGCCGTCTCGGGGCTGGTGCGGGCAATGGACGGCAACACCCCCGACGGTACGGAACTGGTTTTCCGGCCCGACCTGATCATCCGTCAATCGACAGGACCCAGAACATGACAGACAACCACGAGTGGTGGCGATCCGCCGCCATCTACCAGATATATCCCCGCTCCTTCGCCGACAGCGACGGTGACGGCTACGGGGACCTGCCGGGCGTGATCTCGAAACTGCCCTACCTCAAGGAACTGGGCGTGGACGCGGTGTGGCTGAGCCCGTTCTACCGCTCCCCCATGGCCGACGCTGGCTACGACGTCGCCGACTACCGTCAGGTCGATCCGCTGTTCGGTGCCACTACCGACGCCCACCGACTGATCGAGGAGGCCCACGCGCTGGGCCTGCGGGTGGTCATCGACCTGGTACCGAACCACACCTCGGACGCCCACGAATGGTTCCAGGCCGCGATCGCGGCCGAACCCGGCGCCCCGGAGCGGCAACGCTACCTGATCCGCGACGGCAGGGGCCCCAGCGGTGAGCTGCCTCCAAACAACTGGCGGTCGTTGTTCGGCGGTGAGGGATGGTCGCGGCTGAAGCGCCCCGACGGCACCCCGGAGCAGTGGTACCTCCACCTGTTCGACGTCCACCAGCCCGACCTCGACTGGAACTCCGACCTGGTCAAGGAGGGTTTCGACGACATCCTGCGGCACTGGCTCGACCTCGGGGTCGACGGTTTCCGCGTGGATGTGGCGCACTCCCTGGTGAAAGCCGACGGCCTGCCCGACGCGGAGGAACACACCAAACAGGGCAACTTCAACCTGGGCCCGATGTGGGACCAGGACGGCGTGCACGACGTCTACCGCCGCTGGCGGAAGGTCCTCGAAGAGTACGACGGCGACCGGGTGCTGGTGGCCGAGGCGTGGATTCCCGACCCGGAGCGCCTGGCCCGCTACGTCCGTGCGGACGAGATGCATCAGGCGTTCAACTTCGACTTCCTGTCCTCCGCGTGGGACGCCGCCAGCTACCGCCGGGTGATCACGAAGACGATGGCCGCGAACGCCGCCGTCGGGGCGCCCACCACCTGGGTGCTCAGCAACCACGATGTGGTCAGGCATGCCACCCGCCTGGCACGCGAGGACACCTCCGACACCGAGGGCATCGCCGCCACCGACCCGCAACCCGATGCCGCGCTGGGCATCAGGCGCGCCCGCGCGGCGACGCTGATGATGCTGGCGCTGCCCGGGTCGGCGTACCTGTACCAGGGTGAGGAGCTGGGACTGCCGGAGCACACCAGCGTCCCGGACGATCTGCGCCAGGATCCGATCTGGTTCCGTTCCGAACGCGACCAGGTGGGACGCGACGGCTGCCGCATCCCGATGCCGTGGATCGGCGACGCCCCCGGAGCGGGTTTCTCCCCGACCGGCCGGACCTGGCTGCCGCAGCCGGACTCGTACGCCTCCCTGGCTGCCGACCGGCAGATCGGGGTTCCGGGTTCGACCTGGAGCATGTACCACGACGCCCTGCGGCTGCGCCGCGAACTCGGGTTGGGTGAGGGCGAACTCACCTGGGTGGAGGCGGACGAGCACGTCGTCGCCTTCGACAACGGCGAGGTGCGGGTGCTGGTCAACGTGGCGGGCGCCCCGGTTCCGCTGCCGGATGGGGAGGTGCTGCTGGCCAGCACCGAACTGTCGGGGGAACTTCCCACCGACGCGGCGGTGTGGCTCCGTCTCCGCTGAAACACCCACCTCGCAGGGTGGTTTCGACACGGGCCGTTCCTTCGTCGCAGCCCGGCTCAACCAGCTTGTAGGGACGGAAGTTGGTTGAGCCGACCCGCTGGCGCCAGCGAGCCGGTCGAGTCGAAACCATCCACACGCACCCCAGGGA
>ERZ772962.1686-NODE-1686-length-11717-cov-9.052049_pt1 | contig 11717 bp, 11 predicted proteins | sample MGYA00580676_ERZ772962 | MGnify/ENA primary metagenome ERZ772962 (study PRJEB29015, sample SAMEA2738049) | human oral metagenome | biome: human oral; feature: human-associated habitat; material: saliva | place: China | collected 2230 ...
CCTGCGACCGCTGGGACCTGGGCGGCCTGTCCACCGAGCTGCACGACGACACGGGTGCACCCACCGTGTTCATTCACGACGCGTTCCGAGGAGGAGCCGGGCATGTGCTCGCCGGCTTTCACAGCGCCAGGTCGTGGGTTGCCGCCACCCTCGAGGCCGTCTCCTCCTGCGACTGCGAGTCCGGGTGCCCGCGCTGCGTCCAGTCCCCCAAGTGCGGCAACGGCAACGAACCCCTGTCCAAGCAGGGCGCGATCACGCTGCTCACCTACCTTCAGGACCGTGCCCCCGGCGCGTAGGCACACCCCTCGCTGAAATAGCGTGCAGATCCCTGGCCCATCCCGCGCTACCGGCGCGTAGGGACAGCCCTCTTCAAAAGTCGCATGCAATTCTCCCAGGCCAGTTGTTAGTCACCCTCATAAACGTTGCAATTCCAACGATCTAATTTCAAAGCATGAAAGGTTTACATGGGAATTTCGTGCGACATCGTTGGGGAACCACGCCCACGATGCCTGGGTTATCTAGATTGACCTCATCCAACAGAACGTTCTCCAGTGCGCCGCGCGCCGATCGAAGGACTCCCTTCATCCGCACGCTAACCCGCTATTCCGAAGCTGGGCAGCCACGCCCACGTACGGGACAGGCGGCCCACATGCGGGACGCGTTGGAGTCCAAGTCGTTGTCGCACGCAGCCAATCCGTCACGAACCATGGGACAGCCACACACCCACGATGCTTCAGTATTCACATAATCGAGGCACACACGACCGACTAAAATAGTGAATTTCCCGCGCTGCAAAGCCGAAAAGTCACCGCAAAACCAACACGTTTTATCCTTTAACCCTGTAACTCCGCGTTAACAGGCTGCACGTACTTGAAGGGGCCGACCTTACGGTCGGCCCCTTCAAGCATCCCATCAACACAGTGCAAGTCTCCCGATGCGTTCCCTTTCTCGGATCACCTCTGTCAGCGATTCCTGTGGCTTGATGACTCTTAATGTAGAGGCCCCACCTGTGGGAAGCATTGAACGCACCTGATAGTTTCCTGAGAGTTTTTCACTGTTCCTGACCGGCGCGTGCTTTCGCGCGAATCTCGACAGACACTCCCATGACGCTGACGAACTCGCTCACAACCACCCGACAGTCGCTACCAAGCACTTCGCACGACTCCATACCAACCCGGTTGGCGTCGGCGACGGACGCAGCCGCGTCGCAGGGTGCCGCCCCGACGTCCTCCCAGGGGGAGGCCGCGGAGCGCTCGGCCCCCGCGAGCGCCGCTAGGTCCGCGACGGCTTGCAGCCGCACGGCAGCGGTGCGCGCGGCACCGACTCCCGCGAGGAGGAGTGAGAGGGTGATCGCCAGCGCGATGAGTCCGAGGCTGTTGACTGTCCCGGATCCTTCGTCGCCGAGGCGGTCGGGTGGCGTATCGAGTGGGCGGGTCACGGCAGATCCCCTTCGTCGATGGTCGTGACCGTACAGTGCGCTTGGCCCCCGATCCATCCGGCGGCACCGCGATACGGGGCGCTGCCGGTAACGGTCACACGGCCATTCCCGCGCTCGACTGTGTAGGAACCGCCCGGATACGAGGCCGTGGCCGCGTCCTGCGCGTTGGCTTCCCCAATGGAGGCGGCGCGAGCGCCCTCACGGACGGCCTGGCACAGGGAGGAGCCGGTCAGGCCTGCCTGCGCGGTCGCGGCGAGCACGCCGATAACGAGGGTGACGGCGGCGAAGCCCACGGCGTGTTCGACGGTGACATATCCTGCGTCGTCGCGTCTCATCGGGTGTTGAGCGCCTCCTGGATGACGGATTCGAGGGCTGCGCGCACCGCGTCCGATTTGAGGATCACGATAAGCAGTCCTGCGAATCCAGCGGCGGCGATGGTGCCGATCGCGTATTCGACGGTGGTGGCGCCCTCCTCGGGGTCGCGCGTGCCGCGAGCCGAGGTGTCGTCGCGCGGCCCTTGGAAGCGTTGGGCGGCATCGCGCAGGGTGCCCATCGCGGCGAGCTGCGCCCGGGTAGCGGCGTTGTCGATGCGTTCAATAATCGTCATTGATCTGTCCTTTCTACGTGCGCGCGGGTGCGCGCAGGGCCAGTGTGCGCGGCTGTGTCTGCCGCATTCCAGCGGGGAACTTGCCCCTGTGGATAGCGCTGCGACACGAGAGGGGGCTGTGGATAAGGCTCGTCGCAGCGCATCCCTGTGGACAGGGGTACGCGTTGCCGTTGAGGTCGGGGAAGGGTCCGCTACGTCTGCCGGTGAGGTGTGACACCGAGCGCTGTCTGTGCGGCACTGCCCGCTCGGGCGAACGGGCCTAGGCCTCGTGCCTCGACTCGAGGACGATGCGGCGCTGCCCCACAGAATCGGGCCACGAGCACTACACCTCACGCCTGCAAGGAGTCTGGCCTCCCCTATCCTCCGATGCCGGTCATAAGGTGGGCGAGAAGGGGCGCGATGCCGAGGAGGAGGAACGCGGGCAGGAAGAACGCTCCGAGGGGGCCGACGAGGCGCACGGAGAGTTCTTCGGCTTTCGTGCGCGCGTCGACGAGTCGCGTGCGTCGTTCCCAGGTGGCGCAGCGTGCAAGCATTCCATCGGGCGCGGTGCCGGCGGTCCACGAGGCCTCGAGCGCATCGCGCAGGGGCGCGGCCCAGGTGGGCGCGTCCTCCCAGGCCTCCTCCCAGGTGGCCCCCAAGCGCAGGGCAGCGGCGGTCCACGACAGGGCGTCGTGCGTGCAGGCGTGGGCGAGTGCGTCAAGCGCGCGCGGGATTGAAGCGCCGCAGGCCAGGGCCGAGGCGACCAGGTCGCACGCGAGTGCCGCGTCGCTTCCCGGGGTATCGGTACGGACTGCTGGGGCCGCGCGCCCTACACCCACGCGACCCACACCCGCGTTCTCGCTCCGACAGCGGGCGACGATCCGCCTGCACGAGGCGATGCCCGCTCCCCACGCGGCCAGCCCACTGACGGCGCAGGCGCTCCCAGGCCCGCCGCCCGTGTAGAAGGACCAGGGGGAGGCCCCGAGCGCCAGCGCGGCCACAACCCCCACGAGGGGCAGCGCGGCGAGCACGCGAGCGGACATGAGCGGCCCCGCTGATGCGACGCGCCGTGCCTCCTCAACGGCCTGCGCGTCATCGATGGCATCCCCGATCGCGTCGAGGACGTCGGCCAGGGGCGCGCCGAGGCCGTGGCTGAATCGACAGGCCACGATCACCGAGGCGGCACTGGACCGGGCGGCTGCCACTTCCGGGGAGCGCCCGCCCGTCAGGAGGGCACGCCACCTGCTCGGTTCGCGCGCCCACTGGTCGAGGACGGGTGGGTAGACGTCGTCGATGCTGCCCGTGCTTCCCACGCCGATGCGTGCCAGAGCCTGTCCCCACGCGGACGAGACCGGGGATCCCGCGCGGAGACGCGTTGCGACTTCTGCGACGAGGAGGGCGATCTCGCGAGGAGAGGGCGTCCCCTGTGCGCGACCGCGGTGGTGTGCGGAGGCATTCCGGAAGACGTGGAGACCAGCGCGCAGGCGTGCAATCACAGCCGGAGGCGAGGTACCGCCGCGTCTGATTGCAGGGGAAGGCCCGGACCACGCCCGCACGACCCGTCGCTCGCGGCGTGCCCGCAGGAGGCGGGCGACGCAGCACGCCAGCAGCCGCAGCGCGCACGCTCCGAGCGCGGCACCCACCAACGCAACGATCAGCAGCCAGGCACCCCCGTCAGCAGCAACGCCAACAGGAACGAGGCCGCCCCAGCCCCTCGGGAAACCACCCGACGCTACGCTGCAACCACGGATGCTGGAGGTCCCCACCAGTGCACGCGCAACCCACCTCATAGCCCAGCCCTCCCGGCCAGAGTGGCCCAGGCCTCGTGCTCGGTGACGCGCCCATCGACGCTGACGCTGAGTGCGGGCACGCACTGGAGGGCGGAGGATGTACGCGTGAGGACGCCGACCTCGGCGACCCAGCGGTGAGCGGAGGTGGAGCGGCGCATGTGGAGGACGGCATCGAGGGCGCTGGAGGCTTGGGCACAGACAGCGCTTTCGCTCATGCCCGCGAGTGCGCCGAGCGCCGCGAGCCGCGCGGGCACGTCACGCGCGCTGTTGGCGTGCAGGGTCGCCCAGCCGCCGTCGTGTCCGGTGTTGAGGGCGGTGAGGACGTCGCGCACTTCGGGGCCTCGGCATTCCCCGAGGACGAGCCGGTCGGGTCGCATGCGCATGGCGGCGCGCACGAGGTCGGGCAGGGTGACGGCTCCTCGCCCTTCGACGTTGGGGGCCCGTTCGACGAGGTGGACGCAGTGCGGGTGGGCGGGCGCAATTTCGGGGATTTCTTCGATGCAGACAATACGCTCACCCGCAGGAACAAGTGAGAGTGCGGCGCTTAGGAGGGTCGTTTTGCCGCTGCCGGTGGCCCCGGAGATGAGGACGTTCGCGCGCGCCGCGACGAGTGCGCGAACGAGGGGACCCACGGGTGGGGTCAGCGTCCCGCACGCTTCAAGGTCACCGATTCCGAGGCAGCGAGTGCCGAGCACGCGCAGCGAGATGAGGGTGCCCGAGCCGGACACGGGCGCGAGCACCGCGTGCAGGCGCACTCCCCCGGGCAACGTCCCGTCGGCGATGGGACTCGCGTCATCCAGACGCACCCCGCACGCGCTCGCCATGCGGATTGCGGCGCGGCGCGCGTCCGCCTCGTCGGGGATGCCGACGTCGACGCGCACCAGTCCCCCGCCTCGATCCACCCAGGCTTGTCCTCCGTTGATGAGGACATCGGTGACGCCAGGCGCGTCCACGACCGAGGCCAGGGCGGGATTCATGCCGCGCTGGCGAGCGCGCAGTTCGTCGAGGATCGAGGCCGCCTCTGCGGCACCGCACCCCGGGCGAGCGGCGCGTGAGACGGCGCGGGCGGGTGGATCGCCGCGCGCGAGGAGTCGCAGGGCGCTGGTCATGTCAGGCCTCCAGGAGGAGGGAGTCGTCCCGCTCGTCCTCCCTCTCCCGGGAGAGGGATGCGGACAGGTCCAGCGCGTCGAGCCACTCTGGTGCGCCCCGGGACGAGCATCCCTGGGAGCGATCACTCGGGGACCGACCACTCTGCGATCCGCACGCCTCCAGGGCCCGGCGCAGTGCCCGCAGGTGGCGACCGCGGCGAGTGGGGGCACGCAGGATCGGTTCGGGCGCACACTCGACGAGGCCGGGGCTGCGTTCCGCTCGTTCCCCGACCACGAGAGTGAGCGCGGGGGCGGGCGGAGGAGCGACCGCCAGGCACGCGGCCATTGCGGCGGCTCCCTCGAGGTTCCCGTGGGTGAGGAGGATGATCGCGTCGGCGCGGATAACCTCGGCGAGGCGAGCAGAGCGGCGATCCCAGCGCCCTGCGTCGACGATGAGGGGTGCCCCGATGGAACGGCACGCGGCGGCCACGCGCGGATCGTCGGCGCTCGCTCCCCCGCGCTCGTCGCCGACGAGGGCGGGCACCCCGTCGATGATGGGCAAATGATCTGACAGGGCGGGCAGGTAGGAATCCTCGCAGGCCTCCAGGTCCGCCCACCTGACGCCCGGCAGGTCATGGTCGCGGGCTCGCGCAATGCCGGGCACCGACCCGGAAGCGTCGACGACGACCAGGGAAGGGGCGCGCTCTTTCTTCGCGCCAGGCGCTTCCTCGACGCCGCGTGCCCACCCCCGCCACGGCCTCCTCCCCGAGCGGTGACGCCCGCGCCCGAGGCGCCTCCACCAGAGTGGCCGCACGCCCTCCCGCGCGAGCATCCGAACGAGCGAGGTGACCCCGAGGCCCCCGGCGATCCCGGCCACCATCCAGACGGGGCCGGTGCGCACGCAGCGCCAGGAGGCCTCGGCAATGAGGGAGACGAGCAGGGCAGTGTCCCCGGGCAACACGACCTGGCCACCCGCGCCGACGCGCACGCATGGCACCAGCGCGGGGACGGGCACGCCCGGTGCCGCCAGAACCAGGATCGCGCTGGAGGGTTCGGAGCATACGCGCGCGCCCGCCAACGTGACGGCGTCACGGGCGCGCTCGCAATCACGCGAGGTCAGGCCGATGAGGGCGACCGAACCCCCGGCGAATTCAGTGTTTGTGTCCATCTCCCAACGGTGCGCCCGGGAACGCGCGGGCGTCTACCGGCGGACGTGCCCCTGTGGACAACGCCGACACGAAATGCCACCCTGTGCATAGAGGGATCCGACGGCGGACCCCTGTGGATAATCCCGACGCTGGAGTAAACGCAATGGTACGTGCGGCCTTTTTTGACTTGGATAAGACGATTCTGGATACGTCGTCGAACGTGGCGCTATCGGGTCCGTTTATCGAAGCTGGCCTCATGAATCGTCGAACCGCAATCACCTCATTCCTCGTACAGCTGCCGTACCTGCTCTCGGGCGCGGACGAGTCGCGCATGGGGCAGATGGCCGAGGCCATGGGCCGCATGGCCCGCGGCTGGAACGCCGCGTTCCTCGAGGCCACGGTCGAGGACGCGCTCGAGCGCACGATCGAGCCGGTATGTTACGCGCAGGCGCTGCGCCGCATCGCCTACCACAAGAGCATCGGTGACGTCGTGGTGATCGCATCAGCGTCGGTGGAGCAGGTGGTGCGCCCGATCGCGACGATGCTCGGCGCGGACGAGGTCTTGGCGTCGAAGGCCGCCGTGGATGAGGACGGATGTTTCACGGGCAAGGTCACGCACTTCAACCAGGCGCAGGGCAAGGCGGACGCATGCGAGGCCCTGGCTCGCTCGCGTGGGTGGGATCTGTCTGAGTGTTCGGCGTACTCGGATTCGGTGTCGGATGCCCCGCTGCTGCGCCTCGTCGGCCACCCCTACGCGGTCAATCCGGACCGCGCGCTGCGCGAAATAGCTGAGCGTGAGGGCTGGCCCACACTCACCTTCACGTCCACGGTGCGCGTCCTGCCGCGCCGCGTACCTATGCCCGCGAAGATCGCGGTGCCCTTCCTGGTGGGCGTGGCAGTGGGCGTCACGGCCAGCTCGCTGTTGCGCCGCTGAGCGGCCACGGGCATCTAGGAGAGCCTGCCCGCCTGCACGTGGCGGGCGACGTCACGCCCGACCTGGGCACCGTAGACAACGCCCGCGCAGTAGTGGGTGATCCACCGGGCCAGGCCGGCCTCGTCGGCGCTCACCCATCCTGCGAGGGAACGCCCCGCGCGCGCCGGGTCGAGCGCGTCGTAGGCGCTCGGCACGCACACGCCGGTCGGGTCGACGCCGCGGGTGACGAGGATCCACCGGGCCAGTCCCCCTCCCACGACAGACGAGGCCTGGGCGAAGACACGCCGGAATCGGAAGTGAGCGGTCAGAGCGGCGGCGACGGCCAGGGCGGGCGCATCGCAGCGCGCGTAGCCCAAGGCGGGGGCCAGCAGGGCGGGATCCGTCGGCACTGCAACCTCACGCGGCGGGGTCAGACCGGCGGCGACCAGGCCGGAACAGGCATCCCTGTGCAGCCCGGCGATCAGCGCGGGCAGGGGCGTGGGGGCCACGCGCGCACCCCCCTGGGAGCGCGTATTGAGGGCGGGAAAGTGGGAAGCGAGGTTCCATTGCGAGCGCCAGATCCCCAGGGCAAGCGCGGCACCCGGGTCCGAGGCAGCGCCTCCTTCGTCCGCCATGGACAGGGCGCGCACGTCGTCGACGCTGGTGCGGGCACCCTCGATGATGGACAGGGCGGCGGCTTCGCGAACGGCTGCCTCAGCGCGGGCCTCCTCCCAGCCTCGTCGCAGGCCCTCAGAAAAACGCAGGTCCGCAAGCGCGGCGTGCGCCTCGTCCATGGCGGATGCGACGTCGGGGCGCGCGGCGGCGGCACGCAGCACGGCAGGAGCGGGGTCAACGAGGGCTTCGATACTCACCCCTCTACACTAGGGGCATGACGCTTTTGCAGCATCGAAACCTCTCCGCGCGCCTGCGCTCGGGTCTTTTCGCGTTCGTGTTCGCTCCCATCGCCCTGGTGTTCCTGGGGTCATCGATGGTGGACGTGCAGGCTTTGGCTGCCGTGGGTCAGCCTCTGGCCTCGGTTGAGGGACTCATCGGCCTGGCGCTTGCTTCCCTGCTCTTGGCGCTCATTGCGCTCAATTGCGAAGAATCGAGCACGGGCATGGTCGTGACATTCGTGTGGTCGATCATTGTGGGGGCCACCCAGTTCTACGGTGTGGCGCGTATCCCATTTCTCATGAGGTCATCGGTCGAGCCTAACGACATGTCCGCGGGCGTCGTGTGGAGCCTGTACCCGGTGTGCCTATCCCTGATGCTGGGGGCCTGCGCGCTGACGATCAAGTCAGTGCGGGTGCGTGCCGGGCAGGCGACGCGCATGCCGCTCGCGCGCGTGCATCGTCACGCCTTTGGTACGACGATCGCGATCCCCGCAGCTCTCGCCGTCGCGGTGCTCATGATCGGGGCTGCGCCCTCGGACACGACGAACGTGGCGGCGCTGGGCTTGGAGGGCGTGCTGAAGGGGCACTCGATGGGCCACGGCCTGGCACTCGGGGCCGCACTGGCGTTGGCGCTCCTCGCGGTGGGCGCCCGATGGTCGATCACGGGCACGCAGCTGGCGACGTGGCTGATCCTCGTGCTGCCCGCCTACGTGGTGATTCCGGTGTGGGCGTCACTGACAGGCAGCGTTATCGTTCCAGGGCCGTCGATCCTGACGAAGGTGGCGCTCACGTGTCCGACGTTGGCGGCGCTCGGGATGGCGACAGGGTGCGCCTCGCTGGGTATCCTGTGGGCACGTATCCGTGCGGTGAGGCGCCTCGATTCTGTAGAAGATGCGACTTACAATCAGGGGCCTACCGCAGAGTAATGCGCACATAAGGCCACTGAAAACGTAATATGTGGGCAGGTATAAAGGAGGAAGCATGTCCGAGAATGAGTCCGACGTCCAGCGCGAGCGCGCCACGGACGACCGTGACAACGTGGTCCTAACCGGTGAAGAGATCGAATTGCCCGGTGACGGTTCCGATGCGGCCGCGATCATCGGCGAGGCCAGCGAACCGATCAACACGGGCGAGATCGAGTCAGTTGCAATCGGCGGCCTGACGGATCGCGTGCCCGGAGCCGCGCCGCTCAAGCCCGCCATTGAGGACAAGATCGCTACCGGTGAGTTGCCCGTCGTCCCCGCACCCGCCGTTGAGTTCGCGGACGAGGCCGACTCAGATTTCGCTTTCGAGGATGAGTTCGAGGATGCTTCCTCTGATGCCCCCGAGGCGGGTGGATTCGCCGAGCAGGAGGCCGCACTCGCCGACGATTTCGCGGTCGACGATGAGGACATGGAGCCTTCGCGGGTGGATGTGCCCACCGCCAAGGCACCGGTCTTCGCAGAACCCGTCGTGGAGGAGTCCGTGCACTCCCCCATCATGACGCCCGCGCAGGCAGCCGCCGCGCTGGGCCTGAACCTGGATTCCGTGCGGGAGGACCACGCCCCGGTCACGCAGGAGAGGCACACCTTCGTCGAAGAGGCACCTATCGAAGAAACCGACGCCGAGGATTCCATGTACGCGGTTGGTGGCGCTGCCGCTGAGGCTACCGAGGCCTCGTCCCTGTCGCTGTCCTCACGCCGATCCATGATCTTCGGCGACGACGAGCCTTTCTCCCCGTCCATCCCGGCACTCAGCCCCGCCGCTCAGGAGGCGCGCGCCGCCGCTGAGTCCACGGCGGACGCCGCCGAGGAGCATTCGTCCATCGACGTGCCCACGACGAAGCTGCCGAAGCAGAGGGACGAGGAGAGCACCTACACGGACGTGCCGACGCGCCAGCTGTCCACGCGACGGTCCGAGCGCAGGGCCGCTTCCCCCTACCCCTTTGAGGACCAGGATCAGACTGACACCATGACCGATGCTAACCTGGGCAGCGCAGCCGTCGCGGGTGCCGCTGCGGTCGCGGGCGCAGCCGCCATGGCAGGCGCAGGTGCCGCTTCGGCCAGGGACGAGGCGCCCCGCCGCCGCTCCCTGCTGAATGCGCAGGACGACGAGCGCGACGCCGCCACCCTGGCCTCGATTGCTTCTGCGGGACGCGAGCGCTCCGAACAGTCGGCTTCGGCTCGACTGGACGAGGAACTCTTCGGCCCGATGCCCACGGTCACCGAGATGCCCTCGCGTACCGGCACGCACGCCCTGTCCTTCCTGCTGTTCCTGTTCCTCGCACCCCTCGGCTGGTACCTGGCTGCGGACGCGGGTGCCCGCATGACGCTGGCCGAGGATGCACCCATGTTCTCGGGTATCGCATCACTCTCGGCGCTCGGCGAACTGCTCGGCACAATCGTTCTTTCCATGATCCTGTGCACGATCGCCCGCCGCTCCTCCCTGGGCGCGTGGATCATGGGCCTCCTCTTCCTGCTCATCGGCATGCCCTGGGTCCTTGCTCCCGGCATCACGGCCAAGGCTCTTCAGGCACCGCTGACCGCGCTGTCCAGCGCCAGCCCCTTCGGCGAGAACCTCATGCACCATCTTCAGGCTACCGGTTACTCGGGCCGCTTCGTTCTGCTGGGTGTTCTCCTGATGGGCGTGGGCTACATCAGCCACTCCGCGCGCCGCACTGGCCGCTCCGAGGAGGCACTGCGCACCTCCATCGAGGCCGTTAATCCCGCGGGTGCCCTGTACTCCAAGCGCGCCCGCAAGAAGGCCGCGAAGGACCTGACGCGCGAGTGAAGAATCTGATCCCCGCCAGCGCAATCGAGTTGGAGGGTCCCTGGACCCATCGGCACGTGAGCGCTGGCGGAGCTGCATTTCATGTCGCCGACATGGGCCAGGGCATGAACCATGCGTTGGTTCTGCTGCACGGATTTCCCGAGCACTGGTGGTCCTGGCGCGAGGTCCTGCCCCTTCTCGCGGAGTCGACGTCGCGCGTGTTGGCCCTCGATTTACGAGGCTTTGGTACGTCCGATCTAACGCGAGGGGACTGCGACCTGGCTCAGATGGCCGATGATGTGATCGGCGTCGTGCGCGCCCTCGGTATCGCGTCGTTCTCCGTGGCGGGGCTGGGGCTGGGAGGTACGGTCGCGTGGATGATCGGCGCGCTCGCGCCGCTCGAGCTGCGCTCGGTAGCGGTCCTGTCGGCTCCTCACCCCCTAGGCGTACAGCCACTCGTCGGACATGCGCCCTGGGCGGGCGGCCGCGTCCTCCAGGGTCGATTGGCACTGCCCACCGGCCGGGAACGCGCCCTGCGCTCCGGTTCGCTTGTGACGACCGTCTACCGCGCGTGGGCCTCGCCAGCAAACGTAGACGGCCTCGTGTCACAGTCGGGACCCTACCGTGCGGCGCTTCGCCGCCCGTTTGCCGCCCACACGGCCTTGCGGGGCCTACGCGCCACCCGTTCACTGTCGCGCGAGCTGCGCCGCACCCTCGCGGAGCCGGTGAAGGTTCCCGTCCTCTCACTCGTGGGGCGTGACGACGGCGCATGGTCGGTGTTCGATCACGCAGCTGACGCGCAGTTTGTCGACGCACCCCTGACCCAGATCGTCATTCGCGAGGCCGGGCACTTTTTGCCCGAGGAAGCACCCCAAATTGTCGCCGAGGCCTTGGCGCAGCACGTCGATGCACATGACATTTAGCTTGTGTTTCATTAGACAGCTCACACAAATCGCAGAATGAAACATGTTTCACCTGATAAATAGGGCATAATGGTGTGATACGCGGTACCTCCTAGTGATCGATATAACGCATGGGAATCGCCGCGCAGCCTCAAACGGAACGCCCGAGCAATCGGGCACGAGCGGAAGGAGCTCCGCACCATGATCGGTG
>ERZ772962.1687-NODE-1687-length-11715-cov-3.093482_pt1 | contig 11715 bp, 9 predicted proteins | sample MGYA00580676_ERZ772962 | MGnify/ENA primary metagenome ERZ772962 (study PRJEB29015, sample SAMEA2738049) | human oral metagenome | biome: human oral; feature: human-associated habitat; material: saliva | place: China | collected 2230 ...
TTTAATGGGATGAAGTGAAGCAGAAAAACTGGACTCATAAGTGAGTCCTTTTTTTTATTGCACTTCATATTTTAGAAAGCAGTAAATTATATTTTAATTAGGGTAAATCGCTAAAATTTTTAGTATGAATGAAATCTGAGTTCTTTTATGCTTGCTAGACTTTGAAAAGGAGAATACTCTAAAATATATATTCTAATATGGAATATATAAGATATAAAATTGAATTGAAAAAAGAATATATTTATCGTATCTTTATGCTATAAAGAAAGGGGTTTCTATGAAGAAAAGAACTCGATTACATAAAATGGTTTTTGGACTTTTGATGTCATTTACAATGGGCATTGGAATGGAATTTTACAATATGTGCATCAGAGTTGGAGGAAATATAACTTATAGTATGATTGGTGAGCTTCTTATGGAATCAAGTTGGTTAACGATAGTTGTTTATCTCATTCAAAGTTATTTTGGCCTTCCTGTAGCAAATAAAATACATCCGGCTTTATTTTCGAAAATTAATGAAAAATCATATAGTGATACATTAGCGAAAGGCATTTCTACCGTATTAGTAATGTGCCCAACAATGTCTTTAGTAGCGTGTTTAATTTTTAAAAAACCTTGGGATAATTTTTTCCCAGTGTATATAATGACGGTTGCAATCAATTTTCCGATGGCATTACTTTGGCAGAATTTAATTGCCGGCCCATTAGTGAGAAAAGTTGATAATTATATGTTTGAAAGGTGATGAAGATGAAAGTTATTGATGCAAATTTATATTGGTTTGACGAAGAGATTTTTAAAGATGATGCTTATGCAGAGCGATTCTTAGCAGATGTTCCATTTCAATATGGAACTTTTGGGTACTTTACAAAATTGGAAAATGGTAAACGTCAATTTGTCCTGGAAAAACCAAAAGGATATGCAAATTTAAATTATGTAGAGAATGATTATCTACTAGAAAAAATACTCTCTGATTTAGATGAAGCGAGTATTGACAAAGCCATTATGAAAATCCCATGTGCTCATGAATGGATGAGTTTAGAAATTTGTAAAAGATTCAATGAAGGTATGGCCAACTATCAAAAGATGAGTAATGGCCGATTAAAAGGACTAGCAGTTGTACCTCCTATAGGAAGTCAAGAAGTTAAGGCGGAGATTGAAAAATGCTTTAAAGAGTATGGGTTTGTAGGAGTTCAACTTGTAGCGCATTATGGAAATAAATATTTAGATGATGAAGTATTTGAAGAGTTTTTTTCATATTTAAATAAACAGGAGACAACTGTATATATTCATCATACTCCAGTGCCGGTTGAGTATAACTCAATTTATGAGTATACCAATATTCGTCGTAGTTATGGTAGACAAATTGATCAGGGTATTGCGGTTGCTAGAGAATTATTTAGCGGGTTCTTTATAAAATATCCTAATCTTAAATTTGTACATTCTATGTTAGGGGGAGGATTTTTCGCATTTAAAAATTTATTATTTCCTAAAATGGAAAAAATTGAATCTGTAGGTCGCTTTAAAACCGATAACGAGTGTATCGAAAAACAACTTGAAAATAACATCTATTTTGAGATGTCACATGCCCAACCGTGGGGGAAAGAACAACTTGAATTAGCTGTCAAAGTTTTAGGTGCAGATCATATTTTATTTGGAAGTTCCTACCCTGTTCGAGAGTCATGGTTAATGAATGGCGCAGATTTTATAAAAGCTTTAAATATTACCGAAGATGAGAAAAAACTGATTCTTGCAGGGAATAGTCAGCGCTTGTATGATTTAGATACGAGGTGAAAAAAATGAAACTGCGTCGGTCTAAAACGGAATTCAAAATCCCTAAAGAAATCCTTCCCATGGAAGGGTTTGATAATCAAATAGATAAACTTTTTGTTAGAATGATTCAATTAGAAGTTGAAGAAAGTATTTGGCTACTTGTTTCAATAGATATTACTTCCCTTAAAGAGACTTTTATAAACAATTTACGTAAACTAATAGCAAAGAGATATAATATAAATATAGATAACATTTGGATAAGTGTAACACATACATTTTCTGTTCCACATATTTCAAATGACTTTTCTAAGGGTAATAAACAATCTGAAAAAAGCAGGTTATTGTTTGCGAGTCTTATGGTAGCCGTAGAAAATGCTATTGAACAATTACATGAAAACTATATAGAGGTTACGCCATTTTTCGCTAAAGGAAATACTCAGCTTGGTCTAAACCGAAATTTGTGGACCAATTCAGGCTGGTGGCTTGGTCCAAATGAGTCTGGTAAAGTCGCTAGCGAAATCAATTCTATAGTATTTAAAGATCCTGAAAATCGAATTCAAGGTCGAATCGTTCAAGTGTCTATCCCTTCCTCGATTACTCAAGATGTGAATAATCATACTGGGAAACCGATATCGGGAGACTTATTTGGACAAACAGCCTCATTATTAGAGGCAGATGAAACAGTATGCATTTTATTGTTAGGTCAGGCAGCTGACCAGATGCCTCGAGATAAAATTGTTTATGAAACAGTCGATAAAGAAGGGCTGCGAATAGAAGTCGATCGTTCAGAAATGGCGGAAAAAGTCTTGGCTGAGACAAGTAACAGATTGAAAGAAGACATTCAGAAAATTGATGAACATTTAAATAATGTTGATGAACGATTAAATATTCATACCTATAGTTTTCAATGTAATCAACAATATATCCCGCGTTTATCAGAATTAAAACCTGATACAAGGTATCAATTTAAAAATATTGAAGATAAAAAAGATTTTCCCGTTTTTCAAGTCAAAATAGGAGAACTCAATATTATTGGAATACAAGCAGAAGTTCCTGCATGTTTCAAGGAAAATATTTCTTTCTTTGAACAGGAATTAATAATTGCCACTATGATAAATGGAGGAGCAAAATACTTGGTTCCGAAAGAATGGTATCATGCAAGAAAGTATCAAGCTATGAATTCCATTTATGCAGAAGGAAGTTATGAGAAAATTATTTTAGAAATACAGTCAATCTTAAATGAAAGTAGGGAAAGAAAATGAAAATTGGACATGCAAGGATTTGTTTAAGTCCTACAAATGATGAATTTTACTTAATTGGCTATCGTAGCCCTACAAGATTGGAACCTGCATTAGGAATACACGATGATATTTATGCTAATAGTTTATTATTTGATGATGGAATTAAAAAAGTATTTATTTTCTCCGCTGATTTTATAGAATTCGAAGAGGATATGGTGAAAGAAGTTCAATCACGATTGTCGAAAAAATATGATTTAGAACCAGACCATATTTTGTTTGCGGCAACACATAATCATTCTTCTGTAGTGGGATATCATAAAAGCTGGTATACAGGTAAATTTAATCAAGAATATTATGATTTTCTTTTGGAAAGTATCGAGAAATCATTTCTTACTTGTTTAAGTAATTTACAAGAAGCTCAAGCTCGATTTGGACGGAAGAATATATATGGATACTATAATGATCGTAACCATAAAGATCAAGATGCAGACCAAGAAGTTATTGTTGTCGAATTCATTGATGATAACGAGGTTCCTTTTGCAGGATTCGTTAATTGGGCCGTACATTCTACAGTAATTAGTCCAAATAATAGATATTTGACCAGCGAATGGGCGGGATTAGTTAGTAAGAAACTACAAGAAAAATGGGGATACTTTCCTGCAATGATTGTAGGGGCTGCGGCTGATTGTAGCAATCGTAATCTAAGAAGAGGAAATGATTTTACTGAACTAGAACGTGTTTCAACGGGAATGGCCTTAGAAATTAGTCAGATTCCTTTAACAAATAAACTACAGCTAGATCGAATAGAGAGCTTGTTTGAAACGTACAGAATAAAATACGATCCAAGCGAAATGAAAGAAAAAAATAGACAAGCGATTCGTGAATATGAAAAAGAATTACAGAACTGTAAAGATAAAGAACGAATTGCTTTTGTAAAAAAAGAAATTCAAAAATTATCTGAATTCCTAGATCTTACTGATGTCGATATTTCGTTTGATATGGGTGTAATTGATATAGGGGATTTGTTATTAATAGTGTTTCCCGGAGAGTTAGATTCGAAGTTTGGTAAGTTATTAAAAGATGATGATAAAAAATTAAGTATTGTTATGGGCTATACAAATGGATATTTTGGATATTTTATGCCTGAGGAAGAATACGGCCTCTCGTTTGAAACCATTGGAAGTTTAATTCCAAAAGGTGAGCCAGAAAAAATTGTTAGTAGATTAAAAAATATGATAAAAAATCGGTAATTTATATTTGGTAGAATTGACTCCATTTCACATAGTGAAGATATTTTGAAGGAGGGTTCATCATGAAATATGAACAATTAAGCAAAGATATTATTGAATACGTTGGCGGAAAAGATAATGTTAAATCGGTTTGGCATTGTGTTACGCGTTTACGTTTTGATTTGAAAGACAAAAGTAAAGTAAATACACCTGCAATCAAAAATCTCGATGGGGTAATTGATGTTGTTGAACAAAATGAACAATATCAAGTTGTAATTGGAGCTGAAGTTGAGGATGTATTTAGAGATTTAGTTCAAGTAGGCGAATTTAATTCAGAAAAAGATAAAGGGTCAAATAATTCAGACGATAAGAAAAAACAAGGATTAATTTCAAGTTTTATAGAATTGTTAAGTGGGATATTCCAACCAGTATTAGGTCTGCTATCTGCAGCTGGTATGATTAAAGCTATTCTTGCTTTGTGCAGTGTTAGTGGAATCTTACAAAAAACGGATGGAACATATCAAATATTAGACGCAGCGGGGAATGCACTATTTTACTTTTTCCCTATCATATTAGGTTGGTCTGCAGCTAAACGATTTGGATTAAAAGAACCTATTGGTATGGCTTTAGGAGGAGTTCTTGTTTATCCGACTTTAGTGGCCGCTACAAAAGGACAGGTTTTATACACTATATTTACGGGAACAATTTTTGAATCTCCAGTATATCTAACGTTCTTAGGAATTCCTGTTATTTTACCTAATTATTCAACAACTGTAATCCCAATTCTATTAATTGTGTATATTGCAAGTCTTCTTTATAACTGGTTGTCTAAGGTTGTCCCATCAGTAATGCGTGCTTTCTTCGTTCCGTTTTTTACAATTTTGATTATTGCACCATTGGCCTTAATTGTAATTGGACCGATTGCAGTATTCCTACAAGATTTGATTGGAGCAGCAGTAACTGGTTTAATTGGAATTCATCCTGGAATCGCTGGTTTAATTTTGGGATCAATTTGGTCAATCTTGGTAATGTTTGGACTCCATTGGGGGGTAATTCCGCTTTTTGCGCTTAATGTATCAACATATGGATATGACGTTGTAAACCCACTTATTTACGCAGGGGCTTTTGCTTCTCTTGGAGCGGTTATTGGGGTGCTGGTTCGTACTAAAAATGCTCAAGAAAGAGGTAGCGTTCTTATTCCAGCAGCATGTTCAACATTCTTTGGAGTGAACGAACCAACACTATACGGTGTGTTAGTTCCACGAAAGAAATTAATGTTCACAACTTTTGCAGCTGGTGGTATTGGTGGAGCTATTGCTGGATTTGCTGGAACTAAATTATGGTCATTTGGTGCAAGTGGACCTTTAGGATTTCCAAATTTCATTAATCCTGAAGGAATCGACTTTGGTTTTGTTGGATTAATGTTAGGCGCTGTCATTGCATTTATCTTGGCACTATTTGCTGGTATGGTCTTCAATAAAAAAGATAATGACTTATAAACTAAAAATAGAGAGATACGGTTAACGTATCTCTCTATTTTTCATTATTGGAAAAACTCACAGAAATGTTGAATGATTTTATTATTTAAGTCGTGCTTGCGATAATATACGCAAATCTCACTACGTACTTCAGGAATAACTGGAATCATTTTAAAATTACGACCAACAAAAGTGGAAATAGGCTTTTGCATGAGAAGAGAAACTCCCATTCCTTTTTCTACTAAATCAATAATATTTTCAGCGCGTTTTCCAGTATAGGACACATTAGGTGAAAATCCAGCTTTCTGGCACGCTTCTACAGAAATTTGATTTAGGACGGAACCTGGTGGTAATAGTAAAAAGTCTTCTCCTTTCAGGTCATATAGATTAATGATAGCCTGATTTGAACGTGGATGAGAATTAGGTAAAATGGCAACAAGATAGTCTTGTGTGAAAGGGATTCGGATTAAATCCTCTAAATGAAGAGGACTTTGTTCTCTAACGAAGATTAAATCTAATTTTTTTTCTTTTAGCAAATTTATAAGAGTATTCGTCTCTCCTTCTTGGATGTTAAGAGTTATTTTAGGATTACTTTTTCTAAAGGAAAAAAGAACATCTGTAATCTGATATGGAGCCATTAATGGGATTGAACCGATATTCAACGTATGTTCTTCAGCGTTTTTTAAATTAATTAATTCAGTTTTTGCCTGATGTTGTTTTTCAATGATTTCGAGCGCATAATTAAAAAATATCCGCCCAGCGTGACTTAACTTAACTTTTCGAGTAGAACGGTCAAATAGAGAGATATCAAGATCTTTTTCTAATTGTTGAATGTGTTTACTAAGTGTAGATTGTGAGATAAACAGTAACTCTGAAGCTTCTAAATAATTTTCAGTTCTTGCAAGTTGGATAAATTCTTTAAGGTGTTGTATGTTCATAGTATACCTTCTTCTATCTTAATTCTATCCATAGTATACCATGGTCAAGTAAGTTTGATGTATTATTATAAAAGTCTAAATTTATGGATCATAATGCTAATGAAATGGTGAGACTTTATATCAGGACGAAGTATGTGTAACCAAATTCAATTGCAGTGAAAAGGGTAGTTACGAGCAAATGTTTAATTTGACATTTACTACGAGAGATTGAAAGATACGGTATAAAAAAGATAACCATATTAACTCAAAGGGATTAACCATTTCTATTCTCCAAGCGGGCCGATATCTCCTCGTGTCTTCTAAAAGAGCGCGGCACCATTCCAAACCAGACTTCACACTATTGGACCACCAGCCCCTATGCAAAGCTCCAACTCCTCCGTTGCACAAGAGCATGTTAACTCGATGCACAAATAAAAAGACTGAATAACCAAAACTGTGAAAATGATTCCGGAGAACCTGCGGATTCATCGTAGTAGTAACGTGTTTCGCATCACATGCGAATTAGTTGGCGTTGGAATTTATTCCTTACGCCAACTTTGAGGCTGTGAAGGTGAGAGACTCAAAGAGGATCGAACCGGTGCAACGTTACAACGACGATGAAAGAATCCGCAAGGATTCGAAGGAATCATTTTTAGCACCCCAAAGGGTTTGAGGTTATTCAGTCTTTTTATATATCTAACTCTTTCATCAAGTTCTCTACGCACTGTACAACAGAGGAGTCGAAGTCTTTGCGATAGACGAGCTGGATGTTCCGTTTTGGAGTGAAGCCATCGAGTTTGAGTTTGGAAAGGTAGCCGCTCTCCAAGTCTTTTTTTACAAGAAGCTCAGACACGATGGAGATACCGAGCCCGTGCGCCACGGCTTCCTTGATACTGTACTGATTATCCACCACAAACGGCTGCCGGCTCATAAACTCCGGCTCCTCCAGTTGCGCCAGTAAAAACTTATGCAGCGACGACTGGCTTCCTTTCGAGATATACCGTTCCCCGTTTAAATCCTCTAACGTGCAGTGCCCCGTCTTTGTCAGCTGATGATCCGTCTTACAAATCACAATCAGCGAATCCTCGTAGACCGTCGTACTCGCAAATTGCTTCATATCCACTGGAATATATTCCGAGAAGAACGCTAGCTGGATTTTCCGGGCTTCGAGGTCTTTTAAAATCACCTTCGAGCGGTCGACCTTAATCGATACTTGATGGTCGGGGAAGGCGTCGTTTAATAGCGGCAGGAGAGCAGGCAGAATCGTCGACCCAATAAACGGCGTCGCTCCGATAATAATCGAACGACTCGTCGTATCGGCCAATTCCCGCAGCGCGTTCAAGCCACCGTTCATCGTTGCTACCACTTTCTTTGCCGTCTCATAGAACAGTTTGCCGTATTCGGTCAGCGTGAAGCTCTTATGCGTGCGCTCAATCAGCGGATACCCAAGCTCTTCCTCCAGGCTCTTGATTTGTTTCGTGACATTTGGTTGCGAAGTATAAAGTTCCTCGGCGGTTTTTGTGAAGCTCATCGTCTCGCAGAGGGTTTTAAAGGTTTGTAATTTATCGATATTCATGACATCCCGCCTTTCCACACTAGTATATCATAATCATTCTAAATAGTTATACAAATGCATAACAAAATGGAATGCAAAACGTCAAAAAGTGAATTGGACGCACTCCGTTATTCTCAGTACACTGTATGTAACGTCAAGGACGAAAAAAATAACAAACGAAAGGTGATAAAACCATGAGTAAAGAGAAAAACAAAAAATCCGCGCTGTGGGGCATCCTTCTCGCATTAGCTGCATTCCTCATTATCGTATTTATGCCGCCAATGGAAGGACTCTCAGTCGCAGCACAACGTAGTTTGGCTATCTTTGTATCAGCACTTATTTTATGGATTGCAAAACCAATTCCAATTTATCAAACATCCATTATAGCCGTATTACTACTTCCATTAATTGGAGTCGTTGAAAAACAAAAAGAAGCGTTTGGAACATTAGGGTACGACATCATTTGGTTGATGGTAGCTGCATTCGTTTTAACATCAGCCATCAGCGAAACGAACCTCGGTAAACGTATCGCACTCTCAATGGTCGTGAAATTCGGACGCACGAAGGTACAGACACTTGCCGTACTACTAGCAGTAAACTTTATCTTAGCGTTCTTCGTACCATCAACAACAGCCCGTGCTTCATTAATCTTGCCAATCTCAATCGTATTATTACAAATTTACAATGAGCTTCCAGGAGAATCGAACTTCGGGAAATTAATGATGTTACAAAACGTTCAAAACAACGCGTTCGCAACATCAATGGTTATGACAGCCACTTCAGCACAAGTAATCGCAATTGGTTTCATTAACAAACAAACAGGGTCAAACCTTGGCTACATGGACTGGTTAATCGTTTCAATGCCACAAGCGATTCTTACAGCCGTAATCATCTTCTTTATCGGTGTGAAATTATACAAAGTTGGTAAAGAAGCCGGCGAAGAAGCAATGGCAAACGTAAAAGAAACGTTGAAGAAACAATTAGCAGACCTTGGACCAACTTCACCAGAAGAAAAACGTGTCGGAATCATCTTCCTTATCACTTTAATCTTATGGGCAACTGGAGACATCCAAAAGAAATATTTAGGATTCTCAATCTCAACAGAACAAACAGCCGTTTTAAGTATGTTACTCTGCTTACTTCCAGGGATTGGTGTATTAACTTGGAAACAAGCAAAAATCAAATGGGACTTAATGATCTTCTCTGCAGGGGCATATGCGGTTGGTAACGCATTTGACAACACAGGCGGAGCTGAGTGGATGATTACAAACTTAGTAAATGCGATTGGTTTAGATAAATTAAACCATGCTGCAGTTGCAGTCATCTTAATCTTCATCACTGTCTTCTCACACTTAATCTTCACAAGTAAGACAGTTCGTACAACGATTTTAATTCCAGCGATTATCTCAATCGCAACAACAGTCGGCATGAACCCAGTGTCACTTGCATTAACATGTTCACTTGGTATCGCGACAACCATCACTTTACCACCACACTCTAAAGTAAACACATTGTACTTCGGTACAGGATACTTCAGCGTGTTAGACGAAGTGAAATTCGGATTACTTGCCTGCTTAGTACACTCAATCATCCTATCAGGAATGTACTTCGCTTGGATCCAATTCATCTACTAATCGGGAGGGGAAACTATGAAAAAGAAAATCATCGTAGCGATTGCCGACGGTGTGGGAGATCGCCCAAACGTCGAGCTTGGCGGTTTAACTCCGTTGCAATACGCGAAAACACCTCATCTCGATCAACTCGCTAAAGAAGGTATGACAGGGATTATGGACCTGATCTCACCAGGGATTACGGTTGGTACCGACATGGGACATTTAATCTTATTCGGAAATCCTTCTGTCAACTACCCAGGACGCGGACCGATGGAAGCAGCAGGGGTTGGCATGGACTTACAGCCCGGAGACGTGGCCTTCAGATGTAACTTCGCGACACGTGGCGACAATAATATCGTCGTCGACCGTCGTGCAGGCCGTATTCGTGAACGGACGAATGAACTCGCAGAAATCATCAATGGCCTACAAATCGAAGATGTAACGTTCTTATTCAAAGAAGCAACAGAACATAGAGCCGTACTTGTAATGCGTGGAGAAGGATTAAGTGCCAAAGTCACAGACACCGATCCAAAGGCGCCAAACGATGGGCATCCATTTAAACAAGCATTGCCAAAAGACGACAGTCCAGAAGCTGCCAAAACAGCACGCATCTTGAATGAGTTTCTTGAAGTGATTTACCCACTCATGGACCAACATGACGTGAACGTGGAACGCCGTGCAAACGGACAATTACCAGCGAACTTTGTGATTACACGTGGGGCTGGACAATTCTCAGTCATCGACCGCCTTGGCGAACAATTCGGCTATAAGGCTGCAGTCGTGGCAGGGGAAGATACAGTTCTTGGAGTCGGTCGCTTATCTGGATATGACGTCTATAAGGAAGATTCGTTCACAGGAAACATGGATACAAACGTGAGACGTAAAGCCGAAAAAGCACTAGAAATGATTCAAGACCACGACCTAGTCTACGTTCACTTGAAAGTGACAGACGTGAAAGGGCATGACAACAAACCATTCGAGAAAGCCAAAGGGATCGAACTCTTCGATGAAATGGTCGGCATCTTGATGGAAAATAGACCTGAAAATACACTCATTGCGCTTTGTGCCGACCACTCAACGCCTTGCGAAAAAGGCGAGCATAGTGGCGAGCCTGTTCCAATCGTCATCTCAGGCCCTGGCATCCGCCGTGATAAAGTCGAACACTACGACGAAATCTCTTGTGCCGAAGGAGCCATCAACCGCATCAAAGGCCGCGAATTCGTCTGGACGCTGCTAGACTATCTAGAAGTTGTGCCAAAACAGGGGAACTAGAAACAACAGAATAAACTTAAAAAAACCGGGGTGTGTGCCTCGGTTTTTTGTTGCGTAAAAGGCCGATTTTCTGACAAAAATATGCAAATTAACGGAAAGTAAGACTAAAAAATCAAAAATAATTTTTCTGAACAAGTTAGGAAAATCTCCTATGATTGATCTTATGGAATATAAAAATAAGACATTACTATATAAAAGATGATCTATCGAAAAAGTAGTGCTAAGAGAGGTGTTTTAAGCAGAGCTTGATTGAAATAATTGATTTTACATATTTTTATCGTAATTAGTAACTATCAGCAAGAGTGAAATGACTATTTTGCAACTAATATTATATATTTTTGAACGATTATATTTACTATTTAAATGGCGTTTTATAAGCGTAAAAAAGAGCTACAAAAAATCGAAATGTAACATATATGCTACAGTAGCAAATATGCTACAATTCCTCTTGTTACAATTTTACAGTCCGTTGACCAAACGTCTAATTTGCGATAAAATTATGCTGTGACTATGTTTATTTAATGAATAGAGAATGATAAATTTGGCATTGCCGATAATACGAAAACGTCGAGGCAACGCCTATTTTTCTCTTAACAGGTATTTGTGAAAGAACCCAGTGTGAGTTTAACCACTTGGAGTC
>ERZ772962.1689-NODE-1689-length-11708-cov-7.336222_pt1 | contig 11708 bp, 10 predicted proteins | sample MGYA00580676_ERZ772962 | MGnify/ENA primary metagenome ERZ772962 (study PRJEB29015, sample SAMEA2738049) | human oral metagenome | biome: human oral; feature: human-associated habitat; material: saliva | place: China | collected 2230 ...
CGCGCCCTCGCCAATGTCCGTGGCTGGCAGGTCGGGGCCTTCGAAAACCTCGGGGTCGGCCAGTCGGGTTGCAGGCTTACCGGCGGCGAGCTTCTCGTTCAAAGCATCCGGCTTCGCACCCGCACGGACGCGGCGCCCGTCTCGGTTGGTGCCGTCTTTCGCCATGGGTTGCCCCGCCGTAGAATAATCATGGTTTTGGTGCTGGAGCCCGTGACGGGGGTGTAAATGGTTGAGTCTTTCAAACTATTCGTTCGGACCTACACGTATTGGGTAGGACTCATCCTCGGCTTTGCGATAGTGCCCGGTTCCCTGCTCTTCATCGGTGGAGTCGCCCCGGTGAACACCCCATCGTGGCTTACCCCTCTAGCAGGACTGCTACTTTTTATCATTGATAGGCCATCAACATGGGAGACGCCGCTCTGTCGAGCATTACTGATCCGCGTATTGGGTACAGGGGTTGCGGCCATCGCGTTAGTCGCTTTTGATACAGTTGCTTCCACCCACTATGGATCTCAACATTGGAGTGAGACGCTCCTATCTCTCGGTCTCGGCTGGATTGCCTTCACGGTCATGGCAGGACGGATGCTCATGAGGAGCTCAGCCCGATTTGCCACGCCTACTTTCACGAACAGGGATGCGATCCGTACGTACACGACATGGATTGGAATCTGCTTCGGGATTTTCTATATCCCCGCCACGGGGCTCGCCGCAGCTGGCACTCTTTTGATGGTATTTCCACTTTACGGAACGTTTCTCACCGGCCTGGTTCTTTTGATTGTTGACCCGCCACAACGATGGCCGCAACGGAGAGTGAGAGCACTGTGGATACGACTCTTGTCAAGCGGGGCAGCAGCATTACTACTTGCTGTCATGTACTCGTTCGATCGCAGTACTGACACACACGAGATTTTCGTTGGGGACTGGCGGGGAAACCTGCTCTTCTGCGTAGGCGCTTGGGCACTTTATGCCGCAGTGGCTGGGGCCGCGTATCTTATGCGTGGCCCCAGCCACGAAGCAGATGACAACCTCAGTAAATGAATTCAGCTAGAGCTTGACATGCTGCCTTCTTGGTTTTTCTGCCAGGCTCAACCCCCGAGTAGCCGTATGCTCCATTGGAACCGTCTGTGAGAAGACCAACGTATATGCCATTCAATAGGCCATCAATTTCTGCAAAGAACTTGTCCTTTGCGGTTCTTTCATCGCTTGCACCAACACTCTCAGAGATCGCCTTGAATCGCTGCAGTAGCGAAACTGGATTGTTGTAGTAGCTCCTCAGCGTTCGAGACAGAAGGTTGGGGTCATCGGCCCCCGATCCTTTCAGCATCGCAGCCAGTTTGATCGCATCCCCGTCGCTACACAGGTCGGAGTAGTTGCAGTTGTTCGGCAGATCATTGGGAATGGTCAAACCTTGAAGTCCGCTGTGATTCGTATAGTTATCCCCTTGGCCAACCAGAGCCCTTGCTATCGCAACAATGTTTGAGCCGGGGTTCAGGTCAACAACCTTTTGAATCGGACCGAGCGCTGAAGCTAAGTCACCCGCCCAACCGGTCCACTTATCAGGGACGAGCGGGTTGGGGTTGATGTAGCCCAGGGTGGTCACGCTCATATGTGCGACATCTACTGCACCACCTGCGGGGTCCGTCCATTCTTGTCGATCAGAGCTAATCCACTTATTCAAGGCAGCGATTATCTGGGACGCTTGAGTGTCCTCTTCCAGCCTTTCCGCGTCGACCTCCCGGTATGCTTCAGCGGCCGCGGACCACTTTGCGCTTCCCTTGAGGTAGACCTTTGATAGGTAGTTGAGGACGCATCGCCAAGTCGGAACTTTGACCCATGTCACGTAACTACTGGATGTGATCGGATCCTCTCCGAAAGCGTAGTCCTTATAAACAACACGCAATTCCTCGAACCGGCTCTCAAGTGCTTCGATCAGATCGAGAAAATCTAGATCGCCGTAATTCACTGGCTGCGCGGGGCGCACCGACGAATCGGCTGGCATGCGACCTGAATATGCCACACGGTCAAGATCCCATTTCCCCCGATATCCGCTAATTTCGTGGAACTGATCAAATACCCAGTTGTCGGGGATGGGGAAACCGAGATTACCTGAGAATCCGGTAGACATGTCAGAAACGAATGATGCCACCGCGTATCCAGCCTGAGCGACCCGGGTGCAGATGTTTCGTGAGGCGTAGATACCCACTCGGTAGCCGCCGCCGAGACTTTGCGTAACTGCCTTGAAGTAGGGCAGGATGTGGCTGGTCACCTGAGGATCCGTGGCATCGTAGTCAACCGCGAAGTAGATCACTGTGGGTGGAACACCAAGGCGTTGGGCATCGGTTTGGGCTTCTTTCGCATGACGGTGCCCATTTTCAACACTAAAGTACTTAAGTTCAGTTGAGTACTCTTGAAAGATTGGGAAATACTTCAGCCCATGACCCACAATTCGCTCTAGCTCACCTGTGCGGAGCGCCTTGAAATAGTCCGCCTCGGACTTACTGCTTTGGTTGGGTTCACTGAGATAGCGGCCTACGATCTGATAACCATCAGCCTTAAGATGTCCAGCAAGCTCGTCAGTGATCTCAAAGCGCGTATCGCAAGCCATACAGGCCCGGTTAGGGTCGCCTTTAGAAGTGAGCAGGCTCATCCATGTGGTTGGATCGGCCACCCCGGTCACTGGCAAGGCGTGTGCTTGCTGGAACTGCCTCAGCGTGTTGCTGATTTCGCTGTTCCACATGCTGGTCGGCAAAATGGAGTAGCCGTTGCAGACCAGACTCACAGTAGCTAGCCATACCCACTGGTTAGTACCGCTACTAATTGTCCGTAGCTTGGAGCGAGTGCCTGCACCAAAGTTCCCGGTGGCTTCGGCAGGTGTGTATCCCTCGATTGCTTGGAGTACCTGGATTAGAGCCGTGTTCATTTCACGCCCGTACAAGCCATCAGTGGGAATGATACCTGTGTAGTTCTTGTACCCACGGTTGATCGCTTGCTGTGCCTGACGAATAGCTGTCTTGCCGCCGTATGCCGAGAGTAACCGGAACTGTTTCATTGACAGAAGCGCCATCATCAGTTCAACATCGACCGTTGCACTCGTGTCGCCAAGCCCAATATCCACTTTCATCTGGCGAATAGAATCGGCCACGTGATCGGTAAACTCAAGAGTGATGCCACCGTATTCGGCTCGATATCCCTTACACCACAACGCTCCTTGAATAATCCCGTTAACATTGTCATAGCCAGCAGTTTGGGTAATGCCGTTTGGCCAACGGGACTTGAATCGAGACTGTGTTCCAGTACCGAAATTGTTTGCGGTCGCTGTAATCCCCAGTTCGATTTGCAAAGCGCGGATGAGCGCGTTGATTGTGTCCCAGCCAGTGTTGCCGGTTTCTTGGACTGAGCCGAACCCAGTTTTATTGCCGTAAGTCGCATTTAGCCATTGCTGTGTTTTCAGCACCATTTGATCTGTCATGATTCCTCCTTTAGAAATCAGTCCTTAACTCATGGCGGGCAGTCACCCGCTAAAGAGGGACTAGTAACACCGGTTTGGCTGCTCCGGAGTTTTCGTCCTCACCTGTACGTCTCCGGGAAACCCAAAACCGGACGGGTAAGGAAAAGGAAAACTGAGAAAGCTTGACTGCGATTCGTCCCTCACTGGTACTGCCGACAAATAACGGAGTGTTAATACCCTGTTTGATTCGGGAACTTTGTGCGCGGTTGGCCCCGCCCGCTGACCTTCGACAAGGCGTTAGAGATTCAAGACCTCCAACCCCTCAGCAGGCTTTCGACATTGCCCTGTGTCCAACGAACACCATCAAGATGGGCATCTTTGAGGTTCCAGATGATCGACGCAACAGCGGCCAACGTGTGGGCTCGTCAGTAGGTGTAGACCCGAGGTTGTTGCCTCCACCGGTCATCATCGAGCGCGCTCTGGCGCGAGTGGCAGGGCTTGCACAGCGAACGGAGGTTGGTGAAGTCGTGGGTGCTACCGTGACCCAGCGGGAGCACGTGGTGGACCTCAGCAGCCGGAGTCGTGCGGCCGGCCCCGGTGCCGGTATCGGTGTTCAGACCTTGCCGCCCGTGCGAGCAGCAATAGGGGATGGGCATGACACCAAGACCATCACGCTCTCATGCGGCAAGCTCACCACCGGCGTGACCGTCAAGCAGTGGTCCTCGATCTTGATGCTGCGTAACCTCACCAGCCCGGAAACCTACTTCCAGGCCGCTTTCCGTGTGCAGTCACCGTGGGCGATTAAGAACCCGAACGGGGATAACCCCAGTGAGGAAGAGATCCTCAAACCCGCCGGTTTCGTCTTCGACTTTGCCCCCACGCGGGCGCTGCGGCAGATGGCTGACTATGGGGCTGGGCTCAACCCAGAAGCTGAGAGCTCAGAAGCGGCGGTCGCCGAGCTGGTGAGCTTCCTGCCCGTGCTGGCCTACGACGGGGCCAACATGAAGGAAATCAACGTCGGCGAAATCCTGGATGTCGCCATGGCCGGTACCTCCGCAACCCTGCTGGCCAAGAAGTGGGAGTCCGCGGTCCTGGTGAACGTGGACAACCAGACCCTCAAACGCATCATGGAGAACGCTAAGGTCATGGAGGCGATCATGAATATTGAGGGCTTCCGTGCGCTTGGCTCTGACATCTTCGAGACCGTGGTCAATAAGAGCGAGTCCGTTTCTAAGACCAAGAAGGAAAAGGCGAGTCCCTCACTCTCAAGGAGAAGAGGGAGCTCAGCAAGGAGGAGAAGGACTACAAGTCCAAGCGCAAGCAGATCCAGGAAAAGCTGATCAAGTTCGCCACCCGCATCCCTGCCTTCATATACCTGACCGATTTCAGGGAAAACACGCTGCAGGATGTCATCGCCAAGCTCGATACGGCTCTTTTCAAAAAAGTCACCGGCTTGAGCGTAGACGACTTCCAGCTGCTGGTAAGCCTGGACGTGTTCAATTCCGTCCACATGAACCAGGTCGTTTTTGCTTTCCGCCGCTACGAAGACGCGTCCCTGGCCTACACCGGCATTCGCTCCCACCCCGAGCAACAACGCCGCATGGGCTTGTACGACACGGTCATCACCCTCCAAGAAGAGAGCCCTGCAAAGTAACTAGTCCATACGGAGACAACACGCAGCGGGGGCCCATCGGTTTACCCCCCTTGTCAGCCAACCTTTTGACGCAGACCCCAAACTGGGGCCTCTCAAACCCGCTATCCAAACCGGCTGTGCCACTGTGATGGGAGCACGAACTCCATCCGCTGCCCGTCGGTGCCTTCCAGGATGAGGGTGCGCCACCGGGTCATCAGCCCCAGGCGATGTGGGCGGTGACGTCATCAGGGTGGGCTGCCAGTGTTTGCGCTGCACGGGTCATTGTTGTGGCCATAGAGGTAGACACCGCGCCACGGTGGGCAGTGCTGGCTGAACTCAGAGCGTCACCTATGGCTGCCACCAGATCAGGGTCGTGGAATAGCCTCCTGAGCAGGAACTGGGCGAGGCAGGCCTGTAGCTCGGTGTCGTGTAGCCAGCCGGTCTCGCAGGTGCCCCGTTTCTTGTAGCTGATGCGGCATTCCCACACAGCCTTGCGAAACGTCGAACTAGTGGAGTGGTGGGTGTCCGCCCATAGGCGGTACCGCAGTCCTGGCAGGTAATCAGTCCCTTGTACCTCGACAGCCATTTGGGTGACGGTTGCCGGTCTTCATCCCATTTACCCACCAAGGGGTCATACCACTCCACACCCATTGTGTTAGATGGTATTAAGCGAGCCCTACGACGCTTGGTAGAAGCCTCGTTAAGGCAGGCTTTGACGGCTCGGCTGCTAGTGGGCTGGTTAGCTAGTGAGCCTGGTCTGGCTATCGGCCTGGGGAGCCTGGCCTGCGCGGTCGACCCCACGCCACGACCCCACAGTGTCTAGCCTGCTGCTATGTAATCAGCCCTCGACGCGAGCACCCGGTCCGGCCGGAGCCTGCGGATCTGCGGGGCGATCGTAACCACCGGCGGCGCGGTCGTCGGCGTCGGCGTCAGTCTCAAAGAGCATGTTGGCCAGGCGCACGTGCACGGTCTCAATCTTGGGGATGTCCTCTAGGCGCACCGGCTTTTCGGCACTGGTTTCCAAAATCAGTGTGCCGCAACCGAAAATGCGGTCAGTCCAGCCGCGCTCGTAACGGATGTCAGAGATACGCGATAGGGGGATGTCGTGACCGTCTTTGTTGAAAATGCCCTTGCGGGTGATGATGCGGCGGTTGGTGATGGTGAAGGTTTTATTTAGCCACTCCAGCCAGGGGATGATCATTAGCGGGAAAGCCACGATAAGCGCCAGGATCCAGATTGCGTAAAGTCCCCAAGGCTGCCACGACTGCGGTGCAATTACGCTGGCGATGATGGCAACGGTAATGAGCAGTATGGTGCCCAAGATGCGCCAGCCCAATACTTTGGGGTGGGTGTGCATGTAGTCGACTACGTACTCGCCGGCGGATAGATGTCTTTTAGGAAACGCCATAGCTTCATCTTTGCAGACACTCGCCTTAGTGTCACTTGCTTAGGCCGGAAAATTTTAGGTGCGGGTGCAGCTTGGTAGTGGAGCTTGACGGCGGCGCCTTGGCGACCAGCTGGTTGTGTGCAGGGTGGCTGCGTGGGTCGACGGCGTCAGGCTGGTGGTGGCATGTGCCGATGGGGTGCGGCGTGAAGCCGGGAGTGGTTAAGGGTGTAGGAGGCTAGATGGATGAGATGGATGGGTTACAAATACTGAAAAATCGTCCCTTGCCTATAAAACCCCATGAATTTTTTATAGGCGAGGGACGATTTTGTGTGTACTTGTATGTACTCGTGTGTATGCGAAGAGAAGATCAGTTCTGCTTGGCCAGCAGGTCGCGGATCTCGCTGAGCAGCTCGGTCTCGGTGGGAACGGCCGGAGCTGCGGCTTCCTTGGCAGCCTTGCGCTCGCGCATCTTGTTCATGGGCAGCACGATGCAGAAGTAAACAGCGGCGGCCACCAGCAGGAAGTTGATGCCCTGGGTCAGGATGGCGCCGGGCTGGATGTATTCCTTGGAGCTGGGGTCAATCTTGAACTGCAGTACGGAGTCGAAGTTCGGGGAACCGATTAGCTGAGCCAGGATGCCCATGATGAAAGCGGTTACCTTGTCAACGATCGGCTTGAAAGCGTTACCGATAATAACGGCGACGGCTAGGTCGACCACGTTGCCCTGAGAAATAAAGTCGCGGAAGCCCTTAAGCATGGTTTTCCCCCTGAAGTTTTAAGTGAAGTGGGTGTGCCTACCCCGTTTCAGGGTCTGAGCACTATTGAAAGCGGGCCCTGGGAGGCCGCGCTGCATAAAAGCGTAGCCTCAGTTTCCTTAACTGCAAACGTTATTAGTCTCATAGTCCCTTGTGTTTGGGTGAGATTCGCTTTGTTTGGCGGCTCTACATCAACAATTGTGACTTTCTGCGCCAATACCTGCGCCCCCACCTTGGAGTATGCGGCGTCGCTAGAAACCACCCCGTCATTAGCGGTACCGTTCACCGAGCCCACAATGTCCACCTGCTGGCCTATACGCGCCAGCTGCGAGCCAGTTTGTATCTGCAGCTGCACCACCCGCTGCTGCTTGCCTAGATGTGAGAGCGCCGGTTGGGTAAGCATTGATTCAATCAGTGCTGTGCCTTTGGGCAGGTCAATGCTTAGTTTTCGGCCCACTGGGTAGGTGCGTACCGCTTGCGGTGGCGAGGTGGGCGCCTTGCTTAGGACGACGTCGTCGCGGGTGATCACTTGACCTAAGGACATGTCCGTGCGCAGCACCCATACCTTTGTCTGGCTGGGGTTAGTTAGCGCCTGAGCTGCCAGCAGCACACATAAAAGCACAGCTAAGGCGGTGATTAGCCGCCGGTGCAGCCACAATTGGCCGCGCCAAGAGGCCCTTGAGTTAAAGCGCAGGCTAAAGCTGCGCTGGGGTTCGTCGAGTTCCTGGTTGAGCCACTCCTGGTTGAGCCCCTGGCAGTGAACGGCAGAGCCGGTTTTGCGTTGCATGAATCAAGTGTTTAGCTTTTAGTCCAGTGCCTGCTGGGCGGCTGTGGATGGGCAGCATTTAGGAAATTTTTTATCCACAGGTGCGTAAAACCGCCCCGCACCAAACTGCAGCCCGCAGCGGCGCCGTCGTCGGCAAAAAACACCTCGCGCCCAAGAACTTACGTTCCAAGGGTGCGGGGTTAGTAACGATGCGGGGTTAGTAACGATGCGGGGTTAGTAACGATGCGGGGCTAGTAACTATGGGGCCCACTAGAAGCGGGTGATGCCTTCCGTGGTGATAATGCCGCTAACCGGGCGGTCAAACTCGGCAGTGGGTAGGGTCGTGTCGGTCAGATACTCGTTGGGGTGCAGCAGCGCGAAAGTTTCCACACCAGGGTTAACCAGTGGCAGCATTCGGTCATACCAGCCGCCGCCTTGACCTAGGCGGTTGCCGTGCGCATCAACTGCCAGCGCCGGCACCAGTACGCTTTGCACCAGCGTGATAGCGGCAGGCCCCAGCACCAGGCCAGAAGGCTCGGGGGGACGGCCGGGAGCGCGGGTAGCCAGATCATCGCTACCACGGAACCAGCCCCAGCTGCGCGATAAGTGGGGCCCAAGCACAGGTAGGAGCACCTGCACACCGGCGGCGTGCAGCTCATCAATGAGTAGGCGAGTACAGGGCTCGTCTCCTACAGACACATAGGCTGCCACGGCCTGAGCGCCGTTTAAAGCCTGAAAGACGTTTTCGGCTAAAGCCGCACAACGGGCGTCGTGGCGGCGGGACGGGTGGCTGTACGCAGCGCGCGTGCGGCGAAGCTTGTAACGCAGGTGGTCCTTAAGATCGTCAACGTCCAATCCGACTACGGTGTCGGTCATTGAGTTCCCTTCACTTGATCCGGTTTCTCGTACTTCCAGGGTACCCTAAAAGTATCCCTAAGTGTCGCGCCACTGACCCCACAGGAGTTTCAAATGCGTACCGTCGCTGAACATTTATCGGCCTGCCTTGAGGTCGCCCACGCTGCTGAGCCGCTTGACGTGGTACTTTCCGACGCCGTGGGCACGGTGCTAGCTGCAGATATCGTTTCTGACGTGGATATGCCCCCCGCGAACCTGGCCGGTTTGGACGGTTACGCGGTGCGCGCCAAGGACTGCGTCAGCGCCTCCCCGGCCACGCCGGTGGTGCTGGATGTGATCGACGCCGTCCGCGCGGGGGATGTGCGCCGCACTCATCTTGTGCCCGGCACTGCGGTGCTGATTGACTCTGGTGCGCCCATGCCGATTGGGGCCGACGCCGTGGTTCCCTGGCAGTTCACCGACCGGGGTGAGGCGCAGGTGACCATTAACCGTAAGGTCAATGCTGGTCAGCGGGTGCGCATGTTGGGTGAGGACGTTGAGGCTGGCGCTACCGTGCTTTCTAAGGGCAGCCGAATTGGGGCGCGTCAGGTGGCGTTGCTGGCTTCGCTGGGTCACCAGCGCGTGGCGGTGCACCCGGTGCCGCGCGTGGTGGTGGTTTCTATTGGCGACGAGCTGATTGAGCCCGGCCAGCGCGCTGAGCCGGGGGACGTGTATGACGCTAACGGTCACGCCCTGTCCACAGCGGTGGCCGACGCCGGCGGGCAGCCTTTCCGAGTAAGTGCCGTCCCCGACGAGTACCACGCCCTTACCGAAACCCTGGAGGACCAGCTGGTGCGCTCTGACCTGCTGATCACCACCGGTGGTTTGAGTGTGGGTCAGGGTGACACGGTGAAAGAGGTGCTCTCGCCGCTGGGCACGGTGCGTTTTGACACGGTGGCGATGAGCCCGGGGCGCCAGTTGGGTGTGGGCACGCTAGGTGACGGTATTCCGGTGTTTTGTCTGCCCGGTGACCCGGTCAGTGCTCAGATGGCTTTTGAGGTGTTTGTGCGCCCGGTGCTGCGTTCGATTGCTGGCTGGCAGGATATCCACCGTCCCTCGCTGCCGGCGGCGGTTTCTACATCCTGGTCTAGCCCAGCGGGGATGCGTGAATTTGTGCCGGTTCAGCTAGCTGGGGCCCCCAGTACTGGCTATCAGGCTCACCCCACGCAGGCGCCAGGGGTGCAAACTATTTCTGGCCTGGCCTATGCAAATGCTATTGCGGTGGTGCCCGAAGAAGTTACGCAAGTTAATGCTGGGACGCAATTGCATTGCCTACTTTTAGATATGTAACGCAATAGTAACGACACGCCGCGAAACTTCCGGATGCCTCCTGTATAAACACTTACTTTTAGTCGTATGGTGTTTCAGGCGGTTCTTGGTTTTGCGCTGGCGGGCGCAATCTCGTTCTATTTGCTGCCACATTTGCGCAGGCGCGATAGGCTAGCAGTCTACTCGCATGACCAAGATCGCTACTCGCCCCACCTGCGTGTGTTAAATACGGCTATGGTGGCAGGTAAATCTACAGGTCACGCGAATAATAATGATATTGCTAGGCTGATTTTTAGCCCGGAGGTGAAGGTCATGAATCGACCTGCCGTGAGGAACGTGCGTGCCGCGCGCCTGGAGCGTGATTTAGCGAAGGCAAAGCGGGCTCAGGCTACTCACCAGGCCAAAGCTTCAGCTGCTGCCAAAACTCGCCATATCCTGATGGGGTCTTTAGCCGGCGTAACTGCACTTTTAGGGGTTTTAGCGGGGGTCTTTACTTGGCCTTGGTTTGTGGTTTTGCCGACGGCGGCCCTGCTTGCGGCTGCTGTGGCCGGTGACGTGCGCGTACGTCGCGTAAGCTCCAAAAATGATGCTGCTCTGGCTGTGCGGGTGAGCCAACTAGAGGAGCAACTTGAAGGTGTAGGACGATCCGCCAAGAGCGTCAAGGAAGCTAAAGCTAAGCGTGAGGCTGAGATTGCCGTCCGTAAGGCAAAAGCGGAAGCAGCCCGTCGCGAGGCGGCTCGTCTGCGTGAGCAGGAGGTTGCTGCGGCCCGTAAGGAGCTTGCTGAGCAGGAGCGTCAGGCCCGCGAAAGCGCTGAGGAAACCGATGTGCGTCAGCGTGAGCAGGTAGCTAAGGCTAAGGATCAGCTGGTGCGGGAAGCTAAAACCGCCACTGAAGCCAAGTATTTGGCACGCCTAAACAAGCAGGCTGAAGCTAAGCGGGCTGAGGAGGTGGCTAAGCCGGCCGCCCCGGTTGAGCCGGCTGCCAAGCCTACCCCGACTGTTGCCAAGCCGGCCGCCTCGGCTACTGCGTCTGCTTCGGCTGTCGCCAAGCCGGTCTCTGCCGCTAAGCCGGCCTCTGCCGCTAAGGTGACTTCTGCTAACAGCGCTGGCGACGTCGTCGAGACTGCCAAGGCTGCCCCCAAGGCCGCTAGCGCCGCAAAGTGGGAGCCGGTGAACGTGCCCGCTCCCAGCTACACCATGGCTGCGCGTGGTCCGCGTCGCCGGGTTGTAGAGGCCGAGGCGGACTTCAACTCCGCTAAGGAAGTAACCGGCGTGGTTAACCCGGTACGTCCCTCCAGCGCTCCGGCTAACGTGTCGCTGGATGTGGAGTCTGTGGCTGGGGACTTCAAGCCGATCGACCTCGATGCTGTCTTGGAGCGGCGTCGCGCGGCGGGTGAATAAGCAGGCGGCGGGTGAATAAGCAGCCAGGGCGTGGCTCGCAGAATTTACGCGGACCGCGCGCTGTGCTAAGCTAAACCCGCCCATGGGGCTATGGCGCAGTTGGTAGCGCGTCTCGTTCGCAATGAGAAGGTCAGGGGTTCGAATCCCCTTAGCTC
>ERZ772962.1690-NODE-1690-length-11701-cov-7.318650_pt1 | contig 11701 bp, 9 predicted proteins | sample MGYA00580676_ERZ772962 | MGnify/ENA primary metagenome ERZ772962 (study PRJEB29015, sample SAMEA2738049) | human oral metagenome | biome: human oral; feature: human-associated habitat; material: saliva | place: China | collected 2230 ...
ACCCGCGACCCTCACCTTGGCAAGGTGATGCTCTACCAACTGAGCCACATCCGCAATATTTAATTAACTAACCGAATCTGTTCTTTCGAAGTAGGTTCGGCTCGCAACGGGTTAAAGCTTAGCACTCACCCGACAGGGCTTTGCAACTTTTCGGAGCGTGATCCACCCCACTAGTTTTCGGTTTGCATTGTTAGCCTCACACCTATTAGAGTCTTTCCACGCAAGGGCGATTGGCGCAGTGGTAGCGCGCTTCCTTCACACGGAAGAGGTCACTGGTTCGAACCCAGTATCGCCCACCAAATAAAATGAATATAAGCCACCGCAAGCGGTGGCTTTTTTGTTTCGCGCCACTTTTATTTTGTCACCCTAACTGAAATTTAAGATGCAGTTGACTTGCGCAGATTTAAGGTTGCGCGGACACCAAAACTCTGGGCGTTGGAGGTTGCCTGAGCAACGGCAGACTAAAGCAGGTTGGGTTGGCGTAGCGCCACCCCAACCCCACCCCAGCTAGGGATCACAGTTCAACTGGGCCGCAGTTTACTTGTAGAGGGCCAGTTACCTGTAGAGGGCTAGCTTTTAGTTGCGCACTAGTTAGTTTGCTCTAGGAGCGTGCCGTCAGGCACTTGCGAAGCTACCCCTGCATCAGCCAACGTAACCTCACCCTTAACCACTACATCTGCCCCAAAAGTCCAGTCTCCGTGTACCACTAGGTGCTGGGCTTGACGCAAGGAAGGTGCCCCCCGGCTAACGCGCTGCTCAAACTGGTGAATGGTCTTGTAATACCGGGGGTCTAGCTCGGCCACACAAACCTGATCCACAGTGGCATTTAGCTGCCCGGCGGCGTCGATCTCATAGGCGTCGCTACGCAGCACCATCAGATCATTAGTGGTTTTAACCGGTAGGAAGCGTGAACGCGGTACCTCAATGGCACTAGCTCCTTCAAAGGCTTCAATCGCAGCCCCCATAGCGCATTCAATCTGCACCACCGGCGTGGTGGTGGAGTCAGCCGGATTTACGGTCTTAGAGTTCCTAATCAGCGGCAAACCCAACACGCCGTCGCGCTGACGTAGCACCTGGCGCAGAGCCACCAGATCAAACCACAAGTTGTTGGTGTGGAAGTAAGGGTGACGATACTGATCAGTGAAATAGTGCATCTGATCAGCGGGGGTCTGGGCGGTGTCACGCAGGATAATACGTCCATCACTGTTACGCACCGCCAGGTGCCCACCCTTGACATCAGCTAAAGTGCGCTCGCACACTTCAGCGGCATAAGGGGCACCGCTGGAGGCAAACCAGCCGGCCACCTTAGCACTTGGGGCAGCCCCCAGGTTATCGGCGTTGGCGGTGGCGGCATACCGGAAGCCGGCGTCAATCAATTTATCTAGTAGACCAGAGCCGTAAAGCGCGGTGTAAATGTCGCCGTGACCAGGCGGACACCACTCCAGCGAGGGGTCTTGCGGGTAGCTAACTGGGCTTAGATCATCGGCGCGTAGCTTGGGCTCCTGGTTTTGCACGAAATCTAATGGCAGATCATCCACCACCAACTGCGGATACTTAGCCAGGGCAGCCAGAGTATCGGCCTGGGTGCGGAAGGAATCCATGAAGATTAGCGGCAAGCGCACACCGTAACGCTCGCGGGCAGAAAGCACCTGGCGTACAATAATATCTAAGAATGTGGCTCCATTGCGTACTGGCAGCAGCGTCTTGGCGCGATCCATCCCCATCGATGTGCCTAGACCACCATTAAGCTTGATAATTACTGTTTTGGCCAGCGCCTCACGCTCAGCTTCCGGGCTAATTTCCACCTCTTGCAGGCTTTGCACCTGCGTTAAAGGAGAGATAGTCTCCTCCGGAATCAGTCCGGTGATACCCGCCTCTAACTGGTGGTAGTAGTGGGTGAATACCTTAACGGCAGCCTCATTAACGCCGGCTTGGCGCATTTTGTTCTGTGCGGCTTGCAGCCCCGATTCGCTCATAGAACGATAATAAACCAACAAAATCGAACACGGGGAGGTTTTTAACCTTTTGCCCCAATTAGTTTCGTGACTTAGCTAAAACTGGCGCCAAGAACTTGCCGGTGTAGGACTTTTCAACCTTAGCTACCTGCTCAGGCGTGCCCGTAGCCACCACCGTGCCACCGCCCGAGCCGCCCTCAGGCCCCATATCAATGATCCAGTCGGCATTGGCAATAACATCCAGGTTGTGCTCAATCACCAGCACCGAGTTACCTTTATCTACCAGCCCTTGCAGCACCAGCAGCAGCTTGCGGATATCTTCAAAGTGCAAGCCGGTGGTGGGCTCATCGAGCACATAAATAGAGCGCCCGGTTGAGCGTCGCTGCAGTTCAGTGGCCAGCTTTACCCGCTGGGCCTCACCACCAGAGAGAGTAGTGGCGCTTTGTCCTAAACGTACATAACCCAAACCCACATCCACCAGGGTGTTTAGGTGGCGGGCAATTGCCGGAGTGGCCGCAAAGAAATCTGATGCTTCACTGATGGTCATATCCAGCACATCAGCCACATTCTTACCTTTATAGCGGATCTCTAAGGTCTCACGGTTATAGCGGGCCCCATGGCACACCTCGCAAGGCACATACACATCCGGTAGGAAGTTCATCTCGATCTTTAAGGTGCCATCTCCCTTACAGGCCTCGCAGCGCCCACCTTTAACATTGAAGGAGAAACGCCCAGGCCCATAGCCGCGCACCTTAGAGTCAGGCACAGCCGCAAAAATTTTGCGGATATGATCCCACACCCCCGTGTAGGTGGCCGGGTTTGAACGCGGAGTACGCCCAATTGGTGACTGGTCTACATGCACTACCTTGTCCAGGTGCTCCAAACCAGACACTGTCTTGTGACGCCCGGGTACTCCCTTAGCGCCGTTAAGTTTATTGGCCAAAGTCTGATACAAAATCGAGTTAACCAGGGTGGATTTACCCGAGCCAGACACCCCGGTAATAGCCACAAAGCACCCTAGTGGGAAGGCGACGTCGATATTGCGCAGGTTATGCTCACGCGCCCCCTTAACCACCAGCTGACGCTGCGGATCTACCGGACGGCGCACAGCAGGGATCTCAATTGCCCGACGCCGGGCCAAAAACGCTCCGGTCACTGAGTTCGGGTTCTTTTTCAAACCTGCCAAGCTGCCCGAGTGGACCACGCGACCACCCAGCTCCCCCGCACCTGGGCCGACGTCGACAATCCAGTCAGCTGCGCGGATAGTGTCTTCATCGTGCTCAACCACGATCAGGGTGTTACCCAAGTCGCGCAAACGCTCCAGGGTGCTAATAAGGCGCTGATTGTCGCGCTGATGCAAACCAATAGAGGGCTCATCAAGCACATACAGCACCCCCACCAGGCCTGAACCAATCTGGGTGGCTAGGCGAATACGCTGAGCTTCGCCACCAGAAAGCGTGGCCGCACCGCGCGAAAGCGACAAATAATCCAGACCCACATCAACCAAGAAACCCAAGCGGGCGTTAATCTCAGTCAACACTGCCGCAGCAATCTTGGCAGCGGCCCCCTCCAGTTTGAGCTCCGCCATAAACTTACGTGAGCTGGCAATAGGTAGCTCACACAGCTGGGAAATATTTAGCTCCCCCACCCGCACTGCCAAAACCTCCGGGCGCAGGCGGGCCCCTTTACAGGTAGGGCAGGCTACCTCACGCATATAGCCCTTGTAACGTTCACGCGACCAGTCGGACTCTGTCTCGTCATACTTGCGTTTGACGTAACCCAACACGCCTTCAAAACCGGTGGAGTAAGAGCGTTCACGCCCCCAACGGTTACGATATTTGACGGTGACTTTATAGTCGCGCCCGTTCAAAATAACTTCTTTGACCTGCTTGCTTAGGTCTTTATAGGGGGTGTTAAGGTCAAAGCCAAGCTCCTGGCCCAGCACCGACAGCTGACGCAGGAAGTATTCAGAGTGGGAATTCCAGGGCGCCACCGCCCCCTCCCCTAGGGTTAGGTCCTCATCTGGAATAACCAGGCTGGGATCCACCTCCAGACGCGAGCCGATCCCGTCACAGGCCGGGCAGGCGCCGTAGGGGGCATTAAAGGAGAATGTACGCGGCTCAATCTCATCTAGAGTCAGTGGGTGGGCGTTAGGGCAGGCGCGTTTTTGGGAAAAGCGCCGCTCACGCTGAGGATCGGCGGCGTCCAGATCCACCCGCTCAATCACTACCAGGCCCTGGGCTAGTTCCAGTGCCGTCTCTACCGAGTCACTCATGCGGCTGCGGGCTGAGTCTTTAACCACCATGCGGTCAACGACGACGTCGATGTCATGTTTGTGGGTTTTGGCTAGTTTGATTTCCTCATCTAACCGGCGCAACTGGCCATCCACGCGCACCCGTGAAAAGCCGCGTGAACGCAGGTCTTCAAACAGGTCCAGGTACTCGCCTTTACGCCCGCGCACCATCGGTGCCAACACCTGGAAGCGGGTACCTTGCCCAAAATCAAGGATTTGGTCAACTATCTGTTGGGGCGTCTGGGAGGAAATCACCGCATCGCATTTAGGGCAGTGTTGTACTCCGGCGCGTGCATAGAGCAGACGCAGATAGTCATAAACCTCGGTGATGGTACCTACGGTTGAGCGCGGGTTACGTGAAGTGGATTTCTGGTCGATAGATACTGCCGGGCTTAGGCCCTCAATAAAATCCACATCAGGCTTGTCCATCTGCCCTAAGAATTGACGGGCATAAGAGGATAACGATTCCACGTAGCGGCGCTGACCTTCAGCGAAGATAGTGTCAAAGGCCAGGGAGGATTTACCTGAGCCTGACAGCCCGGTAAAAACGATCATCTTGTTGCGGGGTAGATCTAGATCTACGCCTTTAAGATTGTGCTCACGTGCGCCACGGACAATCAGGGAATCAGTCACCTGTTCAGTCTATTAGGACAAAGGGCTAACGTACACCTGTTCGAGGTAAACTCACAGTTTTCCGCGTAGAATGCGGCTATGGCTATTTTCGCAGTTGAATACAACTATGTAACTGACCGTGACGAGGAAATGGCGCAGGTGCGCCCCACTCACCGTGCTTTCAATGGGGAGCTGGCTGAGCAGGGCAAACTCATTGCTGCCGGCCCTTATGTAGGTACTCATGATGCTCTGATTGTGGTGCGTGCTGACTCCGCTGAGGCCGCCCTAGAGCTGCTTGAAAGCGACCCTTTCAACCAGGCTGGTTTCATCGCTAAGCGTAGTGCGCGTGAGTGGAACCCGGTTATCGGCCAGATCGAGGCCTGAGCTACCGGATACAGATTCTGGCCAGGGTAACCTGGCCAGAATCATTTTTGCTTCCTCTCCCCCACACTGCCTGTTGCCTGTAGTACTCCTAGCTCTCAAATTCTTTTCCACACTAGCCCTTGCCCAGAATAGAAATTAGAAATATGCGGCGCTTTAAAATTGATCCGTTTATTATCGGCATTGTCTCTTGCGCAGTACTGGGACTGATAATTCCTGTGCCCACCGCCATAGCCAAGGTGCTAGATGAAATAAAAACCTGGGCTATTGCACTACTGTTCTTCCTTTATGGTGCCCGTCTGCGTAGCCGTGACGTGCTTAAAGAGCTACGTTCTTGGAAGCTACAGGGGGCTATTTTGCTGGCCACCTTTTTACTGTGCCCGCTGTTAGCTTGGGCCACTAGCGCAGCCTTTTCTCCGTTGGTGGGGCACACTTTGGCACTGGGGTTGTTGTTTGTGGGTTTACTGCCTTCCACAGTGCAGTCTTCAGTGACGATGACGTCGATTGCGCGCGGTAATATTGCAGCTTCAGTATGCGCTGCCACTATTTCCACTATTGCCGGGGTGGTGCTGACTCCACTACTGGCTTTGTTGTTCTTGGGTCAGGGCGGGCATATTAATGCCTCTGGACTAGTGGATGTGTTTGTGCAGATCGTAGTGCCCTTTGCCCTGGGCCAGTTGGTTGAGCCTAAGTTGGGTAACTATGTGCGCCGCCACCGGATGGTTTTGCGCCAATATGATCAGGCAGTTATTTGGTTGATTGTGTTTGCAGCTATGAGTGAGTCTATGCGTCTGCATGTTTGGACTGCTGTGAAAGCCTGGCAAATTGGGCTGATGCTGGTAGCTATCGTGGTGGAGTTGACGCTGACCTTGGCCTGCACCTGGTACCTAGGCAAGCCTCTTAAATTTGCTTACGGCGACCGAGTTTCACTACTCATGTGCGGCTCAAAGAAATCTTTAACTACCGGCCTGCCTTTAGCGGGGGCCATGTTCTCCCCCGCCATGGCCGCTACTGTGGCCGTGCCTATGATCTGCTTCCACCAACTACAACTACTGATTTGCTCAGCTTTAGCTAGCTGGCTCGAAACCCACCTAGCCCCTCCCCTACAAGAGGCCAAGTAAATTAACTGCCCACATACAGCAAGGAGGCCCCGGCGTTTTGCCGGGGCCTCCTTAACTTCACACCACGATGTTCTGGTGTGGGGGTGGTCGAAGTAGGCCAGGATGTCCCCGGCTCGGCGTTTGAGTGTCCTGCCCAGCGTGATGATTTCTGTGAGGGAGCTAGGCACGCCCGCGCCGATGGTGAAGTTCTGGCCCGATACGCCTGCGGCACTCACCGAGAGCATCCCCGGCCAGGTGCACGACATGGAAGGGATCCATGACCGCCCTCGCGCCGGGGAGTTCTTCAGCGGCGGCGCTCTTAAACCCGGTGAATCCATCCATCGCGACGATCTCAATGCGCTCGCGTCAAGTGTCGGGCTGGGAGGCCAGCCAGGTTTTGAAGACCTTTTTGGAGCGGCCCGGGACCATGTCCAAAAGCCGGGAGGGGCCGCAGCGGTCGCGGATGGGCATCACGTCCAAGATGACGTTAACGAATTTGTCGCCGTAGGGGGTGTAGCGCCACAAGTGAGCACACTGCGAGCACCGGTAGCGGCGCACGCTCACATGCAAGATCGTGGGACGCCACCCGTAAGGCTCGTATGCCAAGCGCTTGATCACCGTGTCACGAGAAATGCCCTGGCACCCGCAGCGTCGACACCACCGGTCCTCACCCGTAATACGGCACGCCAACACTGCATGGTCTGCCTCAACGCGCTGGCCCGTCACTTCTAGGCCCAGGTCATCCAGGCGCGTGAACACGCTCAGATCAGGGCGATCAAAGATAGTATTGGCCATGTCGAGGTCTTTCAGATGGACGGTGTAGCAATCTCCATCATCGGAAGACCTCGACCCCTACCCGGCCACGACACGCCCAACCCCGCCCACAACACCTACACCCTCAAATGCGAAGAGCCGGTATTATACGGTATTCTATAGAACTGTATCAACAGGATGGACATGTGAGTTTTGCGAAAACACAGTTTTATCGTTACAATTTGACATCCCCCATGATCTCACGTATACTGTGAATAAGCAGTACACATGATAGGAGGAACTATTATGAGTGGTTCAAGCAAATTCTTCTTTATTTTATCGGGTATTGTAAGCATTATCCTGGGGATATTCTTACTCTTAAATCCCGCTATTAGTCTCATAGCTTATGCCTGGCTTTTTTCTATTATCTTTTTCGTCAGTGCGGTCAGCTCTATTATAAATTATTTTACATTACCGTCTGAATTACGTAGCGGCTGGTATCTTATCAGCGGCATTATCGATGCTCTATTCGGTATCTATTTAATATTCGGCGGATTTGCATTCCTACCATTAGTACTCCCAATCACAATCGGCATCTGGATGGTAATTGAAGCCGTCTTTATTTTCATTACATCAAGAAAGTCCGACAGCATGGTATCACTCATGGGACGTAATGCAAAATGGCTTGCACTAATTCTTTTACTATTAGGCCTATTACTCATATTCCAGCCGATTGCTTCCGGTAAGGTATTTATCTACTTTATCGCTTTCGGTTTCTTATTTGACGGAATTTATTCCATCAGTGAGGCTTTTGTAAAATAGAATATAACTAAATAATTGCACTATAAGATCGACCATGTACTGCCAAATAGCTGCCATAAATTACGATGTCTATTTCGTATTTGTGGCAGCTATTTTATTTGTTTTGGCTAGCCGTCATGGTAAATGTATTCGCCTACTACATTTGCAAGTGGTTAGACGCTTTTCTAGCTCTTTTATTTAGCAACTAGCCCAACGCTCTAACATTAGCGTAATAATGGGGTTATAGGACAAAAATTAGTACAACCCTGTAGTAATTTAAAATCCCCTTGATCAGTACCAAGATACTCATCAAAGGGATTATATTAATTATGAAAAAGACAAATAGCCCTTCGTTATCCTAGGATCGCTATTAAATTCAAGTCACATCTTAGGCTTTAAATATAACACCATTATGCTCTAGTTGTTCCACTGTTTTTTTACCAATGCCCGGTAGCATCAATACTTCTTGTTTAGTAATTGTTTTAAAATCATCTACTGTGTATAGGCCGGCTTGTGAAAGTGTAATTTGTGCACCGAACCGTATATTGTCATATACCGGATTTCCACGCAAAGCCCCACCTTTAGCAACCTCTACGGGGCTCATATGAGCGGACTCGCGTTTTCCCATATAACTATCATTAGAGTACCGATTTATAACAGTTCGACCGGTAACACGTTCATACGCATCATATAGAGTCTGCCATAATGGACTTTCAAAATCCACTAATTGAGTTGGTAAAAATGAGATAGCAGTATATAAGCTTATTAATTCTCGTGGGTCAGAATCTATGTTGCTCACTTGGTCTACCATATACATAATAGCCTCTAAATGATCTTCTACAAAATCGTTCCAGCGCGTTGCATCTTGTAATAACCAATCAATATCTTCATATTCATCAACAAGATCTGCTAATACATCATGGGCTATCTTGCTTTCACCACACTCCAAAGCCAATAGAATATACAGCATATGCATAGGCAACATGATATCCGGAGCCTGATTAAATGCATTTTGTATATCATCGCAACATGCAAGATATCGCTGATATACCTTGCGGCCGCGATCCCAGTTGGCAGCGCCACAACAAGCAACCATCATATACACAAGAAATCCTGAATGATCTTGCTTGTCTCCGTGAAAAACTGGCGTAAAGCAGGCAATCGCATCATTATACATATTATATTCTAAATATATCATCCCCATGTCGATGAGGCAACGCATATAAGGACGCGTCTCTATTATATTCCAATCTATTTTCTTTGGTTTTTTCAACGATTCTACTAGCTGTTTCAACTGATAAATTTGAAAGCTTGGATGTAACTCAAGGGCTATGAGTTCTCGTTTAGCATCTACTTCATCAGGACATAATGCAAGGATTTCATTGTATAACTTCCTTGATTTCTCATTCGTATCAGCCTCTTCTGCAGCCTCATATAAATCACGTAATTTCATTTCTATCGTATTATTAAAATCACCACGATTATATTGAGTCATAAATGCTTCTAACAAATCCTCAATAGATTTGAAATCAGATTCATGTTCGGATACAAATTGTTTCTGTAAACGTAATAATAACTCACTATAAAAGTTAAACATAGAGTATCTCCTTATACATATGAACGTAAAAATACTACTCATATGTAATATAGCACGAGGGAATATATTAATTCTAGAGGTAATACCTCGACCTATTAATATCTCATCTGAAAATGGGAGTTATAGGACAAAACGTGTTGGTACTTTAATCCCAATCATTGAAAGATAATTTGTCATAGTTATGCAAATCACCCCAAGAAATGGCATCCCCCCAAGTTGGAATTATGCCTTGAAGTTGGGCTCTTTCATTCATAGAACTATATATTTTAGAAATACTTGCATCAGTTGGCATTACCTTAAGTATTTCTTTTGCAGAAAGCGGTCTTGGTGAGTGTAAATAACACCACCAAAAGACCGCTTTTATGCGTTTTTCTACAGACATCCCTCGATGGTAACGCAATAAACGTCTGAGTTGTGCGTTTACTCCGCCTTCAATAGGGTTATTAGTCCTCGGACATTCTTTATCCAACACCAATGTTTCATCTAAATATCGAAACATTGTCTCTGTATTAATTAATACCACTAGAGAGTTATAGGCTTTTAATAATCGTTCATGCGTAGCTCTTAAATTATCATTACTATCACGTGTCATTTCACTTAGAAACTCTTTAAAAGTCACCCTCCAATTAAATAATCGTTGAATCCATATTTTTGCATCTTCCTGTGTTTTTACGTTATATAAATCGCTTGCTAAATCTTTTAACATAATGCCTGCTAATGTCTTAGGCCGCCTAGTAGTGTAACGATGTACTTGCCATACGGCATGAACAATACAACGTTGAAGCTTGGCGGTACGCCAAACTTTTTTTAATGCTTTTCTAAGACCAGGTCCACCATCAGAAACGACCACAATGGGTGTCGCTATTCGCTGCATAAGAGCTTGCCATGAGCGAGACTGTTCTGACCTACATAAATACCACCCTAATACATATTCACCATCATAACAGATCAAAATACAAGCTTTTTTAGCTAAGTAAATACCATCAACGAATACCACATCTCTCGAGGTTTCAATTTTGGGCGGCATAGGCCATATTTGCCAGAAATCAGCTATCTGTCTACGAAATGTACGGCCCTGCCCAGGCATGTCCTGTTGTGTTTCTTTACTAAATAACCAATTTAGAAATCGATGAAAACATTTAGTAGTATTATCAATAGTTTGTGTAAAGGTGATGTTACACTGCTTACAATGCCATCGTTGTGATCCAGCTTTAGTTTTCCCATATTTTTGACAAGAAAATCCACAATTTATACATCTTACCAGCATGATTATTCCCTCCACTTAGAACACGATTTTCTAAGAAGATATAACCTTATTGAAGCCAGTAAAATCAAGGGGTTTGGGACTTTTTACCAACACATTTTGTCCACCCTATAAGTTTATCAAAAGAACTTAAAATGGCGATGGAAGCAGTAATTTACTGGCTCCATCGCCTATAAAACCAACACGTTTTGTCCTATAACCCTAAAATTAAAATACAAAAAGGCTGCACTAGAAATGATATACATTCTAGTACAGCCTTTGATACGTTCCTAAATAGATTAGTCTTTTTTAATAAAGCCTACAATGAAGCCACCTACTGACAGTGCAATGCCTAAACCGCTACAGAACATACCAATAGAATACCACAATGTGTAAGATTGGTTATTCTCAGAAATCGCCTTTGCTGCCGCTTGAGCATTTGTAGCATTTCTCGCAATTTCCAAATTAGCCGCCCCTGGATCTGGATTTAATAATAGAATCGCAATACCAATAATTAGAACGACTACACCTACAGGTAATAATAATTTTTTGTTCATTTGAATGCCCCTCTCGTAACATTAAACGATTAATAAATAATATAACTTAATTATACACTGATTTTTGCATTTTAAAAAGATGAACTTATATATTAATCATCTTTTATTAGACAATTAATCAGAACTAGTTATTATGACAGAGAAAAAGGCATAGTATACAACTACTATTGATCTAAATCCAACAGTGAAATTGATACTATGCCTTTTACAAATACATCTTTAATTATATCGAAATACATACGATTGCTAACAGAGTTCGTATTAAGATAAGTTATGCCGGCTTATCTAATATGTATTTAACAATACAATATGTATTTACCGATCTACTTATTGCAAAGACTTATCGAAAACACCAATTAATTCTTCAACGGCTTGAGATTCGCTCATTTCACCGTCTAAGACAGCATTT
>ERZ772962.1694-NODE-1694-length-11685-cov-4.798968_pt1 | contig 11685 bp, 12 predicted proteins | sample MGYA00580676_ERZ772962 | MGnify/ENA primary metagenome ERZ772962 (study PRJEB29015, sample SAMEA2738049) | human oral metagenome | biome: human oral; feature: human-associated habitat; material: saliva | place: China | collected 2230 ...
GTTCGTTTTGCGTGTTGTCATTATAATCTCCTTTTTATCACCTTGTATTAATGCATTATGAACCACTCAGCTGCAGACCTACGACACCTGCAATCACAATGGCAATGCCAAGTATCTTCTTCCAGTTTAGTTTCTGCCCCAAAAAGGTAACGCCGACTATAACGATACCCACACCAGAAACACTTGTCCAAATTGCATAGCCTACACCTACATCAAACGTCAGCAGTGCAAGACTTAAAAAGAATGTCCCAAAGGCGCCACTCACTAATGTTGCAATCGTCCATGCTACGTTCTTAAACCCATTTGCCTTACCAGCACAGATACCCACTGCGACCTCAAAGACAACAGCAATACCAAGGTATAGCCAGCTCATAAATTCCTCCTTACATTTATATATTATGGTTGTGTAACGTTACTGACCTTATCGTAGCATATATTTGCTTGTACATGCAAATATATTAAAAGCTGTGGCATTATATACTAGCACTATTTACCGCATATACTGCGCAAGGGCTATGAGCAGATCACTCAGGTGCGCAGCGTCTTTAGCACTATATTCAGCCGCAATTTTACCAATAGTTCGCTTAAGCATCGTACTGTAAGCCGACTGAGCCTTACTGACCAACGCGTCCCCCGCCGGAGTCAGCTTAGCGTACACGCCACGACCATCGCTTGGGCACGAATCGCGCGATAAAAGCCCTTTTACCTCTAAACGAATAACAAGTCGTGTCACTGAGCTTTGGCTAAGATTCAGATGCGCAGCTAAGTCATTCAATCGCACTTCCTTAGCTGGTGACTGCGAAACATAAACAATCGCCTGGTACTCGGCCAGCCCCAAACCATATTGCGCCACAAGCCATCGTGCTAATGCTGCCTCCACCGCATGGACAAACGCAGCTACTTGACTCCAAGATACAAGCAACTCATGCTTTTGCTTCATATTAGCCTTCGGCTACCTCTTCTACTATATACCAGGCCCGAGCAGCCGCGTAATCTTTAACCGTAACAACCGATACAATATTGTCGAAAAAATGCTTCACAACTCACTCCTTCCTTTAGACATCTTTACGTACCACCATAGCACACTCGATGCGCCCCTACAATGTAGCGCCCCTACCCCGCTATAGCTCTTGCCGCATGGGGTGCAATCTGCTACAATGGCCAGCAGAACACACCTATGGGGTATTAGCTCATTTGGTAGAGCGCTTCCATGGCATGGAAGAGGTGGGCGGTTCGAATCCGCCATACTCCACCATAATTGCACGACTCACAGCCTTGGGTTATAAGCCTAAGGCTGTTTTGTATGGTATATGGTATGGAGCACTACATCACACTTGCATCATTACTCATTGTGCACAGCTATAAGCAACCATTCAACACGCACAGCTACATCTTTGTTAAATCACCGCCACTCACCAAAAACCGCAGCGACTGCACTACCCGGTAGCGGCGTTCTTCGCTGATCCAATTGGTGCTGGCGTGACCCTTGCCGCCAGGTGTGGTGCCTTCTATCAAAAACGATAGCCCGCGCATGATAGCCGAAAAGCGGATTTCATGGGCAGTGGTGGGGCTTTCGCCTAGCTGCTTGACAGTCTGGCTAAGAATAAGCTGCATTTGGTCCGTTACCTCGGGGCGTGTAATCATGCGGTTGTAGGTAAAGTTAACCACATCGTACCAGCGGGGCCAATCCGAGCGGAAACTTTCAAAATCAATTACCCAGTAGTTTTTATTATCGAACATGGTATTACCATCGGTAAAATCGGCGTGCATAGGGCGTGCCTCAAGCGCAGTGACATAACGGCGTAGGTAAGCCAGGCAATCCGCAAGTAGCCCTGGGTAGATTGCCCACTCGGCAGTTTTGCGCACACCGCGTTCCATATCTTCCCAAATATATCTACCACGGCGGGATGGCCGCGCCCAACGCGGCAAGCGCCGCACCGGCTGGCGAAAGTACCGGTCCATAGCAACAAAACTACGCACCCAAAACTCCGGCGGCACCGTATACATACTGGTTTGGTAGCCATCAACAAAGGTAGTAACAAGCAGCGAATCATCGTGGTATAGAAGGCGGGGTACGCAAAATGGGATAGCAACATCACGAGCAAATTGGTTAAAGGCCATTAAGCCCTCGACCTCGCGCGTTAGTTCATCCGCACCGGTCATGCCTGCTTGCGGCTGCTTGCAAAAGACGGTTCTCCCCCCCCCAGGTAGCGCGGCTGGCTATAAAGCGGTGGTTAGCCCGAATGGTTTTGGTTAACGCCAGCCGGTCACCTGATTTCATCCTGACGTAGCGCGTCACGTGTGCGGGGAGATACAATGTGGGCGTATTATTCATATACCTAGTATAGCGGTGCAAAGCACTATAATGCAAGCAACTGCCTACTTAGGCAAGGGATCGTACCCTTCAGCCTACTCGCCAAGGAGAGTAAGAAAGGCAGCTTCATCGATAATCTTTGTGCCGTATTGGTGGGCCTTTTGAAGCTTGCTTGCGCCCACCTTGCCACCAGCAACCAAGTATGTCGTGGACTTGCCGACACTTGCCTGGAACAATCCACCTTGCGCGCGGATCTTCTCTGCCGCTTCGTCCCGGCTCATGGTACGTAGGCTACCAGTAATAGCAAAGCCGACGCCGCTTAACGTGCCAGTCTGAGCTGTGAACTGGGGCCGCACACCATATTGGCTCAGTTTAGCCAGGAGCCGAACATTATCGTCATCCGCAAACCACGCTGCAATTGATTCTGCAACCACAACACCGACGCCACTGACTGCCAGCAGATCATCCAGCCTAGCTGCCTGCAGGGCCTCAAGCGACCCAAAGTGGCTTGCCAGGTCACGTGCCGTCTGGGCACCGACGTGGCGAATTCCAAGTCCGTACAGAAAACGGTCAAATGGTGGTGTTTTGGCAACTGCAATTGCCGCAACCAATTTTGCAGCCGACACCTCACCAAAGCGCTCTAGCGTGCATAATTGCTCGGTAGTGATTGTATAAATATCCGCCAGGTCGTGCACCAAGCCGGCCTGAACCAACGCCGCCACATTGCGCTCGCCAAGTGTTTCGATATTAAGCGCCGGCTTGCTGGCGTAGTGTTGCAACGCCTTTTGCAATATAAGCGGCCCACTCAGGCCCTGAACACGGTAAACCGCTTCACCATCTGGGCGTGTAAATACTAACTCTGGGTACTGACGCGCCAGCTCAGCTTCATAATCAATCGCTGCTGCACCAGGTGGGCGAAGCTCCAGCACGACCCGCTGCACTTGGGGTATAATATCGCCAGCTTTAAAGATCACCACCGTATCACCACGGCGCACATCCAGCCGAGCAATCTCGCTTGCATTGTGTAAGCTCGCGTGCTGCACTGTGGTACCAGCCACCTGTACCGGGTCAAATATGGCTACTGGGGTAGCAGCACCCGTCCGGCCAATTGATATCACAATATCACGCACAATCGTTGTGGCTTGTTCTGCCGGGTACTTATAGGCCACTGCTGCACGCGGCTGCTTGCCCACTACTCCGAGCGCCGCAAACTGGGCGCGGTCATTGAGCTTGATTACTAAGCCGTCAGTATAGAACGGTAGATTGTGGCGCTCCTGGCTCCAAGTTTGCACAAAGGTGCGCACATCATCCATCCCATGGGCGACGCGGGCTTGCTGATTGCGCCGTACACCGAGTGCTGCGAGCGTTTGGTACGCATATTGGTTGGTCGGCACCTCAGCCGGGTCATCTCGTAATATATCGTAAGCAATAAACGTCAGTGGGCGGGCAGCTACAAGCTTAGGGTCAAGCTGGCGAATAGTACCCGCCGCTAGGTTACGCGGGTTCTTAAACACTGGCTTACCGGCTGCCTGCTGACGCTCGTTCAGGGCGGTAAAGTCGTGTTTGAGCATAACGATTTCACCGCGGATTTCGGTGCGGCCAACACTAAACTGACCTAATCCTTCTGGCTGCTGCAACCGCAAGGGTACGTTCCTAATTGTGCGGACATTATTCGTAACATCCTCGCCTTCGTAGCTATCGCCACGCGTGATCGCCTGCACCAGAACGCCATCATGGTAAATAAGCGCGCACGCCAAGCCGTCCATCTTAATATCCACAAAGAATTCATGGCTACGCACTGGTAGGAGCTTGTCCATACGCTCGGCCCATTCGTTCAGTTCTGTTTGGCTAAAAACATCATTCAAGCTTAGCATCCGGGTGCTGTGTGCCGCTTTTGTAAAACCACCCTTAAGCTCATGGCCGACCCGCTGCGTAGGGCTATCCGGTGTTACCAGGCTCGGGTGAGCGGCCTCGAGCTGCTTGAGCTCAGCAAATAGGCTATCGTAGATAGCATCGCTCACACTCGGGTTATCGTGAACATGATATTCGTAACTATAGCGGTTTAAAAGGGTGCGTAGCTCCGCAGCACGCTGCTGGGGGTCGAGCTGTTTAGAGGGCTGGGGCTGTGTCGTCATCAACTATCTTTCGGTAGAGTAAGTAAATATAGCTTGCTGACCACATAATCGTTGCGGTAGTCATGACCAGTACCATAACTGGCACAATTGGCCACCCTGCTAGCCAGGTAAACATACTCTTGAGCCACGTATCAAGCAGAATGACCGGCACCATGATCACAAGCCACCACGACAAAATAGTTGCAATCAGCCATAGTAGCCGCAGCAAAATACGCAGACGTCGGCCAATCACCAAATCGCCTGCAATCGCAACTGCACGCAATGGGCGCATGCCAGGTAACGTTACAATTACCAGAGCAATAAAGGTACTAGTAGCCCAGTAGAGCGACAGCACAATCAAAAGCACCAGAGCAATGAATACCGCAATAGCAGCAACACTACCATCAATAAATTGCGTCTGGTAGCCCACCGATACAACAATAGTTGCTAAAGCAGCAGGTATCATCTGCACCAGCAGGATAATAAAGCACAGTAGTGTTGCAATAATCGGTGCGCCAGAAGTATAGAGTGCATCGCGCACCACCACCTTCTTGCCAGCTAGGAATTTACGCAGCAGCCATACCACACTCAGCCACATATACAGCCCCATAGTAGCAGCTATAAATTGCTGGCTAGGGTCAAGCTGGCCGGTCAGGCCATTCGTCATAGTTGTAAGCAGCAAAATACTAGCGCGACCAACCTCACCCACCGCACCAGTAAATAGACCGTCTGGGCGAGTTGTATCGAATAGATTTTGCAGCTGGCTATAAATATCCTGCGAGCCAAGCAACCCAAACCCAACCGTCAAAACCATAAACACCAGGCCCAGAGTAGCAAAGGTTTTCTTGTGCTGCCAGATCAGCCCTGCCACCTCGATGGTAAACGCAAAATACCCCGGCATAGCCAAGCCGCGCTTATAATCACGGCGGCGCGACAAACGGAATGAACGGTGCGGGCGGCGCGATAGATAATCCCGGCGGCGCTTACCAATCGCAGCACCCCAACCCCGTATCCGTGCAAAACGCTGCTGACGCGCGGCCTGAACATCCTGTGGTGGCTGCGTTACGGCTGGCGTATGCGTCGAGCGCTGAGCGGCAGGGCTCTTTTTGGTGCGCTTGCTAGCCTGCGCTGCGACTGTACGTTTGGCTGTGGATGGTGACTTTTTGATGTGTGAACGTGCCATAGAGTGTTAAAACTTACCTTCGTTCTGGCGCAGGCGCTTAATACGATCTTCCAGCGGCGGGTGAGTACTGAATAGATTAGCAATAGTGCCAGGCTTGAGTGGGTTTGCAAAAAAGAGATGCGCTGTAGCCGTGCTTTGGTTACGCATAGGCTGACTATAGCGCGCCAGTTTTTCTAGCGCACTAGCAAGCCCTTCAGGGTAGCGCGTTGTCATCGCGCCAGTCGCATCTGCCAGGTATTCACGCTGGCGGCTAATTGCCATCTGGATCATCATAGCAACAATCGGCGCCAAAACCACGATAACAATTCCTACCACCAGTGCAACTGGATTCGGCGAACTATCGCGGTCATCCGATGATGACAGTCCGCTAAATAGCAGCATATTACGCGCCACGTCCGTTATCAGCGCAATGGCACTCACCAGCCCAAACGCAATCATCGATACGCGAATATCATAGTTCTTGACGTGGCCAAGCTCATGCGCCATAACGCCTTCAAGCTCACGGTCGTCCATAATGGCTAATAGACCGGTTGTCGCAGCTACAATTGCATGGCGCGGATCACGGCCGGTTGCAAAAGCATTTGGTGCTGGGTCATCAATAATATACACCTTAGGCATTGGCATACCATCAGCAATCGCCAGATTCTCCACAATTCGGTACAGGCGCGGGTTATCACGCTTTTCTATCTGCTGGGCGCCAGTTACAGCAGTGGCAAGCTTAGCGGCAAAGAAGTACTGGAAAAACGCGTACACAGCCGCAACAATCACCACCCCTATCGTAATGGTATAACTCCCCTTGTAAAACATGGTGCTGACAGCCCAGCCAACCGCACCAACCAAGCCAATAAACACCGCCATAATCAAAGCGGTGTTACGTTTATTGGCAGCAATAGCACTATACATCTTACGTCTATTGCCCTTTTACTTAAAACTGTACGTCTACTGGCTTCTCGACACTTGCGCGGTCCTCAACCTCGAAGAAATCACGCTCGCTAAAACCAAGCATACCGGCAAAGATATTATTTGGGAACAGCTTAATCTTCGTGTTAAAGTCACGTACGCCACCGTTGTAGAAGCGGCGAGCAGCCTGGATTTTATCTTCAGTATCAACCAGCTCATTCTGCAGATCAGCAAAGTTCTGATTTGCCTTGAGGTCTGGGTAAGCCTCGCTCACTGCAAACAGGCTCTTCAGCGCATCCTGCAGCATGTTTTCTGCTTGGGCGGTCTCTTTCACGCCCTTTGCATCCATAATAGCGCTGCGTGCCTTGGTAACTTCTTCAAACACACCGCTTTCGTGCTTGGCATAGCCCTTCACTGTACTCACCAGATTTGGAATCAAATCGGCGCGGCGCTTAAGCTGAACAGTTATATCGCTCCAGGCTTCATCAACCCGAATTTTTAGTGTGACAAGGCTGTTGTACGTTGCCCATACAAAGATAGCAATCAGTACAACAATTGCCAAAATTACTAAACCAACAATCATCATCTCCCCTTTATTACTTTAGGTTATAGGTAATATTATAGCGAATACGTGGCTATAATGCTACTACTTTTGGCTACCTTTATCTTTATTCAGCACACCCATACCACGTACAGCGTCAATCAGCTCAACCGGGAAGAGCATCATCGTCTTCTGCGATGGCTCAGTGCTAATACGCTCCAGGGTATTCAGGGTACGCAGATTCAAAGCACCCGGGATGGACGATAGAATGCGGGCAGCATCGGCGAGAGTTTGAGCGGCAAGCTTTTCACCATCGGCATTAATGACGTTAGCACGGCGCTCACGCTCAGCCTCGGCCTGTTTCGCCATGGCGCGTTTCATATCATTTGGTAGCTCGATATTCTGCAACTTAACGCTCTGAATATCAACACCCCATTTATCGGTCTCGACATCCACAATCTCTTTAATCTGGTATGAAATATCGTCACGCTTACTCAGTAGATCATCGAGGTCCACCTGGCCAGCAACATCACGCAAGGCGGCCTGGGCAAACTGGCTTGTCGAAATAATATAGTTGGCGTTTTCCAGCACAGACTTAGGTGCATCAACCACGCGGAAGTACACGACCGCATCCACACCCACGGTGACGTTATCTTTGGTGATAACCTCTTGCTTCGGTACATCGATTGGCGTAGTACGAATATCTACCTTGATCATACGCTGGAAGATCGGCACCACCACACGCAGACCTGGCTGGCGCGTGCCGGTAAAGCGGCCGAGCGTTAGCACAATTCCCCGCTCGTATTGGTCAATCACCTTCAGGCCCGACAGCACAAACACGCCAACAGCGGCAGCTAAGTATAGTAGTAGCATCTCCATAACAGACTCCTTCGTTATTACATTAGCCCTAGTATACCACCAAGTAGCTGGCTAGGCAAAGTAATGGCCCCGGCATATGCAGTCTAGTCGGCAGCCACGCGTGGCGCGGCAAGAGCTGCAACATTACATCGCACCTGCGGATAGTACTTACCAGCGCAGCACACCGCCTACAATAATTCACGAACTACTCGCACGCCGAGCGAGCCGAAGCCAGCGAACCATAATGAAGACGATACTGAGCGGCACGACTGTCAGCAGCACGGCAAGCGTCGCGTAGAAAGGAGCGCTAGTACCAAAACCAGCCAAGCCAGTCTAGCGCCATTACTTGAGACGCTGCCATGTTGGGTACAGCTCGGAGTTAATTACTTCGTCAGGCGTGACCGTTACAGCTTCTTCAATTCCCTGCTGGGGCACTTCCACAGATGTGTCATGACTTAGTGTATAGTCGTCACCTTCTTGCGGAACGTTTGTGTGCTCTGTATTTCTCTTGTGCTTCTCCATAATAAAACCTCGGCTCATCAAAGGCAATTGCTCATCGATAAAGGAAGCTAAGGGGCAGAGGTCGTTTAATTATCTGGCCCAAGCGACCTAAACCCTGTGATCGAATATAACAGAAGCGCAACAACAACAAACAAAACAACAACATAAACAATAGTAGTAAAGAGCACAATAAGCATAACTCGCTTCTTAGAAGGCAGCATTAACGGAGTCCTGGCTTACCATGTAATGGATACTTTATTAGGGCAATCCGTTCTTTCATTGTAGGCTATTATATCATATCTACTCGTGAGCAGCGTGATTGCCTTTATTGTATCTGGTGATTACCTGTACCTATGGCAAGAAGGTAAGGCTGAGAAAGCAAAGGCTGCTTAATTACTGGGCCCGAGTGATTCACCATGGAGGAGAAAAACATCAAGAAGAAAACTACAGATAAGCACCCCTATTACCCCTATAACCATCAAAGAAATAAGGTGGTGTTTATCCATCCACCTGAGTACTGCACGGACTGTTTGCTTTTTGGGTAGTAGCTTTGGACGGTGTTTAGGGCTTGTTGCCCGGGTATCCATGTTTTGGGTAGGATGTTTATGCATGTACTACATATTGTAGCATAATAAGAATACAGGGTGTGAGTATTACTTTAAAAAGTAATGCTCACAGATCTATTTCGTGCCTATTTCTCCTTGTCTGTATATTTGCCAGGAATACCATTCAGGCCATATAACTCATTGTATCTGCGTAGTGCTTGCACGTTTCGATGACGTAACCCCATTGGTCTTCAAGATTATGAAGCCTTGCTTCATTTCCAATGAAAGCACCCAAAGAATTATTACCTTGAGAACAATGACGCTCTCCTAGATGTATGGACGGATAAGCTTACTATGGCTATTGACGCTATCCTCAATTGGGAAAAACTAGTTTTTATGATATGATTTGACTATGACTTTTGTAACATTACTGAACAATGACAAACTCTGGTATTTCATAAAAAATGTGCCATCATCCAAAGCTCCGCTAGTACTTATCCAAGGAAGAGGGCTAGACCACCATGGATGGGATTCCGTCCTCAATGAATTTACCGATCGAACCATCGTGCTCATCGACCACAGAGGCACCGGCCAGACCACAGCACCACTGAGCTCAGAATGGTCAACGCGGGATTTTGCAAACGATATAATAACTATTCTTGATCACGCAGGTATCGATAAAGTGCACGTTTACGGACACTCGATGGGAGGAAGAATTGCTCAGTGGCTCGCAGCAGAGCATGCAGACCGTATTATTACACTCGCGATTGGAGGCACCGGTGTTGGTGATGGAACTGGCCTACCCCGTCCCGCCGCTGGAGTAGCAGCGCTCGCATCTGGGGACCCGAGCGCACTAGCTTCACTCTTCTATCCAGATGATTGGATCGCAGCAAACCCGCAACAAGCTGCCAGTGTCTTTCCTTCGCCTCATTCGCCAGAAGTGATGAGTATCCACGGCAAAGCCTCAGATCGCCCCGACGGACCAATTCCAGAAAATATTACAGTCCCCACTTTGATCTTCCACGGCACGGATGACCCTATCTCCGATCCTGGCAATGCAGCAATTCTCGGAAATCGAATCCCACATGCAGAAGTATGTATGATTCCAGGTGCCAGGCACGCCTACTGGGCCGGAAACCCAGAGGTTCATGCCTCGGTTGCAAAGTTCCTTCTATTGAACGACCCAAAATAATACCCTTACTATACTTTCGTGTCACGTTATTAAATTGTATTACCAATACCCGTCTATATTTAGTGGATGGGTACTTATGTTGTGGGCACTATGCTGCATATTGCACCAAGTAACTACATAACCGTCCATGACTTAGCCTAAATCTCCTGTGACTGGAAGTTTAAGTGGGAACAGGCTGATGTGATGCGGACAGTCAGGTAGTAAAGGCTAACGTGCAGCCGAGCTAATCAGTCGCTCGATAAGGGCTACCATCAGATCCTTTTCCTGCGGGTTACTCATGGCAACCATCAGGGTCATCGCCGCTAAAGCATTGTTCGAGACAAGCGGTGTGCCATCCGCCGAAAACAGCAGGTTGTTCTGGGCCAGAAACTCGATGAACAATCCCGCAGCACTACGCTTATTGCCATCAACCAGCGGGTGGTCTTTGACCATGAGGTACAGTAAATTTGCTGCTTTCTGCTCGGTGGTTGGATAGAGGTCTTCGCCCGCAAAGCTCTGATAGATGGTTGCGATGACAGACTTGAGCTTATCCCCGTTTTCGACGCCAAAAAGCCTATCCTGCGGGAACTCGCTGCGGGCGCGAGCAATGATCGCCTGCGCATCGGCATGAGTGAGCTGCCACACCGGCGCATTCCCGGTGGACTCGCTATCAGAGAGCGTGCCTTCGTCATAGTCACGCAGGGTCTGCAGGCTCGGTAGATAGGCTGAGAGCACTTCACCAGTACCAGCCACGAGGTGGTTATCTGCCCGCGCCATGACCTCCACATTTTGCCCGAGCTGTTCAAGTCGCTGCTGGTTAACGCTGTACCCCTGCACCAGGTATTCCCTCAGGCGTTTGGTGGCCCAGATGCGAAACTGCGTGGCTGTGGCTGACTTGACGCGGTAGCCCACGGAGATAATGGCGTCCAGGTTGTAGTGGCGCACTGATCGCCGAACCTGCCTGTTCCCTTCTTGACGAACTACCGAGAAATCCTCGGTAGTTGCCTCTTCTAGGAGCTCACCCTCAGCATAGATATTCTTCAGGTGGAGCCCAACATTGTCTGAACTGGTATTGAATAATACCGACATCTGCCGCTGACTGAGCCACACTGTCTCGCCTTCTATTCGAACATCAATAGCGGGCTGGTCAGTATTTGGCTGGTAGATAATAATGGAGTTATTAAATTCGTTCATGTGACACTAATTGTAGTTAAAGTGGATTTATGTTTAATTATGGCATGAATTCAGTCGGAATTGAATGCGCATAATCTGCCCGTACCTCGATGACCGCCAGGATAGAAACAGTTATGGCTGTGCAGTAGCATGTAAAAAGGCTTTGTGCTGATTTGTGAACTGGACTATATCTATATTGAGGAGTTTCTGTGCCTATCTATACACCTGAAGAATACCCGGCCGTGATCGAGCGTATTAAGACTAAAATCGCTCAGAAGAATATCAGCATGGGGCCTACCATTTCGGAGACGGAAATTGCTGCTTTTGAGAGTGCCTGCAACACCCGCCTGCCGCAGGCGTACCGGCTGTTTCTGCTGGAGGTTGG
>ERZ772962.1695-NODE-1695-length-11681-cov-28.380182_pt1 | contig 11681 bp, 9 predicted proteins | sample MGYA00580676_ERZ772962 | MGnify/ENA primary metagenome ERZ772962 (study PRJEB29015, sample SAMEA2738049) | human oral metagenome | biome: human oral; feature: human-associated habitat; material: saliva | place: China | collected 2230 ...
ACGCCGTTATGGTTTTGGCGTACCCGTTTCCAACACAAACGCGCACTGTGCATTTTCCTTCTGACTGCAATCCTGGCCGCCGCTTTCCAATTCGGCATGGGCAGTCTGTTGGATTTGTTTGGCAACATCAAATACGAAACCGCTGTCGAACGCGCAGGTACCAGCGGTTTTGAAGGCTCCATGCGCCAAATCGAATGGAGCAAGGCATGGATTGCTTTTCAATCCGCGCCTTGGTTCGGCCATGGCTGGAACAGCTTTGCCCAGCAAACCTTCCTGATCAATGCCCAACAACAATACTTCCCCAACAATATTCTCGGCGTACTGTTTACCCATTCGCACAATATCGTCATGCAGTTATTGTCTGAAATGGGCATTGCCGGCACCTTGCTTGCAACCTTAACCCTGCTTGCAGCCGTATGGCGACTGTTGGGCCGCAACCAAACACCGGCTTCCCTGTTTTTACTGACCGCCGCCGCCGTCAGCCTCTGCCACAGCATGCTCGAATATCCGCTTTGGTATATTTATTTTCTCACCGTATTCAGCCTGATTCTGTCGCTGACACCTTCTTATCCAAAAGATGTTTCAGACGGCCCTTTATCTACCCGAATCAGACAGTGGGCAGGCGGTATAGCCGCTTTATCGATTTTAATCGGCATGACAAACCTCAGCTGGGAATATCAAAATCTGACCCAATATAGCCGTGTAGGGAAAACCGACGATCCGCAAACAGTTCAAAATAAAATCGACGGCTTGCAGCAGCTTTCCAAAGAAAACCCCATGCTTGCCTATTACGCCGATTTAAGTTTGAGCAAACGTGCAGACCCGACCGATGCCTACATCCGCCCGTGGGCGGAAGAGGCCGCACTCAAAGCCCTGACCTACCGCCCCTACTCCAGCGCCTATCAAGTCGGCCTCTACCTCTACCGACAAGGCAAGAAAGAAGAAGGTGCGCAATGGATGCAGGCAGTGCAATATTATTACCCGTATATGATGTATTTCTACGCCGACAAAATACGCAGCCATCCGGTATTCGCCCCACTGCTGCCCAAACTTTTGTCTGATTGCAAAGATTTCATCAATGCACCGAAACACCAAACTGCCAAATCATGTGACAAACCCTAAACAAAACTCACTCAATTGTCAGTTTGTCCTTACAGGCCGTCTGAAAATGTAAAGAGCGACAAGTTTCTATGCAAAAAAGCGCAAAAGCACAGAAAATTACGCTATCAACAAAAGCAGATTGCATGTTAAGATTGAATACAACTCTATTTTAATCGCCGCACCGCCTATTTAGTGCCACGGCGCATACAATCACGAAAAGGAAATTCCATGAGTCGCGTATTACTCGTAGATGACGATGCCCTCTTGACCGAATTACTGACCGAATACCTGACTGCCGAAGGCCTCAACGTCCACAGCGTTCCTGACGGCGAAGCCGGCGTTCAAGAAATTCTGACCGGACAATACGATGTCGTCGTATTAGACTCCATGATGCCTAAAATGAACGGTTTGGACGTTTTGAAAAACGTACGCACCCAAAGCACTGTACCCATCATCATGCTGACCGCAAAAGGTGATGACATCGACCGCATTATCGGTTTGGAAATGGGTGCGGACGATTATGTACCGAAACCATGCACACCGCGCGAACTCTTGGCGCGTATCAACGCCATCTTGCGCCGTGCGCAACACAGCAACGAACAAAACAACGCGCCTAACAGCATTTCTGTCAGCGACGTTGTCCTCTACCCTGCCAAACGCCAAGCCAGCATCAAAGACATTCCGCTTGAATTGACCAGCACCGAGTTCAATCTGCTCGAAGTTTTGATGCGCCATGCCGGACAAGTTGTCAGCAAAGAGACCCTGTCTATCGAGGCACTCGACCGCAAACTGGCTAAATTTGACCGCAGCATCGACGTACACATCTCCAGCATCCGCCACAAATTGGGCGATGCTTCCCTGATTCAAACTGTACGCGGCTTAGGCTACCTGTTTGTTAAAAATTAAAGATTAAACAGATCAATGAAACTGTTTCAACGCATCTTCGCCACATTTTGCGCAGTCATCGTCTGCGCAATCTTTGTGGCGAGTTTTTCATTTTGGCTGGTACAAAACACCCTTGCCGAAAACCAATTCAACCAACGCCGCACCATCGAAACCACATTGATGAGCAGCATCATTTCCGCATTCAACTCACGCGGAGACAGCGGTGCGCGCGAAATTCTTTCCGAATGGAAAAACAATCCGGTTTCCAATGCCGTTTATGTCATTACCGGCGACGATAAAAAAGATATTTTAGGCCGCGATATTGACAGCCTCTCCATCGAACGCGCCCGTATCTTTGCCATCAACAACCCCGAATCTGATTTGGCACACATCGAATACGACCGCTTCGGCGAAGAATACCTCTTCTTCATTAAAGGCTGGGACAATCATCAAGCCCAACGCCTCCCCAGCCCACTCTTCATTCCCGGCCTGCCGCTTTCGCCTATTTGGCACGAATTTATCATTCTGTCTTTCATCATTATTGTCGGCCTGTTGATGGCATACATCCTTGCTAACAACATTACCAAGCCCATTAAAATTCTTGGCGGCGGCATGGACAGAGTGGCTAATGGCGAACTTGAAACCCGCATTTCCCAACAAGTTGACGACCGTGACGACGAATTGTCCCACCTTGCCGTTCAGTTCGATAAAATGGCCGAGAAACTTGAAAAACTTGTTGCCAAAGAGCGCCACCTGCTCCACCACGTTTCTCATGAAATGCGCTCGCCGCTGGCGCGTATGCAAGCGATTGTCGGCCTGATTCAATCTCAGCCGCAAAAACAAGAGCAATATCTCAAGCGCCTTGAAGGCGAACTGGTGCGCATGGATACTTTGGTCGGCGAATTGTTGACCCTCTCCCGCTTGGAAACTTCCAATATTCCTTTGGAAAAAGAAAACCTCAAACTCATTCCGTTCTTAACCAACTTGATTGAGGACAACCAAAGCATTGCCCACCAAAACAACCAAAGCGTTACCCTGAGCATTGACCCCAAAATCCCCGAAAATGCCGTGGTCAGCGCCAACGAGGGCTATCTATACCGTGCCTTTGACAACGTTATCCGCAATGCCATCAATTACAGTCCGGAAGGCAGCACCATTCAAACCCATATCGGACAAGACGGCAAAAACTGGATTATCGATGTTACCGACAACGGGCCTGGCGTAGATGAGATGCAGCTTCCGCATATTTTCACTGCCTTTTATCGCGCCGACTCCAGCGCGCACAAGCCGGGTACAGGTTTAGGGCTTGCCTTGACGCAGCACATTATGGAACAGCACTGCGGTAAAATTATTGCTGAAAATGTCAAACCCAACGGCCTAAGGATGCGTTTTATCCTTCCCAAAAAGAAAGCCGGAGACAAAAAAGAAGTCTGAAAATAAGGCCGTCTGAAACTTTTCAGACGGCCAAAAACACAAATAAGGAACCATCATGAGTGCAACCGTCCAAACCGGCTACTTCTTCATGCCTGAACACATCATCCTCGTCGGCGCCAGCGAACGTCCGCACAGCCTTGGCGAACGCATTTTCAGCCACCTGCTCGGTTCCTCATATCAAGGCAAAATCACTCCCGTCAATCTTCGACACAGCAGTGTCGCAGGCATTCCCTCCTACTCCAGCCTCAGCAAAATCCCGGGCCAAGCCGATTTGGTTGTTGCCGTTATCCCGCCCGACCATTACGACTCGCTGTTCAAAGCCTGCCGTAAAAAAGACCTGCGCCACATTATCCTGATTCAAGATTGGGAAAACCTACCGCCCGAATCCTGCAAAAACGCCCGTTCCATCATTCAAAAACATCACGGCGACGAATTGAACATCACCGTATGCAACAGCGCAGGCATCCAACTTCCCTCGCTCAACCTCAACATCGGCACCCAAACCGACTATCCGGCCGGCCATATTGCCTTACTGACCGGCCACAGCACTGTCAGCCGCAACATCAACCACCTGCTGAACACGCTGCACCAAGGCGTATCACGCCACATCAGCCTCAACTATGACCTAAGCCCCACTACATCCGCCGACTGGCTCAACCGCTTCGGACACAATCGCCATACCAAAGTTGCCGTGATCCACTACAATCCGGCCGAAAACCAACGCGAGCTGTTCAGTGCCATCCGCCACTTTACACGCCACACTCCGCTTATCCTGTTGTCCACACACCACACCGACGACACAGACAAAGCCATCCTGCGCAGCCTCAGCCGCCATTGCAATTTCCAACCGGTATTCAATACCGCCGAACTGGAAGCAGCCCTAAAAGCTCACCTTTCCGGCATTCCCGTCATTACCAATCCCACCATTCTGTCCGACACGCCGATAGAATGGCTGCGCACTACCGCCGATGCCTGCGAATTGACCCTCGACCTCCCAACCGATGCACCATCCGTCCGACAAGGCTGCATCGGCAGTAACCCCACGCCTGCACGCATTCACCGTCTGGCGCTCGAACAATTACAAAATCCGCATACTCAAGCCTTGCTCGGCATTATTTCGCCAGATACGCCGGATGCGTACAGCATTCATCAAACTCTGGATAATTTGGCACAAAAAACCAGTAAGCCCATTCTCGTCAGCTATCGTTTTTCAGACGGCCTGACTCGGTTTAACACGCCGGAAGAAGCCTTACTGACACTTTATTTCCGCAATCAAACCGCCTATTTGCAACAGGTGCAAAATACCCCTGCCCCAGCCAAAACAGGCCGTCTGAAAACACCTAAAAGCAAAAGCATCGATAAAGCCATTGCATCCGGCCAAACCGAACTGATGGCGGAAGCCCTATACCTGCCTCCGTGCCAAACCCAAAAACACAATGCCGTCCAGTTCCGGTTCAGCCGCTATGCCATTTACGGCAACATCCTTATCGCCCATTACAACGGCAAAACCGAAGCCGCATTACCTCCCTTTACCACGCTCGATATCCAGCGTTTAAGCCAATTTGCAGAACTTGACAACACGTCCGTTCTCAATCAATTCCTGCATTCCCTAAACACGCTTATCCACAACAACCAGCATATCGGCGATATTATCCTCAACTACAACGGCAGCCAGTACAGCAGTACCATCATTCCCGAAATCGTGGAAAAACCTGTTGCACCAACAACCAAAATCCCCAAAAAAGCCGTCCAAACCTTGGAACAGGCCGCCGCCAAAATGCAAAGCGCCGCCGCCTACCTCCAGCAAAAAAATCCGGCCGCGGCCGAATTCCTACGCAACACCGGCGAAGCCGCGTCCGAACTGCTACATCCTAAAATCGAAACGCCCGAGATACAAAACGTACTTGCACCCTATCCGAGCCAAACCGATACCTTTACCCTGCCCGACGGCAGCACACTGCACATCCGCGCACTAGAGCCTGAAGATGCCGAAGCCAAACAAAAATTTGTCCGCCAATTACCCGCGGCCGACCGCTATACGCGCTTCATGACCCATACCAACGAGTTACCACTGCCCACACTCGCACGGCTGACCCGTCCCGATTTCCATACCGAATGCGCGTGGGCAGCCTTCGCTTCAGACGGCCGTATCGTCGCAGTCAGCCGCTACAGCCGCATCAATCGCAATGAGTGCGAGTTCGGCATTACTTTGGCGCCAGAAGCACGCAAAACCGGCTTGGCCGGCAAAATGATGAGCCTGATTATCCAAACTGCCACACAGCAAGGTTACCAAACCATGAATGCGGAAATCCTCAAAGAAAACGCACCGATGCTCAAACTCGCTGAAAAATCAGGATTTACCGTCACCCCATCGGAAACCGACCGCGGCCTGTATCAAGCCAGCCTCGATTTGAACGAATGGCAAAACAGCAACAAAAACAAATAAAAACTTGCATAACCCGTGTGAAATATCCTAAAATTAGCGGTTTCTATATATCCGCATTTTTCAAAAGGACTCAAAATGGTAGTTATCCGTTTGGCTCGCGGCGGCTCAAAACACCGCCCTTTCTTCAACGTAGTCGTAACCGACTCTCGCAACCGTCGTGACGGCCGCTTCATCGAGCGCGTAGGTTTCTACAACCCCGTTGCCAACGAAAAACAAGAACGCGTGCGTTTCGACGCAGACCGCATCAACCACTGGGTTGCTCAAGGCGCGAAAGTTAGCGACGCAGTTGCCAAACTGATTAAAGAGCAAAAAATCGCTGCTTAATCAGCCTAAACGACCATGACAGACACTCAAAAACGGGTAGCCATGGGCTACATCAAAGGCGTATTCGGCATTAAAGGCTGGCTTAAAATTGCCGCCAATACCGAGTATACCGACAGCCTGCTGGACTACCCCGAGTGGCAGTTGTGCAAGGATGGCAAAACCCTGAATGTTATGCTTGAGGCAGGTAAAATTGTCAATGGCGAACTTCAGGTCAAATTTGAAGGTATAGACGATCGCGACCAAGCATTTGACTTGCGCGGCTATACCATCGAAATCCCCAGAGAGTCATTTGCCCCTACTGAGGAAGACGAATACTACTGGGCAGATTTAGTCGGCATGACCGTCATCAACAAAGAAAACATCGTCCTCGGCAAAGTCAGCAACCTGATGGAAACCGGTGCAAATGATGTTTTGATGATTAAAGGCGAACACGGACAAATCCTGATTCCCTTTGTCTCCAACTATATCGAATCTGTCGATACCGACAGCAAAACCATTATCGCCGACTGGGGTTTGGACTACTGATGCTGATTCAAGCCATCACCATTTTCCCGGAGATGTTCGACAGCATTGTCGAATATGGCGTTACAGGCAGAGCAAGAAAACAAAATCTTTGGCAGTTTCAAGCCATCAATCCCCGAAAATTTGCCGATAACAAACTTGGCTATATCGATGATCGCCCCTTCGGAGGTGGTCCGGGAATGATTATGATGGCGCCGCCGCTTCAAGCGGCAATTGAAGAAGCCAAAGCAAACTCGCAAAAACCTGCCAAAGTAATTTATCTCAGTCCGCAAGGTCAGCCGCTGACACATAAAAAAGCTGCAGAACTTGCCGAACTACCCCATCTTGTTCTTCTATGCGGACGCTATGAAGGCATAGATGAAAGACTGCTGCAAAGCAGTGTGGACGAAGAAATCAGCATTGGCGACTTTGTCGTCTCGGGTGGCGAATTACCCGCCATGATGTTGATGGATGCCGTCTTAAGATTGGTTCCGGGTGTATTGGGCGATATACAGTCAGCCGAACAAGACTCGTTTTCAGACGGCCTTTTAGACTGTCCTCATTACACCAAACCCGTAGAATTCCAAGGCATGACGGTTCCCGAGGTCTTACGCTCAGGAAATCATGGCTTGATTGCCGAGTGGCGATTGAAACAATCGCTGCGACGCACTTTAGAGCGCCGACCTGATTTATTGGAAAAGCGCAGTTTAATCCCAAAGGAATCCCGCCTCTTAAAAGAAATCTTGCAAGAGCAACAGGAAATCCAATCATAACTTAGGAAAAACAAATGAACTTGATTCAACAATTAGAGCAAGAAGAAATCGCTCGCTTGAACAAAGAAATCCCTGAATTCGCTCCAGGCGACACCGTTGTCGTATCTGTACGCGTAGTTGAGGGTTCTCGCAGCCGTCTGCAAGCATACGAAGGTGTTGTTATCGCTCGCCGCAACCGTGGCCTGAACAGCAACTTCATCGTTCGCAAAATCTCTAGCGGCGAAGGTGTAGAACGTACTTTCCAACTGTACTCTCCTACCGTAGAAAAAATCGAAGTTAAACGCCGTGGTGACGTACGTCGCGCCAAACTGTACTACTTGCGCGGCCTGACCGGTAAAGCAGCTCGCATTAAAGAAAAATTGCCTGCTCGCAAAGGTTAATAGCTTTCATCAAAAACCCACTTCAATGAAGTGGGTTTTTTGTTTTTATACAAGCTCTCCTCGTCTTTCTTACACAATCCTGCAAGCCAATCACAATACACATCTCGCGCATAAACTTAAACAGAATCGTAACTTCCCTACCTTTTTTAACCTTTATACAAAAGGCCGTCTGAAACAAAAGATTCAGACGGCCTTTAATCACATCGGGCGGTTATTTAAACCATCTTGCCAATGCCGGGATACGCGACAACAACAGTGTATCCAAAATCCAAATAACAGCGATTGCAGCAATGGCTGTTGGGAAAATCACAGCCAAAATCAAAAGCGGCACAGCCATTGCCCACCATACCGGCAATTTGATTTTCTGCGCCGGAGGGACCAAACCACGTGCTTCCGAAGGACGGCGTTTCCACCACATTACACAGCCGCTGACACAGATAAAGATAATCGCCAAACAGAACAAGACATTTGCCAATACGCTCCACCAGCCCAATGTACCCATATGCAAAGCAATGCTTGCCGCCATGAATTTACCAAACCAGTTGTAATCGTCGAAATGAATATCAGCCAGGATTTTACCGCTGTATTGATCAATATGTACCGTGCGGTCAGCAGTCGGACTAATCATATCGTAACTCATTGAGTCTTGCGACAGCGTCCATACGCCGGTCTCACCTTTGGGTAAATTGAGCTGATAACGGCCTTTAAAGCCAATTTCGCGGGCAAAGCGGTCAACCGTCTCCAAAGTCATCGGCTCGCTTGGATTAATGCCGTTTTCACCCATTGTCGTACCGGAAACCGGCATAGGCGTCAACTCCAAAATCCATGGCACTTCTTTAGATTTACCGTCGTTCAGCACATCACCATGGGTTGGTACGGAAGATACCGGATTAGGCTCCACGCCCCATTTACCCGCAGGAAATTGGCTCCACGCCTGAACCGCTTTACCCCCCCAAATACCTGCCCAAGCAATACCTGACAGACAGAACAGTAACAAAATCAAAGAAACCCAAGAACCAAATGCTCCGTGCATGCTACGCCACCATGTGCGTCCTTTGCCTGCTTTCGGCACAAGCATGGATTTCAGGCTGCGCTGTTTCGCCCACCACAAATAAATCCCCGTGATTATCATCAGGATGGTCAGTGACGCGGCAGTTTCCAGCAGATAGTCGCCTACCGGGCCGATCATCATATCGCCATGGATTTCGTCCATCGTGTGATACCAGCCTTGACCGCGCGGCATCGTATTCACAACTTTTGCCGTATAGGGATCAACGGCAACCATAGTGGCTTTATCGTCATTGTTCACACGGAATACGGCGACCATGTCATCTGCGCGCGGCGCAATATACTGCACTACAGAAGCAGTTTCCGGATTCACAAACTGTCTGGCGGCCTCAGCCTGAGCCGACAAAGGCTGCACCACTGCCTGCGGCGTAATATGTATGCGTTCGCCTTCTTTACCGGTAATATTGGCGAATAGCAGCATTCCCAACCCTGTAACAGCCAGCAGGGTTAAAAACGGCGCAACCAAAAGTCCGGCATAAAAATGCCATCGCCAAACAGTCAAATAACGGCGGTTAGCCTGTTGTTCATTTTGGGAAGTTGGTTTTGTTTCCATATTTTCTCTTCATATAGTTAAAGCAGACTAATCAATACGAATTAGCAACAGGTATTTTAATCAAAAACATTCATTTAAGAAACCGTTTTTCCAATGCAGCTTTGAAATACTTCAATATTTAGTTTTCAGGCCGTCTGAAAAAACAAAATAGACAGAAAACAACACTTTACTGAAAATCCGTTTTAATCATTGCGGTTTCGGCAGAATTTGGTAGAATACAGGCATTACTTATTTATTCATCAAGCCGCCAAGCTTTGGCGGCTTGTATTTTTATTTCCAATCCGGCTACCGCGCGTGGCCGGATAAAATTTTAAAAGCATTATCATGCTTTCATGGAGAACTCAATGCAAAAAATCCCTTTGACCGTCCGTGGTGCAGAATTGTTGAAACAAGAACTTCAACACCTCAAAAGCGTAGCACGCCCAGAAGTCATCGAAGCCATCGCCGAAGCACGTTCACACGGCGACTTGTCTGAAAACGCAGAATACGAAGCCGCCAAAGAGCGTCAAGGCTTTATCGAAGGCCGCATCGCCGAGTTGGAACACAAACTCTCTATGGCGCACATCATCAACCCTGCCGAAATCCATGCAGAAGGCAAAATCGTATTCGGCACAACTGTGACACTGGAAGATTTGGAAACTGAAGAACAAGTTACCTACCAAATCGTCGGTGAAGATGAAGCAGACATCAAAGAACGCAAAATCTACGTTGGCTCCCCCATTGCCCGCGCCCTGATCGGCAAAGAAGAAGGCGACGTTGCAGAAGTTCAAGCACCCGGCGGCGTACGTGAATATGACATCATTGCCGTACAATATATCTAAATAAACAAAAGGCCGTCTGAAAACATTTTCAGACGGCCTTTTGTTGTATCTAAAAACAGCATAATCAAAGAAAGTGAAATCTTCCCAGGAGAAACATAATGGATCTACTGTACAAAATTATCCAAACCGCCGCCGCCATGTGGCTCGGTATGCAACTGACCGCAGGCTATGTTACCGCCCCTATCCTGTTTCGCCTCCTGCCCAAAATGCAGGCAGGAGAAATTGCCGGCATTTTGTTTGCCATTACAGCACTATGTGGCTTAGTTATTTTTGGCGCAGCCTATGCCTTTTTCAGAAAACCGCTGGCCTCACTTTCTTGGTGGATATTGGTGCTTTGGTTACTCTTAGCCTGCAACCATCTTTTGGTTACACCGGTTATCGAGGCACACAAGTATGGGCTGGATAACTGGCTGCTGTCCCTAGTAGGTGGAACATTCGGCGTTTGGCACGGCTTATCCAGTATCATCTTTTTGATTTGTACGATACTGGCAGCCATCTGCGTATGGAAATGGCCCAAACCAAACTAATCTGTCTTAATAAAAGGCCGTCTGAAAAAAGTCTTTCAGACGGCCTTTTATTTTGAATCATAAATTCCCCGACTCTTCAAATATAAACCATAAAAAAATGCCCTGCATATTGCCGGGCATTTTTCACAAACCGATTAAGGTTTAGCGTAACCGTGAACGCCATTGTAAGGAGCTGGGATCCAACCTTCATCAGTAGCAGGCAATTCGCCTTGACCTTCGATAGTTTGGCCTGGAGCAACTTGACGAGTAACAACGCTGCGGATTTTAACATCAACGCGACGGTCAGGTTCGATACAAGCGATAAGGGCAGCACGTTTCTTAGCTTTAGAAACTTTTTTACCCAGTTTAGCAACTTCAGCTTCACAAGTAGCAGTCATTTGAGCTTGAGATTCGCCCAGACCTACTGCAGAGATTTTGCTAGAAGCAACGCCACGGCCTACCAAGTAGTTAGCAACTACGTTAGCACGACGCTCAGACAGAGCTTGGTTGTATTCTTCAGAACCCATGAAGTCAGTGTGACCTTCAACACGTACAGTTTGTACGCTGTCGTTGCTCAGGCGTTGAGCCAAAGCGTTCAGGTTTTCTTGAGCTTCAGGACGCAGGTTGTCTTTGTCGAAGCCGAACAGAGTTTTAGTAGACAGGGAAACAGTTTCATCAACATACTCAGGATCTTGTTGTACGGGAGCAACTGCTTCACGATCACCACATTCAACACGGCCTTGGGTAGCTTTGTCGAAGTAGCTGTTTTTCCAGCATTCGCCGTAGTTGTTACGGACGATTTCTTGAGATTGGCTGCTTACGGTGTAACCGTGTTTGGTGTGCGCTTCGCTGGCCATAGCGGTGCCGGAGGCAACCAAGGCAACGAACA
>ERZ772962.1702-NODE-1702-length-11657-cov-10.815377_pt1 | contig 11657 bp, 5 predicted proteins | sample MGYA00580676_ERZ772962 | MGnify/ENA primary metagenome ERZ772962 (study PRJEB29015, sample SAMEA2738049) | human oral metagenome | biome: human oral; feature: human-associated habitat; material: saliva | place: China | collected 2230 ...
ATCAGGATATTGCGAATGCGGGTGTAACGGAAAAGGCTGTGTTATACTCGCGTTCACGCTTTTCTTGGGAGCTTAGCGAAATCGGGGCTGCGAAACTTGACGGAGCAAGGCTTTTAAGAGGGGCTCAGCCGCCTTCAGGCGGCTGTGTGTTGAAACAGGTAATACGCAAAAACTACTGCGAAGCTTGAGCAGCCGCCTTCAGGCGGCTGTGTGTTGAAACGACTACTTTGTCGCCGAGGGAACTATAAAAATTAACAGCCGCCTTCAGGCGGCTGTGTGTTGAAACATTGAGTACCGACAACCCCACCACGTTGAGCAAACCAGCCGCCTTCAGGCGGCTGTGTGTTGAAACCTGAATCCCCGTTTGGAAAAGGCGATGGAGATCCCAGCCGCCTTCAGGCGGCTGTGTGTTGAAACCATTGATAGGGTTCAGGAAGTCGCCGCATGCCAAGCAGCCGCCTTCAGGCGGCTGTGTGTTGAAACAGCCAATGAGTGATGATTCCGGTCAGGTTATAAGCAGCCGCCTTCAGGCGGCTGTGTGTTGAAACTTCATCACATCAAAATCAGTTACAGGTGAGGGGACAGCCGCCTTCAGGCGGCTGTGTGTTGAAACTTTTAACACCGAAACAGAAAAAGACCTATTGGAAAACAGCCGCCTTCAGGCGGCTGTGTGTTGAAACGATAGTTATTGGGTTTGGTGCAATCGCGGCACTTATCGGCAGCCGCCTTCAGGCGGCTGTGTGTTGAAACGATAGGGGTTATACCGTTATTTGCTTCATATTTACCAGCCGCCTTCAGGCGGCTGTGTGTTGAAACTGATAGTGGAGCCGAATATCCCGCCAAGAGATAACAGCCGCCTTCAGGCGGCTGTGTGTTGAAACATGCCGCTTCTCTTTGCCGTATAAGTCCAATCAGCAGCCGCCTTCAGGCGGCTGTGTGTTGAAACCAACCCGCAGGTGTTAAAGCGGATGGCATACTCACAGCCGCCTTCAGGCGGCTGTGTGTTGAAACCGTTGCTATTCCAAAAATCAGGACGACAACGGCACAGCCGCCTTCAGGCGGCTGTGTGTTGAAACTCTTTAAAATCAAATACTAGCTATTTTTTTTATGCAGCCGCCTTCAGGCGGCTGTGTGTTGAAACCAGCTCAAAACCGACGTTGATGTATGCAACGACACAGCCGCCTTCAGGCGGCTGTGTGTTGAAACTTGCGGTTTCGCCTTGCGGATTTGGGTATCGTTAACAGCCGCCTTCAGGCGGCTGTGTGTTGAAACCAGACCTTGCTTGACGGCGTATCGGCGGCGGTTCAGCCGCCTTCAGGCGGCTGTGTGTTGAAACTTGCGATAATTCGCGGATGCCAAAATCGAGATTTCAGCCGCCTTCAGGCGGCTGTGTGTTGAAACCGCGTAACACTTGCGACAAACCTGTCTGAAATGGCAGCCGCCTTCAGGCGGCTGTGTGTTGAAACAGTTTGCGCTTGGTGCGAGAGTAAGGGCGTTACCCAGCCGCCTTCAGGCGGCTGTGTGTTGAAACATTTTAATCCTTTACTTGGTTAGTCCAAATCGCTCCAGCCGCCTTCAGGCGGCTGTGTGTTGAAACCGGCACGGCTTATATTTACAGCCCAAATTACGAGCAGCCGCCTTCAGGCGGCTGTGTGTTGAAACTCATTGCCATGCTTATCAAATCTAGGCTGGAGAACAGCCGCCTTCAGGCGGCTGTGTGTTGAAACCGCGAAAGATACAGGCTGCTATCAAATTTCAGGCCAGCCGCCTTCAGGCGGCTGTGTGTTGAAACCCCCATCTTTCGATGTCTTACTATCGGCTTGCGCCAGCCGCCTTCAGGCGGCTGTGTGTTGAAACTTTAATCTCTTCAGGTGTTGCCCCAACACTAGCCGCCAGCCGCCTTCAGGCGGCTGTGTGTTGAAACCAAGCTGCTGAACGACAGCGGCGCAATGTCGGGGACAGCCGCCTTCAGGCGGCTGTGTGTTGAAACTTCCGCCAGCTTGGCAAAATAGGCTTGCGCCGCTCAGCCGCCTTCAGGCGGCTGTGTGTTGAAACATTATAAATCAGTGTGTTAGACACTTTTTGATAAACAGCCGCCTTCAGGCGGCTGTGTGTTGAAACTCACGTCACTTCAGAGAAGAACTGCGCGCAGACCAGCCGCCTTCAGGCGGCTGTGTGTTGAAACCGTGACCGCTTAAAGGCGGAAAATAAGCGAAAAGCAGCCGCCTTCAGGCGGCTGTGTGTTGAAACCAGCAACAACATTTTGTAGTCCTGCACTGGCATTGCAGCCGCCTTCAGGCGGCTGTGTGTTGAAACCTTGCAGTTCTTCGATTTTCTTGTTCTTCTCTGCCAGCCGCCTTCAGGCGGCTGTGTGTTGAAACTACCGTTATCGATTGCGCCCATTCCGCGTTGAAACAGCCGCCTTCAGGCGGCTGTGTGTTGAAACTACTCCAAAATGATAAATTGCCGCCGCTCCCCGGCCAGCCGCCTTCAGGCGGCTGTGTGTTGAAACTGCCAAAGCTCACGCGCCTACCGGCGGTGGTGGCAGCCGCCTTCAGGCGGCTGTGTGTTGAAACCGCGCAACACTTGCGACAAACCTGTCTGAAATGGGCAGCCGCCTTCAGGCGGCTGTGTGTTGAAACTTATCTAACTTCTCATTGCCATGCTTATCAAATCCAGCCGCCTTCAGGCGGCTGTGTGTTGAAACGTATTATAAACTAATACGCCGAATAAGTCAAGTACAGCCGCCTTCAGGCGGCTGTGTGTTGAAACTTTTATTACGCCTAATTCCAAGTCTAGTTACTGGCAGCCGCCTTCAGGCGGCTGTGTGTTGAAACAGTTGTTCGTACATTTGCGCTATTGGCTATATAACCAGCCGCCTTCAGGCGGCTGTGTGTTGAAACCTCTCATTAATCAATTTGCTAAAGCCACCCACACCAGCCGCCTTCAGGCGGCTGTGTGTTGAAACATAGTGATTCCTCTCTTACAGTTTTTGCCACAGGTCAGCCGCCTTCAGGCGGCTGTGTGTTGAAACCATTTTAGGTTGTCCTTTATGAAATGATAGGTCCAGCCGCCTTCAGGCGGCTGTGTGTTGAAACATCGTAAAACGACCGTTAAAAAAGTTTGTTAAAACCAGCCGCCTTCAGGCGGCTGTGTGTTGAAACCCTTTCTAAATTCTGCTATCGCAACATGGGTCAAGCAGCCGCCTTCAGGCGGCTGTGTGTTGAAACACAAGCGGCCTTAATGCAGGGCTGACACGCACAGTCAGCCGCCTTCAGGCGGCTGTGTGTTGAAACTTTAACAACTCGAAAGCGTAGTAACCGCCCTTCAGGCAGCCGCCTTCAGGCGGCTGTGTGTTGAAACACTCAACAGTTAAGCAAAGCCAAGCAACATTAAACCAGCCGCCTTCAGGCGGCTGTGTGTTGAAACGCCACCATCTCGTAAATGTCGCGCGGGTCTGTCCAGCCGCCTTCAGGCGGCTGTGTGTTGAAACCTTGCGAAGCTGATTATGACGATGAGCGAGTGGCAGCCGCCTTCAGGCGGCTGTGTGTTGAAACTCAAACACGGTTACACTGGTTTGATCGTTTTCGTCAGCCGCCTTCAGGCGGCTGTGTGTTGAAACAATCAATGCCGCGAACTGTTCTTCGGTCGGTGTCAGCCGCCTTCAGGCGGCTGTGTGTTGAAACTAGTTAGATATTGCTGTTTTTCAAAACGATGTTCAGCCGCCTTCAGGCGGCTGTGTGTTGAAACAATGTCGCGCCCCACGCCGTCAGCATGGCAGGCCAGCCGCCTTCAGGCGGCTGTGTGTTGAAACGATGATTATGTCGGCCTGCTCCCCAGTCACGGCGCAGCCGCCTTCAGGCGGCTGTGTGTTGAAACTCCGAACCAACAAACCAGTCTTTACCTTGCTTTCCAGCCGCCTTCAGGCGGCTGTGTGTTGAAACGTTTGTTGTCTTGCTCAAGTCGCTGTCTGCGTAGCAGCCGCCTTCAGGCGGCTGTGTGTTGAAACAAAATCTACCCGGGCTGCGATAAACGACAAAGCACCAGCCGCCTTCAGGCGGCTGTGTGTTGAAACCGCTTGCACTAAATCCTTGCGGAATTGGTTGTAACAGCCGCCTTCAGGCGGCTGTGTGTTGAAACATACCCATCAACGGTGATAATTCGTCGTTGACTTGCAGCCGCCTTCAGGCGGCTGTGTGTTGAAACCTGAACGTGGAGATGGCGCGTGGGTGCATATTGGCAGCCGCCTTCAGGCGGCTGTGTGTTGAAACGATAAATAAAAGCATTTTGAATCTAACTTACTGTCAGCCGCCTTCAGGCGGCTGTGTGTTGAAACTTACATAATCATTACAGGTTTTTTTGTCTATCTCTCAGCCGCCTTCAGGCGGCTGTGTGTTGAAACCGTGTCGTCCGTAAAAATCAACGGCCGCGCGGTACAGCCGCCTTCAGGCGGCTGTGTGTTGAAACCGTTTCATTGAGGACATTGCCGAACAAATCGGCACAGCCGCCTTCAGGCGGCTGTGTGTTGAAACTGTTAAATAAGTTGTTGTTACATCTTATAAAGTGCAGCCGCCTTCAGGCGGCTGTGTGTTGAAACAAATGGTAAAGAGATACCATTAAATTTTTCAAAGTCAGCCGCCTTCAGGCGGCTGTGTGTTGAAACTGCAATCTCTGCCAACTGCGCCTTGCCGTCTTTGCAGCCGCCTTCAGGCGGCTGTGTGTTGAAACGTCTGCCGCCTGAATCTGATTGCGCGGGAACTGCAGCCGCCTTCAGGCGGCTGTGTGTTGAAACTACAACGTCCCATTTCTTCAGGTTGTACATGGGAACAGCCGCCTTCAGGCGGCTGTGTGTTGAAACATGTTAAAGAGGCTTTAACATTAAATAACACAATCAGCCGCCTTCAGGCGGCTGTGTGTTGAAACTTACTTTTAAGAACCTCTTTAATTCTGGCCTCTGCAGCCGCCTTCAGGCGGCTGTGTGTTGAAACTAACTCTAAAAACAAAGGTTTAAACTCCTTTGCAACAGCCGCCTTCAGGCGGCTGTGTGTTGAAACTAGCTTGGCCTTTTTGCCACCCTTGCGCCAAAAGCAGCCGCCTTCAGGCGGCTGTGTGTTGAAACAATAGTCTTTTCCATATTACAACTCACTAATAATACAGCCGCCTTCAGGCGGCTGTGTGTTGAAACAGTAGCACGGGTTGCACGGGTTGCTTTTGCAGCAGCCGCCTTCAGGCGGCTGTGTGTTGAAACGTCTTGTTGCCGGAAGAGGTAGATTCCTTCCCGGCAGCCGCCTTCAGGCGGCTGTGTGTTGAAACTTTAACAATTTGGAAATAGCCAAAAAAAATGACGCAGCCGCCTTCAGGCGGCTGTGTGTTGAAACAAGAAATCGAAATTGAAGAATAATAAAAGGTCGCAGCCGCCTTCAGGCGGCTGTGTGTTGAAACCTAAAATCTTTTATGCAATATAAAACAATGTCTTCAGCCGCCTTCAGGCGGCTGTGTGTTGAAACAATTTAAATCAATTACTAGAGCCAACCACACCGCCAGCCGCCTTCAGGCGGCTGTGTGTTGAAACTGAATGAACACGCATATAGTCCACGCATAACGCGCAGCCGCCTTCAGGCGGCTGTGTGTTGAAACCGCCTGAAAAAGTGTTTTCGCTCTACCCATGGCCAGCCGCCTTCAGGCGGCTGTGTGTTGAAACTTCCTGATTGTCTTTGATTCTTAGTGCTTTCATCAGCCGCCTTCAGGCGGCTGTGTGTTGAAACTTATTCGGTTGAATACGCGCTGAGTGCAAGACGTCAGCCGCCTTCAGGCGGCTGTGTGTTGAAACCATCGTTTACCCCCACCAACCGGCACATGACCACAGCCGCCTTCAGGCGGCTGTGTGTTGAAACCTTTAATGTTGATGCGGGTTATTCCGCGGGTTCCAGCCGCCTTCAGGCGGCTGTGTGTTGAAACTAAAAACGTTATGGCTTTTTTGGTAACACTGACGGCAGCCGCCTTCAGGCGGCTGTGTGTTGAAACAGTGATAGGAATATCCAACTGAAAGCAGACGGAACAGCCGCCTTCAGGCGGCTGTGTGTTGAAACAACCACGCCGCGCGCGAACTTGCCAATTATCAAGCAGCCGCCTTCAGGCGGCTGTGTGTTGAAACTGACCTACACGGCAGGCATGAGCGGCAGCGGCGGCAGCCGCCTTCAGGCGGCTGTGTGTTGAAACACTGTATGCCGCGTAACAAGCAGTGTTCTTTACAACAGCCGCCTTCAGGCGGCTGTGTGTTGAAACCCTTATATCCCATCTGCTGATACGGTGGTTTAAACAGCCGCCTTCAGGCGGCTGTGTGTTGAAACAAGCCATACTGAATCAAGCTCGCCGCAAATCTTGCCAGCCGCCTTCAGGCGGCTGTGTGTTGAAACACGATGGGAAGCCTTACCGCTCTATCGCCTTCGACAGCCGCCTTCAGGCGGCTGTGTGTTGAAACTGTATATATTTGAAAGTATTGTATTTAAATCTGACAGCCGCCTTCAGGCGGCTGTGTGTTGAAACTACCGCCCGTCGCTGCTGCTCTTTAGGCGGAAGACAGCCGCCTTCAGGCGGCTGTGTGTTGAAACAGGATCAAGTGCGCAATCCAAAATATCTTTTTGACAGCCGCCTTCAGGCGGCTGTGTGTTGAAACAGGCTCATGGAAAACGAGAGGGCGCGCGCGCTGCCAGCCGCCTTCAGGCGGCTGTGTGTTGAAACGCCTGCGTAGATGTACAGGCCAAGCCCAAACATGCCAGCCGCCTTCAGGCGGCTGTGTGTTGAAACGATACCCATCATGCACCTACCTGTACATTGAAGTCAGCCGCCTTCAGGCGGCTGTGTGTTGAAACCCCCATTTATGCAAAGACATAACAGCACTACATAACAGCCGCCTTCAGGCGGCTGTGTGTTGAAACGTTACCCAACGCTCAACGGTGGTTAATCTGTCCACAGCCGCCTTCAGGCGGCTGTGTGTTGAAACATGATTGCTCTTTCATATATTTAACAAAGGATGTCCAGCCGCCTTCAGGCGGCTGTGTGTTGAAACACGTTCAGCCCTCGGATTTGGAGTTTTTTCCGTGCAGCCGCCTTCAGGCGGCTGTGTGTTGAAACTACCGCCCGTCGCTGCTGCTCTTTTGGCGGTAGACAGCCGCCTTCAGGCGGCTGTGTGTTGAAACGACACATAGCCGTTAATCGTTGCCGTAACAGTGTCAGCCGCCTTCAGGCGGCTGTGTGTTGAAACCTGCAATCTCTGCCAACTGCGCCTTGCCGTCTTTCAGCCGCCTTCAGGCGGCTGTGTGTTGAAACGACAAGCCGATAGCAAGACATCGAGAGATGGGGGCAGCCGCCTTCAGGCGGCTGTGTGTTGAAACCGCGATTGAGTGGATGGTAAACAAAGCGGTCGGCCAGCCGCCTTCAGGCGGCTGTGTGTTGAAACATTTTTAATCCTTTACTTGGTTAGTCCAAATCGCAGCCGCCTTCAGGCGGCTGTGTGTTGAAACTCATTGCCATACTTATCAACTCGAGGCTTGAGAACAGCCGCCTTCAGGCGGCTGTGTGTTGAAACAAGAAGTGGAAGCGGTAGAGGCGACTAAAATCACCAGCCGCCTTCAGGCGGCTGTGTGTTGAAACTGCAAGCTGCTGTTGAGTGATGCTTGTTTTGGAACAGCCGCCTTCAGGCGGCTGTGTGTTGAAACAAGACAATCGACGTTTGCCGCGTTTATGCCGATGCAGCCGCCTTCAGGCGGCTGTGTGTTGAAACTGTTGAAAATGCAATAACTAAATATCTATTAAACAGCCGCCTTCAGGCGGCTGTGTGTTGAAACCGAAGTTTTCGGGTGCAAATGTTATCAACAGGGACAGCCGCCTTCAGGCGGCTGTGTGTTGAAACTCATTCCTTCGGTAAGGGAAATGGTCTTTGTCAAGCAGCCGCCTTCAGGCGGCTGTGTGTTGAAACTGTCAATTCCGAGACGTTAATACGTCCACCCCTGCAGCCGCCTTCAGGCGGCTGTGTGTTGAAACATGCAAGCCGAAATCGACGCAACCGTCATGCAGATCAGCCGCCTTCAGGCGGCTGTGTGTTGAAACCGGTTTTTTTATCCAAAATGCCTATTTGTTTAGGCAGCCGCCTTCAGGCGGCTGTGTGTTGAAACACAACAAATTCTGTATCTGATACCAATCCTTTACCAGCCGCCTTCAGGCGGCTGTGTGTTGAAACGTAAAGGAAAACATCATGAAATTGATGAATATTTGCAGCCGCCTTCAGGCGGCTGTGTGTTGAAACGCAATACCAAAACCGACAAAGCAGATTCAAAACCAGCCGCCTTCAGGCGGCTGTGTGTTGAAACTCTGATAATGATGACTTTTATTTAATGGATACAACCAGCCGCCTTCAGGCGGCTGTGTGTTGAAACCGGCCATGAGGGATGATAGTGTATCGGGTACTGTCAGCCGCCTTCAGGCGGCTGTGTGTTGAAACAGGGTTTTGGTGTCGTCAACAACGTAGAATGTAGGCAGCCGCCTTCAGGCGGCTGTGTGTTGAAACCGTCTTTGGTTAAAGATGGTAAGTGCGTTAAGTCCAGCCGCCTTCAGGCGGCTGTGTGTTGAAACCGTTTTTGTAAGGACGGACGACTTTGCCATCCGCCAGCCGCCTTCAGGCGGCTGTGTGTTGAAACCATCCAAGAAATGACAACAAGCAACGGCCCACTGCAGCCGCCTTCAGGCGGCTGTGTGTTGAAACTTCGCGTTTACTGTCAGTCCAACCACTGCCCAAGCAGCCGCCTTCAGGCGGCTGTGTGTTGAAACCATGAAGACACATTGGTAAAAATCGCCGGATGTCCAGCCGCCTTCAGGCGGCTGTGTGTTGAAACCTGCAACTGTTATGAAAGTTAGGATTATGTTTTCAGCCGCCTTCAGGCGGCTGTGTGTTGAAACTTCCGACCAACATAGAACGTCTTACCTGTGCCGTCAGCCGCCTTCAGGCGGCTGTGTGTTGAAACGATAAATAAAAGCATTTTGAATCTAACTTACTGTCAGCCGCCTTCAGGCGGCTGTGTGTTGAAACGGCTTTGGCAACGTGGTTGAAGAGACCGCCGAAACAGCCGCCTTCAGGCGGCTGTGTGTTGAAACCCTTTTGCAAGGGTTGGAACTGGTAGATATGCGACAGCCGCCTTCAGGCGGCTGTGTGTTGAAACATCGTATCAGGCGCGGAAGACCCTTTGAGAGTTGCAGCCGCCTTCAGGCGGCTGTGTGTTGAAACTTATCTAACTTCTCATTGCCATACTTATCAACTCCAGCCGCCTTCAGGCGGCTGTGTGTTGAAACCGCGCTAGGGATAAAAGGGTTGACCGGCAGGCAGCAGCCGCCTTCAGGCGGCTGTGTGTTGAAACCAACATAGCGTCCAAAATCGCACCGACCCCATGCGCAGCCGCCTTCAGGCGGCTGTGTGTTGAAACCGTCAAAAACCGAAGCCCCATCCGTTTCGACCGACCAGCCGCCTTCAGGCGGCTGTGTGTTGAAACCAGTCTCCAGCTAAAGCTGCCGACAGGAACGCCTCAGCCGCCTTCAGGCGGCTGTGTGTTGAAACCCTCGAAATCGGGGGAATTAAAATCCGGGTTGTTCAGCCGCCTTCAGGCGGCTGTGTGTTGAAACTCCATCTTCAGACAACATCAAATCGTCTGCCGTGACAGCCGCCTTCAGGCGGCTGTGTGTTGAAACTGATAGCGGCAGGCCGCAATTTGCAGCGGCTTTACCGGCCAGCCGCCTTCAGGCGGCTGTGTGTTGAAACTGATAGTGGCTTGTTACTTGTTGCATGTGTGACAACAGCCGCCTTCAGGCGGCTGTGTGTTGAAACAACGCTCATTTTTCGGGGTTTGCCGGTGCCTGCAACAGCCGCCTTCAGGCGGCTGTGTGTTGAAACATTTGCTAAATTCAAAAATTTGTTGTATCCGGTCACAGCCGCCTTCAGGCGGCTGTGTGTTGAAACCAATAAGGCGCAACCCATACCCCATAAGAATAACCAGCCGCCTTCAGGCGGCTGTGTGTTGAAACTGTGTGTTGTATTTTGTTACCCCGAAGAAATTTAACAGCCGCCTTCAGGCGGCTGTGTGTTGAAACTATTGTTACTAATATTTGTTAATAATTTATACTCCAGCCGCCTTCAGGCGGCTGTGTGTTGAAACTTAAGCTCCTTAATTAGTTTTAAATTTAAGGCGGCAGCCGCCTTCAGGCGGCTGTGTGTTGAAACCATTTTTTTGGCAAACTCTTCGTAGCCTGCCTTGCAGCCGCCTTCAGGCGGCTGTGTGTTGAAACCTCCTGATTCATGAAATCAGCTACGCACAAATCGCCAGCCGCCTTCAGGCGGCTGTGTGTTGAAACTCGTTTTGCCCAATCTTCTCCTGCCCATTCTCCCCAGCCGCCTTCAGGCGGCTGTGTGTTGAAACAGGCGAAGAAGTTGAACGAGGTTTTGGGCGGTTTCAGCCGCCTTCAGGCGGCTGTGTGTTGAAACTTCTTGCAGTGCGCCTTGATAGCGCAGCAGCTTGCCAGCCGCCTTCAGGCGGCTGTGTGTTGAAACTAAATTTCCTTTATTTGGATTTCATCGAATTGTGCAGCCGCCTTCAGGCGGCTGTGTGTTGAAACTCAACGCCCCCCACACCCTGAAAAGGTACATCACCAGCCGCCTTCAGGCGGCTGTGTGTTGAAACTTTAGAAAGACTACGCAAATTGTCAGCAGATATGCAGCCGCCTTCAGGCGGCTGTGTGTTGAAACAACTGGGGTAATATCAAAGGCAAGCACGGCGCGGAGCAGCCGCCTTCAGGCGGCTGTGTGTTGAAACTTTTAAAAGGACTAAAAAAATGAAACAAATCAACAGCCGCCTTCAGGCGGCTGTGTGTTGAAACCCTGCTCCTGTCGAGGCTTGGATTCACGGTTTTACAGCCGCCTTCAGGCGGCTGTGTGCTGAAACTCTAGTAACTACGAACTCTATGACGACCTATTCCGTCAGCCGCCTTTGGGTGGCTGTATGTTCAAATATCGTCCAAGCAGGCTACTCTTCTTGGTGCGCAGGAAATTACCTGCCAGACGGGAAAGTTGCATGATTTAGGGAAATATTCAGAAGCCTTTAACCGTCAATTACACGGCGGACTGTCAGTTGATCATGCTACTGTTGGAGCCAAAATTGCAAAAACGCTTGCGTTAGAGTGGAGGTCAAAGTATAACCTGTTGTTATCTTACTTAGGCTAGATAACTTTATTAATGAATTAAAAGGCAAAAATAATGGAAATCAAACAAACCAATTCAACTATCAAATCTCGTGCTGCGGTAGCATTCGCCCCAAATCAACCCTTACAAATTGTGGAAATCGATGTAGAAATGCCACGCAAAGGCGAGGTGTTAATTCGTAATACTCACACTGGCGTGTGCCATACTGATGCATTTACGTTATCAGGAAGCGATCCTGAAGGTGTATTCCCTGTGGTGCTTGGACATGAAGGTGCGGGTGTAGTCGTTGCTGTGGGTGAAGGTGTGTCGAGCGTAAAACCAGGTGATCACGTCATTCCTCTTTATACCGCTGAATGTGGCGAATGTGAGTTTTGTCGTTCAGGTAAAACCAACTTATGCGTCTCAGTGCGTGATA
>ERZ772962.1709-NODE-1709-length-11628-cov-2.716927_pt1 | contig 11628 bp, 5 predicted proteins | sample MGYA00580676_ERZ772962 | MGnify/ENA primary metagenome ERZ772962 (study PRJEB29015, sample SAMEA2738049) | human oral metagenome | biome: human oral; feature: human-associated habitat; material: saliva | place: China | collected 2230 ...
TTAGCTAAGGCTTTATAAAAATAGTTGTATATTCAATTACTATGATATAGGCTCAAATTCTCTTGTATGCTTCAAAATGTGATGATAAACCAATAATAATGAACAGTGAAGTATATCATTTCCATTATTCATAAAATGCCTTGAATAACCTTTACCTTTTTACGATTTTCAAATTTCCAAAAAAAAACAACCGACTTTTATATACTTTTACAAGTATGATATATTATTTCTTCAAATCCTATCTTCTGAATTGAATCCCAAAAGTAATAAAATTCATATACTAACTTTATATTTATTCACAATATTATTCTTTAGAACCCTTATATATTCAAAAGCATACAAGAATGTATATATACAGTATATAAAATTAATTTTTATATATCAAGCGGAGTCCTGATGCATATAATTTCATTATTTTCTATATTTCAATATTCTTTCTAAAAAACAAATTTATGTTACAGAAATCATTAATGACAGTATGGATTAATACCCTAGGTTGATAAATAAATCTTTGATATCTATCACTTTTTTATAAAACGCTCATTTCATTCATAGTTCTATGAGAATATCACCAATATAAAATAAAATATATATAAGATTTACTGGTTACAATTCTTATTTTTTGTCATTCAAATAATATCTATTTTTACCCCAAAATCTTTTCTTAGGCAAGTAGATTAGGTTTAAAGAGACTAATTCGCAAATTATTTTAGTTGCTATTTTCACTAAAAGTGAGATTACAATTTTTATAAGACATATTTATATTTTATGATTCTCATTTTTCAAGTTACTATTATTTGTATGATTGCAGTATTCAGTCTTCAGTAAATCTCCTAATATTCTTATTCATATTAGACGCTAGGTTTTTCTTTTATTAACAATGTTTTGCTTGATAACCTATAAAAAAGCTAACAAAATAAATAATTATAAAAAAGCTTGTATCCCTTTAACTCAAATGATGTCTTTTGATAAACAATTGATAAATAAAATATACTTTTTTTCAATAAATATTTTTAAATTTTAAATATTTATTGTTAAACAATAAATAAAGATTGATAAACAATTGATTTTGTTATAAACTTATAGTGTAGGAAGGGACCTCGTCAAGAAAGTTTTAAAATATTTATCTTTATCGGTGAATCATGAATTAAAATGTACAATAAATTAAAAGTGATTTATTTAAGCTTATTTGATTTTCTCAAAATTTAGTAAAGTATAGATTAAAGACTACAAGATACAAATCGGAATAAATATTGAAATTACTTAAAAATACTAGTTAAATCTATGCGATTTAGTATATTAGTAACTTGCGACTTTCTGAAATTAATAAATTAAAAGGAGTCTATTTGATTTATAAAAAATATGGAGAAGTTTTTCGACGAATAAGAGAACAAAAAAGATTTCTCTCTCTGAATTTAAAGCAGTTGAAATTCCTAAAACAACTCTGTCTAAATTCGAAGGTGGGAAATCAATGATAGGTTTTGAGAAAGTTGTAATTGCTCCTCAGTTCATACACATTGGACTGGATGAATTTGAACAAATGTTAAATGGATATTCACTTAGTGATACAAGACAGATTCTTGAAATTTAGAAAGATCAGTCTTTGCTGGAGATAATATTGAATTAAAATCGATTGTTAAATCCGCAGATGAACTCGGGTTCCATTACGTTTCTCTCGCTGCAAAGGCCTCATTTAAAAATTTAATAGAAGATGAAATATATGGAATTACAATAAACTTTGTGTTTTCTATTTTACAGCACCCAATCTCTCCCCTCGTGCTATAAATTCATATCATGGACTCTCATCTAGAGAAAGAACAGTATTTTTTAATTCTAAAAGCATCAGTTATATGTTGTAAGAGTCTCATGTCGTGCTATTACAATTCTTTCGCAAAAGAAATATAGAGATTATTCTGAATACATTCTAAACCGTCTAAACAATTTAAATCTCATTGACAATATGTATCCAGAAACCTTTACAATCATATTCAAGGTTTCTGGATACATAATTTTGTGAGTAAATCTAAAGGGAATCAAAATGTAAATATAGCTCTTGATAATTTTGAAGAAGCAAGAATTGCGAAATTTTATCGAAGTCCGACATAGTTTAAAGAAGAAAGTAAGGAAAAAAAGTTTCCTACTCCATAATCAATCACTGCTATCATAAGTAAAAAAAATCCTTTCTATTTTATTGTTTATTCATTTGTTATTTTTAATAATTTATTTAAATTTAAAATCATAAAAATTGATATTAACCAACTTTTAAAATTTCTTGAAAAGTAATCTTTTCCCAAGTTGAATTTTAAGTAGGGAAGGATAGAAGATAAACTAAATAATGAATTAATTAAATTTATTTTTAATCCCATCATTTCTGAATTCATTGGCAAATTTGACACACCTGTAAGTAAGTTAGCATTCCTATATTTTACGAAAAATAATAAACAAAAAGATAAAGTATAAAGTATTACTCTTTAATTCGTGCTATTTAATCCTTCTTCCATAAATAGAAAGAATTTATTATATTCATGAACCTGGCAATAATTTATTGTGTAATAGACTCACGATTATACAAAGCCTCCTAAAACCCACAAAAATTCTAATTGTAGCACTAATATAATAACCCACAGGTCTAATTTTTACATTTTTTGAAATTGTTTGCTTTTAAAATGGTCCTTCTATTTAACTTGTGCTATCTTTTCCTTTATTTTACATCAAATATAGAAACAGGAGGAACTTTGCCACAACTTGAATAGCTACATCTTAACTGAATAGTAGCATCTAGCACCCTTTCTTGTAATTATTGGTTCAATTTTTAACTCATTTAACATCTTTTCCATTACTTCATTTACTGTGGTTACATTTGGAATAGCATTTTGTAAACTATAATGATGAAAGAAAAAATTTTCTTCATTGGTCAATACAAGCTTAATATTTACTTGATTTTGAGCTTTTTTGAGTGGTTCTAACATAGCCATTTTTACTTATTGTAATACTGCGAACCGAAGTATGATAAACTTATATATTTTTCTATTAAGTCACTACCACTTTTTCCAAATTAAAAACATGGCCAAAGCCATGTTTTTATATAATTTTACATTTTACGTCTTTTAAAAAGTACATACAAAGCAGCACCCACCATTAATAGCCCGATACCAACTATAGGCAAGAAAGTATTTCGTTCCTCTCCTGTCTTAGGTAATTCTGGTTTTTTAGGTGTAATTGGAAGTTTTTTATTGACGAACTTTCCAGTATTAACAACTTGTGGTTTGTTTTCTGCGCTTGCTTTAATTTCAAAAGCTCTAGTTTCTTGACTTAATTGATAACCTGTTGGAGCCTTTGTTTCAACAAAAGTGTATTTACCTGGTTTTAGATGATTTGCCTTAATTACTCCATTTGCATCAGTTTTGATCCCCTTAATAGCTACTTCATGAGTTTCACTATTAGTAATATTAAAGACTGCACCTGAAAGAGTTTTACCATTCTCATCTACCTTAATTAATTCAGCAGAGCCTTGATAATTGATAAAATTATCGGAAGCCATAACTATTTTTGGTTGATTCTTTTCTTTTGTTGAAATAGTAAAATCAACTTTTGAAGTATTCAAGATATAGCCACTTGGAGCTTTTGTCTCAACAAATGAATAATCTCCTGGTACAAGATTTTCAATTAAAACTTTTCCTTCTTTATCAGAAACCAAGTTCTCTTTGATACTCTTTCCTTTTGAATCAATAACTTTAAAGACTGCGCCTTCTAAAGCTTGACCTTGGCTGTCATGTTTAATTAATTCAGCAGAGCCTCGATAGTTGATGAAATTATCGGAAGCCATGACTACTTTAGGTTGACCCTCTTCTTTTGTTGAAATAGTAAAATCAACTTTTGAAGTATTCAAGATATAGCCGCTTGGAGCTTTTGTCTCAACAAATGAATAGTCACCTGGAGCCAAACCTTCAATTAATACTTTACCGGTTTCATCAGAAGTTAAACCTTCTTTTATGGTTTTTCCATCTGCATCAATCACTTTAAAGATTGCACCTGATAAAGCTTGACCGTTGATATCATGCTTAATCAATTCAGCTGACCCTTGATAATTAATAAAGTTATCTGAAGCCACAACAAGTTGAGGTTGTCCTTCACTTTCAGCTAAGATTTTAAAATCAGTAGGGTTAGTATTTAAAACATAACCGGTCGGAGCCTGTGTTTCGATAAATGAATAGTCACCCGGAGCCAAGCCTGTAACATTTACTTTACCAGCTTTATCAGATGTTAAACCTTCTTTTACTAGTTTTCCAGTGTTATCGACTACTTTAAAAATTGCACCTAAAAGTGGCTGACCTTGGCTATCTCGTTTAATTAATTGGGCTGATCCTTGGTAATTAACAAAGCTATCTGAGGCTATAATTGTTTTGGGTTGACCTTCTTCTTTGTCTGAAATTGTAAAGTGAACAGGATTTGTATTTAGAATATATCCTGTAGGAGCCTGTGTTTCAACAAATGAGTACTCACCGGGAGCTAAATTATTAGCGATAACTTTACCATCTTTACCAGAAGTTAAACCTGTTTGTATCGGTTTTCCATCTTTATCAACAACTTTAAAGACCGCTCCAGAAAGAGCTTGACCATTATTATCATGTTTAATCAGTTGAGCTGAACCTTGATAGTTAACTTTTTCCAAGTTGATATCTGGTATGATTCCTTCTTCATTGGCTTTAAGTTCAAATTCAATTGGCGTAGGATCTAAAATATAACCTGTCGGTGCTTTTATTTCGACAAGTGAATATTTACCAGGCAATAGTTTTTCAATCGTTACATTTCCTGAGTTATCCGAGGTAATTTTTTCATAACCTGAAACGACTTGTCCTGTACTATCCAAAACTTCAAATTCTGCACCTTGAAGAGGGTTTTTTACTTCTTCGCCATTTTTGATTGTTAACCCAAATTTTTTCAAAACAACTTTTGTAGGATCATTTAGAATATCTTGAAGTGGAAAATTAGAATTCTTTCCATCTTGTGCAATTGTTACTTTTTTACCACTCGCTAATTCTTCATCAATTGTATATCCCGTTGGAGCCTTCGTTTCTATTAAAAGATAATCTCCCACTCTAAGATTACCAAGTTTTAAATCACCACTGCCATCTGTATCACCTTCACGAATTAATTTATCTTTTTTACCATCTTTTCCAATAGACCATAGTTGTAGATGTGCTCCTGCAAGTTTTTCCTTTTGGGGTCCAACCTTTTCAAATGTAACTGAACCTTTTGATCCGTTTGCGCTTCCGTTATGGTTAATTACGGGCACGTCTTTTTCAACATCTTGTTCTATTGTTTTCTCGTTGTCTCCAGTAATACGGGCTTGATTACTTACCACATCATTAGATTTGTCAGAGGTAATTAATGCACGATATTCTACAACATATGCTGTGTTAATTTCTGATAAAAATTTAATTTTAACTGTTTGAGCCCCTGTAGAATTATCAGTTTGGATATCCACAGAATAATCTTTGCCTTGTTCAAGTATAATATTTTTATTCTCAGTAATATTACCAGAGGCATCAATACTTGTTCCATAAATAAGAATATCTTTTGCTACAATATACTGATTTGAGGAAGGATTATCGGTAACTTCAACATTTTTTAAGGTAGATTGCGAGGCGTTTACTGTCAGTTTCCAATTTACATAATTAGAATCTGTACTTGACTGTGAGCCATCTTTCGTTACGAATTCTCCTTGATGGGCAGGAGTGACACTAGCACTTAAATCATGTGAAATGTCCTTATTCGTAAATGTCGCTTTGTTTTTGTATTCCTTCTGATTGATGAGGTTACCTTCTAGACTTGTTTCAAATATTAGAACATAGGCTTTTGTGCTTCCATCTGGTAGTTCTACCTTAACACTTCCCTTGCTTTCTATTATTTTTATTCCCATATCTGAAGTAACTTCAGCACCTAAAGTATAAGTACCATTTTTATTAATCGTAGCTTCATAGACTTTAGCACTTCCAGAAACATAGTTTTGATCATCAGAAATTGGATCAATTATTGAGGCATTGCTTAATTCTTGTTGATTGAAATTTGCTGCAATTGTCCATGTAATTTTTTTGCTGGTTGCATTATATGAACCAGATTTTTGTCCATTATATTGGAACGGAGGTATTGGTTTAAATTCTTTATGATCATTATTAGTATGATCTCCACCATTTTTATCCTTCCAAGTCATTGAAGCATCATTTACAAATTTGATATCTCCTTCATGACCAGACCCATTATCAATCACACTAGTATCAAATTTTGTTTTGTATTTAATTTGATATTTATGATCTGTTCCCTCCTTAAGTGGGGAATTAAAGGAAACTGAAAAGCCTGTTGCTGTTTTTACCAGTGTATATTCTGTTGGGGAGAGTACTTTATTTCCAGCAGTTTTATCAATAATTTGGAAAGTATTTTCAAGGAAAGTCAATCCTTCAGACATTTTGTCTTCAAGTGACCAGTTTTCCATCCAATAACCTGCACTATTAATATCTATTTTCCATGGAATTTCTCTATTCTCATAATCAATAGCTCCATCAATATTTTTAACGATTCCTTGTTGAGTCGCATTACCACCTGACTCGCTGTTATCTCCTGTATCAGTTGTTACTGAGTTATCAATAGTGACATTTCCATCTACGATATCTTTAACCTTCGTTTGATATTCAACTTTTACTGCATAATCGATATCAGTAATAAACTCAATTTTAAATTTTTGAGGATTATCAGGGTCTTGTACAAGTTTATAATCTTCCCCTTCTTTTAATTGAGCACCTTTAATTTCTTTTCCGTTACTATCAAAAGTAATTTTATAAAGTTTAACACTTCCGTTCACCAGCTCGATGGCATCACTCATGGTATCTTCAATAAATGCCCCAGCTTTATGATTTTTTTCATTATAATTGTATTCTATATTCCAATTATAAATTTGATCGTTCCCTGTTGTAAATGGTCCATTTTTTTTAATTGGCCCTTTATATTGTGCAGTAACAGAGGCACTTGCATTGGTATCTGTTTTTCCATCATTTAATGTCGCTGTATTTTTAAAACTTACATTTCCCTCTTTTTCTGGAATGCTACTTTCATCGATAGTTGTTGTATAGACAACATTGAACGCTTGTTCGGTGGTAGCGTACTTACCAATAAAAGTAATTTTTCCATTTGAATCAACAGTATAATCTGTACCTTTTACTAAAGGATGTTCTTTATCAATGGAAATGATTTCTCCATTTTTTCCAACTGTCTCAGGGTAAATTTCGACGGATTCATAAGTTGTCCCTTCTGGCATTGGATCGGTAAGTGTAGCATTTTCCATTGTATTTAATGGACGGTTAATATTTATTTCCCAAATAACTTTACTAGGATTTGGAGTTTTATCGAAATGTCCTGATTTATCAATTGCTTGGTCATAGTTTGGCCGAACATGGATTTCTGAAGGGGGAAAATTTTCCTCCGTTGGTGTATCAATTACAACTTCTCCTGGAACGATTGTCTTATCGAAATGTGCATCATAATGAAAGGTACCCTTGATATCATGATAGCTTTCAACTTTTTCATTGAAGACGAAACGAACGGTTCCATCTGCATTAACTGTATAGGTTCCATAATCTCCCAATGAGGATGTCGCTTGCTCAATTGTTACCCCATCAGGAAGTTTAAAATCAAAATAATCTCCTGATTTCAATGGTAAGATATCTTCTGGAATACTCCAGGTATAATCGATTTGAACTTCTGCATCTATCGGAACATCTGTTTGATCTGGATAAGGTTTTCCTTCTTTATCAAGATATATGACCTTAGCTGAGTCGATAATAGTCGCTGGTGAAATTCCTGATTCTTCTAGAAGTTTACGAATATCTTGATTTTCAACAGATTTTTCAGCTTGCTCTGAATGTTTAGTCGTAGTGCTTTCTTTTTCTTTGATTTCAGGCGTAACAGTATTTTGAGTCACAGTGGAAGTTGACTGGCTTGGAACTTCTGAAGTCGAACTCGTTTTTGGCAACAATACATCAACCTGGCTATCATTTAACTTGGCTGTTAATCGCTCAAAGTTTTTCAAAAGTTCTTTAGAGATTGAAAAATTGATTTTGACTTCGCTTGTATTTTGTGAACTAAGATCAATTGTCAATCTATTTTCGTCAGCAGTATAAGATGCTGTTGACTTTTTTCTGTTACTATCATTTGGTTCATTAATTTTAATTGATTTATCTAAGTCAATAATGGCTGTTTTACTTTTCAATGTTGACTGATTAATTTTGAGACTTAAATCAAATGTCATTAAATCATCATTACTTTCAGATTCATCTATTTTAAATTGACTTAATGTTATATCTGAATTATTTGTTTCTTCATTTATTGCTCCTGCAATTGCTCCAACTGGGGTAATAACATATTGCAAAAGCAGTATTAAACCTAAAATTATAGAAATAACTTTTTTTCTGCTTTTCAAAATGTCCTCCTTTTGATTTTAAATCAGTTTTGTAAGCGATGTATTTTATTGATTACATTATCTTATAAAAACTACTGATTCTAGGACATTATAACACAATACAATACAAATGTGTAATAAATTTCATACATTAAATTCTATTATTTTACTTTTGTTTATATTTTCGTCAGTTCCTATTGTGCCCTTTTTGCAACATAACGGTGCCATAAAGCCATTAACCATTTTTTTAATATTTCATAAATGTTTAAATAATTAATGAAAAAAGACCAATAAAAATTAAAAATTTGATTCTAAATCTACTTTTGTAACAAAAAAATAAGATAAGCCCCTTTTGAAAGAGGAAGATTTCGCTTTCATTTTATTATTTTTTCATCACACTTCTAAGTTGAGGCTTATTTTAAATAATAAATATTACCACTTAAGCATTAAGAATAATAAGGTATAATAAAGAGAAAGAAATGAGGAACACGTATGGATTATAATGATTTTATGAAAAGTAAGCACATTGCTGAACGTTGGGGAGAGTTTCAGGCTAATTATAAAAATTTAAATAAAACAAGTGAATTAAAAGCTTATCATGATTTACTGACAGAGTTTTATGATTATATTCAAAGCCTAGAAGCTCATTTTTTTAATGACGAAAAAGTTGCTGACCCAAAAAATCTACTGACAGAAAATCCAGCAACTTCTTCGCAAATTTTTAATGCTCCCAAAATTCCAGAAACACTTTCTTTTGGTCAAGAAGCACTCGGGGGTGAGGAAGACCCTTGGTTTGGTTTTAATGATGAATAAAAATATTTACTGACCCATTCTGTCAGTAAATATTTTTTGTTTTATATGGGAATTTCGTTGTGAAAACCTTTGCAAAAGTGATAAAATAGAGCTAGAAATGATTTTCAGTAAAAAGGAGAAGAGCTTATGCCTCTAAATATTTTGGATTATGACCCTTATTTGGAACCTTTCAAAGAAGATTTGTCTTTACGGCTTTTTGAATTTGCTCGAACAAAAAAACGGCTTTTAGGAACGGATGGTTCGCTTGTTGATTTTGCTAATGGTTATAAGTATTTTGGCTTCCAACAAGAAAGTAAACACTGGACTTTTCGCGAATGGGCACCAAATGCTAAAAGAGCTTGGTTGGTTGGAGATTTCAATAATTGGGAAAACAATTTTGAGTTGAAACAGGCCTATGGTGGAGCTTGGGAAATTTCAATTCCGGGTATGCTACCTGTGGGTTCTAAGGTGAAGGTTAAGCTGCTTTTACCGTCTGGTGAAACAGTTTATCGTGTTCCCTCTTATATTATGTTTGCTGTCCCCAATGAGCGCCATGAATTGGATGGAGTGATTGTTCAACCAAAATATGATTGGAAGAATAAAGCCCCTCAGTTAAAAGAAGCTCCTTTGATTTATGAAGCACATATTGGTATTTCAACTGAAGAATATAAAATTAATTCTTATAAAGAATTCACGCGCGATGTCTTACCAAGAATTAAAAAGGCTGGTTACAATACTATTCAACTGATGGCAATTATGGAACATCCACTCTATGCTAGTTTTGGTTATCAAGTTTCCAATTTCTTTGCAATTTCTAGTCGCTTTGGTCAGCCAGAAGATTTGATGGAATTGATTGATCAAGCACATGGTATGGGTTTGCGAGTGCTTTTAGATGTGGTTCATTCACATGCTGTAAAAAATATCGAAGATGGTCTCAACTATTTTGATGGGACAGAAAATCAGTATTTTCATGAAGGTGAACGAGGAAATCATCCAGCTTGGAAGACAAAACTTTTTAATTATGGCAAAGATGAAGTGATTCATTTTCTACTTTCAAATCTTAAATTTTGGTTGGATACCTATCATTTTGACGGTTTTCGTTTTGACGGTGTGACTTCAATGCTTTATCATGATCATGGTTTAGGGACTGCTTTTACTGATTACAGCAAATATTTTTCGCTCAATACAGATATCGAAGCGGTGACTTATTTGATGTTGGCAAATGAATTAACACATTTATTCAATCCATCAGCAACAACAATCGCTGAAGATATGTCAGCCATGCCGGGAATGGCCCTACCTATTTCAAGTGGTGGAATTGGTTTTGACTACCGTTTATCAATGGGAATTCCTGATTTTTGGATTAAACAATTGAAAGAAAAAACGGATAATAGTCTTGACTTATTGAGTCTTTGGTGGGAATTAACGACGCGACGTCCTGGTGAAAAAAATATTGGTTATTCTGAAAGTCATGACCAAGCTTTAGTTGGTGATAAAACGATTATGATGTGGTTAGCTGATGAAGAGATTTATTGGAAAATGGACCTTAATAGTCAATCTCTAAAAATTGACCGTGCCATAGCGTTGCATAAATTAATTCGCCTCATTACTTTTAGTTTGGCTGGTGAGGGTTATTTAAATTTCATGGGTAATGAATTTGGCCACCCCGAATGGCTTGATTTTCCGCGTCAAGAAAATCATGATGATTTCCAACATGCCAGAAGACAATGGTCTTTAGCTGATAATAAAGATTTGCGTTTCCAATATTTATTGGCATTTGACCAAGCGATGATTAATCTAGAGCGACATTACAAGTTTTTAGAAAGCCCAGAACCTGTCCAACAACTTTGGATAAAAAATTCGGATAAATTACTAGCTTACAAAAAAGGGCAACTTCTTTTCGTCTTTAATTTCCATCCTAGTTATGAACAAGAACTTCAACTCCAATTTCCTGAGAAACCAGAGCTTATCTTCGATAGTGATGACCAAAAATTTGGTGGTTTTGGTCCAAGAAGTAGTTTTGGTTGGTCAAAAGGGCATTTAAATCTAATCCTTGAACCCAGAACTGCCATGGTTTTCCAAATTAAAGAATAAAAACCTGTCAATTGACAGGTTTTTTTACTGACAGAAATCCAAAAAGTCTGTCAGTAACTTTAAAAGGCATTTAAATTCGGTTCAAGCAAAGTCCAGAGATTTTCAAATTGATTTCGAAATTGGTCATCCCACTGTGGGGCAATTTTTGGGTGATGAAAATAAACAAAAGCTTGAATATACGCAGCAGCTTCCTCTTCACTTTCAAATTTAGCAGCTGTTTTTAGACTCTCAACCATTTCTAAAATATGTTTACGCCCTAATTCTAAATTTTCCCCAATGTAGGTTGTGTA
>ERZ772962.1712-NODE-1712-length-11584-cov-6.106341_pt1 | contig 11584 bp, 8 predicted proteins | sample MGYA00580676_ERZ772962 | MGnify/ENA primary metagenome ERZ772962 (study PRJEB29015, sample SAMEA2738049) | human oral metagenome | biome: human oral; feature: human-associated habitat; material: saliva | place: China | collected 2230 ...
GAGCCACGTACGTAGTCCAAACTTATCTGCCACTCGTCCACAACTTTTATCCCTATGCGGAGCAACAACCCAATATGGGTCTGCGGGGCGACCAGTACTGGTCGACGCACAAACTACTATAGGCTACTACTACGAACCTATAGTGGTTGACTCGTGAACGAATAGTGGTTTGCACCTCAAACCAATAGTCGTCCGCATGCAGACCAGTAGTCGTTTGCGCATCGACTTCCCGATCTTCATCTACAGCCTGCTTATAATACGCCCCTCGGAGCTTGCCGAAGAGGCCCTGCCGACAAGGCGCTCGATAGGATAAGCATCTATATGATAATAATGTACTATCTTCGCAGGGTGAGCCTTGGCACCAAATGCGCGCTTGCCCTCAGGCTCCCCTCATGCAGCTCAACTGAATCCACAATTTATAATGCCTATGGAGCGAATCCTACTCACTATCCTTTACGCCTTCCTCGCTTGGCTACTCTATTACGCAGAGTCCGCTGGTGACACTTGGAAGGATCGTCTTCCCAGTCTCTTTCTCTTCATGCTCCTCGTCGGAGCTATCCCCGAAGGGGTACGCCTCACGCGTCGCCTCCTCCATCGCTTGCGTAGAGACTGGCACAGCCATCGTAGCATACAGCACTAAGCTGTAGCTCAGAGACAGCGACGCCCTAAGAGCAGTGAGCCCCGCAATGCAACCGCATTGTGGGGCTCACACCTATATATTATGGAGAGATTCGCTGTACCTTTGCGGGGCAAAAGAAGCCCTTAGCTCTCGAAGCAAGAGCTCGGCATATCGGCCTTCCCCTACATTGATTATATATACCCCTCTCGTCATGAGTGCAAGTGATACCCTCGACCTACCCTACCTCAGTGAGCTCAATGAAGCCCAGCGTGCCGCCGTCGTCTACAACGATGGCCCCGCACTGGTCATCGCTGGCGCAGGTAGCGGCAAGACCCGCGTCCTCGTCTACAAGCTCCTCTATCTCTTAGACTCGGGCTATCACCCCGCAGGTCTCATGGCGCTGACCTTCACCAACAAGGCCGCCCGTGAGATGCAGGCGCGTATCTCCCGCCACGTCGGCTCGGTAGCTCGGCAGATCCACATGGGTACCTTCCACTCGATCTTCGGGAAGATCCTACGCCAGCATGCCCCCCTCCTCGGCTACACCTCGGACTACTCGATCTACAACACCTCCGACAGCCGTAGCCGCATCAAGGCCATCATCAAGCAGCTCGGTCTCGACGACAAGGTCTACAAGCCCAATGTCGTGCACAACCGCATCTCCTCGGCGAAGAACCGCCTCATCACCGCCAGCGCCTACGCCTCCTACACCGACTTCCTCAAGTACGATGCGAAGAGTGGCCTACCGAAGCTCTACGAGATCTACCAGCACTATGAGGCTGAGCTCAAGCGCTCCAATGCGATGGACTTCGATGACCTCCTGCTGCAGATCAATATACTCTTCCGCCAGCACCCCGATGTGCTGAAGCTCTGGCAGGACCGCATCGATTACCTCCTCATCGACGAGTATCAGGATACCAACTTCGCCCAGTACATGATCGCACGCCAGCTAATGCAGGACAAGGGGGCTATCTTCGTCGTCGGCGATGATGCCCAAAGTATCTACTCCTTCCGCGGGGCAAACCTGGACAATATCCTCAGCTTCGAGAAGACCTTCCCCAACGCCCGCACCTTCAAGCTCGAGCGCAACTACCGCTCCACGCAGACCATCGTCAAGGCTGCGGGGCAGATCATCGCGAACAACGAGTACCAGATCCCCAAGGATGTCTTCTCGGAGGAGTCTGTCGGTGAGCCTATCACCGTGCATGAGGCGCTCACGGGTGACCTCGAAGCCCTCTGGGTCTCCGACGAAGTGCAGCGTCTGCATCGCGATGGTGCTCCCTACAGCTCGGTAGCCATCCTCTACCGTACCAATGCGCAGAGCCGTACCCTCGAGCAGGTCTTCCGCCGTGTAGGACTCCCCTTCCGTATCTATGGCGGACGCTCATTCTTTGACCACAAGGAGATCATGGACGTCGTCGCCTACTTCCGCGTCTTGGTCAACGAGCTGGATGAAGAGGCTCTCCTGCGTATCATCAACTACCCCAAGCGCAGTATCGGCGACACGACAGTACAGCGTGTACGTCAGGCCGCCTCACAGCAGGGCCTGCCGATGATGCAGATCCTCCGTGATCCCCTCGCCTATGGTGTCGAGGTCAATAAGCCCACCGCTGCCCGACTACAAGCCTTCGCCGCTCTCCTTGATGACCTGCGTGCCTACAACCAGCAGGAGGATGACCTCTATGCGATCGCTGAGCGCGTGATCAATGAGACGGGTATCCTCACCGACCTCAAGAGCGACACCACCAGCGAAGGCAAGGGGCGCGTGGAGAATATCCAAGAGCTACTCGGTGGTATCGACGAATACATCCATGCCGCTCTCGAGGCCGATCAGACGCCCTCACTCGGCGTCTACCTCAGCGAGATCGCGCTGATGACCGACCAAGACAAGGCGGGCGACGATGAGGACTGCATCACGCTGATGACCGTCCACTCAGCAAAGGGACTGGAGTTCCCTCACGTATTTATCGTAGGGCTGGAGGAAGATCTCTTCCCCTCGATGATGAGCAATACGGGCAAGGAGCTGGAGGAAGAGCGCCGACTCTTCTACGTCGCTCTGACGCGTGCCGAGAAGACGTGTCATATCGGCTATGCGAGAGAGCGCTTCCGCAATGGGCGCACGGAGTTCAGCCGTCCCAGCCGCTTCGTCCGTGAGCTCCCCAAGGAATTAGTGACCTTCGACTCGGGACTAAGCAGTCACACCTCGCCCTGGGACCGCCCCAAGGCAGTACGCCCCGCAGGTGGTGACCTCCCGACGGACTTCTCCGACCGCCCCGTCTTCCGTTCGGCTCCTCCCGCTCCTTCGCGCCGTGTCCTCATCGAGCGCAGAGAGGCGAGCGACACACCTGAGGAGAAGCACAAGCGTATCGGTGCGCTCGCTGTCGGCGGACGCGTCGTGCACAAGCGCTTCGGTGCGGGTGTCATCGACGAGCTCGAAGGCCGTGGTGACAATACCAAGGCTACCGTCACCTTCGACACGGGCGAAACGAAGAAGCTCCTCCTGCGCTTCGCCCAGCTCGAGGTACTTTAGCGAGAGGCTATACCTATTATATAAATGCGCAGGGCTATCAGTTGACAGCCCTGCGCATTTATTTTCCTCTCACAGGAAAGCTATACCTTTGCTACAGCCTCACGGGAGGGAGCTCCCAGCACGTGAATGCGTGCACTCCTACCCCCAGCAGGCGCAAAACCTATTTATACAAACCAAAACCTGTACATCATGAAGCGATTTATCTGCCTCATGGCGCTGGCGTTACCCATGACGCTGGCTGGCCAGACTACAGACACTGCCGACTCGGCTCAGGTCATCGGCGAGGTCGTAGTACGTGGTGCCCGTGTGATGGCACCGAGTACAGTCGTCAAGATCCCCGCTCCACGCCGTGAGATCCCCCTGACGACGAATATCCTTCCTCTTGAGAAGATCCGCCTCTTAGGCTACACCGATCCCGCACAAGCTATGCAGACCGTCCCAGGTGTAGGAGCATTCAAGGACTACGGTGGCTTCCACATGTTCTTCCTCCGAGGCTTCTACGAGTCCGTAGTCCTCAACGATGGGATGCGCGATGAGCGTCATGCGCTCTGGCAATCAGCACCTCTTACGGGAATGGCAGCGGTAGACCACATCGAAGTACTCAAGGGTGCTGCCTCGATGAGCGTAGGTCACTCCGCTCTCGGTGGTGTCATCAACATCATCAATAAGCAACCTAAGGCCCGTCCAGCCTTCGACGCAAGCTATACCATCGGCTCGTACGGCACGCATCGTATCACAGCTGGTGGGACAAGTGCGATCTCAAGCAAGGCCAATGCACGTGCCGACGTGGAGTATTCGACCAGTGATGGCTGGCGAGGTAACTACACGAAGATCGCCAATGCACATGCCGCTGTCGACATTAAGCTTTCGCCCAAGCACAAGCTTGGCTTCGCTGCGATCATCAGCCACGACCAGTTCCGTGGCGATTATGGTCAGCCTCACCTCAAGTGGGATGTCTATGATAGCTCGACCGATGAGCTGGCTTACAAGCGAGGTACCTTCCCCAGCAGCGAACCTGCCTCGAGAGCTTACACCGACCCCAATGAGTTCCTGACGAATAAGACGGTCAAGTTCCACGCCAAGTACAACTACGCGATCGACGAGCGCTGGAGACTCTCTGAGCACGCTTTCTTCGCTTACGATAGCCTCAACTACTACTCTACCGACGGGCTGAACTATCTCACGGGAGCAAAAGCCACCGGTGCCAAGCACTATTACCTCGACGGCACGACGAAGGTACCTGTACTCATCGACCGCGTAGAGCGTGATGGCTTCGGCTTTGCCTATGGGACGCTGACGGCACAGAATCAGATCGAGCTGACGGGACGTCTACGCTGGGGCAATACCAGCCACGCGATCCTCGCCGCTCACAACTTCTCCTATATGGATCTTCGTCGCTCTGACCGCGCACTCTATACCGGAGCTGGCGTCGGGTCTATCGTGACGCTGAAGGATCCTATCCTCGATCAGGGCCCGATCTATATGAAGTACCGCCGCATGCAGGTCTTCAAGGACCTGGTCAATGGGGTATCTCTGCAGGACTTTATGACGTGGCAGAATCTGCGACTCCTTGCTGGGGTACGTATGGACTTCTTCCGTCGTGACTTCGGCATCTACAATACGGATGACCGCAAGCTCCTCGACCGCACCACCGACCAGATACTTACGAATGCCGCACTGACCTATCGCCTCGGCGCTGTGTACAACATCACGCCCAGCTTCAACGTCTACGGCTCCGTATCCTCTTTCTTCAAGCCCCAGCGCATCACCCTCTCACCCGAGGTAGTCTATATGGCTGCTGACGGACATGAGATGAGTGCCGAAGAGCTCAAGAGCTTCAAGCCGCTGACGGGTCGCCAGTGGGAAGCCGGTCTGCATCTGGATCTCGGCGACCAACTTTCGCTTCACGCCGCCGCCTACCATATCACGCTGAACAATATGGTCCGCACCAACCTCGGTGTAGCTGCTGACGGCCGCAAGATCGGTGGTCCTATCGGTAAGTCCATCAGTAAGGGTGTCGAGCTGGAGATGAATTACGCGCCCTCTTCTGCCTTTGACTTCAACCTCGGCTATTCGCTCACCGACGCGCGTATCGCCGAATACACGTCGAGCAACTTCACGCAAAACGTCTCCGCGGGCAATCGCCTCAAGCGCGTTCCTCGTGATAAGGTCTCCGCTTGGGCCTTCTACAACGCTCCTTTCAGTAGCGAGACCGTCCTGAGACTTGGCTTCGGTGCGATCCACACGGGCAGCTTCTACTCCGACGAGACCAATATCTATAAGATCGATCCCAGTACGATCTTCAACACCGTCGTAAGCTTCTCGCCCATGAAGGCGCTGAGCCTGCAGCTGAATGTCAACAATCTCTTCGACACCGTCTACTACAGCACGACGATCAACAGCACGCAGTTCATCCCCGCCGAAGGGCGCAACGTCCAGTTCACCGCTTCACTTCACATCTAATTCGCCGCCATCGCTCGGCTGAAAGAGCCCTTTTCCTTCCCCTTCCTTCGCCTAAAAGCGGAGGGAGGGGAAGGCTTTTTTTCTCGGGTCAGAAGGCAATTCGGGAGGCCTCTACAAAGCCTATCTACACAGGGTATTCGGAGGGACTGAGAAAAGCAATATAACTTTCACCGAAAAGTAATATAACATTCAGTGAAAAGTAATATAACTTTTGAGTGAAAGTAATATAACATTCGGCGAAAAGTAGAATAACACCCGGCCGAAAGTAATATCACTTCGGCCACCCTCTTCAGGCAGCTTCGGCGGGATCTCCCTTCGGGAGGCTGCAGAATCAACCAGAGGAATTATCTTTGTGAGAGAAACATCTACCTCATACACTATGCCTACCGCTCCGACAACGAAGAAGCAGCTCCTGCTCGATGCCTTTCTCATCGTCTTCGGCTCTTTCATTTTGGCCATTGGCTACAGTCTTTTCCTCGCCCCAGCACATATTAGCCCGGGCGGTGTCTATGGTTTAGCGCTCGTCATCCGCGAGGTCGCTCGCAGCCTCTTTGGGCTGGAATTGGGTCTCGGTACCATTGCTCTTGTCTTCAACATCCCGCTCTTCCTCCTGGCGATGAAGGGACTTGGGAAGATCACCGCAGTCAAGACCGTCGTGACCTTCGTCCTCGTCGCCCTCTTTTCTGACCTCATCGAGACGTGGTCAGGCGGTCGTCCGCTCGTCGAAGAGTCTATTCTCTGTAGCTTCTACGGCGGGGCCCTGCTCGGAGTAAGTGTATGGATGATCTTCACGGCACAAAGTACCTGCGCCGGTACCGATACCTTGGCACGCGTACTGTCTCGTGCGTTCAACACGAAGGTCAGCACCCTGATCATGCTCATCGACTCGCTGATCGTCCTCTTGGGGCTGTGGGTCTTCCAAGACTGGCGTGTCCCCCTCTATTCGTGGATCGCTATCTTCGTCTACAGCAAGGTCGTCGACGCACTCCAGCCTCAGAATCCCCACAAGTCGGTCTTCATCATCTCCGACAAGACGCAGGAGCTTCGTGAGGTACTCATCGGACAAGTCGGCGTGCGTGGCACCTTCCTCCACGGCCAAGGGATGTACTCGGGTACGCCCCGTGAGGTGCTCTTCATCATCATCGAGCGCAAGCACTTCGCTATGCTCAAGAAGCTCGTCAAGGATCTTGACCCCAAGGCCTTCATCACCACAGCTGATGCGTCCAACGACAGCATGCCACTCCTCCCCTAATCTCACACATCACACACTCCATGCGACAGCTTTTCCGCCCCTTACTTGCGCTCTTCTGTGCCCTTAGCCTAAGCTCTATCGTCAGCGCACAGAGCGAGCAGCGCCCCCAGATCCTCGTAGAGACGACGAAGGGGAACTTCATCATCGAGCTCTTCAACGAGACGCCCGTCCACCGTGACAACTATCTCAAGCTCGTCAGACAACATGCCTTTGACGGCGTACAGTTCCACCGCGTGATCAAGGACTTCATGATCCAGGCTGGGAACCTAAAGACCCGTGGTCTCTCCCGCGAGCAGCCCCTACCCGATGACTCCGACGAAGCGACGATAAAGGCAGAGATCATGCCCGAGAAGTTCGTCCACGTCCGCGGCTATATCGGTGCTGCCCGCGAGGGAGATGATACCAATCCCGAGAAGAAATCATCCTTCAGCCAGTTCTATATCGTCACGGGGAAGTACTATACCGACATGGATCTGGACGAGATGGAAGCTGGTCGCTCGTGGAAGTACACGCCCGAGCAGCGCGAAGCCTACAAGCTCCAGGGCGGTGCAGCGCATCTGGACGGCGGATATACCGTCTTTGGCCGTCTGCTTGATGGCTGGGGCACCGTGGATAAGATCCAGCGCGTCGAGACGGATGACAATAACCGTCCGCTGAAAAACGTCATCATCAAGAGCATGCGCCTCTATACCCCGAAGAAGTAGCCTACACTCCCTACCAAATACAAGCCGACGCCCCGCACCAAGTCCTTGATGCTGGGCGTCGGCTTATCTATTCTTTCCACACCAAGACAAAGGACTGAGAGCCGTGGCTGTATGCGTACTTATTCGTATATTTGACCACGTTAAAGCTTCAATTGAGTGGCTTTCACAGCCAACTAACTACAAACTAACGATGCAGCAGAATAAAGCCGGGCTCTCCCATGAGGCCTTCCGTGGGGTCGTAGACGGTAAAGCCGTCCAGCTCTACACTCTGATCAATAAGGCAGGAGCCGAAGCGCACTTCATCAACCAAGGTGCTAAGCTCGTCTCTCTCGTAGTCCCCAGCCGCACAGGTTATACAGACGTCGTCCTCGGTCACGACAGTCTCGACGAATATATCCACAGCGAAGAAGCCTACTTCGGTGCTATCTGCGGGCGCTATGCGAATCGTATCGCTCGAGGTCACTTCACCATCGATGGCACGAGCTATGAGCTCCCCATCAATAATGGCCCGAACAGCCTGCACGGTGGACTCAAGGGCTTCAATGCCGTCATCTGGGATGGCGAAGAGCTGGCTCCTAACAAGGTCGCCTTCACCTACACTTCCCCCGACGGCGAAGAAGGCTACCCAGGCGAGCTCACTGTACGTGTCGTCTACACACTCACCGATGAAGGTGAGCTCTGCATCGAATATGAGGCTACGACTACGCGTCCTACGGTAGTGAACCTCACCAATCACGCCTACTTCAACCTCTCCGGCGAAGGCGATCCCTCGGTACACGACCACACCTTAGAGATCTTCGCCAAGGAATACCTCCCCACCGACGAGACGGCTATCCCCTATGGCGCTCCCGCTGCAGTAGCAGGTACGCCCATGGACTTCTCTACGCCCCACCTCATCGGCGAGCGTATCGACACGGATACCGACCAACTTCGCTGGGCACGTGGCTATGACCACACCTATATATTGGACAAGGAGCTGGGCAAGCTCGCTATTGCCTCGCGCTGCTCTTCCCCCAAGACGGGCATCGTCATGGAGGTCTACACCGACCAGCCGGGGGTACAGCTCTACACGGGCAACTGGATGAGCGGCAACCTCCGCGGGAAGCACGATCACCGCTATCCTGCACGTGCCGCACTCTGCTTAGAGACGCAGCACTATCCCGACAGCCCCAACAAGCCCGAATACCCTTCGACGCGTCTGAATCCCGGAGAGACCTTCCGCTCGACGACGATCTTCCGCTTCACGCTCGAAGCTTAGCCAGCTAACAAACAAAATCCATTCACATAAACAGTAAGCAATGACACAACAGAAACAGACTCAGAGCTATCTGGTGCCGTTCATCATCATGGTCGTGCTCATGGCCCTCGTCGGTCTGATCACGAACCTGAACGGGCAGTTCCAAGCACCTATGCAGGCCGCTTTCCTGCAGAAATCGGGCTCGCTCACCAATGCGCTCACCACGCTGATCACCTTCGCTTTCTTCCTCGGCTACCTCGCTATGGGTATCCCCAGCGCCAAGTGCATCGAGAAGAAGGGCTATAAGAACACCCTCATCACGGGTCTCTTTGGGCTGATCGCTGCCTTCGGACTGTATGAGCTCTCAGCCTATGTCTTCGAGTCAGTAGACCTCGCGAAGTTCCAGGCTGCTGCGGACGATCCTAATGTCGTCATCATCCCCGTGGCCTACTACATCTTCCTTCTGGCTGGCTTCGTAGCAGGCTCTGCTATGACCTTCCTGCAGGCAGTGCTGAACCCCTACATCGTCGCTTGTGACGTGAAGGGTACTACGGGTGTCACGCGTCAGTCTATCGCTGGTACGGCCAACTCTACGATGGCTACCATCGCTCCTATCCTCGTGGCTTCGGTCATCTTCGCAGGTAAGAGCGGTCTGGACATCGCACTGAGCTCGCTCTACATCCCCTTCCTCGTACTCATCGTCCTCGTCGGTGGTCTCATCGCAGCGCTCTCTAAGCTCCACCTCCCCGCGATCGCAAGCACGGAGAAGAAGGAAGGCGAAGTCCTCGAAAAGAGCGTATGGAGCTTCTCGCACCTCGCTCTCGGTGTCGTCGCTATCTTCATGTATGTCGGTGTCGAAGTTTGCGTAGGGAACAATATCAACCTCTATGGTCAGAGCCTCGGCTTCGAGCCTTCGGATGCAGCACTCCTCGCTACCATCTACTGGGGTCTGATGCTCGTCGGCCGTCTCTGTGGTAGCTTCCTCAGCAGCATCAGCGCCAGCAAGCAGCTCCTCATCACCTCTCTGGGCGCAGGCATCCTCGTCCTCGGTGGTATGGTTCTGAACAATCCTTACCTCCTCGTCGGTGCTGGTCTCTTCCACTCCGTCATGTGGGGTGCTATCTTCTCACTGGCTATCGACAAGCTCGGCAAGTACACGTCCGCTGGCTCGGGTGCCCTGATGATGGGTATCGTCGGTGGTGCTATCCTGCCTTTCGCTCAGGGTATCCTCGCTGACAGCCTCGGCGGTTGGCAGTTCACCTGGATCATCGTCCTCATCGGTGAAGCTTACCTCCTCTACTACGCTCTCGTAGGTCACAAGGTTCGCCAGCTCCCTTAGTCCTCTAAGGACAAGCCCATCAGTCCCCCTCCCGCACCCTGCTGGTGCGTCAGGGGGACTGCTATCATACCACGTTTACTCACTCCTATCAAGCTCCATCACTCAGATGAATACACAAGCTATCCGCGACAAGTTCGCATCTCTCTACGGCGAAGCTGGTACGCTCTACACCTCACCCGGCCGTATCAACCTCATCGGCGAGCACACCGACTACAACGGCGGATTCGTCTTCCCCGGTGCCGTAGACAAAGGCATCATGGCGGAAGTACGCCCCAACGGTACGGACACCGTGATGTGCTACTCCATCGACCTCAAGGACCGGGTGGAGTTCAAAGTAGACGATCCGAAAGGGCCGCGCGCCACATGGGCCCGCTTCATCTACGGCATGGTACAGGAGTTCAAGGCACTCGGTGTCGACGTGAAAGGCTTCAACATCGCCTTTGCCGGCGACGTTCCCCTCGGTGCCGGCATGAGCTCATCGGCAGCCATGGAGAGCTGCTTCGGCTGTGCGCTGAACGACCTGTTTGCCGGCAACAAGGTGCCGAAATGGGACATCGCTCTCGCCGGACAGGCAACGGAGCACAAGTACATCGGCGTGAACTGCGGTATCATGGACCAGTTCGCAAGCGTCTTCGGACAGGAAGGGAAGCTGATGCGCCTGGACTGCCGCAGCCGTGAGTTCGAGTACTTCCCGTTCAGTCCAAAGGGGTACAGGCTGGTGCTCGTCAACTCGAAGGTGAAGCACGAACTGGCAGGAAGCCCCTACAACGACCGCCGCAGGAGCTGCGAGAACGTCGTCGCCGCATTGGGCAAGCACTTCCCCGGCAAGAAGTTCGAGACGCTGCGGGATGCCGACTGGGACGAGCTGGAGGCCGTGAAGGCGGAAGTCAGCGCTGAAGACTATAAACGCGCCCACTTCGTGCTGGGCGAGAAGGACCGTGTCCTCGCTGTCTGCGACGCCCTAGTGGCAGGCGACTACGAGACCGTCGGAAAGAAGATGTACGAGACCCACCACGGCCTCAGCAAGGAGTACGAGGTAAGCTGCGAGGAACTCGACTTCCTCAACGACCTCGCCCGTGAGAACGGCGTGACCGGCTCGCGCATCATGGGCGGCGGCTTCGGCGGCTGCACCATCAACCTCGTCAAGGACGAACTGTATGACAGGTTCGTTGCCGATGCGACCGAGAAGTTCAAAGCGAAGTACGGTCATGCACCGGAAGTCTATCCGGTAGTCATCAGTGAGGGGTCGCACAAGGTCTGCTGAAACCGCTTCAACATCCGGGAAGACGGTCTTTGTCCGCAGGGGCAGGTCTTCACCGGCATACACAAGAGCTGGATTCCTCACGGGGTTCAGCTCTTCGTGTCTGGTTCCCGGCGGTCCCGGACACGACTCCATGCCATGTCAGAAACAATGTTACATCGCTAATCAAAAAAAATCTA
>ERZ772962.1713-NODE-1713-length-11576-cov-6.694297_pt1 | contig 11576 bp, 9 predicted proteins | sample MGYA00580676_ERZ772962 | MGnify/ENA primary metagenome ERZ772962 (study PRJEB29015, sample SAMEA2738049) | human oral metagenome | biome: human oral; feature: human-associated habitat; material: saliva | place: China | collected 2230 ...
TTCTGGGTGTTTTTCTAAAGCTGCGTTTAAATTATTAACATAAGCAGCGTGGTGTTTCCCGTGATGAATTTCCATTGTTTTAGCATCAATAACAGGCTCTAAGTAATCAAAAGCATAAGGTAATTCAGGTAATTTAAATGTCATAGTAATAAGCCTCCCGGTTTTTTTAATCAATATATATAAGTTAATTATAAGAAAATTTTTAAAAATAAACAACAAAACTGCTTGTAAAAAATAATTTTATAATTGAGGAAACAATTTGAAAGTAATTGTATAAGTTCGAAAAAAGTGATAGAATATATAAAGTGAGAAATTTTTAAGGAGAAAAGTCGTGAATAAATTTATAAAAGAGCATGGACAAATGGTTTTATGGTTTATATTTGTGATATTTATGTTTATATCGCTTAGTATGGTCTTCACCCATGGACCAGAATATGCAATAATTGTCTTTATATTCAGTTTTATATTACTATGCCCACCTGTTATCAAACTTATTCAACGCAAAACAAGGATTAAGAAAGTGGTGTTAGGAGCGATAGCTGCTTTGATATTGTCGTTTACTATGATGATGAGCAATCATTTTAGTGGAGCGAAAAGAGAAGAGCAGATAAGAACGTTCCAAGAGAAGAAGGAAGAACGTGAGAAAAAAACTGAAGAGCAGACAGATGAAAAACGAGATACTTCTGAGGAAAGTAAATCTCAAAATCAAATGCAGACATCAGCGCCGCAACAGAGTCTAGAAAAAGAGATGAAGGCGACTATGGATGATATTAAGAAAGAGCAAAAAGCACAAGAACAAAAGCAGGAGAAGACTAAAAAAGTAGTAGTTCGTGCAAGTAAAAAGAGCGGACAGTACTATACTCCAGAGCATCCTTCTTACAATAAGGTAGCAGCTAAAAACTTATTAGTCTTTAATTCAGAGGAAGCAGCACAAAAAGCAGGATATAAGAGAGCAGCGTAAAAAACATAAAAAAAATCGACGTAGCAATTAAGTTACGTCGTTTTTTGTTGTTACACTTCTTTTTTATATGTACTCACTATCTCTTTAGCAGTAGCTAAGTTCATATGTTTTTCAGCACGTAGTTTTTCAACTACTTCATCCAAAATATCAGTAGTAGCACCTGCTAAAATAGCTAATGATTTCGCATGAAGTTTCATATGGCCTTTTTGAATACCATCACCTACTAAAGCGCGTAAAGCAGCAAGGTTTTGAGCAAGGCCAACAGAAACGATAATGCTTGCCAAAGTTTTCGCATCAGGATTTCCTAACATAGCGCGTGCTACTTTTACACTAGGGTTGATTCCGATAGAACCACCAACACTAGCTACTGGCATCGGCAATGTTAGTTCCCCAATTAGAACCTCTTTTTCTAAATCGCAAGTCCAAGTAGAAAGTCCTTTGTATTTTCCGCTACGTGCTGCCCAACTTTGGCAACTAGCTTCAATAGCGCGCCAATCATTTCCGCTTGCGATAACAATACTGTCGATACCGTTGAAAATTCCTTTGTTGTGTGTTGCGGCACGATAAGTATCTGCTTGGGCAAACTTGCTCGCCAGTTCTATACGTTTTGCAAGGTATTCTCCATTATCCCCAAGATTTGAAAATGGAATTTCACAGCGACTTGAAACTAAAGAACGTGTTGCGTAGTTAGATAAAATTGCCATAAGGGCAACGCCACCTGTAAGACTTTCAAGTGATATTTTTACTGCCTCAAGCATAGTGTTAAGCATATTAGCCCCCATCGCTTCTAAAGTATCAACTATTAAATAAACAACTACAAAAGTAGTATCATCCTCAGTCAGAACTTTAACCTCTAAATCGCAAGCACCACCGCCACGCTTAACTATAGATGGATAAGCTTCGTTTGCTGTTTTAAGCAGAAGTTCTTTATTGTCTAAGATAAGATTGCAGGTAGCCTCAACATTGTTAATGTCATAGAGTGCGATATGTCCGATCATTTTTCTATCATAGATAGTAGTACTAAAACCTCCACAGCGTTCAACTATTTTTCCGGCATTGCTGCATGCAGCAACAACAGAAGGTTCTTCGGTAACCATAGGAACTAAATAGCTTTTTTTATCAACAACAAAATTAGGAACAACGCTAAATGGTAAAGAAAACGTCCCGACAACATTTTCTACCATATTATTAGCTGTTTCAAAATCTAATATTTTGTTGTTATTTAGCAAGTCGAAATGCTCATTATCTAAAATATTAGCTTCTTTAATAACATTTAAACGTTCATCGCGAGTTTTTTTATAAAATCCACTCCAATTATTCATTATAGGAGCCTCCCTTTCGGTAATTTTTGAAAAAACCTCACTAACAATTAACTAATAGCTTTATAAATAGTGGTGTTAGTGAGGTTTATAAGTCAGTGTAAAATTAACTAAGTTTTTAAATTTGTTTTTTATAGATTCGTTTATGATTCTCGATTTTTTCTAGGACGAAACGACTTTCATCACGAATATCAGAAATATCTAGATTACCATCTTCATCAACGGTAGTATCTCTAAAGAACATTTTTTCATATTCATCAACAGAGATTTGTTTTCTATTATTAAACTGTTCAAGTCTATTAGTTTTTAATTGGTTTTCATAACCTTCGACTAGCGTCATACCAAATACTTCGGCAACAGCACCACTACCATAACTATAAAGAGCGATTTTATCCCCTGCTTTAAGAGTAGTGTTGTTTTCAAGAAGAGATAATAGCCCTAAGAATAATGAACCTGTATAAATATTACCAACGCGTTGGCTATAAAGAATAGATTCGTTAAAACGTGCTAATAAGTTTTCTTTTGTAGATTCATTATTTTCTTGTTCTAATAACAGTTGTAATCCTTTAAGTCCAAGTTTTGGATATGGAAGATGTAAACATACCGCGCTAAAGTCTTGTAGTTGTTGTTTTGTTCTTTCTAAATATTTAGCCCAAACAGTCTCTAAACATCCAAGATACTGCTCAGTTGAAAATTTACCTTCGACAAAAGCGTATTGAGAATAGTTAGGACGCCAAAAATCCATAACATCACGAGTAAGGCAAAGATTATCATTGTTTAATTCTAGAAGACGAGGGTTGCTAGTAACTAGCATAGCACAACTACCAGCTCCTTGTGTAGATTCTCCAGAAGATTTTACTCCATATTTAGCGATATCGCTCGCAATTACAAGTACCCTTGAATCAGGATTGTTCAAGACATGGTTTTTTGCAAAATCAAGAGCTGCAGTAGCACCGTAGCAAGCTTCTTTTACTTCGATAGTACGCACGAATGGCTGAATATCTAATAGACCGTGGATAAACACCGCAGAAGCTTTACTTTGGTCGATACCAGATTCTGTCCCAACAATAATCATATCTATTTTTTCTAAGTCTTCATCATCTAAAATTTCAAAAGCAGCTTGAGCACCAAGTGTAACGATATCTTGGCTTACTGGTGGGATACTCATTTCTAATTGAAGTAAACCTTTAGTAAATTTATCAGGTTCAATACCACGAGCTATTGCTAGGTCACGAATATCTAGATAGTACTCGGGCATTGCAAACCCAATCTTATCAATTCCTATTTTCATTTTATTTTTACCTTTCGATTACTATTAATCTAATTTTTCCTAAAATATATATTGAACTCCTCAAGAGCTCAAATAAAATTTACGCAACTACTATTGTATACAATTTTTCGTAAATAGTCCACAGTTAGACTGTTTAAAGTTAAAAAAGTTTCTTGACAATAAGATTTTAGTATAGAAGCTTAAATTAAACTTAAAAAAACTAGATTTAGTTATTCTAATTGATAGAAGGAAACAATAAATCTAGTTATATATTACTTATAATAGTTTTAATTGCGGCTTATAACCACAGAAATACCTTGACCGCCTCCGATACAAAGCGAGCATAGTCCGCGATTTTTGTTTTCATTGATTAGTTCATGTACTAAAGAAACAAGGATTCTACAACCGCTCGCTCCAATAGGATGACCTAAAGCTATAGCACCACCATTGATATTAACTTTAGAAGTATCAAGGTTAAGTTTGTTAAGAACAGCTATCGACTGCGCTGCAAAAGCTTCGTTAAGTTCGAATAAATCAATATCATCAGTTGTTAAATTCAGTTTATCTAAAACTTTTTTCGTTGCGGGTATTGGCCCAAGTCCCATAACTTTATTATCTAATCCAGCGGTAGCATAACCATCGATAAATCCAAGAATATTAATACCTAGCTCATTAGCGCGTTTTTCAGACATTAAAATAACGCAAGCCGCTCCATCATTAATACCAGAAGCATTACCAGCTGTTACAGTTCCATCTTTTTTGAACGCTGGGCGTAATTTAGCTAATGAAGCTAAATCAGTATTGGGGAGAACAAATTCATCAGTGTCAAAAACTTTTTCTTCTTTCCGTGTTTTTATTGTAATAGGGACTATTTCATCTGAGAATTTTCCTTTTTCAATAGCAGCGCTTGCTTTTTGTTGACTAAGAACTGCGAATTCATCTTGTTGCTCACGACTGATAGCAAATTGCTCAGCAATATTTTCAGCGGTAATACCCATATGATAATTTTCAAAAGCATCGGTTAGACCATCATGAATAATACTATCTTCAAGTTCGAAGTTTCCTAGTTTAGCACCAAAACGCACATCTTTTGTGTAATAAGGAGCAGTGCTCATATTCTCTACACCGCCACAAACAACGATATCATTGTCACCAAGTAAAATAGATTGAGCGCCTAAAACAACGCTTTTTAGACCAGAACCGCAAACCTTATTTACGACAAATGCGCTCTTTTCTTGTGGAATACCAGCAAAGATCGCGATTTGACGAGCGATGTTTTGTCCAAGACCAGCTCCAAGAACATTGCCGAAGATTACTTCGTCAACAAGGGTAGGGCTTATATTTATTTCCTCTAATGATTTTTTTACAACTTCAGCTCCAAGTGTTGCAGCTGGAATATCTTTAAGACTGCCGCCAAAACTACCGATAGCGGTACGTTTAGCACTAACAATAGCGACTCTACTCATATATCAATCTCCTATCCATATAATCGAGTATATTTTACTATAAAAAAACTATCAGTTCAAATTTTACGTGCGAACTATTGAAAGAGTTTTTTTAGAAGATAGAGAAAAAATAACAAGAAATAAATTCAAAAAAATGAGATAAAAAGCTATAGTAAAGAATGCTGAAACAAAAATAAAATTATTTTGTAATATAAATGTAATATTTTTGTAATAAATCGTTGCTTTTTGTAATTTTTGGTAGTATAATATAATTAAAGAAGAGAAGAAATAAAAGTAAATAATATTAAAGCAGAAAGAAGGTGGAGAAAATGAACAAAATTTTAAAAATTGCAGCGGTTTTTGTTTTAGGAATAGGAGTTTTAACAGGATGTACAGATAAAGTAGCACAAAAGATTACTAATGATACAGAAAAAACACAAGATGTAATAACAAATATGTTAAAAGATGATGCTAATGTTGATGAACAAAATCAACAAGAAAATAAAGACAACAATGTCGTCAATAAAAATGAAAATCAAACAATAGCACCAACTAATAGAAATAATACTAATAAATACAATCATAACTTTAATGAAGCTGGGAAAATACTAGAACTTATGAATTATAGCTTGCTTAACTTTAAAGGTTCTACAGCGGCTAATGCAATTCGTTATAGTGTTATAGATAACGGAATAGATAATCAAATTGTTTTTGCACCAGCTACTTATGTATTAGACTTAATTAACACATATAATGAAGGAACTTATAATCTTAAAGATGTATTTGCAAAATTGGATGCAGAAAGAGGAATTACTTTTATGGAACTGGATAAAAGTAAAGTAGAATATACTCAAGAAGAATTAGAAAAATTAGTAAAAGATAATAATACTATCGTATATTTCAAAAAAGATAATGCCTTTGCATTACGCTATATAGCAGGAATAGGCGGAGCTACCGATTCAATCTTTGCTCCAGTAGAACGTTGGGAAGTTCAAGGAGATAGAATAATAATACCATTTGTTACTATAGCTACTAATCGACCAACAGGTGTAATTACACTACGATTAAATAATAAACAATATGCAAGTGGTCAACATAAAACTATGTATTATGTAGAAAAATTTGTAATATACTAAACAACAAAAAAGAGCGACTTAAAAATTGATATAGAGAGTACAAATTTTAAGTCGCTTTTTACTTAATTATAGACAAAATAAAAAAGCTAAGTATAGGGGATACTTAGCTTTTTTATGAACTAAATTAAGTTCGAAGCAATTTCTTGCTTATTAATATCTAATCTTATATACAAATAACAAAAGAGTATCGCTACTCTTAAAGGGAGAATGGCTTGCCTAGGGAGCGACAAGCCACATTATGAAAAAAATTAAAAAGTTTTATTATCTGTTAATATCATAAAGAATTAACTGAAATATTGGTTTAAACAAAAATATTTTCAAACTTAAAAGGGAGAAACGACAAGTGTCGTTAAGAATGAAAAATTAATTATTTTTGTTTAAGTCACAATTATATCTCTTTTACTTAAAATATACTTAAAATTAATTTAAAATTTTCAACAAAAATCTATTTTTATTAAAAATTTTTAAGAGAATAGATTATAAACCCTAAATTGTGGGATATAACTAATTTTCCAAATTAAAATCAATAGGTTTTTTGCCGACTTCTTCTAAATATGAATTTATACGTGAAAATACCTTGCTACCGAAGAAACCACGATAAGCAGATAGCGGACTTGGGTGTGGTGATTCTATTATTTTATGGCGAGAGCTATCTATTAGAGTTTTTTTACTTCTAGCATAACTCCCCCATAGGACAAATACAACGTTGTTATTTTTTTGTGAAATAGTTTCTATTATATAGTCTGTAAAATCTTGCCAGCCAACATTGCTATGACTTGCTGGTGAATATTCTTCAACGGTTAATACAGAGTTCAATAGGAATATTCCTTGTTTAAACCATTTTTCTAAATTTCCTGTTTTTGCAGGAGTAATGCCAAGGTCATCATAAAGTTCTTTATAAATATTTATTAAACTCTTAGGTAAAGGAACGCCATCATTAACAGAAAAGCTTAATCCACAAGCTTGACCGGGATTATGATATGGATCTTGTCCCAATATAACTACTTTTATATCTTGTAACGGCAGATCAAAGACCTTAAAAACTAATTCTTTTGGTGGATAGATAGTCGCCGTTTGTCTTTTTTTATTTATATTATCGACTGTTATGCCCAATTCATTACGTTTTGGATAATCTTTAAATATTTCTTTCCAACTGTTGTCCATAATAACTCCTTATTTACAAAAATTTCAATACACATTTAAGTATAACATAAGATGTAGTACTAATAAAATTTATTAAGAAGAGAGAATTAGAACGGTTAAATATGATATAATAGATAGTGAATGGAGAGTAGTTTGTATATTCTCAAAAAACAAAAAATATAATAGGAGGTCAATATGAAAAAACTAGGTTTTATCGGTGTTGGTAATATGGGGGAAGCAGTTCTGAAAGGAGTAATTTCTAGTCAAAAAGCAGCGAAAGAAAATATTTTCGTTAAAAATTCTTCAAACGACAGTACAGAAAAAGTAGCTGAACGTAACGGAGTCCAAGCGGCCAATAGCTCAAAAGATTTGGCAAAAGAATGTGATGTTGTATTTTTAGGTGTAAAACCATATTTAGTAGCAAGTGTACTAGAAGAAATCAAAGTAGAACTAGAAGGAAAAATAGTTATTTCGATGGCGGCAGCAGTAGAAATAAAAGATATAGAAAGTATTGTACCAAGTGCAAAAGTAGTCCGCATTATGCCGAATACGCCCGTTGAAGTAGGTGCGGGGGTTGTTGGTGTTAGTGTTGGTCATAATATAGAATCAACTGAAGTGGAGTACGTTTTAAGTTTATTTAGCAGTCTTGGATTATCAGAGGTGATAGCGGAAAAAGATATGGCTGGATTAACTGCACTTAGTGGGTCAGGCCCTGCTTATGGTTATTTATTTATTGAAGCATTAGCTGATGGTGCAGTGTTAAACGGGTTACGTCGTGAAACTGCTTATCGCTTAGCGGCACATACAGTAATTGGAGCAGCTAAAATGGTATTAGAAACAGGAGAACATCCAGGCAAACTAAAGGATAATGTTTGTTCACCATCAGGTAGTACAATCGAAGCTGTTCGAATTCTTGAAGAAAAAAATTTCCGCTCAGCAGTAATTGAATGCGAAAAAGCTTGTTTTGAAAAATTAAAAGAGATGTAGTAGAATTAATACCTAACTATAAATTACAATATTAGCAAAAGTTAAAAGAATCTTAATGACTTCTAATCATTAAGATTCTTTCTATGTTTTATTTTTTCAGCTCATCTGTTAATTCATAAAGTTGATCTACTAAGTATCCAACATATGAAATTGCTTCTTTAAGTGGTTCAGCGGTACTCACATCACAACCAGCAAGCTTAGAAAGATCTAGTGCTGACATACTACTTCCTTTAGAAAGAACATTTAGCCAAGTATCGGCATAACTTGGATTTTTGTCAATTTTATTAGCAACTGCTGTTCCGATAGTTAGTCCTGCAGAGTAAGTATATGGATAAAGTCCCATGTAGTAGTGAGGTTGACGCATCCAAGTAAGTTCTGCTCCCTCGTTAATTACAAGACTATTTCCGAAAAATTCTTCCATAACTTCACGTTTTATAGTAGATAAGACTTCTGCAGTTAACATTTCATTATTATCAACTTTTTTATAAACACGGTCTTGATAAACAGCTTCAAGATAGTGAGTTACCATATTGTGGAAGTAAGTTCTGCTAATCATATTACTAATTACCCAACGTTTAAAGCGTGCGTTTTTATTAGTTTGTAGTAGATAATTAGAAACGATAACCTCGTTACAAGTAGACGGTGCTTCTACGAAGTAAAGTGAGCAATCGTTATTTAGCATAGTTTGGTGTTTACCAGTATTCATAAAGTGGTAAGCATGTCCAAGTTCATGCGCAAGAACGAACACCTCATTCATTTTCCCGGTCCAAGAAAGAAGGATAAAGCCAGCTACATTTGGCACAGTAGCGCAGAAACCACCAGTACTCTTACCGATATTTTGAGGGAAGTCCGTCCAACGTTTATCATAGCTTTCATCAATCATTTTAACATAATCTTCACCAAGAACACCAAGTGCTTTTTTCAAATATTCTCGTGATTCTTCAATAGTCATATCAATCTCGAAATCAGGATCTAGATTAATTTTACAGTCGGCAAATTGCATATCTTCAATTTTATGCTCGCGTGCTAATAGTTTGATATAACGACGGATATGTGGTGCAAGGTCTGTCATAAGTGTTTTGATTTGACGATCGTATAATTCACGACTATCATCTTGTTTATCCAATAGGTAATCAATAACGCTATCATAACCACGAGCAGTTGCAAGCATTTTTTCTCTTTTAATGTGAGAAATATACTCATTTGCTGAAGTATTCTTATATGCATTTAAAGTTTTATAAAAACTTTTCGCAGCTGCACGACGAACATCGGTATCATTATCCATCTCATGTAAGTTTTCGTATAAAACAAAGCTATTTTCGTAAGTCTTACCATTTGCTTCGAAACTATCGAATTTCATATCTTCATGTTTAGTTACTTCGTACAAATTATAGAAGTCAGGTAGACTTTCATAACTAGCGATTATTTCTTCAACTTCTTTTGGTAATACATGCTTTTTCATATTAACAAGTTTTTCGAAATAATATTTCAAGTCTGGGCGATAGTCAGCAACAAAGGTATTTATAAAACCTTCATCTAAAGATATTAACTCTGTGGAGAAAAAACTTAGTTTACTAGCTGAAAGAGAAGAAAGTTCTTCGAAAATAGTTGCGTTGGTAACTACATTATCGTTAAAACGGTCAACAGACATAGGTAATTCAGCATAGTGTAAAAGTTTATAACATTCTTCTTCTATCTCTTCGTATTTAAGGATAGCTTCGTTTAGAGTAGTATAATCAGCTAACTTTCCTTCATATTTGTCTTTAAACTCAATTATTTCTTTTTTTGTTTTTTCCAAAGTATTTTTGTAGTCTTCATCAGTTTTATAAAGTAGAGTCATATCCCAAGTGTACTGTTCGTCTACTTCATTACGTGGGACTAATTTTATTTCAGTCATAGTTTACCTCCAATATTTTACTAATTATATATTAATAGTTGCGCTAACGCAACTTAGTAATAATTATAATACATAAATCGGGATAGGTAAATATAAAAATGGTATATAGTCAAAAAATCTAGCCCCCCCAATAAGGTAAGCTAGATTTTTATATTAATTAAATTTTATTTCATCTATTTTATCAATTTTTCTAGTGATTGTGATTTCGCCTTGTGAGTCTTTTAAAATAGATTCTATTAAATTTTTGGCAGTTGTGTATTCAAGTTCAGACATAGAGTCTTTCTCTTTTTCTAGTTGTGCTTTAGCTACTCCTTCTATAAATGATTTTAAATCAAGGGTAATTCCTAAAATCTCATTTGTAGTAGTGTCTATTGTTGCAGCAAATGTTAGCGTCATTTCAGAAAGATTACCAGTTTCTTCGCTAGTAAACGCACCTGGATTTAGATAAAATTTATTTCCGATGTCTGATAATTTTATTTTCCCAGTGAAAGTTAGTTTGTTATCTGACTTCTCATAGTTTTTATCAGTTATAGTATTAAAAAGAGTATTTCCGTTGAAAAATACTTGTATAGCAGATAAAACTTCTAAATCATCTGTTATTTTATCTCCAACTAATTTTCCATTTTCAACATTGAATTTATCATATCCAGAATTATTTTTCTTAAGGAAAATATGTTCTTCTTTTGTTGTAGTTTTTCCTAGTTCAGTTTCTTGCTCAGAAAATTTCTTCAAAACATTTCCATTTTCGTCTATTTTAATATTTGATGATACGTTAACTGAATAACTTTCTACTATAAGGTTAGATTTAATGGTAACCTTAGTATCTAATTCTAAATTTTTTTCTTTTGAAAAGTTGTTAATGGCTGTTTTAACAATTTCCTCATTTGATAATTCTTTTTTTGTTTCTTGCGTAGTGGCTTGATTTGTATTTTTATTTTGTGTGCAACCTAATGTCGTTCCTGCAAGAACGATAATTGCTAAAGTTAGTAATAATTGTTTTTTCATGATATACCTCTTTACTTAGATTATAGGAATTAATTATATCCTAAAAAACTGATTATGTAAATAAGAAAATATGTTGAAGAAAATCTGATTGATTCTATAAAAAGTTTACTAGCATTTTTTTTTGATGTATAATTTTTATAGTAGAATTTTTTAAAAAACTATCAAGTGAGGTAAACTATGAAAGTAGCGATAATAGGTGGTGGGATAGTAGGTGCGACATGCGCGTACTATTTATCGAAAAATAAAGATATAGAGTTGACAGTTTTTGATCACGGTGTGGGGCAAGCGACAAAGGCGTCTGCCGGAATAATAAGTCCATGGTTTTCGAAACGTCGTAATAAACCTTGGTATAAGATGGCGCGTTTAGGTGCAGATTTTTATTTGAAACTTGTTCAAGATCTAGAAGGTGAGGG
>ERZ772962.1715-NODE-1715-length-11556-cov-4.769759_pt1 | contig 11556 bp, 8 predicted proteins | sample MGYA00580676_ERZ772962 | MGnify/ENA primary metagenome ERZ772962 (study PRJEB29015, sample SAMEA2738049) | human oral metagenome | biome: human oral; feature: human-associated habitat; material: saliva | place: China | collected 2230 ...
GGCGTGGCACATTGATCCTGGCCAGCCATGACCGCTGGCTGATTCAACACTGGCACGGGCGCAAACTCCAGCTAACCCCACCAACTCAGCCTGCGCTATAGCTACCGCCAAAAGCTAAACCGCTACTCAACTTGTTACCCAAACTACTGTTTCTGGGTTGCTAGTAGCGTCCTTGACCACTAACTTCAGGCTTATGACGAATGCGCGCACTGAAGCTCTCCCCACCGCAAGCTCGGCTTCTGCCCTAGATTCACTTTTAAATGAGTTTCGCACTCTGGCAACCAGTGAACGTGAAAAGGGCGCTTGGTAGCTATTCCTGCCAATGAAAACGCTGGCCTAGTAGCAATTCAGTGTAAGTTCTACGCCCCTGGTCACACGGTCCATAAGCGCGATATTGATTTTCTTTCCTGACTGCTTCAGGTAAGGCGCCTTTTACTCGGCGTATTTTGGTTGATACTTCAGGCACTGCTTGGGGTAAGAATTCTCAGGATGCTATTGAGGGCCAGCACATCCCGGTTTCCCGCATTACCCTAGCTGACCTGCGCGATTCGGATATTGACTGGCGTACCTATGCGCTGGGTTCAAAGCAGGCCCCCACTACACGTGAACGTAAGGTGCCTCGAGATCACCAGGTGCGTGCTCGCAGCGCGGTGATGGCTGGTTTTGATACCAGTGATCGAGGCCAGCTGGTTATGGCCTGTGGTACCGGTAAAACTTTCACCTCTTTGATCATTGCACGCGAGTTTATGAAGCGTGAGGGTGGTAGTGCCCGGATTTTGTTTGCGGTGCCTTCTTTGGCTTTGTTGAAGCAGACGCTAGATGACTGGCGCGACTTCGACCTGATCATCTGCGACGAGGCCCACCGCACCACGGGTGCGACGCTGACGGGCGAGGACGAGAGCGCCTTCACGAAGATCCACAGCGACGAGTTCATCCGCCGCACGAAGACCCTGTACATGACGGCGACGCCGCGTATTTTCGCGGAGAACGCGAAGAATAGGGCGTCGGAGAAGGACGCGATCCTGACCTCGATGGACGATCAGGAGACCTACGGTCCGGTGTTCTTCCGTCTGGGCTTCGGCCAGGCGGTGAAGGAGAACCTGCTGACGGACTACAAGGTCATCATCCTGACGGTCAGCGAGGAGGAGGTGTCGCAGCACTATCAGGCGATCGCGGAGATGGGCGGCGAGCTGAACCTCGACACGGCCGCGAAGCTGACGGGCTGCTGGAACGCGCTGGCCAAGCGCAAGAACCCCGGTTCCGACGTGGACTACGGCGAGGATCGCGCGCCGATGCGCCGTGCCGTGGCCTTCTGCAAGGACATCAAGGCCTCGAAGGCGGTCGCGACGCAGTTCCCGGACCTGGTGAACGGTCCCTTTGGCCTGAGCGACCTGAGCAACGACGACGCGTCGGATAACCTGCAGGTCGAGTGCCGCCACGTGGACGGCACGATGAATGCGGCGGTGCGCGCGCGAGATGGATTGGCTGACCGAGGGCGCGGGCACGGACGAGGTCCCGGTGTGCCGCATCCTGACGAACGCGCGCTGCCTGAGCGAGGGCGTGGACGTGCCCACGCTGGATGCGGTTCTCTTCCTGTCGCCGCGCAAGTCGCAGGTGGACGTTATCCAGGCGGTGGGGCGCGTGATGCGCCGCGCGGAGGGCAAGGACTTCGGCTACATCATCCTGCCCGTGGCCGTGCCGTCGGGCATGGCACCGGAGCGCGCGCTGGATGACAACAAGCGCTTCCAGGTCGTGTGGCAGGTCCTCAACCCTTCGCGCCCACGACGAGCGCTTGGACGCGGCGATCAACTCCATGGAGCTCAACGGCCAGGGCCCGGAAAACATCATCGTCGAGCAGGTCTCCCTCGAGAAGGCGAAGAAGCAGGACGATCCACTCATCGGCAGCGCGCCCGATGGGGACGAGGCCGGGGCTGGGTCCGGCACGGACGGCGTAACCCAAGGAATCCAGGGTCAGCTGACGCTGCTGCCCTCGGATTGGAAGGAGTCGGTGTTCGGCCGGATCGTGAAGAAGGTGGGCTCGTCCCTGTACTGGGAGGACTGGTCAAAGGACATCGCGACGGTCGCGGACCGCTACATTCACCTCATCGACCGGCTGCTGGAAGATCCGGAGCGCCAGGACGCGTTCCAGGAGTTCGTGGGCGCGCTGCGCGCGACGCTGAACCCGGCCGTAGACAACGAGTCGGCGGTGGAGATGCTGGCCCAGCACATCCTGACGGCAAAGCCCTTTACGGTTGGCAATGGAACAGGAAAACAGACGAGCAAGAAGCGGAGGAGCAATGAAAAGAATTAGCTACAACCCGTTGTGGAAGAAGCTCGTCGACAAAGGCTGGCTGAAGCGCGATCTCCAGCAAAAAGCTGGCATCAGCACTGGAACCGTTACCAAGCTCGGACGGAACGAGAACGTCACCACCGCCGTTCTCGTCAAGATCGCCGAAGCACTGGACTGCGGACTGACCGACACCGCGGAGATCGTCGAAGTCATCGAGTCTGTGAAGGGAGATAACGATGCCAAAGCTCACTGAAGAGGACGTCAAACTCAGGTTCATTACACCTGCGATCACAGAGACGGCTGGTTGGCGTAAAGAGCAACTTCGTATGGAGCCTGTCATCGCTCCTGGCCAGGTCATCGTTCAAGGTACCAAGACCAAACGGGGCGAGATCAGCAAAGCGGATTACGTGCTGCTTGGTTCGAAGTCGCGTAAGCCGCTTGCGGTTGTTGAAGCCAAGGACATGGAGCACACTGTTCGTGCAGGTCTGCAGCAGGCACTGGGTTATGCCGCGAAGCTTGACGCCCCGTTCGCATACTCGTCAAACGGCAAGGGCTTCATCGAGCATGACTTCTTCACCGGCGTTGAGCGAGAGATCGGCTTGGATGAGTTCCCTACCGAGGATGAGTTGTGGCAACGCTATCTGGTTGGCAAAGGACTTGACGCTCAGGGTGCGGCACTGATTGCTGAGCCATATCATGTTGACCCGTTCAAACCGCAAGAAGCTCGCTATTACCAGCAGGTAGCGGTAGACCGCACGCTGGAAGCAATCGCACACGGCGACCGCCGTCTACTCCTGGTGATGGCCACCGGCACCGGCAAGACATTCACGGCCTTTCAGATTATTTGGCGGCTCCTCAAAGCTGGAACAGTGAAACGGGTACTGTACCTCGCCGACCGCAACGTGCTGATCGATCAGACCATCACCGGCGACTTCGAGCCACTCTCTGGCCGCATCACCAAGGTCAAAGGCAAGCACTTGGATTCCTCTTACGAGGTTTACATGAGCCTGTATCAACAGCTCGCTGGTGAGGAGGGTGAAGAACCATTCCGGCAGTTCAAACCAGAGTTCTTTGACATCGTCATCATTGACGAGTGTCACCGTGGATCAGCACGCGAAGAATCGCTGTGGCGACGTGTCCTCGACTATTTCTCTAGCGCCATCCACATTGGTATGACGGCAACACCGAAAGAAACCAAGGAAGTGTCGAACATCGACTACTTTGGTGAGCCTGTCTACACCTACAGTTTGAAACAGGGAATCGAGGATGGCTTCCTCGCTCCGTATAAGGTGATCCGTGTTGGCTTGGACGTCGACTTGGAGAACTGGCGACCGTTCGAGGGGCAAGTCGACGTTGATGGCAACGAAGTTGAGGATCGCGAGTACAATGTCAAGGATTACGACCGTAACCTCATCATTGATGAGCGCACCCAGATGGTCGCCAAGTACGTGACGTCCTGGCTGGAGAAGTACGGCACTGATTCGAAGACCATCGTCTTCTGCGTCGATATTGAGCATGCTGAACGAATGCGCCAAGCCCTAGCGAACGAGAACCTTGAACGGGTCATCGAGGACTACCGGTACGTCATGAAGATCACCGGAGATGATAAAGAAGGCAAGGGTCAGCTCGATAACTTCGCTGACGTCAACGAGCAGTACCCGACACTGGTGACCACATCGAAACTGCTCACCACAGGCGTCAACGTCAAAACGATCAAGCTCATCGTCTTGGAGTCCAACATTGGGTCGATGACGGAGTTCAAACAGATCGTCGGACGCGGCACCCGGCTCGATCCTGAGCATGGCAAAGAGTTCTTCACGATCATGGACTTCCGTGGATCGACCCGACTCTTCGCCGACCCGGATTTCGACGGTAACCCAGCAGGCAGCATAGACATGCCTTTGCCCGAGCCTGGAGATGACGGCGAGATCCCCGAACCCGAATGGCCAGAAGACGACGAAACCGCGGAAGACCCCGGGTCTGAAGATGACATCGAGGACTTCGGCCCAGATGATGTGATCATCTGTGATCCGCCTTGGATCGACGACCCCGCCCCTGAAAAGCAAGGCAAGGTGCGAGTTCGCGGTGTCGAAGTCAAACTGCTCAACGAGCGCGTCCAGTACGTCGATCCCGTCACCGGCAAACTCATGACCGAATCGATCCGCGACTTCTCGAAGCGGTCATTGCTGAACACGTACTCCAGCCTCGACTCGTTCCTTACCGCTTGGTCGCAGGCCGAGCGAAAGGACGAACTCATCGGCCAGCTCAGCAGCCGTGGCGTCTTCCTTGAGGCGATACGCGAAGAAGCTGACGGTAGGTTCTTCGACGTTGACGATTTCGACCTGATCCTCCACGTTGCCTTCGACAAGCCTCCACTGACCAAACAAGAGCGTATCGATCACGTCAAGAAGCGCGGTTACCTCCACAAATACTCAGACACGTGCCGCGAAGTGTTGGAAGCGCTCTTGGATAAGTACGCAGATATCGGTATATCTGAAATCGAAACAACCAGAATCCTCAGCGTTGACCCATTCACCCAGTACGGGTCACCGCAGAAGATTGCCCGCCTCTTCGGAGGACGCGATGCCTACCTCCAGGCCATTCGTGAACTCGAAGACGCCCTCTACGAAGCTGCATAAGGAGCACAAGTAGCTAATGAGCCTAAACTCGTTCATCTCAACCTCCCGCAAGATCATGCGCGGAGACGCCGGGGTCGACGGCGACGCCCAACGCATCGCCCAACTCACCTGGCTGTTGTTCCTCAAGGTCTACGACGCGAAAGAAGCCGACTGGGAGTTCCACAACCCCGCCTACCAGTCGATCATCCCCAAACATCTCCGCTGGCGATCTTGGGCACCCGACCGAAAAGACGGACGCTCCAAGACCGGTGAGGAACTGCTGACGTTCCTCAACACTGAACTCTTCCCAGTCCTCAAATCGCTGCCGATCACCGCATCGACGCCGCTCAGTCAATCCGTGGTTCGGGCAGTGTTCGAGGATTCGAACCAGTACATGAAGGACGGCATCCTCATCCGTCAACTCGTTAACCTGATCAACGAGATTGACTTCGAGGACTATACAGACCGGCATGCTTTCGGCGAGATCTACGAGACCTTACTGAAAGAACTCCAAAGCGCGGGCAGCTCAGGTGAGTACTACACGCCGCGCGCGGTCACCGACTTCATGATCGAAATGATCAACCCCAGGCTCGGAGAGACCGTCGCAGACTTCGCAGCCGGAACAGCCGGGTTCCTCACCTCAACGCTCAAACACCTCGACGAACAGGTCGAAAGCGTCGAAGACCGCGAGGTATATCGCTCCAGCGTTTACGGCATTGAGAAGAAGCCAATGCCGTACCTACTTGGCGTGACCAACCTACTGTTACACGACGTCGACCAGCCCCAGTTCATTCACGGCAACTCACTCGAACGCAACGTGCGCGACTTCAAAGACAGCGAGAAGTTCGACGTCGTCACCATGAACCCGCCCTACGGCGGCACAGAGCAAGAATCGGTCAAAGCGAACTTCCCGCAAGCCTTCCGTTCCTCTGAAACCGCAGACCTATTCATCGCGCTCATCACCTACCGGCTCAAACGACACGGAAGAGCCGGGGTCGTACTGCCCGATGGGTTCCTCTTCGGCAACGACGGCGCAAAACTCGCACTGAAGGAACGGCTCCTCAAGGAGTTCAACCTCCACACCATCATCCGCCTGCCGGGCTCTGTGTTCTCGCCCTACACCCCAATCGCCACCAACCTCCTGTTCTTCGACAACACCGGTACAACCAAGGAGACCTGGTACTACCGAGTAGATCTCCCCGAAGGCTACAAAGCGTTCTCCAAGACCAGACCAATGCTGAGGGAACACCTGGCCGACGCCGCTGAGTGGTGGATGGATCGCCGAGAGATCGAAGACGCAGACGGCAACCCCAAGGCCCAACGTTTCACCGCCGAACAACTCACAGCGGGTGGCTACAACCTTGACCTCTGCGGCTTCCCGCAACAAATAACTGTCGTGCTCAGCCCAGAAGAAACAATCGCTGATTACAAGACCAAACGAGCCGAACTCGACGCGCAAATCGACGCCAAGATCGCCCAAATCGAAGCACTCCTGGCGGTGACCGAATGATCGCCGACCGCCTCCGCGCTGCCATCCTCCAAGCAGCCATCAGTGGCAAACTGACTGACCAACGCCCAGAGGATGGCACCGCTAAAGACCTCCTCGAACACATCGCCGCAGAGCGGGCGGCGCTGGTCAAAAAGAAGAAGATCAAGAAGCAGAAGCTGCTTCCACGTGTCAACGTAGATGATCAAGCGTTTGTTTTGCCCGCGAGCTGGTCATGGATTAGCTTCGGGGAGACCATTAGCCTCTTGTCTGGGAGAGACCTCACCCCTGAACAGTATTCAGATAGGCCTGATGGTATCCCCTACATTACTGGTGCGAGTAACTTTTCCAATGGCTCTATCATCGTCAATCGATGGACTGCACAGCCATTAACGGTTGCCCACCAAGGCGACCTGCTGATCACCTGCAAGGGAACTATCGGCGATCTCGCTGTGCTGGAAGAGGCGGAAGCTCATATCGCACGACAAATCATGGCGATAACTTGCTTGCAAGTTCGACGGGGATACATCGCTGCGTTCCTTGAATATTCAGTTGCTGCCTTAAAAGCACAAGCGAAAAGTATGATTCCAGGAATTAGTCGCGACATGCTGCTGACAACACCACTTCCTCTCCCACCGCTCGCCGAGCAAGAACGGATTGTTGCCAAGCTTGAAGAGTTACTGCCACTCATTGATCAACTTGCTGAACTCGAGAGAGAGAGAGAATCTGTAGATCGCACGTTCGCACGAGCACTGGAACGCGCAATCCTGCATGCAGCAATCAGTGGCAAACTCACCAAGCAACACCCCGAAGACGGCACCGCAGAAGAACTCCTCGAAACCATCAAAAACGAACGCCAGCAACTCGAAAAGGAGGGCAAAATCAAGAAGCAGAAGCCACTGCCTCTGATGAGCGAAGAAGTCGACCTTTTCGACGTTCCGCCTGCTTGGGCTTGGGTTCGACTCGGTCAGTTGGTCAAATACTCGGGTTCCGGTAGTACTCCCAAAGGTGGGAAAGCTGTCTACGTCCACGAGGGCACGATGTTCCTACGTTCGCAGAACATCCACAACGATGGCCTTCGAACCCAGGATGTCGCTTTCGTATCTCAAGCAACGGTGGAGACTCTGGGATCAAACACTGCCTATCCGGGGGATCTGCTTTTGAATATCACGGGGGCTTCGATTGGCAGGGCAGCAGTTGTTCCGAGTGGATTTGCGCCGAGCAAAACCAATCAGCACATCCTCACGATCCGCCTGATAGATCCGCGATTAGCACGATACATTCAAACTGTTATCACCTCAGATTTTGGATTTCGGCAGATTATGCAGCGCCAGAATGGTGGGACAAAAGAGGGGCTCAACTCGACCAGTGCGCTATCGCTGCCAGTTCCAGTTCCGCCTGTGGATGAGCAGGAGCGCATTGCTGCCAAGCTCGACCGAGCGCTACCCCTCGCGCGAGGCCTTGGGGAGCTGGTGTCGTGATCACCAAGGTTCACTTTCGAGGCTTTCGTTGTTTCAAGGAGATTGTCCTCACACCAGCTGAGATGACGCGAAGTTCGGGTTTCGAAGATCAGACTGCACTGCCTGAGGCGGTATGGGTGGGCGTTGCGCAGATACTCTGCTCACCAGTGACTACTGGCAGGAGGCGAGAAGGCGATGGGTGACGAAAACCGATTGTTTCGACAATTCGAAGCGAATCTCCGCATGACTCCGGCGACAGTCAGCGCGGTGCGCAATCGATACCATGCCATCACGCGGCGCATCAATGTGGACTTCTGGGGAACGTCCTCAGACACAGATCACTCCTGGTACGCCGGGTCATATGGTCGCGGTACAGCGATCTCGACGAGTGATATCGATATTCTCGTGGAGCTACCGCCCGGTGAATACAACAACGCTTGGGCGCGATCCCTGTTTGGTGGGAACGGGCCATCCGAGCTACTCCAAAAGGTGAAACGAAGTCTCAGTGCGACCTATCCCCAAACCAAGCTGCGTGGGGACGGACAAGTCGTCGTCGCCGAGTTCACAGATGGAGTTCGATTCGAGATAGTCCCCGTGTTTCGGGCGGAAACGCCCGGCACGTACCGTTACCCAGACACGCATGACGGCGGCTCTTGGCCAACAATGAACCCGCGCCGTGAGCTGGAAGTGTTCAATGGCCTGAGCAAGGATCACCCAGGTGGCCTGAAGAAGTTCTGCCGGATGCTTAGAGCGTGGAACAAACAGGGGCAGTACTTCAGCGGGCAGGCACTGGACGCAATGGCGTTCGAATACTGGGAACAGAGCCTGTGGGCTGACAACCTGCCATACCTATATTTCGACTGGCACACCAGAGACTTCTTCGAATACTGGAAGAACGAGTTTGCCCGTGGTGGCGTTGTTGTAGCTCCGGGTACACGTCGACGAATTGACGCATTTGCTCCACCTCCTATGGTGGATCTTCTAGTGCTTTACGCGGACATTGCCAAGACTGCGATTGATGCGACGGACACATGCCAAGCAACAGAGTTTTGGAGGACGATCTTCGATGACCGATTCCCGAAGTCCTGAACGCGACAGACTGTATTCCCAGCTCGAGAACGAGTATGGGAATGTGGTCTACTCTCACGCCGCGCAGGAAGAACAGCGTACGAGGCTTGCGCGCTCGGAGCGGAGAATCAAGACTTTCCAAATCATTCTTTCTGCGGCTTCAACTGCTGGCATCGTTGGTATCTTTGTGACGCAGCAGCAATGGGCGACGGTAGCTACGGGACTACTCACTTTCACGCTCCTTACGCTTAACTCGTATAGCTTTCGGTTCGAACTGGGAACGCAAATAGCGAACCATCAGAAGGCTGCCGATCAACTTTGGTATCTCCAGCGGCAGTACTTGGCTTGTTTGACTGACTTCAACTCGATGAGTGATGAGGAAGTCCGCAAGGAAAGAGACAGGCTTGTAGAACAAACCAAATCGATCTATACATCCATTCCCAGGACAGATAACAAGAGCTTTAACATTGCGCGTGATCGACTCCAGAAGGAAGGACTGAGAGAGTTCAGTCGAGACGAACTAAACCTGTTACTGCCCGAAGGGCTGAGACAGTGACCTCACGGAACCATTTGGCGCGACGAACACCTTTTGGCGGAATGCCCGTTGGCACTGGCTTCGTTGGTGCAGGCGATACCTTGGCGACGGACTGCTCAACGCTGAAGCATCGGAGGGGCGGCACAGTCTCTTGGCGGTCAACAACTCCCACGAGCACTTTTGCCCCGAAACCGCGCGGTTCTCGCCGTATCTTCAGGATTCGGCCAACTGCCGTTGATACGCCCCCCTTGTATTCAATCCGCTCGCTTGTGCGAGCCCTTCGCAGGGACGGGTACGTTTGTGGCTCGCCTGCTGCAGCTGGGCGTCATCCCGCCCGAGGCCCTGGAACACAAGTACAAAAACGAGATCTTCGCGAACGAATTCGTGCTGCTCTCCTACTACATCGCGTCGATCAACATCGAGCAGGTCTACCACCAGGTGCGCGCCGAGCAGGGCGTGGACGAGGGCTACGTCGAGTTCCCGGGCATGACCCTGACGGACACCTTCCAGCTCCACGAGGGCGACGGCACGATCACCGAGGACTTCGAGGGCCTGGCGGCCAACAACGAGCGCGCAAAGGCGGAGAAGGACTCTGCGATCACGGTCATCGTCATGAACCCGCCGTACTCGGCGGGCCAAAAGGAAGAGAACGACAAGAACAAGAATCTCAAGTATCCACGCCTCGACGAGAGAATCGAAGAAACGTACGTCTGCCAATCTGGAGCCGGGCTGATGACCAAGCTCTACGACTCCTACTTCCGCGCCCTCCGCTGGGCGTCGAACCGCATCGGGGAGCGTGGCGTCATTGCCTTCGTCTCCAACAGCTCCTTCGTGGATGGCAACTCTGCGGATGGCGTTCGACTGTCGCTGCAGGAGGAGTTCTCCCAGATCTTCATCTACGACTTGAAGGGGAACCAGCGCACCTCGGGTGAGCGCAGCCGCCGAGAGGGCGGAAAGATCTTCGGTTCCGGCTCTCGAACGGGCGTTGCGATCACTGTCCTTGTCAAGGATCCCACCCACTCCGGCACCGCCGAGGTCTTCTACGCGGAGGCGGAGGACTACGCGACACGACAGGAGAAGCTCAACCAGATCGGCGCCTACGGATCAATCGAAGGGATCAGTGGGGTGGACGCGTTCCGACCGGTCACGCCCAACCAGCACGGCGACTGGATCAGCTCTCGCGACGAGCGCTTCGCAACCTTCCAGGAGATTGGTAACAAGTCGCTCAAGGGTAAGGAGGCAACACCTGCCATTTTCCGACAGTATTCAAACGGCCTTAAGACCAACCGTGACGCATGGTGCTACAACTTCTCCCGCGAAGCAGTGGCGTCAAACATGCGCCGCATGATCGACAACTACAATGCAGCGGTCGAGGCTGGAACTACGGCGGAAGCGATCAACACAGATTCCACGCAAATTAACTGGAACCGTCAGTTGCTACGCGATCTTGCAGCCCGCAAGCATCATCTGTTCGACGAGGGCGCACTCCGCTTGAGCGTTTACCGTCCTTTCTGCACCCAGAGTGTCTACTTTGCGCGCGAAATGAACGACATGATCTACCAGCTCCCGCAGCTCTTCCCAACGCCGAAGCACTCTAACCTGTGCATCACCGTATCGACCGATTATCGAAAGGAGTTCACGTCCCTTCTTACAGCTCTCCTTCCCGCCCTAAGCGCTGTTGCAACGGCCCAGGTGTTCTCCCTGTTCTGTTGGGAACCCCTCTCCCCCACCTCCGGGAGCGAACCCGACCTATTCGCCGACCTGGCGACCACCTCGGAGAGCCAGACGGGTGGGGCGGCCACGGCCTCGTCCCTGGATTTCTCACAGCCGATTGGCGACCAAATCCCCGTGATCCTGGACGGGTATCGCCGCGTCGATAACGTGACGGACGCGACGCTGGCCTCGTACCGGGAGCACTACGGGGATGCGGGGATCACGAAGGAGGACATTTTCTTCTACGTGTACGCGCTGCTGCATCACCCGGAGTATCGGGAGCGCTACGAGGATGACTTGAAGAAGATGCTGCCACATATTCCTCGCGCGACGGGTTTCCACACGTATGCGAGCGTGGGCCGCGAGCTGGCGGACCTGCACGTGAA
>ERZ772962.1716-NODE-1716-length-11556-cov-2.711156_pt1 | contig 11556 bp, 10 predicted proteins | sample MGYA00580676_ERZ772962 | MGnify/ENA primary metagenome ERZ772962 (study PRJEB29015, sample SAMEA2738049) | human oral metagenome | biome: human oral; feature: human-associated habitat; material: saliva | place: China | collected 2230 ...
TCCGGCAACAACAGCAGGCGGAAATCACCAATGCTGCCTTGGAGGTGACTAACCAATACGTCCAACGGCTTCGGAACCGCAACCGCTACCGCCGCTAATGATAGTAATCACAAAGAACAGCCACATTCCGTTTTCTGCTGGTCAAGGCGTCAGATGAGGTTGAGGGCTCATTGGTAATCAAGTGGTTTTGATCCAGGACTTTGCGGGGAACGCCACGGCTGAGGTGTTTCGATCACATGTGACGGAGTATGTCCAACACAATAATATCGGATCTGAGCAGTCCCCAAATCAAACGAATACTGTACATTGCGCTGGCATCATCCACATCAACTGGTGCACAATGATTATGGGATGGCTACCCCACCTTCAGTAATAACGCGGAGATGATTGTTCGTTACTTTTCGGACCATCCTGGGATATCGCAAAGCCCGAAAATACCGGCGCGACTATGTGGGCTACCTCTTCCAAGACTATGCCCTCATCTCAGACCAAACCGTCTACGACAACATCAACCTGGCCGCCCGACTCAACAAAAACCCCACCAAAGCAATGTTCACCCAGATTGCCCAGGCACTAGACCAGGTGGGGCTGGCCGGGTACGAGCGCCGGCAGGTGTGCGAACTCAGCGGCGGCGAACAGCAGCGGGTCGCCATCGCCCGGCTCCTCATACGGCCGCCCAAGGTAGTGCTCACCGACGAACCCACCGGCGCGCTCGACCACGACAATTCCCTACGGGTCATTGCTCACCTGCGCGACCTTGCCGACGGCGGCGCAAGCGTGGTCGTGGCCACCCACTCCGACCTGGTGGCAGGCTCCGCCGACCAACACATGAAGGTCGCATGACACCATATTGGTGGGGCTACTGCCGGGGCGAAGACGGCACTGGCTGCTGGCCCTGCCTCTGTTGCCCCTGCGCACCCGCGGAATTCGGCACGGCGGCAGCGGGTTCACCAGCGGACACGGCCTCGCTAGTGGATGCCGGCTTCTCCGGCAGGTTCATGTCATTATTCTTCCCATCGTGGCATTGCGACACCGAATTCGGCGACCGCATCACCACATAGGATTGGTCACCAAAATACCGGGCAAGCTTCGCATTCAAAGCGATCTCTACCCACTCCTTCTCCACCGAAGCAATCTGCGGCTCTAGCCATTCCCGCTGGTCATCGCGCCGGGTGTTTCCCTCCCCGTGGCTGACCGCCACCACCTTTGTGCCAATGAGGGTGATGGTAATGAAATGCTCCTGCTTAGCGGAACTATAAATATCCACCGAAGCAGACTGGTTATCCGTCAGGTCACCCCGGTAATGGATGACGGCGCGCACACCATTCTCGGTGGTTGACAACGCCGCGCCGTCGACAAGCGGCAAATCAGCATTGGTGGCGGCAGAGGCGGGTTGCGAATTCCTACTATCGTCACGTTTTGCCTGGTAGGTGCAGGTTCGGTATAAACCAGGAACGCTTGCTGGGTTGCGGGACTCGCTAGGCGTGTCGATGATCTCCCTATTGCTTTGGGGGCTGCTCTGTGGCTGAACCTGCCGCGTTTCCTGCTCCTGTTTCTCTCGGCCCCCGGTTGTGCTGCATCCGGTGATTAGCAACGCCGCAACGAATATTGCAAGCAATCGTTTCATGGCTACTCCTCTCTTGCTTTTCGACGTTTCTCCTGGTTGAAAGCCTTATTCATTATTATGACACTCAAGGAACCCTTGAATGCTGTCCAACACGGCCCACAAGCCTCACGAACTTCACGAACCTGTGCGATTAATGTGGGTGACATTCGGCAGTATCAATGGTTCTTCTGACGTGGTGCCAGAATCCCGTATTTATTGATTTTGGTTATTTTGCCCTCGGTATTTTAAGGGGATACTTTTGTTAGCATTATTTTCGCTGTTGAGGGGACATCGTGAATTAAAATCAACCATGCTGGTGCAAGCCACTATGGGGAAGTGGTCGAAAATATGAGTTTTCCGCAATAATCCTCTCATTACCTAATTCCTTTATGAAAATAATCCGTAGTTTTATTCTATGACACTCGCCCACTCAGTAGGGGAGCGGGGGAGGCTAGCAGTAATATGGCTGCACAGTTTCTAAGCTAAAGATCGGGTTGGCGCCCAGGCGTTTAGGGTGCTGAGGGTGGGCGTGGTTGCTGTTTCCCGGGAGTGTGGCAGCATATTCGATAAGCTTGGATTTCGGCCAATAGCACTTCATATTGGCCTGCGTCACAAAGGTTTTCGGACAGAATATGGGGTTCGGTCTTGCGTGGGCCACACAAACCCGGCAAATTGTGCTGCACAGTTTCTAAGCTTGGATTCCCCTTGCGGGTGGGGGAGCATCTGGGGTTTTGGTGCGTTCCTGGTGCCCCGAGAATGGAAACCATGCTTAGGAAATGTGCTGTGTTGTGCTGTGCTGGGGAGTTTGGTGTCTGAGCTCTGGTGGGCCGGTAGGCCGGCGGTTTGGCGTGCCGGTAGGCTGGCGAGGCGGTTTTCTGGGGTTGAGCTGCGTGTTTGCTTTAGCTGGGGTTCTGGTTTTTGGGAGTTTTCTTCCTGGGCAAACTGGAGCAGCTAAACGGAATCCCAGCTAAAGCAAACACCCTGCTTGGCGGGTTGGAAGTGTCCCAAGCTTGGGTTCCGTCCTTATGCGCGGTTTTGTGGGGTATCCGAATCAAGGAATCCAAGTTTAGGGGATGTGCAGCCGGATTCATTTAGCTTGGGTTCTGGTTTGTGGTGGGTGTGTTTCCTGGGCTTATGGTCTGGCCGGATGTGGAATCCTAGTTAAAGCGAGTCTAGTGTCAGGTCGGGATTTGGCTGCATATCTTCTAAGCTTGGTTTCCATTTGGCGTACCCTGTTGTCCCAGGGAGAATATTGGTTTAAAACTAGAGTCCAAGCTTAGAATACCTGCTACCTTCACTCCCGCCTGTCGCAGCATAAGTTCTAAGCTTGGGTTCTGGTTGATAGCGCCCCAAATGCATGCTCTTTGGGGTGGAACTCAAGCTTAGGAGATGCGTGGTAAGGGTTGTGGAGAGATTAGGGGAGATGGCCTGTTTCCTTGTTTGAGCTGCGTGTTTGCTTTAGCTGGGGTTCTGGTTTTTGGGAGATTTTTTCCTGGGCAAACTGGAGCAGCCAAATGGAACCCAGCTAAAGCAAATGCCCTGCTTGGCGGGCTGCAAGAATGCTGGGCTTGGGTTCCGTGTTTAGGGCTAGGGGTGGGGGATTGGGGTGCGATTGGGTGGAACCCAAGCTAAAGCCCATGCGGTGCGGCGGTGCAGTAGGGCCGGCTTCGGGCCTGAGGGTTGGCAAGATGATGCGGGCAAAATAATCCCTCCGGGTGGCGCGGGTGCCACCGGGAGGGCGTCGTAAAGCGGGGGGAGGGGGAGAGGGGGACTATCCGTAGCCTAGGCGGTGGAGATCATCCTCATCCAAGCCAAAATAGTGGCCGATTTCGTGCATCACCGTAATGCGCACCTGTTCTACAAGCTCATCCTCGGACCAACAATAATCCTTCAGGGCCTGGCGGTAAATCGCAATCGTGTCGGGCAGAAAACCCGTGTGGTCGAAAGTACGTTTAGGCAACGCCACCCCGGTGTACTGGCCCAAGATGTAGGGGGAGCGGGGATTATAGTCCTCGATCAGAAACACCACGTTTTTGATGTGCTCGTGCACCTCGTCGGGAATCTGGGCGAGGGCCTGGTCGACAAGCTCCTCGAACCGCTCGTCACTGATCTCCATCATGGGCATTCACCTCTACTGGGGTTTCGGCTGCACGGACTGAAGCGCCTCGGGGTTCACAATGGGGGCACGATCCGGGCGCTCCGCGGGCGGCTGCCCATTGATCGTGAACTGGCCCTTCACCGAGCCAGCCAATGTGCCCAGGTGGCCGTTGTCGTTAAACATGAGGGAACAGTTCACGCTGTGCGAACCGCGATCCCACGAATTCGCCGGAATCGTCGCCCACAGCGGCTGCAACGTGGACTTATAGAGCTGGTCGTCGCCACCAATATAATCCTTCGCCGCCTGGGTGCACACCGTGCGCAGGTGATTATCCTGGTCTTCAATCGAAGGAGTGTGATTGGGGAACACCTGCAACAAATCCACGATCTGAGTGACTTCCAACTGGTGAGGTTGTGTGCAATCAATCTGCTTTTCGGAGTTTGCGCCATCCACGGCCACGCACTCGCCCACCCCGAAAATCCGGGCCTGGTCCTGCTGCGCCACCTTGCCGTTGGTAGTAATCACCTTGCCCGCCTCATCCGTGGCCTGAATGCCACATAACAAGGTGCGGTCGCCCGCATTCCAGGCGGCCTGCGGCGGCAAAATCGACGCCACCGAATACCGCCCCAATGGGTCGAACGTGCCCCCCAGATACTTCATCGTGGGGTCCATACACAATTCCTCCCGCAATTGGGCCTGCCGGGTTGTATTCGGCATCGCGGCTTTCGCCCCAAACTCGGAGCTGGGGTAGGTGGATAAATCCTCTCGGGAGGAAACCTCAAACCGGTGGGGGCCGCCGCAGTCCGTTTGTTCGAAAGCCGTAATGGTGGTGCCGCTATCCTGCCAAGTGAGGCAAGATCCCGCATCCGCAGAAGTGAAGGATGCTACACCTGTTTTTGTGGATTTGCCGTCATCGGCCTGACTGGCGTGTGTGGTCTTCCCCTCACTATTTTTTGTGGGGGACATCAGGTAGTAGCCTCCGAACGCCGCGGCGGCTGCTAATACTGCCACAATGAGAATGCGAAGGACATCCGTGGTACGCCAAGTTTTTTTCATAGTCCTTCTATTATGCTTTAGTAATCAGCGTGTGCAAAGCATAACGGTCGGTACGATAGAGCGAAGAGCACCATTCGATGGGTTTCAGATTCGACCGGGAGAACCGCACCACCTTGAGGAGGGGAGTTCCCTTATCCACTTGCAGGAATTCCGAATCATCGCTGCCCGCTGCGATAGCGCTCACAATTTGTTCGGCGTCGGTGATAGGTACGTGATATTGGGCATCCAAAATGGCGTACACGGACTTATATACGTCATTTTCCAGCAGGTCGGGGGCGAAAAGCGAGTTATACCAACCGTCATCAATGGAGAATGGTTTCCCATTGCCCAGCCGGAGGCGTCGTAGATGCGTGTGCGGCTTGGTCATCGGCGAATTGAAGAAAATCCGAATTTCTTCCGGTGCCGTCGTCCATGCCGAGAGCAAAATCTTTGATGAAGAGGTAATGTTTTGCGCCGCCATCTCGTCGGAAAAGCTGGCGAGATGCACCCGCGCCACCAGCGGCGAATGCGCAACAAACGTTCCCTTGCCGCGGGCACGCCGCAGCTTACCACTGGCCACAAGGTCACCAATCGCCCGGCGCACAGTGATGCGAGAAACACCATATTGTTCCTCTAACACCCGCTCGCCCGGCAACATGTCGCCCGGGTTTAAGTAGTTAAGGCATACGTCTTCGAGGATCTCCCTGAGTTGTTGATGTTTTGGAGCGTCACTCTCATCAGTCAGGGTCCTGATGGGTAGCTCCACAGGAGGATCAGTCATACCCTAATACTACTCCTAGCGGTCATAACCAGTACAGGACCACCATAATTATGGGGTTACTTTTTGTTCATTTCTTTCCCCCCATAAGGTCGTTTCTGGGGGCTATGCTACAACACCTTTACAACGACTTTACAACAAGTTCCAGGGGATCATCCATAACAGATAGACTAAAATGCATGATTGACCTGAAATTCCTCCGTGAGAATCCCGACCTTGTACGTGACTCCCAACGCACCCGCGGCGCTAACCCCATTTTGGTGGACCAGCTCATTGCTGCTGACGAATCCCGGCGCGTCGCCATCAAAGCAGCAGATGAGCTCAAGGCTGAGCAGAACGCCTTCGGTAAGAAAATCGGCCAGGCTGCCCCCGAGGATCGGCCGGCTTTGCTCGCTGGCGCAAATGAACTAAAGGCGAAGGTCAAGGCTGCGGAAGACGCGCGGAAAGAAGCCGAGGCGGCTGTGACCGATCTGCAGATGCGGATCGACAATATTGTTGAGGGGGCGCCGGCCGGCGGCGAGGACGACTTTGTTGTGCTCGAACATGTGGGCGAACCGCGTAGTTTTGACTTCACGCCTAAGGATCATTTGGATCTAGGAATCTCGCTCGGTCTCATCGATATGGATCGGGGCGCGAAGGTGTCCGGCGCCAGGTTTTATTACCTCACCGGCGATGGCGCGTTCCTGCAACTTGCCATGTTGACTCTTGCCGCGCAGAAGGCTCGGGCTGCCGAATTCAAACTTATGATTCCCCCCGTTTTGGTGCGTCCCGAGGTTATGTCCGGTACGGGATTTTTGGGCGAACACGCGGAAGAAATCTATTATCTCGAACGAGATGACTTATATTTGGTGGGTACATCCGAGGTGGCTCTTGCTGGATATCACCAGGATGAGATCATTGATTTGAGCAATGGGCCGCGGAAGTATGCGGGGTGGTCGTCGTGTTTCCGTCGGGAGGCTGGCAGCTATGGGAAGGACACTCGCGGCATTATCCGGGTTCACCAATTTGACAAACTGGAAATGTTTGTCTATTGCAAGCCGGAGGAGGCTGCCGCTCAGCATCAGGCGCTGCTGGAGATGGAGCGCGACATGCTCTCTGCCATTGAGGTGCCTTACCGGATTATTGATGTTGCCGGCGGTGACCTGGGATCTTCCGCCGCACGCAAGTTTGATACCGAAGCATGGGTTCCGACCCAGAACACGTATCGGGAGTTGACGTCTACTTCGAACTGCACGACGTATCAGGCCCGCCGGCTGCGTACCCGGTATCGTGATGAGGCTGGTAAGGCGCATATTGCGGCCACCTTGAATGGGACGCTCGCTACCACGCGGTGGCTTGTTGCCATTTTGGAGAATCATCAGCAGGCCGATGGGTCCGTGGTGGTGCCGGAGGCGCTGCGGCCGTTTGTGGGTAAGGAAGTGTTTGAGCCGATCCGCTAGGCGACTGGCGGGTGGTGGCCGGCGGCCGGGAGGGGCGTCGACAAGCTCGACAAGCTCGGCAAGCTCGAAAAAATGCGGGTAGGAAAACTGAAGTAGAAAGATTGTGCGATTTATGAAGGTACGTGCGGGTTGGCAGAAGCACGGAAGTTTGTATTGGGTGCGCCCCGGGTTCCGGCCCACTGCGATCAATAAAGCCGAGAATCGGGAGATTGTCTATAACCAGATCATCATCCGATTGATTAAAGCTATGCTTCGGTTTCAGGGTATCCAAATGTCGATTATCGGGAGCGAGAATCTTCCCGACACGGGTGGGGCGCTCTTGGCCTTGAACCACACTGGCTATTTTGATTTCATTTTCGGGGGCACGGCTGCGAATCTGCACGGTCGCCGGCTGGTGCGGTTTATGGCCAAAAAAGAGGTGTTTGACGTGCCGGTGGTGGGGGCGTTGATGCGCAAAATGAAGCACATTCCCGTCGACCGGTCGGCCGGTGCTGGCACCAGTGCGCTTGATGCGGCGGTCACAAGTTTGCGGGCCGGTAACCTGGTGGGGATTTTCCCCGAGGCCACGATTTCCCGCAGCTTTGAGATCAAGGACATTAAGACGGGGGCGGCGCGGATCGCCAAGGAGGCGGGGGTGCCGTTGATTCCGGTGGTGTTGTGGGGCTCGCAGCGGGTGTGGACCAAGGGCCATAAGAAGCGTCTGGGCCGACATCATTTTCCCGTGTGGGTGCAGGTGGGGGAGCCGCTGGCGCTCACCGGGGTGGTGGAGGACGATACCGCAAAGTTGCGGGAAACCATGAAGATCATGCTTGATAGGCTTCGTAGCGAATACGAAACTGAATACGGCCCCTTTCCCGGGGGCGAATATTGGCGGCCAGCAGCTCTTGGTGGAGGTGCCCCCGCTTTGGAGTAGGGCTTGGGAATACCGCCCTAGAATAGGAAAATACTCATTATGCCCACGCATCTTATAGTCAGTGACATTGATGGTACGTTCATTACCAGCGCGGAGCGGGTGACTCCCCGGCTGCGGGATGCGGTGACCCATGCCGCCACCAAGGACGCCGAGCTGGTGCTTGCCACCGGTCGTCCGCCGCGCTGGATTTATCCGGTGCTCGATCAGCTTCCCATTCGCCCCATTTGCATTTGCGTGAACGGCGCGGTGCTCTACGATTCCGACACCGATCGGGTGATCACCGCCCGCACCCTGCCACCGGCCACGCTGACCAGAATCATGCAGCTTATCGACGACGTGTTGCCGGTCAGCTACGCCGTGGAGCGGGTTGGGGCGTCGGCCTTCGATAAGTGTGACGAATTATTCCTGGTCACCCCGGATTTTCTGCACCTGTGGGATTCGGAGGAGCATACGGTGGTGGATAAGACCGAGCTGGCGGCCAAATCCGCCGTGAAGCTTTTGGTGCGTAACGATCGTAAGACCGCGTGGGACCTGTATCACCTGATTAAGCTGGTGGTGCCGCCCGAGTTGGCCCATATAACCTTCTCCACGGATGAGGGGCTATTGGAAATATCCGCGCCACAGGTGACGAAAGCCGCCGGTCTCATGGCGGTGGCCCAGTTTTATGGGGTGCCGGCTTCGGACGTGGTGGCGTTTGGCGATATGCCGAACGACATTGAAATGTTGCAGTGGGCGGGCCTGGGGGTGGCCATGGGGAATGCGGACGAGCGGGTGAAGGTGGCCGCCGATGAGATCACCACCAGCAATGATGATTTCGGGGTGGCCCGCGTGTTGGAGCGGCTGTTCCCATAGATTCCCATAGGGGCCTATAGGGCTTATAGGACCCCGGAGGTGCGCAAAAGCCCAACCCGTTAGGCTAGAGGACGGGTTGGGCTTTTGGCGGTTGTTGCTCGTTATATCGGAGACAACAAGTTTTTATTCTTCGGTTGTAACCGGGATATCGGCGTCGGTAGGTTCGGCGTTACCGGCGGCGGCACCGGTAGCACCGGTGGTCGCGTGGGCTGCGGCTTCTTCGCCGGCGGCCTCGCTGCCCGTGGCGGTAGCGGCCGCGGTGGGGGTTGCAGAGGTGGCGCTGTTGGCGCTGCTGGCTGCGGCGGCAATGTCGCTATCACCGGCGGTTGCCCCGGCCTGGACCGCGTTATTGCGGGCGTTGCCCTTCTCGTTGGTCTTCACGTCGACTTTGCCGGTGGCGGAATCGTAGGTGGCGTACCCGCCCTCGAAATCGACGCGCACGAGTTCGCCATTAGCCTCTTCCTCGCTGACCGGCAACCCGAGCGGGCCCATGTCGAAGCCTTGCGCGGCCCAGGTGTCACCGATGGGTCCCCACAGGGCGTGGGTGCCGGTGGTGGGGGTGCCGACCACGATGCCGTTCTCGAAGAGGGTGTAGGAGACCTCTTGGTCGTAACCGTTGGTGTAGGTCACCTCCTTGGTGCGGGCCTCGCCCAAGGAAGGATAGTTGGTATTGGCGGTGCGGAAAATCTGATTATTGCTCGATAGGGGTGCGAGCTTTTGGGCCAGGGAAATGATCTTGCCCAGGTCCAGGCCATTGATGATTTTAATGGTGCCCAGCTTGCTGAGCGTGCCGATCAGGCCACCGTTGGCGGACAGCACCTTGAGAATCAGTCCCACCAGCGAGTTGGAGTTATTGGTGTCGGACTTGTTATCCGACTTGCCTTGGCGTTGCAGCCCCTGCACCAGGGAGGCGGCATTATCGGCGCTCTTCTGGTTGTTATTGCTGACGCCCCGATTATTGGTGCCGGTGCCGGCATTGCTGCCACCGCTGTTATTGCTGTTATTGGAGGCGCCGTTGTTGTCGCCGGTGATGTCCTGGTCGATGGACTTGCCGCCCAGGGAATCGAACTTGGCCTTGGCGATTTGTCGAATCTGGTCCATCTTGGCGTAGGCGTAGTCACCGGGGCATTCGGTATTGCCGACGTCGCGGTGGGCGAAAATATTGGGTAATTCCACCTTGGTGCCATAGGGGTAGAACGTGAATTCGGTGCCCTCGGAGGTGTGGGTGCCCTTCCCTAGCGGGTCGATGCCCGCTACCTTGGCCCGCCAGCCGGCCAGCTCACCAACGCTTTTTATCATGACGTCGGTGGGTTCTTCCTCCTGGTAGTTGCCGAGCATGGAGATCGCCCAGGTGTTCTCATTGAAGCCGCCGGCGTGGGCGCCAATGACGGACTTATTCATGCCGCCGTAATGGCCCTCGTAGAGGTTGCCGAATTTATCGGCCAGGCTGTGGTAGCCAATGTCACACCAACCCAACTGTTGGGCGTGGTACTTGTAGATGCCGCGCACAATGCCGGCGGCCTCGTCCTCGCTGTAGTTATTCGACCCTGCGGTGTGGTGGATGACAATGGCAGACGTGTGGTCCGTGTATTCGGGTTCCTCACACCTGAGGGATTCGTCGGCGCCCCACCCGGCGCGGGAAATAACTTTGGGCAGGCCGTCGGAGTCGGCGGCGAGTTTAATGCCAGAGTCGGTGGGGGTGGATTTGCCGCCGTCGATAAAGACCGCGTTGAGGTCTTTGGCGGTTTTGTCTTTGAGCAGGTCAACGCCGGCTATAGACACCTGGACGGTGTTGGTGGGCTCGATGTAAATGAGGTCGGTGCCCTTGCGTTCGAAGGGTTTGGAGGACCCGTAGTCGAGGGGGTCGGTGTCGAACCATGGGGTCCAGGTTCCGTCGGCTCGTTGGCCGCGGACGAAGGCGGCGATGTCTTTTTTGCCGTCCCAGGTGAGGCCGAATTGGGAGAATGCCTCGTCGCGTTTAAATTCTTTGACGGTGCGGTTGGTGTTGCCATCGCCTTGTTTGCTGATGGCAGGGTCGTTGACGACGACGTTTTTGCCATCCGCCAGGCTGGCGGTGGTCATGGTTGGGTCGATGGGTTTAATGCCGTCTTCCTTGGTTTTCAGGATATTGGTGGCGGTTATTCCCACGGCGGCGCTGGCGAGTAATGCGACAGCCATAATGGTGGCTGTGACTGGCCGCGATTTCGCTGCTATGAGGCGGCGTCGTTGTTTCACTGTGGTCTCCCTGAGTTCGCGGATAACTTTAAATGTTTAGTTTAAGGTTAGTGACTCTAGTTAACAATAGTGCATTTATGTGAATAATGAAGCTGATGTTAAGGATGTTACTAATGTGAAATGGGGAGCGACCTGCGGAAAATCGCCGAAAAAATTTTTTCCCAGGCGTGTCTCCCGCACAAAAATGTGACCAAGATAAAAATGTTTCCCAATTGTGGCTTTTCGACGCACGGTGCGGCGTCGAAAAGCAAGGTGATACGCTTAAGCACCATGAATACCTATGATCTGATTGTCGTCGGCTCCGGTTTCTTCGGCCTCACCATCGCCGAACAAGCCGCCTCGCAGCTCGGGAAGCGCGTCCTCATCATCGAACGTAGGAGCCACATCGGCGGCAACGCCTATTCCGAAGCCGAACCCGAAACCGGCATCGAAATCCACAAATACGGAGCTCACCTTTTCCACACTTCGAACAAACGTGTGTGGGACTATGTCAATCAGTTCACCTCATTCACCGGCTACCAACACCGCGTGTTTGCCATGCACAACGGCACCGCCTACCAATTCCCCATGGGGCTCGGCCTCATTAACCAATTCTTCGGC